>Ga0228536_1000567_pt1 | contig 61960 bp, 57 predicted proteins | sample SJ1Smetagenome_FD_168611 | JGI IMG/M metagenome (GOLD analysis project Ga0228536, IMG submission 168611) | Enriched culture of PCE-dechlorinating microbial communities from Ithaca, New York, USA - SJ1.S | ecosystem: Engineered > Modeled > Simulated communities (microbial... > Unclassified...
AAAACTTGAAAGTAAACAATACGCCCGCGCCAGTCAGGAGACTGTTGATATCGCCAGGGCGAACCTGGTGATAGCGGAGGATGCTGTCACGCGGGCTGAGGAAGCTTATGATAAAGTAGACAGCTTACAGGAAGATAATCCTATCCGGGCTGAGGCTTTCAGCCAGCTGGCAAGAGCGCGGCAGAACCGCGATACCGCCCAGGCCAATCTCAACTGGTTGCTGGGTCTGCCGGATTCACAGGAATTGGCATCTGCTAATGCAAACCTGGATGTTGCCCTTGCAAAGCTTGAGGATGCAACCCGGGAATGGGAACGGGTAAAGGACGGTCCAAATCCTGATGATGTGAAGGCAGCAGAAGCACGGGTGGCGGCATTGGAAGCAACCTTGAAGCTCATGGTCATCGAAGCCCCATTCAACGGAACCATCACTGATGTTCAAACTGCTCCTGGCGACCTGGTGTCTGCCGGCACAAAGGCATTCCGCATCGACGACCTCAGCCAGATGCTGGTGGATGTCGATATTCCAGAGATCGATATCAACCGGATCAAGGTAGGGCAGCCTGCCAGTATCACCTTTGATGCCATCCAGAATAACTCTTATGAAGGAGAAGTAACCGCAGTTGCACGGGTGGGTTCCAACGGGCAGGGAGTAGTGAATTTCAGGGTGACGGTAGTCCTGCTCAATCCCGATGAAATGGTACACCCAGGGATGACGGCAGCCTTGAGCATTATCATTAACCAATTGGAAGATGTATTGCTGATCCCAAATCGCGCCGTCCGCACGGTGGATAACCAGAGGGTTGTGTATGTACTGCAGAATAACCTGCCAGTTGCTGTGCCGATCGAAATTGGCGTCTCTTCAGATACTTTCAGCGAGCTGGTGGGCGGGGATATCCAGGAAGGCGATTTGATCGTATTAAACCCGCCATCCGCCGTGATGCAGAATTTCGGGTTCTAAGGAAAACATGACAGATTGTGTTATAGAGACCAGAGACCTAAAAAAGGTCTATCAGATGGGCGAGATTGAAGTCCACGCCTTGCGCGGGGTATCCTTCTGCATCAACAGGGGAGAAGTGGTCGCGATCATGGGGCCTTCCGGGTCAGGCAAATCCACCTTGATGAACTTGCTTGGCTGCCTCGATCACCCCAGCAGCGGAGAGTATTTCCTTGATGGAGAAGCAGTTGCATCGCTGGATGATGACCAGCTGGCAGCGGTCCGCAACCGTAAGGTTGGTTTCGTTTTCCAGAGCTTTAACCTGCTGCCGCGCATCACCGCCCTGGCAAATGTTGAACTTCCACTGCGGTATGCCGGAGTGCGGACAGATCGGGCTGATATTGCCCGCAAAGCGTTGGAATCGGTCGGTTTGACAGACAGGGTGAACCATAAACCAACTGAACTGAGCGGCGGACAGCAGCAACGGGTGGCAATCGCCAGAGCGCTGGTGAATGACCCGGCAATCCTGATGGCTGATGAGCCCACCGGCAACCTGGACAGTAAATCCGGTAAAGAGATCATGGAGTTGATCCTTTCATTAAATAAAGATCGTGGGACAACCATTATCGTTGTCACCCATGACCCCAATATTGCAGCCCAAACTCAGCGGGTGATCCGCCTGATCGACGGCAGATTGGACACGGAGACATGAACCTAACCCAATCCATCTTCGAAGCGTTGGAAAGCCTGAACGCCAACAAGCTGCGTTCAGGCCTAACCATATTGGGGATTGTGATCGGGGTTGCCGCTGTAGTTGCCATGCTGGGAGTTGGGCAGGGCGCTCAAGATACCATAACCAGCTCAATCAGCGGGATTGGTAGCAACCTGTTATTCATTTTCTCGGGAAATTTCACTGAAGAGGTCCGTAATGTCCAGCCATTGACTATAGGAGATGTGGCTGCGATCAAGGATCCTTTCCAGGCGCCTTCCGTTGCCGGGGTCGCACCATCCATATCTGGTAGTGTCACCGCTTCATACAGCGGGGAAAAGACGACCGCCAACCTGGAAGGGGTGACAGAGGAATACGGTGTTGTGCGCAACTACCAGGTGACCGAAGGGGAATTCATCAACAGCGAAATGGTGCTCGGGCGGGCATCGGTTGCCCTGCTTGGCCCGGATGTTGCCCAGAAATTGTTTGGCCGGAAGGAAGGCATTACCGGAGAAACAATCCGCATCGAAGGCCAGCCATTCCGTGTGATAGGCATATTGGAATCGAAAGGCGGCGGATCATTTGGCAGCCAGGACAATGTCATCATGGTACCCTTTACCACCGCCCAGTCTCGCCTGATCTCCCGCAGCAACAACCGGGTGGATGTGATTTATATTTCTGCCATAAGCGCTGATGCTGTCAACCAGGCCAGTGAAGAGGTTTCCCAGATCCTGCGCAGCCGGCACCGCACCCCGGTAGGGGCAGATGATTTTACCATCTTCAGCCAGCAGGATTTCGTAAACACCGCCAAAATGATCACCGGTGTGTTTACCACATTCCTGGGAGGTGTGGCAGCAATTTCACTGTTGGTCGGCGGGATCGGCATTATGAACATCATGCTGGTGTCAGTGACCGAACGGACACGCGAGATTGGCCTGCGCAAAGCGCTTGGCGCCAGGAAGAAGGATATCCTGCTGCAATTCCTGACCGAATCCTCCCTGCTTAGCCTGTTTGGCGGAATCATCGGGATATTATTTGGTTGGCTGATCTCTTTTGTTATTGGACGGATCGCGGTTGCGAACAATACACCTATCACCCCCACAATTGGGTTAAATGTCATCCTTCTGGCTACAATTTTCTCGACTGCTGTGGGGCTTTTCTTTGGCATTTACCCGGCCAACAGGGCTGCCAACCTGCAGCCGGTTGAGGCGCTGCGGTACGAATAAATTCCAAAAGTCACCCATTTATCAGACAACATACCTGAATTTACACCAGGGAAATTTCCTGGTGTACAATTATTTTGTCAATTTCATATTAACCACTTAAGGAGAAGTGCGATGGCTGATTGGAAGATCTTGCTCACAGACGGGTTGGAAAAGAGCGGACAGGAAATCTTGAAGAAGTCTGCCGTGGTTTTTGATAAAAAGGGAATTTCTGCTGAAGACCTGCTGAAAGAAGCTGCTGAATATGATGCGATTATCGTACGCGGGCGCACCAAGGTAACCGCTGCTGTCATCGAAGCTGCCACCAAACTGCGGGTTGCTGGCCGTGCAGGTGTTGGCGTGGATAATATCGACCTGAATTCCGCCAAAGCCCACGGGGTGACTGTGGTCAATTCCCCCATAGCCACCACCCTTGCAGTGGCAGAATTGACTTTCGGCTTGATGCTTTCCCTGATAAGGGAAATTCCCCGAGCGGATGCCGCTCTTAAAGCAGGCAACTGGTTGAAGAAGGAGCTTGAAGGGATTGAACTGGCTGGTAAGACCCTGGGAGTGATTGGCTTCGGCAGGATCGGTTGCAATGTGGCCAAATTCGCAAAGGCTTTTGATATGCACGTTGTGGCTTTTGACCCCCTCCTTGACAATGATGAGATCACACGCAGGGGCGGAAACCCGGCAACATTTGACGAGCTTCTCCAGCAGGCAGATATCATCACCCTGCACATTCCCCTTACTGCAGATTCACGCAACCTGATCAACGCAGAAGCCATTGCCAAGATGAAAGATGGCGTCCGGATCGTATGCGCAGCCCGCGGCGGGGTGATTGATGAAGAGGCATTGCTGCAAGGGTTGGAGAGCAACAAGATCGCAGGGGTAGCCCTGGATGTATTCACCTCTGAACCGCCCGGCATGACCGCCCTGGTTGAACACCCGCGCGTGATCGGCACACCTCATATCGGCGCTCAAACCGCAGAAGCCCAGGAGCGCGCAGCAGTGGATATCGCCACGGAAGTTCTGGCAGCCCTGGAAGGTCAGCCTCTGCGCTGGAAAGTTGCGTAAGGTAAAGAAAGGGAAAGGATTCAAGAAATGTCAAAACTGGATGAACTGAAAACCATTGTAGGAGAAATTGTTGACCTTGGGCACAGCCGGGCCCTGCTGGAATGGGATGCCCAGGTAAACATGGCACGCGGCGGCGCAGAAGACCGCGGCAACCTGATTGGCACGCTTGTCGGCATCATGGTAGAAAAAATAACCTCGGAAAAGACTGCCCGTGCACTTGAAGAAGCAGAAGCAGAAGTGGCAGGGCTGGATGATGATAACGATGATGTCAGGATCGTGCGCAGCGTCCGCCGGGAGTTTGACCGCCTGACTAAAGTGCCCGGTGACTGGATGGCCAATTTTGCCCGCCTGACCAGCGTCGCCCAGAATGCCTGGGAAGTAGCCAAAGAAAAATCAGATTTCGCACATTTTAAACCGCACCTGAGCGAGATTGTGAATAAACGCCGGGAATATGCTGGTTTCTTTGCACCCTTTGATCATGTTTATGACCCGTTGCTGGATGAATTTGAGCCTGGCATGAAAACGGTCGATGTGAAAAACATCTTCGCCAAATTGCGGCCCGAGCAGGTTGCAGTAGTAAAGGAAATTGCTTCCCGTCCCCAGGTGGATAATGCTTTCCTCCTGAAAGACTATGATGGGCAGAAGCAGTGGGATTTCGGAGTGGATGTCATCACCCATTTCGGGTTTGACTGGAACCGGGGCAGGCAGGACAAATCGGTACACCCGTTTACCACCTCGTTCGGGTTGGATGATGTGCGCATCACCACGAAAATCGAAAAGAACTGGCCTGCAGCAGCCATGTTCGGCAGTATGCATGAGTGCGGCCATGCTTTATTCGAACAGGGTATCTCACCCAAATTCAGGCGCACTCCGGTAATGGCGAACATTTCCATGGCAGTGCACGAATCCCAATCCCGCATGATGGAGAACCTGGTTGGGCGTTCATTGTCCTTCTGGAAATTCTTCTACCCAAAATTGCAGAGCCTTTTCCCCGAAAACCTGGCCAATGTCAGCCTCGAACAATTCTACCGCGGCGTCAACAAAGTTGAACCATCCCTGATCCGCATTGAAGCAGATGAAGCCACCTACAACCTGCACATTATGCTGCGCCTCGAGCTGGAAATTGCATTGATGGAAGGCAGCCAGGATGTGGAAACCCTGCCGGAAGCCTGGAATGCAAAAGTGCAGGAGTATCTCGGCATTACACCTCCCAATGATGCCGAGGGTGTGCTGCAGGATGTACACTGGTCAAACGGCTATTTCGGATACTTCCCAACCTATGCATTAGGCAACCTGCTCTCTGCCATGTGGTGGGAGAAGATCGAGAGAGATATCCCTGACCTGCACAACCAGTTCGAGCACGGCAAGTTCGACGGGTTGTTGACCTGGCTGCGCGCCAACATCCACCAGTACGGCGGCAAGTACACTTCGCAGGAACTCAGCCAGAGGATTACCGGAGGACCAATTGATCCCATGCCGTATGTACGTTACCTGAAAACCAAGTTCGGAGCCATATACGGCTTCTAAAGTGCACAAGCAATCACAGAAATGAAAAACAACCTGGAAGTCCACTTTCTTGATGGAACTTCCAGGTTGTTTCTTAAAGACAGGCATTGTGGCGGCTATTGCCATAATTTCACAAATCATCCATGCTTATTCCATGATTCCGAATAATTTGCAATTTCGAAATTATCATCGAGAAATATTCAGTACATGAATATGCTGGAATGCAGTTAAAATAGGTAACAGGTAACTGGAATTCTCCAATGGCAATTGTTATGTTCATAGATGACAACCCGGAGACCCTGGAGCTGATGGAGCGGTCTATCAACATGCTGGGGCATCAAGCCATTTGCTGCAGTGATGAAACTTCTGCCCTGCAGATTGCCAGCCAGAACCAGCCTGATCTCATCTTTACAGACCTGAGTTTGCATAGTTTAGACGGATTAACCCTGCTGCGCATTTTGAAGCAGCACCCGGAGACAAGCACAATTCCGGTTATCGTGGTCAGTGCCGGCAGTGCGCACGAACACAGCTTGAATGCCCTGGCGGCAGGAGCAGACGGTTTTTTGGAAAAACCGGTCCGGCTTGATGAGCTTCGCCATGTTTTTGAAAAATTCCTTTCCAATCCCCAAACCCAACCCTGACCGCAGGCCCGTTACGGCAGCAGTTGTGGTTCTTCTCACCCTTGCTGCGACGGCATTCCTGGCCGGCTGTAACTATGAAACCCCTGCCCTCCTGTATGCATCCCTGACTGTCACTGCCAGTCCATCTCCGGTCCCAACCAACACAAGTATTCCATCCTGGACCCAGGTCCCCAGCGAGACCGGCACCCAGGTTCCAGTTCCAACCAATACTATTGCACCCACATCTACATATACGATTACTGATACACCCACCGAGACCTCAACCAATACCCCGGGTCCTTCGCCAACCAGCACTCACACCCCTACGAATACCCTCATCCCAACCCGCACTCTTGTGCCCTCCCGGACAAGGTCCAGCACATTCACACCGACAGTTACCAATACTCCCACCCCGCCCCAGCCAAACCTGATGTTTAACAAACCCGGCCCGCTCTCAAAGATCAGCAGCCCTATCCGGATGGAGGTACTCGTCTCGCCTGGCGATGACGGTCTGATTACCTTTTCCTTAACCGGTGAAGATGGCAGGCTTATCCTTGAGCAGGTTGAAAACTACTCCAATTACCTTGGTCGCAAGTTATGGATTTCACCCACTATGGATTTCAGCATCACCGCAGCAGCAGAGTTCGCCCGCCTTTCTGTTTTTACCCGCGATTATGCCGGCAGGCTGATATCCCTTCAATCTGTTGATGTGGTACTTATGGTGGTTGGGAATGATGACGTTAACCCGCCTGTCGTTACAAAAGAACCTTACGTGATCCGCTACCCGGAGCCTGCCCAGGTGGTGAGTGGCGGCACGCTGACCCTTTACAGCCTGTTAAGGCCTGTAAACAGCAGCCCCCTGCTGGTTGAGGTGATCGATGATACCGGTAAAGTAATTGGAAGCAGGGAGTTTGCGGTTCCGCAGCCTGCCGAAAACCTGAGCCATACCCCAATGGTGCTGGAAATTCCCTATACGGTTGATGGGCCTACCAGCGCCAGGGTAACCCTGAGCCAGGAAAGCGATAACCGCATTCCGGGCATTGTTGCCTTATCCAGTTTGATGATCCTGCTGGAACCCTGACCTAGTAAGCGCCGACATTACTATAAAAATCTGGATCTGTCGGTGTCGCTCCGGATGGATCCCAAACGTAGACAAAATCCCCGTTTTGAGCCCAATCGAAAAGCCAGTGCGAATCGATAATCGACAGGTTGACGCACCCGTGCGACTGCGGGTATCCATACACAGCCCGCCAGTAAGCGCCATGTAAAGCCCTTGCTCCATCGAAATACATCGTCCAGGGCACATCAGCCAGGTAATAGTAATCGGATTTATCTGCCTCAAAAGCCCCTGTCATGGTTTCCAGTTCCTTTTTCAGGTATATCTGGTGCAGCCCTGGCTGAGTGAAATAAGGTTCAGCTCCGGTTGCGATCAGGGTTGCAAAAACCAGCTGGTTCTGATCGTAAACGGATAAGGTTTGTTCATAAAGATTCACCTCAATCCATCGCCCACTGGTCACACCTTCGGGGGGTGTGGTATTTACCACTACCTGGCGGATATAGCGCCTTTCCACCCATTCATCTGCCCCGATCTGGTACCAGGTGGTGCCGTCCATTTCGACCTGCTGGTAAACCTGGACCTGGGTTTCACGGTAATAAATTCTCAACATCTCTGGCGCAGCATATCCGGGGCCAATGCGGGGGATAACCTGGTCGATGATCCATCCGAAATTATTGCGGGGGGTGGAGTGAAATACCAAGCCTGAAAACCGGCTGTAATCACCCGGCGAGGCGCGCATCCATTCTCCGCTGGAGAGCATCACGTAATGTCCGCCATTAACATCGGTCCGCTGGATGTAGGAGACATAAACTGTAACTCCAGCCTGCAAGTACCTGGTAGGATTTTGCCCGGCAACTGCATCGTCCAGTGATGCATAAATTGCAGCCGGTTCAGTGTTTTCGATATTGATCTTTGCAAATGCAATAGAAAGGTTCGCTAATTCCTGGCTTGGATGGGAAGCTGGCAGGTCAAGTACCGGGTAAGGTATTCCCTGAGCAACAATATTGGCAATCGATTGTGAAGGCCCGGTGGGAATGCAATCCAGGCTCTGGCTGGTGTAAAGATCAGGGGGGCACACTACCTCTCCAAAGAATGCCCCTGAACCATTTTGCTGGTTTACAGCAGCCTGGACTGGAATTGTGGGTGACAAACTGCCCAACATCACCCCCAAGATTACCAATTTAAAAAATATTTTAATCACAGTCTATCCTCTGTATTTACCCTGAAATGAACAGGTTTCCCAATTTTACCATCCCAAAACCGAAATTCAAGCCTTAGTCCTCCTGGTGCAGGTGCGGGCATTGTTATTGCATCTCCTCGGAAATCGGCTATTTGACAGTCAGATTTGCCTATGCTACAGTATTTTTACCGGAGGGCAATTCTGCTGATGGAAAACATTCCGAGGTACACCCGTGACACATGAAAACGTTGAACTGCTGATTGAGCGACTTAAAACCTTGAACAACGCCAGCTACGGGCTTGAAGCATCAATGATCGTCAGCGCAGACGGACTATCGATTGCCTCTGCCCTTCCGGACGGGATGGAAGAAGCGCGCATTTCTGCCATGTCCGCTGCTATGCTTTCATTGAGCGAGAGCATCACCCGTGAACTGCAGAAAGGCCGCCTGGAGCAGGTTTACATCAAGGGCGAAAACGGGTATGTCCTGTTAATGTCCATTGCCCAAAAAGCTGTGTTAACCGTGTTTGCCGAAGAAAATATCAAACTCGGGTTGATTATTCTCATCATGAAACAGGCTGTAGCCGATCTTGAACCCCTGATATAAACCCGGAAAATCCGGCGCATACTTACTGGCCTTTTCAGTTTACAATATCCGGATGATAATACAGGAAACTCAGCACTCCCCTGCCGGCTGATTCTGTTATCGGACAGGCATGCTGCAACCCAATATCCTTCAAGGTGATAATGAAGACAACGATCGTAATCCCTACTTACAACGAAGCCGAAAACCTCCCGCGCCTGGTGGATGAACTGTTCTTCCTCCCAGTGGAAAACCTGAACATCCTGGTAGTGGATGACAACAGCCGTGACGGCACCGGCAGGATTGCTGAAGAGTTGAAACGGACTACCAATGGAAAAGTACAAGTATTACACCGTGCCGGCAAACTGGGTCTGGGTTCGGCTTACATCCAGGGCTTTCACATGGCAATGGAAAACGGGGCGGATTACATCGGGCAGATGGATGCAGACTTCTCCCACCCGCCGGCAAAGGTAGTAGAACTGCTTGCAGCCATTCAGGATTGTGATGTTGCATTGGGTTCCAGGTATGTACCCGGCGGCAAATTGGATGAGCGCTGGCCTTTCTGGCGCAAAGCGCTTTCAGGTTTTGGCAATTTTTATGCCCGCACGATCCTTTCGATGCCCCTGCGGGACGTGACCGGCGGTTTCCGCTTATGGCGGAAAGAAACACTTTCAGCCATGCCGTTGCAGCGGGTAAAATCCAACGGGTACGTATTCCAGGTAGAAATGGGGTACATCGCCTACCTGCTGGGATTCAAATTCAAAGAGATACCCATTTATTTTGCCGACCGGCGCTGGGGGGAATCAAAAATGTCCTTCCGCATCCAGGTGGAAGCCGCCTTCAGGACCTGGAAATTATTGGGATTGTATAAAGATCTGCGGAAGAAGTAACCCCGGAATTCTCCACAATCAAGCAAGCGCTTTATAACCCGCTGTCAACTTGCCCCACTCCTTCAAGGTCAGGGTTTCAGCGCGCCTTTTTGCATCTATCCCGGCTGTAGCCAGCAGCGTTTCCACATTTTCTGGTTTCCACCCCAAGCCGCCCGAAAGGGAATTGCGCAATGTCTTGCGCTTCTGGCTGAAACCAGCCTTAGCCAGAGTAAAGAATGCATCCAGGTTTTCCGCCGGGATCAGCGGCTGGGGGTACAGCTCGATCAGCAAAACAGCCGAATCCACACCTGGAACCGGGTAGAAGGCTTCAGCAGGAATCGTTAAAACCCGTTTCGGTAAGCCATAAACCTGGACGCTCAGGCTCAACAGGCTCATTTCCCCCGGCAAGGCGCACACCCGGTCAGCCACCTCGCGCTGGATGGTCAATAAGATCCGTTGCGGCTTTACTGGCGCTTCCAGCAGCCGCCTGATGATGGCCGAGGTAATGTAATACGGGATGTTGGCGACAACCACATAACCATCCGCCAGCTCGAGCTGGTCTAAAGGCACGGCAAGGATATCCCCGTGGATAACCGTTACATTCGGCACATCCTGAAGCTCAATCTGCAGAATCTCAACCAGCTTTGAATCCAGCTCCACGGCTGTCACCCAGCCAGCGCTGGTTGCCAGGTACCTTGTCAGCCCTCCCAACCCGGGGCCGATTTCCAGCACACGCGAGTGCTCTGTTACGGCTGCAGCCTGGACAATTTTCTCCAGGTAAAAACCGCTCGAAAGGAAGTTCTGCCCCAGGCTCTTTTTCGGGGAGATGCCATACTTCTTGAGCAATGAGCCAACCGAAGGAATATTTTCCATTATGGCAAGGTCCAGGGGATATTTGCCGGTACAGGGGTTAGGAAGTACAGCATGGTGTCTTGGTGCCAGGGTACATAGTCTGCATCTGAGAAACCCAGGTCTATCCAGTTCTTTCCTGGAACACCGCCGCCGATATCCGCTATGACTGCGCTGCCATACCCGGGCACGTACACGGGCTGTCCAACCATCTGGTTATACCACGAGCGTATCACGCCGATCACACCCTGCTGCACTGGTAAACCGGATGCGGTCGATGATCCGCATTTGCCCTCGATGCCAATGTTGCAGGGAGAATAAGAGGTTGCATACACTGGGACAGCCCGCCAGTATTCAATAGTTCCGCCAGGGGTCTGCAACGTACGCACAACAACTTTAGTGCCATACCCTAGCTTCTGGGTCCTGGGTTCAACCGCCACCCATTCCCCTTCAGTGATCCTATCCACCTCCTGCCCATTTTCATAAATCACCCGGATCCGGGAGACCTGTAACCCGTATCCTCCCGGGTCGACAATGCTGGTCTGGTTTAATTCTGTTTCAGGGTCTTCGACATACTCTTTGTTAAAAGGTAGCGCTTTTTGTTCAAGCACCACCTCTTCTGTGATCCTGATCACTTCGATCTTCCCATCTTCGGGAACAGGCATGGATTCATCCGGACGGGTAAAGTCCATTCCATTCAGGATTATGCCCGCAGAAGCCAGGGCTTCACTCACGGTAGATGCTGAGGTCCGGCTCAAAAGTTCCTGACCGCCATCGACAATGATGATAGGCCTGCCCTCTGATATCTGCACCCTTGTCTCGGTTTGCTGCCATGCAGTGCTGGAACCAGGTATGACATCTGATTGCTGCAGCCGGTATCCTGCTTCCCACAGGGCAGCAAGCGGGGTTGCAGCTGAAGAATACCATTGCTGTTCGGAATTACCATTCTCAATAACCAGCGGGTTACCGCGTTCTACCAGGAGTGATAAAGAAGCTGCGGGTGGCAATGTTTCTGAGAAACCCACAAGCCTGCCATCCGAAGTGATCCGGTCCCCAGGGAAAAGTGCCACACCCGCCTGGAAAAGCAAGTTGGCTGGGATCCTTTCTGGTGTGAAAGCCTGGAAAAGGTAAGGTGTACCGGCTATTCCCACTGCAACCGGTACCGCCCGCTCAAGCCGGATGACAGCATTCCAGCCCAGGAACCAGGTTCTCTCCGGGGTCAGCCTGTCCTGTGCACGCAAGTCAATCCCGACCTGCTCAAGGACTCCGTTTGCAGTGATTGCACGGGTTTTTACCAAGACGGGAACATCATCAACCACAACAGTGACGGTCCTGTTCAATCCGAACCAGCAAAAAATGAAGCCCAACAGGATTAATCCTGCAGCAATCCAGTACCTGTATCGAGACAGCATACGCGTATTGTACCAACAAAAAAGACCGGATTTTTCCGGTCTTTTTGCTGGTGCCGAGGAACAGGATCGAACTGTTGACACCGCAATTTTCAGTCGCGTGCTCTACCAACTGAGCTACCTCGGCACTGCTTTAAGCGTCAGGATTGTAACCGCTTGAAGCATCCCTGTCAAGATAAGATGAAAAAAACTGCTCAGCTTTCAGCGATCTGCGCTGCATGCAAAGTATTTTTTAACAGCATTGCAATTGTCATCGGCCCAACACCACCTGGAACAGGCGTGATGGCGCTGGCGACCTCTTTTACCTCATCGAATGCCACATCTCCAACCAGGCGGTACCCTTTGGGGCGCGAGGCATCCTCTACACGGTTGACGCCGACATCAATTACAACAGCACCGGGTTTGACCCAATCACCTCTCACCATCTCGGGTCGCCCTACTGCTGCCACCAGTATATCCGCACCGCGGACGATACCGGGCAGGTCTTTGCTGCGCGAATGGCAGATGGTAACCGTGGCATTTGCCCTGACCAGCAGGAGGGCAACCGGCATACCGACAATGTTTGAGCGGCCTAACACCACTGCATTCATTCCTTCCAGGTTGGGGACATGCTCAGATAGCAGGTGCATCACGCCGAAAGGAGTGCAGGGAACGAAGAGGGGATCGCGTCCTTTTTGTGCCAGCCGGCCGATATTAATGGGGTGAAAACCATCCACGTCCTTTTCGATACGGATGGAACGCAGGACTTTTTCTTCGTCCAATCCTTTTGGCAGGGGCAGTTGCACCAGGATGCCGTTTACTTTGGGGTCCGCATTCAGGTCAGCCACCAGCGCTTCCAGGTCTTTCTGTGAAACATTGGCAGGCAGTACATGGCCGTAAGATTCAATACCGACCTCAGCGCAAGCCTTCTGTTTTGAACGGACATACACCTGTGAGGCGGGGTCTTCACCCACCAGGACGGTAGCCAGCCCTGGTCGGGCATGCCCGGCTCCGACCCAGGCCCTGGTTCCCTCTGCAACGGATGCCCTGATTTTTGCTGCAGATGCAACACCATCGATAATTACAGCAGTCATAACATTCTCCTTAATGTGATGTTCTGGTTGTATTTTAGCACAAGCTGTAAACAGGTTGATTTTCACTGGCAGAATAGCATATAATCCATTTTGCATAACAATCATTCAGCGGAGGTGCTATGAGCAAAATTTGTGTTGTGGGCACGGGTTATGTCGGACTGGTTACTGGTTCCTGCTTTGCCGACATGGGGAACAAAGTCGTTTGCCTGGATGTCGATCCCGAGAGGATCGAAAAAGTCAACCAGGGTATTATGCCCATTTATGAACCCGGGCTCGAGCAGCTTGTCAGCCAAAACGTGAAATCCGGCCGGCTGCACTTCACCACAGATTACGCTCAGGCTTTACACGAAGCCGATTTTGCTTTCATTGCAGTTGGTACGCCGTCCGGTGTGGACGGCGAAGCTGACCTGCAGTATGTCCGCCAGGCTGCCGAACAGATCGCTGACCTGGTTGACCAGCCCATCATCATCGTCAATAAATCCACTGTCCCGGTTGGCACGGGCGATTGGGTAGCGGAAATAGTCAAGAAACGCCGCAACGGCAAACCGCTCGATTTCCATGTGGTTTCCAACCCTGAATTCCTGCGGGAGGGTTCTGCGATCAACGATTTCATGTATCCCGACCGGGTGGTGCTTGGTTCTACATATCCCGCAGCTGCAAACGAGGTAGCCCAGTTGTATGCCCCGCTGCGATGCCCGGTGCTTGTCACTGACCTGCGCACTGCTGAGATGATCAAGTACGCCTCCAATGCATTCCTGGCAACCCGTATCTCGTTTATCAACGAGATCGCCAATATATGTGAAGAGCTGGGTGCAGATGTGACTGAGGTTGCCCGCGGTATGGGTCTGGATAAACGCATTGGGCACCAATTCCTGGATGCCGGTTTGGGTTGGGGCGGCAGCTGTTTCCCGAAAGATGTGAAAGCCCTGGCACACATGGCAGTCCTGCACGGCACCCACCCGCAGCTGCTGCAGGCGGTCATGGATATCAACCGCAACCAGCGCCGCCGGGCAGTAGTCAAGCTGCGCAAGGCGCTGGGCGGCTTTTCTGACCATACCGTTGGCGTTTTAGGACTTTCCTTTAAACCAAACACCGATGACATCCGTGAAGCCCCCGCCCTGGAGATCATTCACCTTCTTATAAATGAAGGTGCTACTGTAAAAGCATACGACCCGCAAGCCATGCCGAATGTGGCAGAAATCCTGCCGGCCCTGAAACTATGCTCGGATCCCTACCAGGTTGCCGAAGGGGCAGATGCCCTGATCCTTACCACGGAGTGGAACGAGTTCAAACAGATCGATTTTGAGCGAATTTACTCGCTTATGAACCATCCCATCATCCTGGATGGCAGGAACTTGTGGGATCCGGCAACGTTGCGGGAAATCGGGTTTACGTATTATGGTATCGGCCGGGCGGCAGGATCTGCCCCCGAAAAAGGTGCTTGAGGGCACATGATATAATCTAGCAATAATTTAAGGCATTTAGATGGAGGAATGGCTTGGAAATTACCACTACCCCTTACAAACATTGTGATCTGGTGAAAGTTACCGGCCGCATTGACAGCGCCACCTCGCCGAAACTCGGTGAGGTATTGGAAAAGATCGTTGAGGATGGCAAGTACAAGATCGTTCTGGACCTGAGCAGTGTGGATTTTATTTCCAGCGCTGGCATGCGGGAACTGATCACTACCCAGAAGATATGCAAACGGTACAACCGGGGCGAGCTTATCCTTGCTACAGTACCTGAAAAGATCTATTACGCACTAGACCTGGCGGGATTTACCAAGCTCTTTCGCATCGCAGACGATGTGGTAAGCGCTGTTGGAAATCTCTAACCGTTTTGCCTATGGAGACAGTGACCTTTCCTGGTCGCTATGAAAGCCTGGCAAAAATTGCAGCCTATGTACGCCAGGCAGCCAGCCAGGCTGGTCTTGACAGCCTGGCCCAGTATCAGGTTGAAACGGCAGTTGATGAAGCCTGTACAAATATAATTGAATACGCTTACAGGGGGGAAAACCAGGGCGATATTGAATGCACCTGTGTCGTATCAGACGGCGAGCTAACCGTGGTTCTTGTAGATCACGGCAATGCCTTTAATCCTGATGATATCCCAGTTCCTGACATCAATGCCCCCCTGAAAAACCGCAGTACCCAGGGGCTGGGCCTGTACATCATGCGGCAGTGGATGGATGAAGTCCATTTCGAGTTTACCAGCGACTGCGGCAATGTCTTGCGAATGGTCAAACGTAAAGAGAAGAAACCGTGCTAGAGCCAAATGCTTCTCCATCTTCGATAACCTGGAACAGGTTGTATGAGCTGGGGGAGCGCTTACTGAAACAACCCGATACCTTACACCAGTGCGAAACAATCATTACCCATTTACGAAGGCGGCTGGCTGCTGAGGCAAAGGTCTGGCTGGCAGGACCTTTTTACCCCCTGCCGGGCGAAGCCCCGGTCCCATTGATTGAAAACAGCGGCTGCCCTGAAATTGTCAAACGGGCATTCCTGGAGAAACAATCTTTCTGCGGAACGGGCGACACCATCGTTCCATTAACTGACGATTGCACCTCCCCATCCAGCTGCTGGGTAATTCCCATGGTCACTCAGGATGCCATCCTGGGCATATTGCAGGTCAGGTTCTCCGAAAAGCACAAAGCAAAACCAAACACTCTGAACTATTTACAGGCCCTGGCTGCCTTTGCCGCCCTGACCTTTCAGGTAACCCGCCAATCAACGCTGAAGAACTGGCGCTTTGAACAGCTCTCCCTGGTCAGCTCGGTAAGCAGCCAGATCGCAAATGTACAAAACCTGGACGACCTCTGTCCCCAGGTTACCAAGCTAATCCAGGATACTTTCCATTACTACTTCGTTGCCATCTTTACCATTGAACCTGGCAGCAACTATCTCCGTTTCCGGGCATCAACCGGGATGAAGAAGGATTTTTCCAAGTTAAGGCACAGCATCCGCCTTGGGCAGGGAATCGTCGGTTACGTTGCTGAATCCGGTGTTGAGTTTCTTGCACAGGATGTAAGCCAGGAAAAACAGTACCGCACCCACCACAGCCTGACAGAAACCCGGTCAGAAATTGCCCTGCCCTTGCGCGTGGAAAATAGGATCCTGGGTGTGCTGGATGTACAAAGCGACAGGTTGAATGCATTCCATGAAATCGACCTGGTCGTATTGCGTTCCCTGGCAGACAATGTAGCCCTCGCCATCGAAGGCGCCAGGCTGTACAGCGGTTTGCAAAACAAAGCTGAACAAATCTCCGCTGTATTTGATGTCAGCCGTGCGCTTACATCCATCCTGGAACTCGATACCCTGCTCGACCAGGTTGTTGTGCTGATCCAGAAGCACTTCAAATTCCCTTATGTCCATATCTTTAGCGTTCACACAGGCAGGCGTAAGATTTTTTACCAGGCTGGTTCGGGTGCACGCAGCTCGGCCATGGAGAATTCTGACCTGTCCTACGACCTGGACGATACCTGCGGTTTGATCCCATGGGCAGTCCAGGAAGGGCGTACTATTGTCGCCAATGATGTCCGTAAAGAACCGCGCTACCGGGTGACTGACCTGCCCCCGGTGAACACCCGCTCAGAAATGGTCATCCCGCTTACTTATGCAGGCGAAGTGCTGGCGGTGCTGGATATCCAGAGTGATAAACTGAATGCCTTCGATGAAGATGACCAATCAGTGATCGAAGCCCTGGCAGGCAGCATCGCCATCGCCATCCGGAATGCCAACCTTTACCGCACTGAGCAGTGGCGCCGTGAGGTAGCAGACAGCTTCAGGGATGTTGCCAGCCTGATCTCATCCAATATCCTGCTGGACCAGTTGCTTGACACCATTCTCAACCGGCTTGAAAACAGCCTGCCGTGCGAAGCAGCTGCCATCTGGCTGTTAGAAAATGATCCAGCCAGCACAAATGTCCAGTTCGGTATGCGCCTGGCGGCAGTCCATGGCCTGACCGAAGAAGCAATCCAGCTGTCTTTAAACACTAACGAAAACGCCCGCAACTGGCTGCAAAAAGCTGCCCATGCAGAAAAACCGAACATCCGCGAGCCTGCAGATCCATTCGGTCCAATCGGGAATGCATTGCAGCTATCACCAAATTACTCATCAATCGCAGCACCGCTGAGGGCAGGCCAGGATACACTGGGAGTTCTGGCTTTAGCGCATCCCTCACCAGGAAGGTATGGCTCAGAGGCAGCATTGATCACAGCCACTTTTGCAAGCTATGCTGCGGTGGCCATTCAAAATGCCCGCTTTTACAACCAGGCAACCGACCAGGCCTGGATCTCAACCGTGCTGCTGCAGGTTGCATCAGCAAGCCAGGCAGCAACCAGCCCAGACGAGCTATTCAATACCATCAACCGGTTGACCCCGCTGCTGGTAGGTGTGAAGAAATGCGCCGCATTCTTGTATGATGAGACTTCCAACAGCTACGTGGCCAAGTCCTGGTATGGGATCGAATTTCCTGAAGTAGGATTTACGGTTGTAGAGAAGAAGAGCCTGGCATTTCTTGAAATGCGAGCCCGGATGGAGCCGATTTTCCTGCAGGACCTCCACCTCGAGATGGGACTTCCTTATGAAGCCAGCCATCCCCAGGAAACAAAGGTCTTGCTGCCTTTTGCTGCCCACGGAAACATCCTGGGGGCTTTCCTGGTCATCCACGAACCTTCAGGACAAAAGCTGGCTGAGCAGGGGTTTACTGAGGAGAAATTTGCCATCCTTCAGGGTATTTCCCGCCAGACCGCTACCATACTGGAAAACCTGCTCCTGATTGAAGCACGCAACCAGGAAAGTTACGTAACCGAAGTGCTGCTGCAAGTTGCCCAGGCGGTTGTCAGCCAAAATGACCTGATGGACATCCTGGAAACCATCATCCAGCTCATGCTCATCCTGGTAGGTACAGATATCAGTGTGATTTACCTGTGGGATGAAGACACATACACCTATAATCCGGTCAAAGCAGCAGCAATCAAAAGCGACCTGGTAAACAAACTGATCGGGCGTACTTTTTCAGCCGGAGAGAACCACCTGCTCGACCAGGTTCGCCTGCAAGACCAACCTGTCTTTTGTACCATTTCAGATAGTGATGCCGACCTGGAAAGCTGGCAGGAATTCGACTGCCACTTGATTGGCGAACAGGAAGAGGGGCAAACACTCCAAAATCAGCCTTACTTCCTGGGATTCCCGCTTTCCATTAAAGGCGAGTTTTTCGGTGTGCTTTTGGCCAAGGAGCACCAGTCGTCTCCAACCATCCGCGAGAAAAGGTTGGAAATCATCAATGGTATCGCGCAACAGATTTCACTTGCCATCCAAAATGAGCACTTCAACTGGGAAAGGGTGAACCAGGAGAGGATCAATGGCGAGATGCAGCTTGCCCGCCGAATGCAGGAGAATTTCCTACCGGAGGTAATTCCCAGCATGCCCGGCTGGAGCCTGGGCATCCGCTGGAATACAGCCCGCGAAGTTGGCGGTGATTTCTATGACATCTTCGAACTGCCGGATGACAGGATAGCCCTTGTGATTGCCGATGTCTCTGATAAAGGCATGCCGGCAGCCATGTACATGACGGTCGCCAGGACACTCATCCGCAGCTTTACCACAGTAGAGAGTACTCCAGCCCAGATTCTGCAAAAGGCAAACAACCAGCTGACATCCGACCGCAAAACCGCCATGTTCGTCACTGCAGTTGTTGCCATCCTCGATCCTAAAACCGGAAGCCTGATCTGTGCCAATGCCGGGCACAATCCACCCATGGTTATCCGCGCCGCTAAAGGCAAAGTGGACCGTATCCCGCACGGCGGCATTGCACTGGGGGTTACCGATGATTGCCAGCTGAAGGATTATTGCACCACTCTCGCGCCAGGTGACAGCCTGCTGCTGTATACTGACGGGCTTACAGATGCAAGCAACAGCAGCGCTGAAGCCTTTGGGGAACAGCGCCTGATCAGCCTGCTCAAAAAATTAAACAAAACTCCAGCAGAAGAACTGCTGGAGAAAGTAGACCTGACTGTCCGCCAATTCATCCAGGATGAGCCAGCGGCGGATGACCTGACTATGCTGGCAGTTGCCCGGGATTCTTAGAGACTTCTATTCCCCAAAGAAAAGAACCTGCCAGACTTCCCAATTCTCTGCCACAATGGTTGTGGGTGTGGGCATGGGGGTGGGCATAATTTGGGCGCCTTCCGGCGGGATTGGAACAATCACCACATCACCCGGTTTTGCCATGTGCCCCTGTTCGCGCGCCCATTCATCCACGGCTTTGTCAGATTGGGCATAAGCGACTTTTTCTTTCAGCCGTTCATTCTGTGCAAGCGCTTCATTGTACTGAGCCTGCACAACTTCCAGCTGGTTCTTCAACCGGTAGAGTTCAGAAAGACGGGAGTTCATGTCCATCATCAGCAAGCCGACGATAACCAGCACACCCACCAGCAGAACCTGCTTCTTTTCGATCTTCGGCCGTTTCTTTTCCATACATATATATATTACACGAGTTTGATTCTGCGTGCAAGATATCCAAATGGCCGAGAATGGTCGAGGAGAAAAGAAAAACCCGCAGAAATAATCTGCGGGTTAGTGCCGAAGGAGGGATTTGAACCCTCACGAGGATAATCCCACTACGCCCTGAACGTAGCGCGTCTGCCAATTCCGCCACTTCGGCATGCGACAATTATTGTATCGGATTTTGCTGTTTTGTCAATGTAATCATGGTTCGAAAAAGAACAGAAGGGTAAAGCAAAGCGCTTTACCCTTCTATCTATTACTAAAGTTCAGCCTAGCGTTCGATAACAAACTGATTGGCGGTTACAGAGGTGCCGAGCCGCAGGGTGTCGCCTACGGGGCAGCGGCTGTATACAAACTTTACGAACTCTTGCAGCTTATCTTCGGGAGAATCGGATTTGATGTGAAGAGTCAGGCGGACAGCCTGGTAGCCAGGGCGGACGCCTTCTTTACCGAGCAAGAAACCATCGGGATCCAGGTCGCCTTCGGTCTCAACCCAAACATCCTGGACGTTGATCTTGTGGGCGTTGGCAAATGCCGATACGACAATCACCAGGCAGGAGCCAAGTGAAATCAATAAACCTTCTACCGGGTTCATGCCTTTGTCGGTACCACCCAGGCTTTCGGGTTCATCCATGGTGACCTTGAAGCCACGGACCTCATTGACCACTTCCAGGGGGCTGGTGCCTCTGCGCGATGTAGCTTTGAATGTTGTTACTGCCATTGTTACCTCCATTGATGTTATATATACTTATAGCCTATAATATACCTTATTTATCCAATATTGTGTGCAGAAATACCTGTTTCTGGCCAATTTCTAACCTGAGTCTTACAATTGGAAACTGGAAAACCTTTTTCCTGCAGTTTGACATTTAGAATTGCAACAGCTAAAATGAATTTGGTCAAATTGTTGCATCCAGGGAAAATCATGGGCAAATGGTCTGACAAAACAGTAATTGGCCTTACCGGCAATATCGGTAGCGGGAAAAGTGTAGTCCGCAAAATGCTCGAACAGCTGGGGGCGTACGGCATTGATGCTGATGCGCTTGCCCATCGAACCATGCTGCCTGGTTCACCCGGGTATGGTCCTGTTGTAAAAAAATTCGGCACGTGGATCCTATCAGAAGACAAGACTATCAACCGCTCGCGCCTGGCAAGTATTGTTTTTAATGACCCGGATGCATTACATGAATTGGAACAGGTCATCCACCCCCTGGTGGTGAATGCGGTCGATGTACTGATCAGGCATGCCGCTCAGCCGGTGATTGTGCTTGAGGCCATCAAGCTGATCGAATCTGGCCTGGCGGCAGAGTGCAACAGCCTGTGGGTGACTGAAGTCACCCCGGATGTGCAGATCAAACGGCTGGTAACGAAGCGAGGCTTGCGGGTATCCGAAGCCCGGATGCGCATTAAAGCCCAGCCTCCCCAGGCTGACAAAGTAAATGCAGCCGATGTGGTCATCAATAACTCGGGAACCTTCACCGAAACTTTCCAACAGGTGGTAAAAGCCTGGAGAAAAACGGTTCCCCCGGTCCTGCAGGGTACACGCTATCTTCCTACCCTGCCCAGCAATAAGGCTGCCGGCAGTAACCTGCTGGTAATCCGGGCAAAACCTGCCTATGCCGGGCTGATCGCTGACTTGCTCAACCGGTTCAAAACAGATGGCAGCAATACGACAGCAGAGATGGTGATGGCTGAATTCAGTGAGAAAGCCTTCTTACTGTTAATGTCAGACCAGAAGGCGGTTGGTTACCTGTGTTGGAAGGTGGAAAACCTGGTTGCCTGCACCACAGATATTGGAATAGATAGTACAATACCAACCGGGCAGGCGATGGAAGCCCTGCTCGCTGAAATGGAAAAAGCTTCCCGCGACCTGCAGTGCGAAGTTTCACTCATCAAACCAACGAGGGTACTCGCAGAAGACCACAGGTTATGGGAAAGACTGGGATACCAGCGCCGGTCCCCCGGTTCGCTGTCTTTTCCTGCCTGGAAAGAAGCAGCCCAAGAGTGTTCTGGTGCGGAAGATAAAGTGTTTTTCAAACAATTACGGCTGGACCAGGTTTTGCGACCTATTTAAGGGAAATGTAGCGTGCCAAATCTGCTGAACGAAATTCTCTTCCTCTTCCAGCGCTTGAACTGGTCAAGCGTGGTTGATCTGTTCCTGGTAACTGCTATCTTTTACATGGTGCTGGTGGCAGTGCGCAACACCAATGCCATGGTGCTGATGCGCGGGGTTATTTTTATCATACTGCTTCTCACCCTGTTAACCAGCCTGGTGAACCTGCCTGCTTTTTCGTGGCTCATTAAAACTATCTTGCCAGTCCTTTTACTGGCTATTCCGGTGTTATTTGCACCCGAGCTGCGGCGCGCCCTGGAAAGGGTGGGCAGGGCTAACATTAGCAACCTGTTCATGCGCCAGGAAAAGTTGAACGTCCAGCAGCTCAAGCAAACCATCCAAGCGATCGTAACCGCTTCTGTCAGGCTTTCCGCCAGGCAGCACGGGGCATTGATCATCTTGCAGCGAGTTGACAGCCTTGAGGAGTATGAGCGCACCGGGGTTAAAATGAACGCAAAAGTAACCCCGGAATTATTGCTGCAGGTTTTTTACCCCAACACCCCCCTGCACGATGGGGCAGCCATCATTTCCCACAACCAGCTCTCTGCAGCCGCATGCGTCATGCCGCTTTCTTCAAGCGGCATCCTCAACCGTTCACCCGAAAGGCAGATGGGCTTACGTCACCGCGCCGCCCTGGGTATCTCGGAAGCCAGTGATGCCATCGCCCTGGTGGTATCCGAAGAGACAGGGTCGATCTCCATCGCCCACTCCGGCAGGATGATCCGGCGGTTAGACAGTGAAAGGCTGGAAAACATCCTGCTCGCTTTCTTCAGCAGCGAAAAAACAACTGAACAGGGAAATTTAATCTCCCGGTTCTTCCAGGTTGTAAAGAACAAAGGCAAATTGGAGGAATAGGTGGAGTTTTTACGCAACATCTGGAAGAATATCCCCACCTTTATGCTGGCTTTTGTCCTTTCTGTAGCCGTGTGGATTTCAGCTGTGACTGCCAATGACCCAACCGAGGAACGGGTGTATTCACAATCCGTTCCTATCGAACTAATTGGGCAGGACCCCAACCTGATCCTGACCAATCTCCCGGAAGAACAACTGACTCTGACATTGCGGGCCCCGGTCTCAGTGTGGGACCGCTTGGGGCGGGAAACCAATCCTGTTCGGGCGGTGGTCGACCTCTCTGGGTTGGAACCGGGTACACACAACCTGCCGGTGCAGGTGCAGATCGGCATCCGACCGATTGACATTGTTACCCTGTCTCCATCTACTGTTGAAGTATCCCTGGAAGTCCTCGCGAACCAATCATTCCTGGTCCAGGTAGCCCGGCGCGGGGATCCCGGGGTGGGGTTTGAAGCAGGAACCCCCGCGGTTTCTCCTGAAGTGGTTAACGTCAGCGGAGCGGAAAGCCTTGTGAAGAAAGTTGCCCAGGTTCGGGCTATTATTGACCTGAACAATGCGACGGAAAATATTTCACGCACAATCGCCCTGCAAGCGCTGGATGAAAACGATAGTGTAATCAACGGGTTGACCATCACCCCAGACAAAGTCGACCTGTCAGTACCGGTGACCCAGCGGGGCGGTTACCGCAATGTTGTCGTAAAGGTTGTGGTTGCCGGAAGTGTTGCGCCCGGCTACCGGGTAACAAACATTTCGGTTTACCCGGCTACGGTCACTGTATTTTCTTCCGACCCGCGCCTGGTAGACAGCCTGCCAGGATATGTAGAAACCACCTCAGTCGACCTGACGACGGCTCGTGATGACATTGATGTCAGGGTTCCGCTGGTGCTGCCTACCGGAGTTTCAGTGGTGGGTGACCAGCTGGTGGAAGTACAGGTAGGGGTGGCTACAATCGAGGGCAGCCTGACATTTGAAGGAATGCGGATCACCATAATCGGCCTTGAAAACGGCCTGCAGGCTCAGATATCACCAGAAGTGGTGGATGTAATCGTCTCCGGCCCGCTACCCGAGCTGGAAAAGCTCACTCCACTGGATATACAGATCATCCTCGACTTGACCGATGAGACCATAGGGAAGATCAACCGCACACCGCGGGTGGAATTTACCAGCGACGAAATCCGGCTGGAATCCCTGCTGCCCTCCTCCATCGAGGTGACCATCACCCGGGCAACCACATCGAATAATCCTTAGGAAAATGTAATGACAAAACCTGTTGTCGCGCTTGTTGGGCGGCCAAATGTTGGGAAAAGCACATTATTCAACCGCCTGGCTGGTGAACCTTTAGCCATTGTGGATGACACCCCCGGCACCACCCGCGACCGGATATTTGCCGATTCCGAATGGAACGGCCGTGAATTCCACATCATTGATACGGGTGGAATTGACCCATCAACGGGAGGGGAAAAGCCGCTTTCGATCGATTCAGCGGATTTCATCCAGGAAATCCGCCAGCAGGCAGCCATTGCCATTGAGGAAGCAGATGTGGTTCTGTTCATCACCGATGCGTCAACTGGCGTTACGCCAGCAGATGAAGAGGTTGCCACCCTGCTGCGCAAGAACCAGAAAGTGGTCGACGGGAAGGAATTTCCACCAGTGCTGCTGGTAGTGAACAAGGCAGACAACACCCAGCTGCGCGATAATGCTGTCCAGTTCTACGAGCTCGGGCTTGGTGATCCTTACCCTATCTCGGCTCAGCATGGAACCGGTACCGGCGACCTGCTGGATGCCCTGGTTGAAGTGTTTGCGCCTGAGGGTGAAGTTATCGAAGATGAATCGGTAAAAATCGCCATCGTCGGCAAACCCAATGTCGGCAAATCCAGCCTGCTGAACCGCTTAATCGGTGAGGAGCGCTCGATTGTCAGCCCAATACCGGGAACTACACGTGATGCAATCGATACCCGGTTCATCTTTGAGAACATCTCTATCACCCTGATCGATACCGCCGGCATCCGCCGCAGGGGAAGGATCGATCCCGGTGTGGAGAAGTACAGCGTCATCCGCTCCTTGCGGGCGATAGAACGCTGTGATGTAGCCCTGCTGGTGATTGATGCAACCTCTGGCATCAGCGCCCAGGACGCCCACATTGCCGGCACCATCCTTGAATCCTGGAAAAGCACCGTGGTGGTGGTCAACAAATGGGATGCCATCGAGAAAGACACCTTTACCATGAATGAATACAGCGACAAGATCCGCCAGGAGCTGAATTTTATGAGCTATGTGCCGATCCTGTTCATTTCTGCCAAGACCGGGCAACGTGTGCAGCAGGTGCTTCCAATGGCGCTCAAAGTGCAGGAAGAACGTTTACTCCGCCTTTCGACCGGGCAATTGAACCGGGTGCTTCACCAGGCACAGGATGATCATGCTGCTACATCTAAATCCGGGTATGCACTGCGTTTATATTATGCCACCCAGGTACGCAGCGACCCGCCTACATTTATTATTTATGTCAATGACCCCAAGCTGGCGCACTTCACCTACCTGCGCTACCTTGAAAACCAGCTCAGGAAGGAATTCCCTTACACTGGAACACCTATCCGGTTTGTGCTGAAACCCAGGCGCTGATCAGTCCAGGTCAAAATCTTCTGGTGTCCCACCTGTAGCCCCCTCATCCATCCCCAGGTCGGGCAGTTCGCGCTCTATATCTTCCGGGCTCTGGCCTTTTTCCAGCCGGTCGACCACTTCATCAAACTCGGGCCCTAGTTCATCCCCCACTTCCCCCTTCATCTGCCGCATCATTTTTCCCAGTGCCCTGGGGTCTTCTTCAATCCCGTCCAGGTTGTCAAGATCACCCAGCTGGTCCATCCGGCTATCATCGGAGCGTAAGACCCTTACCCTTCCTATCCGGCGCTGAACTTCAGTGCTGCTGCAATTCGGGCAGGCAACCGGTTTTTTGCCGTATTCACTGTAGGAAATAAAGACGGAAAACCTGTTCTTACATTTCAGGCAGCGGTAGTCGTAACTGGGCACTTTACCCTCCAGGAGGTGAAATGATTTTCAATTATAATCAAAAAACCTTCCGGGGAATGTATCAGGGTAAAGAAAGCGGGCGGAAAACTTCTGGAAAGCAAGATATTGCCAGCTGCCCTGACAGCAAGCAAAATTGAGAATGAAATAGCGTAGAGAGGTTTAATATGGGATTACGCGGCGGTATGCGGGGCCTGGTGAACACCCCCGATGAAAAACCAAAAATTACCATTTCACTGCTCAAGCGGGTACTGCATTATGCCAGGCCTTATAAATGGCAGATGCTGGCAGTATTGTTCCTCATCCTGGCTCATACAGGTTTGAACCTGCTTTCGCCACTGGTACTGCGGGACCTGATCGACCGGACTATTCCTGCCAAAGATATCAACCGCCTTGTCCTGCTGTCCCTGGCATTGCTGTTCATCCCAATACTGAATAGCGGAATGAACATCATCCAGCGCAGGCTGAGTTCCAGTGTGGGTGAAGGGGTGATTTACGACCTGCGCATGGCATTGTATTCCAGCCTCCAGCGCATGTCGCTGCGTTTCTTTACCAACACCAAGGTCGGCGAATTAATGAGCCGCCTGAACAACGATGTGGTTGGCGCACAAAACGCCATCAGCAGCACATTAATCAGCATCATTACCCAAACCATCCAGGCGGTTGCAGTGCTGGCTGTGATGCTCACGCTGGAATGGCGCCTGACCATTATCAGTGTTTCCATTTTCCCGCTCTTTGTTTTGGCTTCACGCCTGCTGGGGAACAGGCTGAGGGACATGGCCCGCAAGCAAATGGAAGCCAATGCCCAGATGAATGCCATGATGAATGAAACCCTCAACATTGGCGGTGTTCTGCTGGTCAAGCTTTTCGGGCGGCGAGATCTCGAAATCGACCGGTTCGGCAAACGCGCTTCGCAGGTTGCCAACCTGGGGATTCAACGGTCCGTGATCGGCTCGTTTTTCATGGCAATCATCGGTTTGATCAGCGCTGTAGGCAGCGCCCTGGTGTACGGGTTGGGCGGGTACTTTGTTATCCAGGATATGTTTACAATTGGTACAATAGTAGCCTTCGGGGCTTACCTTGGCAATCTGTACGGGGCTTTACAGGGGCTTTCAAACGCCCCGGTCGAATTTGCCACATCGATGGTTAGTTTTGAACGCGTTTTCGAAGTAATAGACCTGCCAGTCGATATCCCCGAAAAACCGGATGCACTGGCGCTGGAGAACAGCAGGGGCGAGATCGTATTTGACGATGTTACCTTTGTTTACGAAGCAGGCGACGAGCATCTGCTTAGCGATGTGCACCGCTATGGCAGCATGGACAATGTGGTTGCCGTTCTTTCGGGGGAGAAACCGGAGCAAGATGAAGATGAAACCACGCCCCGCAGCCAGGCGCGCAGCATTGCGCTGGAGGACATTAGTTTTCGGGCTGAACCAGGCCAGCTGGTCGCTTTGGTTGGACCCAGCGGCGCAGGGAAAACCACCCTCACCTATCTCATCCCGCGGCTGTATGATCCTGCCAGCGGCTCCATCCGAATCGATGGACACGATCTCAGGGATGTGACCCTCAGTTCGCTTTCATCACAGATCGGTATGGTTACCCAGGAAACTTACCTGTTCCACGATACCATCCGCACCAACCTGCAATATGCCCGGTTGGACGCCTCGCAGCTTGATCTCGAAAACGCCTGCCGGGTTGCGAACATCCACAACTTCATTCAGGATATGCCGGACGGTTATGACACGATCGTTGGAGAGAGGGGATACCGCCTGAGCGGAGGCGAAAAGCAGCGCATTGCCCTGGCGCGTGTCATCCTGAAAGATCCGCGTATTCTGGTGCTGGATGAAGCCACCAGCAGCCTGGACAGCGAGTCGGAAGCCCTGATCCAGGATGCGCTGAAAAAGGTAATGGCAGGCCGGACCAGCATCGTGATCGCACATAGATTAAGTACAATCCTGGCTGCTGACCAGATCCTGGTGATCGACCGGGGCAGGATTGTTGAGAGCGGCACCCATAACTCCCTGTTGGAACAGGAAGGATTATATGCCAGCCTATACAACACCCAGTTCCACAAAGGGGAAAACAATTCCTGACCACAACAGTTATACTGCCGGCTGAAACCTTGCAGGAATTTACCAGATTAGGGGCCAGGAAGGTTATAATTTGTCCGTACAGGAATCTGAATACCCAAAACCGGGAATATGGATCAGCAATGGATAAGAAAAAAGAAACAGCCCCGAGAGACCAGGACACCATCGACTTCCAACTTCCAGCCCGTCAGCCGCTTATGGTTGTCATTTCAGGGCTGTCGGGGGTTGGTAAAGATGCCGTTATGAACGCCTTAAGGCTTAGCTATCCCCAGGCGCATTATGTTGTCACCTGTACCGACCGCCAGCCCCGCCCGAAGGAAGTGCACGGCGTGGATTACTTTTTCGTGACAACCGCTGAATTCGAGCGCATGATCGACAATGGCGAGTTGATCGAGTATTCAAGGGTATATGACCAGTACAAGGGCGGGTTGAGAAAACAGGTTTTCGATGCCATGCACCAGGGCAAAGATGTGGTCATGCGCCTGGACGTACAGGGGGCGTTTAAGATCAAATCGCAGTTCCCTGAAGCTTTACTGATCTTTGTATCCCCTGAATCAGTCAAAGAATGGCGCAGCCGGCTGATCAACCGCAAAACAGATTCCCCTGAGCAGATCAAAGTCCGCCTGGAGACCGCCCGCCAGGAATTGGAAATGATGAAGATTTTTGATTACATAGTTGTTAACGCAGAAAATAAGCTGGATCAGGCAGTGCAGGATATCCTTTCCATTTTTACCGCAGAGCACTGCCGGATCAATCCCCGAAAGATCAATGAATGAGTGAATATCCATCCCCTTTACCGGTAGACCGCATTGAAAATGGTGAAACACCCCCGTCCCCGCAACAAGCGGTGCTGCAGCTGCCAATAAGAAAACCCGCTGTTACTTACGGGATCATCGTGCTGACGGTGGTAATGTACCTGTTGCAACTGGCAAGCAAATCCCTTTATGGGGGGGCTGACTTCCCCGCCGCCCTGGGTGCAAAGGTAAACCAGTTCATTGAGGCTGGCGAGGTCTGGCGCTTTATCACACCTGTTTTATTCCACGGTTCATTGTTGCACATCGCCCTGAATATGTATGCCCTGTTTGCACTTGGACCCAACCTGGAACGATTTTACGGTCATTTCCGCTTTCTCTTGCTGTATACCGCCGGAGCATTTACAGGAAATGTCTTCTCGTATCTCATGTCCGAAAAATCATCACTCGGAGCTTCCACTGCCATCTTTGGTTTGATCCTGGCGCAGGCTGTCTTTGTTTACCAGAATCGCCAGTATTTCGGCTCGCGTGCTAAAAGCATGCTGCTGAATATGGGTATGATCGTGATCTTTAACCTTGTGCTGGGATTATCACCTGGAATTGACAACTGGGGTCATCTGGGCGGGCTGCTGGGCGGGCTGGTGTTTGCCTGGTTTGCCGGACCTGTTCTTGAAGTGTCAGGAATATTCCCCACCCTGGCGCTGAAAGATCGGCGCAGTAACACGCCAGCCCTGGTCACCCTGGCGGTTATCATCCTGGCAGCAGGCAGCGCTGCTGTCATTAAAATTCTCAATTAGGAAAAACTATAAGGGTGGTGAATTGCCAGCCAGGTTTGAAACCGCCGGTTGAACCACGTGGTTTTCTTCAATTTGCTTAACTGCCGGCATAACCCTCATCAGCACGACGATAGCAAAACACCCGGCTGCACTGATGAAATACCAGGTATGAATGCCGATTCCGTCAGCAATCTGCCCCGAAATCAGCATGGCCGGAATCTGCATTACTGAAGCCATACTGGCTATCGTGGAGAAAACCCTGCCCTGCACTTCAGGAGCAACCTTGGACTGGATCAGAGCATGGAATGGACCGTTGGCAAATGGGATTGTCAAGCCTATCAGCGCCATGCCTGCCACTGCCATGGCAAACCAGGGCGCAGGTGCCAGCCCCACAATCAGCGTTCCGGCAGCAACACCCAGGATACCCGCCAGGGAAGTAATGATCTTCTTTTTGAAACCACCCCAGGCGGTCAACCCAAGGCTGCCCACTACCACGCCTATTCCGAAGGCAGAGTCAAGGATTCCCAGGTGCCAGGCGTTGCCTTGAAAGTGATTGGTTACCAGCAGCGGCATCAGTGCTGATGTTGGCGCCAGGAAGAAATTGATGAAAGATATCCCGATCAGAATGACAAACAGACCCTTCCAGTGGTAAATGTATCGGAAACCAGAACCGACATCTTCTAGTACCTGGTGCGGGGTGATCAAAGCAGCCAGGCCAGCCTGGGCTGGTTGGGGGATAATGACGAAGAACAGCGCACCAATAGCCAGTGCAGCAGTGCCGATATCAATGAAAAGGACCCCAAACATAGGGAGGAGGGAAAGGAGAAGGGCGCCGAGTGGAGGACCCACAATATTTAATACGCCGCGGATAGCCTGGTTTAACCCTGCGATACGGCCCAGCTCTTTTTCCGGCACCATGAGAGAAATAGATGCATTCATAGCTGGCCACTGGAATGTGCCGCCCAGCGCACGGATGAACAGTAGCACATACACATGCCAAATCTGGACCGCATCCAGCCAGAAAAGCAGCCCCATTACCAGGGTGGCAGCCGCAATGCAGGCATCCGATATGATCATGACTTTCTTGCGGTTAAGCCGGTCAACCAGCGCACCTGCAAACGGGCTGAGGAAGACCTCAGGGAGCAAAGAGACGAGCATGGCAGTGGTGAGAATAACCGCCGAACCAGTAGTAGTGGTCATCCACCATACCAGGGCAAAAGAGACCAGGCTGCTCCCCAAAAGGGAAAAGGCCTGGCCAATCCAGACAATTAAAAAATTCTTCTTCCAGTTTTGCGGAAGGATCGATGAATCTGCGGCAGTTGTCATTCGAGGAATACTTCGACCTGCTCCCCGTCTTTATCATCGGTAACATCGATGATCTTACCCACTGTGCCGGCTTCGATGAACTGCATGATCTGTTCTGTGTCCAACCCTTCAATTTCCGGTGAGAGCCGCATACCCATCTTCAAACCCGCACCAACCAGGCTGGTTGGCACCCGTATGTTAACCCGCGTTCTTCCGGTGTTTGTATCGGTTACCCGCACGCGCAGCCATTTGGTACCTGCTTTAAATGCACTTCCGGAATCCTCGGGTTTCCTGGCCTGTTTCCCCTGAGATTCTAAGGCCATCAGCAGCTGCACAGCCTGCTCAGCGCTGATCTTGTTTTCCTCGACCATTTTTAATACTTTGAGCCGTTCTTCAGAAGAAACCATCACGCACCCTCCTGGGAGGAATTTTGCGCAGGTTCAGGCTTTTTACCCTGCAGCAGCAATTGGGCATCTTCAAAACTAATCCGTCCCTGGGCCAGCTCATCTAAAATCTGGTTGCGGTCTTCTTCCTTCAGCCTGACGCTACTGTCATCCTTGCTGGGTTCAAACCCGAGTGCCTTAAGCACATCCGACAACCGGTTGCGCAAGGTTGGATAGGATAGTTTCAACTCATCTTCCAACCGGGTGAACCGGCCTTCACAGCGGATAAAGGCCATAACAAACTGGATTTGTTCCGGGCTCAACGCCGCCAGGGGGTTATTGCCGGGTTGGAAGTTGCCCTCAATGGTTGTGTCACAGTGATTACAGTAAAGCCGGGTTACACTGAGGGGGCTGCTGCAAACCGGACAGGAAGCTGGTTGTGGGTACATAGGCTTACCTCTTTAAAATTGCTTCTGTTACCTGACAGATTTTCCAAAAGAAGGGATGAAACCAGGAAAAGGTAACAGAAAAAAAGTCTTTTTGCTAATTTAAATACATTATAACGATTATTCAATAAATGTCAATGATTGTATTTATTAATTTTATTATCACTTTGATTTTCTTGAATTATTGCAAGTCAGTCCTTTCCCCCAGCAGGAACCAGTTCCCCTTGCGGTCATCCACATCGCGCGGAGCCCGGTCAAAGTAAAGATCAAAAACCCTGCCCTCATCGGTTTCCACCCGGTAATAAAATCTTCCCACACCCCAGGAACCTGCTTTGGATGCCCTGGCAGCATGGGCAGGCTGCATGTTCCGCCCCATCCGCCCGTGCCGCTCAAAATCCGACCATGCGCTCACTTCGCGGGTAATGACATACCACTTCTCCAGCCAGAAGAAACCCTGCGGGCAGGGAGGGCTCTTGGCGTACAAAGGAGGTGTGTCAAAACGCACTTCAATGGGCTGGTCGATGAATTGAAGCATATTTTTATTGTAACGCGGATTTAAAAGACAGGAATTGAAGGCTGGCCACTCATTTAAACAAACGCAACATGTAGATAGACATGGATAGTTTGCTATCACACATCTCCGGTTCGGGTAAAATAGGGCAGACAGAACGGAGAAGGACATGATCAACCTGGATGCGCTTAACACCCCCACCCTGCTGCTGGATGAAAAAAAAGCCCGTAAGCATATTGCCTTCATGGCTGGAAAAGCCTGCCAGCAAGGAATCCGGTTCAGGCCTCATTTTAAGACCCACCAATCAGCCGCCATAGGGGAGTGGTTCCGGCAAGAAGGGGTTAACCAGATCACCTGTTCATCCCTGCAGATGGCTGAGTACTTTGCTCATGCAGGCTGGAGCGATATCCTGGTGGCTTTCCCGCTCAACTTGCGCGAGATCAGCCGGGTGAACCACCTGGCCAGCACCATACACCTGGAGCTGCTGGTTGAATCAACCACCGCAGTTTCATTCTTGCAGGAGCACCTTACCGGGCAGGTGGATGTGTGGGTTAAGATCGATACCGGCGCTGGGCGAACCGGGATCCCTGCAGAAGAAACCAGGACAATCAACGAGGTTTGCTGTGCAGTACTTAGGTCCCGTAACCTCCACCTGAGAGGTTTATTAACCCATGCCGGGCACACCTACCGCGCCAGGAGCCAGGAGCAGGCAGTAGCCACCTACCAGGCAAGCATCACCCTCATGAACAAAGCCAGGTACAATCAGCTAAAGGAAGGGCTTACAGGGCTGGAGATCTCCGTAGGGGACACCCCGGGCTGCACACTGGCAGAAGACCTGGGAATAGTCGATGAAATCCGCCCCGGAAACTTCATTTTTTATGATGCCACTCAGGCTGCCATTGGTTCCTGTACTGCAGAAGATATCGCCGTGGCAGTAGCCTGCCCGGTAGTGGCGGTCCATCCCGACCTGGAAAAAGTAGTGGTTTACGGCGGTGCAGTCCACCTCTCCAGTGAGCATTACCTGGAAGGCGAGCGCAAGGTGTTCGGGCTGGTTACCATGTTAAATCCAAATGGGTGGGGAACACCCATATTGGGGGCTTATGTCAGCAGCCTTTCACAGGAACATGGTATTTTGCACATTCCCCGCAAAGTGATCCAGACGATCCAGCCGGGAGACCTGCTGGCAATCTTGCCCGCCCACTCCTGCATCACAGTCAGTTCCTTAAAGAAATATCTCACCCTGGCAGGTGAGACGATTCCTGCAATGCCCTGAGAAATTATCAGTGCACCATCAATGGTATGGGGGTAAAGGTGATAACAAACACAAACAATGCCAGTACACCCAGCCATTTGCGCCGTGTATCAAGCGGAGTGATCATATCGAGGGGTTCAGCCGGACGCTGCCCGATCAAGAAAATGATGCCCGCCCATAGCCACCATCCCGACCATAAGAAACCCATCCCGGCTAATACTACCAGAATCAGGTAGAAAAACCTGCGGGTCCATTTTGGGCCGAAAAGGACATTAACGACGTGCCCGCCATCCAGCTGTCCGGCGGGGATGAGGTTGACGGCTGTGACCAGCAGCCCACCCCAGGCTGCCCAGGCAACCGGGTGGATGATAACATCCAGCCCGCCCACTGGCACTGGATTCCCGGTAAAGAAGTAACGCACCCAGTACAAAAATGGTGACAGGCTACCATAATCCACTGGTGCAGGCAGCAGCTGGCCAAAGACGAGAAACTTGGAAAACAGGTAGAGCAGGGAATTCCCCTCGAGAATATACATATTTGGCGGGACAGATTCTTTAATTACATGCAGGCTGGAAAGGTGGAGTCCAATGAAAAGTACAGGTATGGCCACCAATAAACCAGCCAGCGGACCTGCAATGCCAATATCCAACAGCTCGCGCTTATTACGCGGGATGGACTTCATATTTATGAAAGCGCCCATCGTGCCGAAGATGGCAAGGGGATAAGGCAGGGGGATGAAATAGGGCAGGCTTACATCCACATGATGGCGGCGCCCAACCAGGTAATGTCCGAACTCGTGGGTAACCAGGATTGCCAGCAATGCAACCGTGAATGGCCAGCCGCGGGAAATGACCGCCCCAATTGCAGCCAGGAAGCCGGAAGGTAACGGCTCCCCGCTGCTCAATCCCCCCGCTGCGATCACGCTGATGATGGTCAGGATGAACAGGGCAAGGTTGACCTTTGGGTTGGATGGTTTAGGTTGCACCACCCCTTTTACCAGTAGAATTACATGGCGGCTGCCTTCCCAGCGGAAAAGCGGTGTGTACCCCAGCGGCTTCAACCTGCTTTCCAGTTCTTTATAAACGGTTTCAGTATCCTCAGAGTAAATATGTCCCCGGTAGCGGAAAGCGTACCCCTGGCCGGTTCCGCCAATCGTGGCGTCATCTATGCGCATAATGCGCTGAATAATTGCCTGGAAATACTCTGGATTAAGGGAATTATCTGTTTGGGTTGGTAAATTCATAGTTTTTTTACTGATAATGTTGTATAAAATATCACATAAAGGAAAGGCGGGAATGGATGGGAGTCGAACCCACCACGGCCCGCAAAGCGACCCGTCACCGGTTTTGAAGACCAGGAAGCCCACCAGGACCTTTCCATTCCCGGATTAAGGATACCCCACACGATACCCCCTGTCAACACAGAAGCAAGGATTTTTTTACAAGAATAGTACTGTTCTAATGAAAGGATAACCATGAACCAGAATCAGTATAATTGCCCACGCTGCAATACCCCCCTTCAGCCAGGAGCCAGCTTCTGCCCATCTTGCGGCAGCCCTCTTGCCCCAGTGGGCCAACCCATGGCTGCCAGACCCTCTCCTTACAACCCGCAGCCTCCCGCCCGCAAAAAAAGTAATGCCTGGATATTTATCCTGATTGCAGTTGTCTTATGTTTGGTCCTGGCTCTCCTGGCGGTCCTGGCTGCCATCTTTATTCCCAGATTTCGCGAAACTACATCTGGAACCGGTAAAGCGGAAGTCACCGAAGTGATTGAAAAGAAATCATCACCAACCAGTGAAAGTGAAACAGGAAAGGATACTGCTGTTCCAGAAGCAACTGCCGAAACTGCTGTCCCAACGGAAGCACCGCTGGGGTATTTCATGGCTTACAACAATATTGAGTTTGTCATCCCTTTGGAGGTGGCATCGAGTGCTTCAGGGATTACATATGCAGCTGTATCCAGTGACCTGTACTGGGAAATGATGCCCAAGTATGATAACTTCTCCTTTGAAGGATACCCGCTCCAGGATACCTTCCACAGCCCAGCAATCAATGTTTACCCTGTGCAGGAATACATTGATATGAATCCAGATATTGCCGGCACTGTATCCCAGCTGCAATCCCTTCTGGATAATCCAGTGGAGCATCCGGGAAGCATTCCGTTCCTGCCAGTCTGGAACGCCGGCCCGTTGTTTACCGCGCATGTAAAATATCTAGAATTCAACGGCATCAGGGGGGTGCGGTACCTGACCCAGTACGGCCAGGCAGCCTGGCCGGTCAACAGCCATGATATGTTTTACACCTTTCAAGGGCTGACCGGTGATGGAAAGTATTACATCTCCGTCATCATGCCGGTATCCCATCCGCAGCTGCCAGCCACCGGCGAGATGTACACGGGATCGATGGACGACCTGTATGAAGATTTTTCGGCTTACCTGGATGAAACCCTCCCAATCCTGGAAAGCTGGCAAGATGCGGAGTTCACGCCCGCCCTTTCAGACCTCGATTTGCTGGTGAGCTCAATCAAGATAAAATAACACCGCTCAAGAAAGCCCAGAAATTCTGGGCTTTCTATGGATATTGACCTCTTGTATTATTCTCGATTACTCGTATAATTCCGTGCTGTTAAGTAAACATCAAGCAGTAAAAGGATAGAATGGAAGAATTAGAATCGTCACTGTATTCACAGCAGGAACAGGCAGATAATGAAGGGGAAGAACCTCCTGACCTGATGCCGCAACCGGCAGGTCCGTGGAGGGTAGCCGTGATCGCCAACATGAAAGGCGTAGCTGCCCACTCAGACAAGGATCCCCTTGATGCCGGTGCGGAATTCGACAAGCCTGAAACTATCCAGGCAATCCAAAAAGCCATTGAAACTGATTTTCATACAACTGAATTCCTGAATGCTGATGCTACGCTGCCGCAGAAGCTGATCACCCTCCTGCCCGATATTTGCTTCAACATCGCAGAAGGAATGGGTGGTGATGCGCGCGAAGCCCAGGTGCCTGCGTTGCTGGAAATGTTGAACATTCCATATACCGCCTCGCGCGTGCTGGCAAATGCTATCGGCCTGGATAAGACCATGACGAAAAAGATCTGGCGCGATGCAGGTCTGCCCACTGCCGGCTGGCAGGAATTCCTTACCCCGCAGGACGAACTCGACCCGCTGCTGCATTTCCCGCTGTTCGTAAAACCTGCCCGCGAGGGCACCGGTATGGGAATGGATGCGCATTCAATCGTCAATACCCTTGAAGAAATGTATGCCCGGGTTAAATGGATCATCCGGACTTACCAGCAGCCCGCCCTGGTGGAAGAATACCTGCCCGGCCGCGAATTCACAGTGGCTGTGCTGGGAAGGGAAAACGCCAGGAGTAATTCCCGCCATCCAGAATGGTACGAAGAAGACGGGTTTGTACGCCTGCCCGTAGAAGAAGTTGACAGCAGCATTTCTGCCACACCTGGTGTGTACGGCAACTTTGCCAAGACGTTGAATTTTGGGGAAGAAGGCATTCCTGCCTTCCTTTGCCCTGCGCCTATACCGCAAGAGTTGGCCCGCCAATTGCAGGACCTGGCGATCAAAGCACATAAAGCGATCGGTGCACTGGATGTTTCGCGTGTAGATATGCGTATGGACGCCCTGGGTAATCCACGCCTGATCGAGATAAACACGCTGCCCGGTTTAACTCCCGACTTTTCAGATATATGTGTCATTTGCAATGCGGCAGGTATTTCTTATGATGACCTGATCCTGGAAATTCTTTACCTGGGGGCATCGCGCTTCAGCCTGCTCGCCAACCGGCCGGCAGTCATTCCCGTCCACGTTCCAGAGGCGGTACCGGTACCGCGGTCGACATCAAGATTCGAGTGAAATAAATAATCGGCTGTTCCACATGAAGGAACAGCCGGTTTTTTTATTGACAAAGATCGTCATCTTGAGCGCAGCGAAAGATCCCGCCTTGAAAAGCTGAAGAAAAATCCTTCTGCATTCCATACTCAGGTTGAAAAAGCCAGCGGAAAAATTAGAAATTTTTTCAGACAAGCCTCTCTTGGTTACCCTCTGTTGAATTGACTAAAACACAAACGGCACCAGCAACAACCAGAATGGCTCGAGCAGGAGGACCAACCAGCCGATCAATATCCCGATCAGCAGACCAGCCACGACATCCACCAGGTAATGTACACCCATAACAACCCGCGCCATGCTCATAATGGGAGCCCACACGGCAATAACCAGGGCAAACCAGGCTGGTCCAAGCCCAACCGCCATGGCAAGCAGCAGCCCTGCCCTGGCAGCATGCCCCGATGGGAATGAATGCGGGTCGGTATTACGGTAAAAAGCGCCCCATTGTCCTTCCGGCCGGCTGCGGCGTACTGTGAATTTTATAGCAAAGATGATCACGATTTGTACAGCAATGCCGATGGCAAGAAATGCTGCCTTGTAATGCCATTCACCAGATGCCAGCAGCCAGAGCAAGAACAGCGCTCCCAGCCAGTACCAGGAATCACCTGTATGGGCAAGGAAAGCAGCCAGCCTCCAGAGGAACTTCTGCTCCGGTTGGATACGGATCTTTCCAGATATTTTATGGTCGAAATCCATGATCTTTTGCAGCATAGCAAGTCCTATAATAACAGCGAAAAATCACAGCGTTCATGATTTCCTAAAATTGATGGATTGGCGACATCAAACCATAATTTCTTAAGTATTTTTCGTAAATCAACCTATTTGCATCAGAATAGCAAATTTTAGCATATAATCAAACGTGCTTTCTTAGCAATGTATTGGGGATAAGTTTCACATGACAAACAGGATGGATTTCTGTATAAAATAATGGTGCAAATCTCCGGTAAAACAACCTTTTTCAGGAGGCAAGTATGCTAAATGCCCTGATTGCAGCAGGCATCATCCTTTGCGCAATCCAGGCAATTCGGGTGAAGAAGCTGATTGCAGCGGCGTTGTGGCTCGCCGGCTGCAGCGCTTTAACCGCACTGATGCTCTATTTGCTGGGTGCTCCCGAAATTGCCGTGATCGAACTCAGCGTGGGTGCAGGTCTGGTTACCGTTTTGTTCATTTTTGCGATCAACATTATCGGCGATGAAACGCCGGTAAGGATGCCTGCCATCCCTCCTCTAGTTGCCTGGCTGCTGGTGATCCTCTCCTTTGGCACCCTTGCTTATCTTAACCTGCCCTTACTGGAGATTGAAGTTCCAACCCTTGTTACTATCCCAATGGCTGCTTCCAGTATTTGGGAAGACAGGGCGCTCGATGTCATTCTCCAAATCGTCCTGATATTCGCCGGAGTGCTGGGTATTATCAACCTGATTTCCGATAACAGCTCCAGGGAGAGCAAAGCATGACAACCATACCTTATATAGATATGCTGACTGTTATGATTGTATTCGGGATAGGGCTTTACACCCTATTGATCACACGCAATTTGATTAAAGTGGTAATCGCGCTGCAAATCCTGGTGAAAGCCGGCATGATCGCGCTGGTGCTGGCAGGACGTATCAACGGGCAGGTGATGACCGGACAGAGTATCGCCTTGACCGTAATCGTGGCAGATACCATTGTGGCGGTCATCGCTCTCGCCCTGGCGGTACAGGTAAAGAAACATCACGGTACTGTTGACCTCAGTAAACTCAGGAACCTGAAGGGGTAAGCATGGCATCCACATTAATCTTCCTTGTAATTGGCTTACCTTGGATCGGTGCACTGCTGGTCTGGCTGGCAGGTGATAAACGTACTACCGTTCAGCATATACTCGCCATCCTATTTTCAGTGGCTTCAGGTATTGCAGCGGTAGCCCTTCTATTTAATACCAGCAACGCAACTGTCATCAACCTGGATGCAGGCGGTGTTTTTGGACAGTTCACCTTCGTAGCGGATGGACTGGCTGTGTTCCTGGCTGTTGTAGCCACAGTGATCGGCAGCCTGGCAGTCATTTTTTCAGTTGACTACATGCGCGGGGAGAAAGCCCTTGGCCGGTATTACGCAATGGTGCTTTTTTTCATTGGCGGCATGGCTGGCCTGGTGCTCACCAGCAATTTACTGCTCATGTTCTTCTTCTGGGAGATCACTGCCCTGTGCTCTTATGCATTGATCTCTTTCCACAACGACGATCCCAAGGCAGTTGCAGGCGGCATCAAAGCCCTTATCATCACCCAGCTAGGTGGTGTCGGGCTGCTCGCCGGCGCGCTGCTGCTCTTCAGCCAGACCGGCAGCTATGATTTCAACCGGATGATTGCCGATCCCGGCATCATCGATCCCCGTATCCTATCAGGTATGGCGTTCGGCTGCCTGGTTGCGGCGGCTGCCAAATCTGCCCAATTCCCCTTCCAAACCTGGCTGCCGGATGCCATGGAAGCGCCAACCCCCATCAGCGCACTCATCCATGCCGCCACGATGGTCAACGCCGGTGTGTACCTGCTGGCCCGTTTCTTCCCGGCCTTTAAAGGCGTACCCGGTTGGACCACTGCTGTCATCCTGGTAGGCATGATCTCTGCTATCCTGACCGCCATCATGGCGCTGGTTGCCAATGACCTGAAACGGGTTCTGGCTTACTCCACCGTCAGCCAGCTTGGATACATGGTCTTTGCGATCGGTTGCGGCGGGGTGTACGCATCCCAGTTCCACCTTTTCAGCCATTCCATATTCAAAGCGCTGCTCTTCCTGGCAGCAGGTGCGGTGATCCATTCTGTGGGCACCCGTGACATGCGCCAGATGGGCGCCCTTGGCAAACAGATGCCGCTTACCCGTTTTGTGTTCATAATTGGCTCTCTCGCCCTGGCTGGTATCCCGGTATTGAACGGTTTCTGGAGTAAAGAGCTGGTGCTGGAAGCCGGTTTGCAGCACGGTCCTATCTGGGCTTACGCTTTTATGCTCCTCAGCGCTGGATTAACCGCGTTCTATACTTTTCGCATGGTTTACATGGTTTTCTATGGTAAGCCTTCTTCAGAAAAACATGTCCACGATGCCCAGCCCGCCATGAAAGTTGCGCTCATCCCCCTGGCAGCCGGGGCGCTGTTCAGCTGGCTGCTGGCGGGTCCTTTCTCCAGCCTGCTGCATAACAGCCTGCCTGCCCATGAAATCCATGCCATCACCACTACTGAGGTGCTGATGGAAGTCCTGTCTGCGCCGGCCACGTACATTGCCCTGGCAGTGGTTGCCCTGGGATTGATCGCCTGGTGGCAGCGGCAGCACCTGGGCGGTGTAGCCCACGCCTTCCGCTGGCTGACAGCAGCTGCAGAAAACAGTTTTGGGTTCGAAGCAATCAACTCAGGAATTGTCCGCCTGACCCAGGGCGCAGCACAAAAACTGCGAACCACCCAAACCGGGCTGCTTAACTGGAACATTGCAGGGTTGCTGATCACATTTATTGCCGTCATCCTGATCCTGGTGGTAGGAGGTTAACATGACAGCACAAACTGCACTCACCCTCCTTCTTGCCATTCCGCTTGGCGCAGCACCTGTCATCTACCTGGCTGGACGCATTGCAGTAAAAACCAGGACTAAATCCGGGGGCGCTTCTGCCCGTATCCTGGCTGTGCTCGCTTTGCTTGCAGCGATGGTGCCGCTCTATTATGCCGCAATGCACTTCACAAGCACCGGTCCGTTGACCCTGGATATCAATCGCATTTCGCTCCAGATGGACGGGATCAGCCTGCTGGTTGCCCTCACCGCACTCATTTTGGGCTTATGCGTTACCTTCTTCTCCACCAAGTACATGCAAAATGATGAAGGCGAAGAAAAATTCTTTGCCTTGCTGATGATCATGATCGTTGGCATCATCGGGCTGGTCTGCGCAACTGACCTGTTCAACCTGTGGGTCTGGTTTGAGGTGATGGCAGTCAGCTCTTACCTGCTGGTCGCTTTTTATCGTAGCCAGCCGGATGCACTGGAAGCGGGGGTGAAATACCTGGTGCAGAGCGCTACCGGTTCGGTGTTTATCCTGTTGGGAATTGCCCTGACCTTCGCCCAGACTGGTGTTTTAAACCTGCACGAGATCCGGCTGGCTGTATCGGCTGGCGGTAACAGCCCCATTATCCTGTCTGCCAGTGTGCTGATGTTGATCGGTTTTGGTGTAAAAGCTGCCCTGGTTCCACTACACACCTGGCTGCCAGATGCACACTCACAAGCTCCCAGCGGGATCAGCGCCATGCTTTCCGGCATCGTTATTGAAGCCGGCCTGGTAGCCCTGCTGCGTTCAACCGGTGCGGTAATCGTCTCCCACACCACCTGGGGTTACCTGATCATGGCATTTGGGGCGCTCAACCTGCTGGTTGGCAACCTGATGGCTCTCCGCCAGACCCAGGTAAAACGGATGCTGGCTTACTCGAGCGTCAGTCAGATGGGATACATCCTGGTCGGGATCGGGGTGGCGGTTTACACCCTTCAGCCTGAAGGCGCAGCCGGTGGTTTCTTCCATGTTATTACCCATGCACTTATGAAAGGGGCGGCATTCCTTGCTGCCGGGGCGCTGCTGTATGCCTTGCGTATGGCTCACCACAACCACGAACCGCTGACCGTGTCTGACCTGGATGGTGCTGCCCAGCGTTACCCGGTTACTGCGTTTTTCCTGGCGGTTGCTTTACTGGCTTTGGGCGGTCTGCCTCCGCTGGCGGGTTTTATGTCCAAATGGCAAATCTTCGTGGCTGGTTTCCAATCTGGAAATTCATTGGCGATTGCCCTGGTGATATTTGCAGCAATCAACAGCGTGTTGTCGCTCGGGTACTACGCCCCGCTGGTAAACCGCATATACCGGCATGAGCCTTCAGATCTGGTCAAGGAGGGCAAACCTATCTCCTGGGTAATGGTTCTCCCGCTGGTGATTATGACAGTCGCAATTGTTGCACTCGGCATCTGGCCGCCCCTTGTACGCTGGCTGACCACTCCGGCAGCCATGTCGCTGCTGGCAATTTTCGGCGGTTAACCTGAGAGGTAAACATGGAAATATTACTTTCACCCCCGCTTGCATTCCTCATCATCATTCCCCTGGTGGTTCTGATATTCCTTTTTGGAAGGAAACTGGCCGGACCGGAAAAACCCAATGCGATGAAATCCAGCACCTATGGCAGCGGTGAACTGGCGCCGACAAGCGCTGCCGCCCCCGGCTACCGTTCGTTCTTTCTGATTGCATTCTTTTTTGCTATACTGCACCTCGGCGCACTGGTGATCGGCACCAGCCCGCTGAATGCCATTTCGGGTGTGTACATTGTCGGCCTGATTCTGGCGCTGGTTGCCTTGATTTTAGGTTGACGGGTATAGTATGCTAACAAATGAGATCATATTGATCGATTATTGGAAGATCAGGATATGAGAGGATAGATGGAAAATTCGAAAATCAACGCCTGGGAAAAGACCCTTAACGGGCTGAAGACCTGGGCACGGATCAATTCTCCCTGGGTAATTCATTACAACAGCGGTTCCTGCAATGGCTGTGATATCGAAATCCTGGCAACCCTGACCCCACGTTACGACCTGGAAAGGTTTGGGGTGAAGTTGCAAGGCAGTCCCCGCCATGCCGACATCCTGTTGTGCACCGGGCCGGTTACCCGCCAATCACGCGACCGCCTGGTGCGCATTTACGAACAGATGCCCGATCCCAAGTTCGTGGTTGCGCTGGGTTCTTGCGGCCTTTCAGGCGGTGTCTTTCACGGTTCGTACAATATCGCCGGCGGTGTGGACGAGGTGCTGCCAGTCAGTGCATACATTCCCGGTTGCCCGCCCCGCCCCGAAGCCATTATCCAGGGTGTGGTGGCACTGTTAAACAGCCTGAAGGAACCGAAGGGGTAAGATATGGAAACTGAAAAGTTATTCACCATTGCAGAAGCGCTCCTCAAACCCTGGGCAAAGGAGTACAAACGGCCGGATGAAAACCGGCTGGATGTTTACCTGGTTCGGGAAGATTTGCTCGAAGCGGTCGAGGGATTAGCCCAGGCGCGCTGGGGATACCTTTCGGCCATCTCCGGTGTGGACCTTGTTCCCCCGGCTCAGGATGGCACAGGCGAAAACCAGGAAGGACGCCTGGAAGTCCTCTACCATTTTTGCAACTCTGCAGCGGTGTTAAGCCTCCGGATTGAGATCCCTTATAGCGATGCTCACGTGCCCAGCGTGTGCGGGATCATCCCTTCTGCAACCATTTATGAACGGGAACTGATGGAATTATTTGGGATAACGGTAGTGGATACCCCTGTACCCGATCACCTGGTATTACCGGATGATTGGCCGGATGGTGTCTTCCCTTTGCGGAAATCTTTTACTGGTTTTGATTCGCCCCAGGCACAGGAGAGCTGAGATGCAGGAAAAAGTCGAAAAATTTATCGTTCCGATCGGACCGCAGCACCCGGCTTTAAAAGAACCCGGGCATTTTGAGTTTTCCGTGGATGGTGAGGAAGTAACCGGGGCAACTATCCGGCTCGGATTCGTGCACCGCGGGATTGAAAAAATGACCGAATCGCGCACCTGGATCCAGAACCTGTATATGCTGGAGAGGGTTTGCGGCATCTGCTCCCACGTGCACGGAATTGCGTATACCCTGGGGGTTGAAAAACTGGCAGGTGTCACTGTTCCACCCAGGGCGCAGGCTATCCGCACCATCGTCCTCGAACTGGAGCGCATCCAGAGCCACATGCTTTGGCTGGGGGTCGCAGCCCATGAAGGCGGTTTTGACACCCTCTTTATGTACAGCTGGCGCGACCGTGAAACCGTCATGGACCTGTTTGAACTGATCAGCGGCAATCGTGTGCAGCACTCGGTCAACCTGGTCGGCGGGGTGAAGTATGACATTACTGCAGAACAAAAACAGAAAATTCTTGATGGGGTGAGCTACCTTGAAGGACGCCTGCAGTATTACGAAAAGATCATCACTACCGATGATACCTTCCTCGGCCGGACCCGCAATGTGGGCAAAATGACCAAAGAAGAAGCTACCCTGCTTGGCGCTGTCGGGCCGACCGCCAGGGCTTCGGGGGTGGAACGCGATGTACGTGTGGAATCACCCTATGCCTCTTACCCTGATCATCCGGTTAACATCGTGCTGGATGAAGGCGGGGATCTGACCTCACGCTTCATCGTACGTATCCGTGAACTGTTCGAATCGATCCGGGTTATCCGGGAGATTCTGACCAACCTGCCCGAAAGCGAATTAACTGTCCGTGTCCCCCGCCGCATCCCGGCTGGAGAAGTGATCAGCCGGGTGGAAGCACCACGCGGTGAATTGTTCTACTACATAAAGAGCGCTGGCGGTGAGAACCCATACCGCATCAAGATCCGCACTCCCAGCCTGTGCAACTGGGGTACAGTCAGCTCGGTGGCAATCGGTCACAAGCTGGCGGATATGCCCATGCTGCTGGTCGGAATTGACCCGTGCTTCTCCTGCAATGACCGCCTGGTTACTGTCCGCCAAGAAACCGGCTCCCAGACCATGTACTGGGAAGACTTAAGAAAATACGGGGTTGAATATTATCAATGAGCCTGACACTCCCATCCCTGGTATCCATCCTTGTATTTCCGGCAGGTATGTTCCTGATCCTGCTGGGCATGGTATATGAGTATGTGGACCGCAAGCTGGTTGCCCGCTACCAGAACCGTTTTGGCCCGCGCTGGTTCCAGCCGCTGGCTGATATGTTCAAGCTGCTGGCAAAAGAGGAGATCATCCCGGATGGCGTTAACAAGGCGCTTTTCATCTTCCTGCCCATCCTGGGTGTCACCGCAGCGTTGACCTCTGCCCTTTACACTCCCATGCTTGGATTTGCCCCGGCTTTCAGCTTTCGCGGCGACCTGATCCTGGTGGTGTACATGCTGAGCGTGCTGACCATTTGTCTTGGGCTGGCAGGCGCCAACACCGTGGACCGCTTTTCGCTGGTCGGCGCAACCCGTACCCTCACCCAGCTTTTCTCTTATGAAGCGCCTTTCATGCTCACCCTGCTCGGCCCTGCCCTGGCAGCTGGCACGCTCCAAATCAGCCAGATCAATGCCTATGCACAGGACACCTGGTGGATGATCCTGACCCAGCCGATCGGTTTTTTGGTGGCTCTCATCGGTTTGATGGGAAAGCTGGAATTGCCCCCGTTCGATGCCCCTGAAGCCGAAACAGAGATCGTCTCCGGTGCCCTGACCGAATACAGCGGGCGCGGGCTGGCGCTGTTCCGTATCGGTAAAAACGTTGAGCTGGTGATCGGACTGACACTGATCTCTGCTTTTTACCTGGGCGGACTGGCAAACCCGCTTGAGTTCATTCTAAAAACACTTGGCCTGCTGCTGGTGATCGCCTTGTTGCAGTCACTCTTTGCCCGTTTGAGGATCGACCAGACAGTCGGTTTGTGGTGGCGCATCGGCGCCATCCTGGCGCTGGTACAGATCCTGATCCTGGTAGTTAGCAGGCTGTTCTTCTAAGAAAGAGGTAGGTTATGTCTATTGGTACCATGTTTGGGGATATCATCAAATCGCTTTTCAAGAAGCCGGCGACAGAAAAGTATCCCTTTGAAAGAAAAGCAGAACCCGAAAGATTGCGCAGCAAGCTGCACTGGGAGCCGGAAAAATGCACCGGCTGCATGATGTGTGTAAAAGACTGCCCTGCCAATGCACTTGAGCTGGAGGTCATTGACCGGGCAAAAAAGCAATTCGTGATGCGCTATTATATTGACCGCTGCACCTTCTGCGACCAGTGTGTAAGGAGCTGCCGGTTTGACTGCCTGCACCTATCAAATGATGAATGGGAGCTTGCTTCACTGGGCGCTGAGCCCATGACGATAACTTATGGACGAGAAGAAGATATCCAATTCCTCCTGGATAAAAAAGCTAACCCGGATAATCCAGGCGGGCACCCGGAATGCAACTGAACCCCACTGCAAGATTGTAATCCTGGGAGTGGGTAATGAGCTGCGGGGGGATGATGCCGCCGGGGTGCTGGCAGTGCGGAAGTTGCTCAAGAATAAAGAACAACTGGAAGATGTATTGATCATTGAGGGGGCGCAAGCCCCCGAAAATTTTACATCGGTCATCCGGCGTTTCAACCCCCACTTGGTCCTGGTCATCGATGCCGGTGATTTCGGCGCTGAACCCGGGGAGATCACCCTGATTGACCCGGACGAAGCCCTGGGCGGTATGGGTACCCACGGGTTATCTATGGGTGACTTCCTGCGGTATGTTCAGGCGGAAACAGGCAGTAAAACCGCGATCCTGGTCATCCAGGCGGCGGGAAATGAATTTGGCGACCCGGTCTGCCCGCCGGTCAGGCAGGCAGTGAACCAGGCCGCCAATCAACTCCAAAAAATATTGACCAGGGCAGGAAACCAGAAAGGTAGTTAAGCCTGCTCAGGATAATCGATCAGGCGTGTATTCGAGAGCTTTTCTATCATCTCGATCACCGCCGAGTTATCCATCAATCCCATCCCGTTTTGCTGCATTGCTTCATATAATTGTGTATCCAGAGTGGCAGAGGGTAAAACGATGCCATACTCTGCAGCGGTATCCTGGATGATTTTCATATCCTTCAGCTGCATGGCTGCCTTGAAGCCGGGTTGGCGGTTGCCGCTGAACAGGCGCGGCGGTTTTACATCCAGCGTCCAGCATTGGGCAGCGCCGCCTTTAATGGCATCCACAACCTTGCGCGGGTCTGCCCCGGCTTTCTGGGCAAAGACCAGCAGCTCACCCATGGCAACCATTTGGGCTGCCACCATGATCTGGTTGGCTGCTTTAGCGATCTGCCCGGCACCGCTGTCCCCTACATGGGTGACCGATTTGCCCATGGCCAGGAACACCGGCATGACCTTTTCAAGCGCATCCGCCGGTCCGCCCACCATGATGGTCAGAGTGCCATTGCGGGCGCCAATGTCCCCGCCACTGACCGGGGCATCCAGGCTTTGCACTCCAACTTCAGCCAGGCGGCCTGCAATTTTGCGGGCGGTTGCTGGTTTGATGGTTGAGTTGTCCACAAAGATCAGCCCGGGATGGGCGCCGTGAATGATCCCATTCTCACCCAGGACCACCTTTTCAACATCCGGTGAATCTGGCAGGTTAGTAAAAACCACATCCACCTGGCTGGCAACCTCAGCCGGAGAGCCGGCAGCAGCAGCGCCCTCACCCACAAGTTCCTGCACTGCCGCCTGGCTGCGGTTGTACACCACCATGTTAAATCCTTTTTTGAGGATATTGCGTGCCATGGATTTGCCCATGATGCCCAAACCAATGTAACCAATTCTCATACCAGTACTCCTTATAAAATGATGCCTGCTACTTTGTGCTCAATGACCGCTTGACCAGGGGATAAAGCAGGTTCCCCGCTGTACTTTTCCAGAACCTGCGCCTCAATGCCTGGTCAAGGTCTTTTTGCAGGGTTTCTACATCTTCCAGCCCGATTGACGCCCGCATGATTCCATCTCCTGCCCAATCCCGCAGACGGGATTTCTGTTCCTGGTTGTAATAGGCTGCAGATTCAAAATAGATGTCTGTTGGATAATAAAACAACAGGCTTTCGGGATGCCCCAGCGACGTGGCATAGGAAAAGACCTTTACCTTTTCTGCCAGAGTGATGGCAGCGCCTAATCCGCCTTTCAAGCGGAAGGCAAGCATCCCGCCCATGCTGGACATTTGTGACTTTGCCAGTGAATGGTGCGGATGGCTTTCAAGCCCGGGATAGAATACCTTCTCCACTTTCGGGTGTGCTTCGAGGAAACTGGCAATCTGCCCGGCAGATGCGCAGTGCTTTTCCATACGCAATTGCAGGCTGGCCAGTCCACGCAGGATCAGGTATGCATTAAATGGACTGAGCGCCCCGCCCAGGTGCACCAGCATTTCCCGCCGGATGCGCAGCATATCCTGCCCGCTTCCCAGGATGATCCCGCCCAGTGCATCGCCATGCCCATTCAGGTACTTGGTCATGCTGTGGATGACAAAATCTGCTCCTATATCAAACGGGCGCTGGAGGACCGGTGTAGCAAAAGTGGAATCTACCGCCAGCCTCGCACCCGCGGCATGCGCAATGGCTGCACAGGCGCCGATATCGACGATCTTCATCAGCGGGTTGACCGGGGATTCAATGTAAATGAGCTTGGTGTTCGGCCTGACCGCATCCTGCACCTGGTCCAGGTCGCTGGTATCCACCAGGCTGACCTCGATCCCAAAACGCGGCAGGTGCACTGCGAACAGCTCCACTGCCCCGGCATAACAAACCTCATTGGCGATGAGATGGTCTCCGGTAGAAAGGAAAGTGAAAACCAGGGCTGAGATAGCCGCCATACCGCTGGCAACCGCAACGGCGGCAGGTGCATTTTCCAGGGCTGCCACCCGCTCTTCCAGGACGCGCACAGTCGGGTTGGACCAGCGTGAATACACATGGGCAGCCTGGTCATTCTCCATCAGGAGTGCGTCGAACAGTTTGCTGCCAAAGGCAGGCAGCTTGTAACTGACCCCGGTGGAAATCGGCGGCAGGCTCAATGCCTGCAGGTTCTCCTCTGGAACCAGTCCGGCATGGATTGAATCGGTCTCCAGCTTGGACATACAGCCCTCCTTGTTACCCCTCTCCGCCCCGTTCGATCAGCTGATCGCGCAGATGGCGGTGTTCCTGGCGGGTGATGGGATAGCGCCAGGCAAAAAGGATTGAAACCACCAGTAAAACAGCCGGGATTAAGCCGATCGCCATGCGGATGGCATTGACGGCAGCCTCCGGCTGGGCAGGCAGCGGTTGCCCTTCAACCGGGGTGAGATATCCAGCCTGGGCCAGAGCCTGGCCAAGCGCCCACAGGGCAAGCCCGGTGCCGAGCTTCTGGAAGAAAGAAGCAAATGCGTAAAATGAACCCTCGCGGCGCTGGCCGGTCTGTAATTCATCCATTTCAATCACATCCGGGATCATAGCCCAGGGGAGTACATACGCACTGGCTATTCCCAACCCGGAAAGGAACGCCAGGATATACGCCAGCATGACCTGGTTCGGCTGCTGGAGGGCCAAACCCAGCAAAACCACGATCCAGGCTGCCATCCCGATCATAAACGCCCGCTTCTTGTCCAATTTTTTTGCCAGCCAGACAACAAATGGGATGAACATGATCGCGGATGCTTCCGCCAGAAGCACAAAGTAGTTGGCCTGGTCAGGCACTTTCAGGTAGTAGCTGGCATAGTAAACCAGCACGGCGGATATGATCGATGCCGTCGTCCAGCTAAACAGGTATAGCCCCATGATGTACCAGAAAGGCCGGTTTGAGAGGGTGGTCTTAATGGCAGCTTTTGGCGGTAAGGCTGCCGGCATCTCCTGCATGGGTTTTTCCTTGGTGACAGCAAACACAACCAGCGGAGGGATCATGCTGACAATCCCCAGGGCAATGCCCAGGATCATGAAAAGTTTCCGGGCATCAGGTACTACACCCTGCAGCAGCGTCGCCAGGATGATCGCTCCGAGCGTTCCGGCAATCGAGAAAACCATGCGGAAACCGTTCAGGGAACTGCGTTCATCATAATCCTGGGTCATTTCCGGGGTAAGCGAATTGTAGGATACATGAATGAAGGTAAAAAAGCTGTCAAACAGAATGAAGGCAGCCGCATAATACGCCATCATGGCATACTTGCCAAAGGGCGGGATCAGCCACATCAACATGAAGGTCAAGCCGAGCGGCAGCGCCCCAAACAGCAACACCACCCTGCGCCGCCCATACCGGCTGCGGATGCGGTCGGAGATCAACCCGAAGAGCGGGTCATTGACAGCATCCCAGACCTTGCCGATCCCAATCGCCCAGCCCGCCAGGTCGGCAGGTAGCCTGGCGATGTCTGTCAGGAAGTAGAGCTGGAAGAACATGATGATAGCCAGTGGGATGCTGGTCGACAGATCACCGGTGCTGAAGAGGATCTTCTTGCGCAGCGGTATTTTATCAGACGGTAAGGTAGTGTTGGCAGCGGTCATTTCGGCTCCTAAAGGGTCTCGTAATCCTGCGTTGCGGGATCTTCCCCGGCATAAAACTCGTCCATTGAGCGGTTGGCAACCATCACCCTGTATTCCTGCAGCCCATTTTCAATAGCAGCATCAAGCACCTGCGGCTGGTGACTGGCCAGGATTTTATCAACCTTTTCACGTGCCAGAGCGAGGGCATTCCTGCCACCCTTCTCTTGCCAGGTTTCAAACGGATCGCGTACAAAGAGCGAGGGGATGTAATGCTCCTTGCGGAAATTCTGGGCGGTGTGCTCTTCAGCCAGGTAATTGCCCCAGTAACCATTCTTGCGGATCAGGTCCAACGCAAGGGTATCATTGTTAACTTCGATCCCGCGCCGCATGCGCAGCATGGACCCGCACAGCTCATCGTCCAGCAGCAGTTGGGCATCGCTTTCGATCATGCTGCCATCCAGGGTGCCGGCGCAGGTGATCATGTTCACTCCCGCCAACACAGCCGGCATCAGCGTTTGGGTCCGCTCCATGCCCGCCTGCACATCCTCCACCTTGGCTTCGGTTGTGCCGCCCACGCTGCGCATCGGCAAGCCGTAGTGCTGTGCCAGTTGGGCAGAAGCTGCCGTGATCAGGCCGGTTTCGATTGAACCCAGGGCAACCGTACCGTGCCGCATATTGGCAATCGTGGAAACGGTGCCGTACATTACCGGAGCTCCAGGACGGAAGATCTGTGCCAGGGCAATGTGCGCCAGGATGGCTGCATTTTCCTGCGCCAGCAAACCCGCCAGGGTAACCGGTGCAGTTGCACCTGCAATCGCTTCCGGCGATACTGCCGCCGGCTGTCCGTAATCGGCGCAGATCAGCAAGCCTTCGATCTGGATGGTAGCCATTTGCAGCGGGCTGAGCACCGAGCAGATCGCCATGAAACGCGGATTTTTGCGCAGTTCCTCCTTACCCCCGACCGCGATTGCCATCATGCGCATCATATCCAGGGTTGGTAGATAGCCGTAGCAGCCCAGCCCGAATGATTTCTTGCTGTTATGCGCCCAATCGTAGATCGCTTCGGTATGGATGGTGGTCATAGATATGTCATTCGGCCAGACATCCATCTGGGTGTTGTGGATGTATTTGCAAGCATCCACCAGGACAATATGGTTATGCATATCCTGGGCGGTGGTCGGCCGGATTTCCCCGGTGGTATTGTCGATGATACGGGTGGGTGTACCCAGCCCGGCGAATTGGACCTGATCGCCGCCGACAGTCATGGAAAAAGCAGCGACATCTCTGCCGCATAGCCGGAAACTGGCTGGTGCTTGCTTGACTGCGTCCAGCAAGACCTTTTCAGGGAGATAAACCGTCTCGCGCTTCTCGTCCACCTTAGCACCAGCATCTGCGAATAACCTGCGGGCAAAAGGAAATTCCACCTTAATGCCGACTTCCTGCAGGATCTGCATGGATGTATTGTGGATGGTTTCTACTTCAAGGGGGGAGAGGACCTGAAGCGCTGCAGTTTTCATGATGACCTCCGGGCGGGATATTTATCCATTATAAAGGATGTTAGGACGGGAGAATTTATAAGCCCGGAGCGGCACCAACTTGACGCCTGCCCCGGGCTTTATGTATAGTTACCTGCCCAGCTGCTGGGTAATCTTTAAAGCGGTATCGCGGTATGCTTCCAGTTTCTGGCGTTCTTTCTCCACCACTGCAGGCGGCGCTTTCTGGCCAAATGGGCTGGCAAGCAAACCCTCCAGGCGGTTGATTTCACCCTGGATAGATGCCAGTTCTTTTTCCAGGCGGGCACGCTCCGCTTCCAGGTCCACCATCTCCGCCAGGGGGAAGTACATTTCCACACCGGCTACCACCAGGGCAGTTTGGCCTTCAGGCATGGTTTCCAGGCTTTCCAGCACCTGTACTTGCTTGAGATCCAGGTGCGTCAGGGCAGCAATGACGGGTAATTCCTGCCGGATGAATGGCAGCCTGTCTGCAGTGACAAAAGTAGCCGCAATCCGTTTGCCTGGCGTGACGTTCTTTTCAGCCCGCATGTTGCGGATGGCACGGACGATATCCTGCACCAGGCTAAATTGCTCAGATTTTTCTGCTTCCCAACTCTCAACCGGAGTGCTTTCCGGCCAGCTGGCAATGATCAGGGCATCCTCCCACTGTCCAGACTGGTTGAACGGTTTGAATTCGGCTGGATGTTCATTGGCGGCAGTTTTCAGGTGCCCCCACAGCGCTTCGGTTACAAAAGGCGTGAACGGGTGCAGCATGCGCAGGCAGGCATCCAGTACCTGCACCAGCAGCCCGGCGGTGCTGGCTGCCCGGGCGCCTTTTTCCGCCATTTGCAGCTTGGCAATTTCGATGTACCAGTCGGCGAACTCGCTCCAGAAGAACTCATAGATCTGCCTGCCAGCCTCGCCATACTGGTACGCTGAGAACAGCCTGTCCACATCGCGGACCAGCTGCTGCAAGCGCGCCCAGATCCAACTGTCAGCCAGGGTCCAGTCCTCATCAGATGGAACCTCGGCTGGTGCCTGTTCAAGGGCGCCGATCACGAACCGGCCTGCATTCCAGACCTTATTGGTGAAATTGCGGTTGGCTTCAACTTTCTTGGCGCTCGGGCTGGTGTCGTTGCCCGGGGTTGACCCGACCAGCATGGTAAAACGCAGGGCATCAGTTGAGTATTCGTTCATCAGATCCAGCGGGTCGATGGCAATTCCCTTGCTCTTGCTCATCTTCTGCCCGTTCTCATCCCGGATCAGGCCGTGCAGGTAAACCGTATGAAACGGCACCTTCCCGGTGAACTCGATCCCGAACATGATCATGCGCGCTACCCAGAAGAACAGGATGTCATACCCGGTTTCCATGATGGAGGTCGGGTAGAAGTACTCCAGGTCAGGCGTCTTCTCTGGCCAGCCGAGCGTGGAGAACGGCCACAGACCAGACGAGAACCAGGTATCCAATACATCCGGATCTTGCCGGATGTGCTTGCTGTGGCAGTGCATACACTCCTGCGGATCATCGCGCTGGACTGTCATCTTGCCGCAGTCATCACAATACCAGACCGGGATGCGATGCCCCCACCACAATTGGCGGCTGATGCACCAGTCCTGGATGTTTTCCAGCCAGTTGTAATACACCTTGGTGAAGCGGTCGGGCACGATCTTGATCTCGCCCTTGCGTACAACCTCGAGGGCGGCTTTTGCCAGCGGCTCAATGCGTACGAACCATTGGGTGGAGATCATCGGCTCGATCAGCTCACCACCGCGCTGCGAGCGTGGGACGGTCATTTTGTAAGGTTCTTCTTTGATCACCAGCCCGGCCTGGCGCATATCCTCCCAGAGCTTCTTGCGGCAGGCAAAGCGTTCCATTCCCTGGTAAGGACCGCCATTTTCATTTACGTTGGCATTCTCATCCAGCATGGTAATAAATTGCAGGTCGTGTTTCTGCGCCAGGGCATAGTCGTTCGGGTCATGGGCAGGGGTAATCTTCAAGGCGCCAGTGCCAAACTCGCGCGTGACATACTCGTCTGCGATCACCGGGATCTCGCGTCCCAGGATGGGGACGATCACTTTACGCCCGATGTATTTCTGGTAGCGTTCATCCTCCGGGTGGACACAAACAGCCGTGTCCCCCAGGATCGTCTCCGGGCGCGTGGTGGCTACCGGGATGTAGTCTTCAGGGTCATCAGCAAAGACATACTTGAAGAAGTACAGCACGCCCATTTCATCACTGTAATCCACCTCAAGGTCAGATACTGCTGTCTTCAATTCGGGTGACCAGTTGATCATCCTGGGACCGCGGTAGATCAGGCCTTTTTCATAAAGGCGGACGAAGGCTTCGCGTACCGCGCGGGATAAGCCCTCATCGAGGGTGAAACGCTCGCGGCTCCAATCGCACGAAGCGCCTAGCCGGCGTATCTGCTGCTGGATGATACCCCCGTATTTCTCCTTCCATTCCCAGGTGCGCTTCAGGAATTCCTCGCGCCCGATAGCCTCTCGCGAGGTACCTTCCTTGATGAGCGCCTTTTCCACCTTGATCTGGGTGGCAATCCCGGCATGGTCGCTGCCGGGTACCCACAGGGTGGAAAACCCCTTCATGCGGTGGTAGCGGATCATCAGGTCTTCCATGGAGACAAACAGGGCATGCCCGAGATGTAGTTCACCGGTAACATTGGGCGGCGGAATGGAAATGACAAACGGCACTTTAGATGGGTCAAAATCAGGCTTGCGGGGGTCGTTGGACGGCCCGAAATACCCTTTTTCTGACCACATATCATACAGGTTTTGTTCGGTAGCGGCAAAATCATAAGCTTTCGGTAAAGGTTCAGGCATTCTTCCTCCTCAGGTAACCACAAATTAAAACAAAAATTCCTTTCATCCAGAGGACGGAAGGAAAGTTCCGCGGTACCACCTCAATTCACTGGTTGCACAGTGCGCTCAGCCCGGACAAACATCCGGCAATTGCTGTAACGGGCAAACCCCGTGCCGTTCTACTCTCCAGCGGATTTCTTCGGCAGTGAAACCAAACGACTTTCGGCTGATCCTGTAGAAGGGCTTTCCAGCATCCGCCCTCTCTCTGGCAACAAATTTCAGCCTACTCCTTTTGGCCAGAACACATTAGAATTGTGATTCAATTATAATGACCTCCACACAAGAAGTCAATGCAGCCGTTCATGCAGGTTCCTGCCGGGGCGGTATGGAGCAAAACGATGAAATTAACCCCAAAAGAGGTGTTCCTGGTTGCCGCAAGTGTACTGGTTTTAATCCTGCCTGCCTGCCGACCGGTTTCCCTGGAAGCACAAACCCCAACCCAGCCCGCTGATTCCCGCACAGGTACACCTGGCGCGGGTGCAATCACAAGCACCCCGTTGCCAACGCCATTGCCCACCTCGACAATAGAAATCAAAGCAAAAGATTTGGAAGGTGCACAAATCGTCCTGTGGCATGCCCTTAACGGGGCTGCCGGGATTGAATTACAAATGCTGTCAGATGAGTTTAATTCCAACAATGATTGGGGAATCCAGCTGAAAGTGGAAGCTTTTCAAACCTATTCCGACCTTATCAAGCAAACCAACAATGTTCTGGGCACTGAGGACCAGCCGGAACTGGTGCTGGCCACACCAGAACAGCTGGCTGCCTGGTATGAGGAGGACACTGGAATAATCAACCTGGATACCTTCATGTACGATCCTGATTGGGGTATGCAGCCAGACCAGGTCAACGCCGTTTTCCCGGTATTCTGGAATCAGAATGTGTTCCAGGACCAACGCTTGGGGTTCCCCGCCGTCCAGACGGCGGAAGTGCTCGTGTACAACCGCACCTGGGCACATGCCCTTGATTACAAGGACCCTCCCCTGACCCCTGATGCATTTTATGAACAGGCGTGTGCAGCGTCAAAAGCGGACGCTGATGAGGGCTATTATGGTAAGGGCGGCTGGTTTATGAATACTGAGCCTGCTGTAGCCCTTACCTGGCTCGCGGCCTTTGGAACAACAAACCCGTTAACTGAAGATGGGTACAGCTTTAACACTCCTGAAACCCGCCAAGCGTTCAGCTTCTTGAGGGAACTGGCAGAGAGCAGCTGCGCCTGGAATAATGAAATCCCCACACCCGAAGAAAGTACCGAGCCTTTTGTCTACTTTGCTAACCGCCAGGCACTGCTGGCATCCTTGTCCGTTGATGAACTCCCGGTGCTGGCGGCGGCCATGGCATACGCCAAGAACAACGACGACTGGGTGGTCCTGCCATACCCCACCGAAGATGCAGGCGGAAAGGTTGTTTCATATGGTTTCAGCTACGGTATTCTCGCGTCAGGGCAGCGCGAGCAGCTGGCTTCCTGGCTGGCGATCCGCTGGTTATCTGAGCCTGGGCAATCTGCCAGAATCGCCGAAGCCGCTGGCAGCCTGCCGATCTCTGAACTTGCCGCTCAATTCATGGAATTAACCCCTCAAATGGAGCAGGCAATCGCCTTGATCGGGCTGTCGGTCAGCCCGCCAGTGGATGCTTCCTGGGTAAAAGTCCAACCCATCTTGCGGGATGCCATGTGGGAAAACACGGTGGATTACCAGCGTATCTACGCCATCGAAAACTCACCTGTCAGGACCGTGGGAGAGATCCTGGAGGACCTGGAAACCCTGGCACAGGAGTTCAACAGATAATCCCCAGGCAATTGGAAATCAAATTGCACAGGAAGTGTGATAAAAAGGCTCAAATCTCCACTGGGTTTGAGCCCGTTTTACTTATGGAAGGCGACGATGAAACACAGTCCCCTTCCGGGGATTTGAACACATATTGTGAAATATTGGTATTTAAATAAATTGAGGCGACGATGGGACATAGTCCCCTTCCGGGGATTTGAACACATATTATGAAATATTGGTATTTAAATATATTGAGGCGACGATGGGACACAGTCCCCTTCCGGGGATTTGAACACATATTGTGAAATATTGGTATTTAAATATATTGAGGCGACGATGGGACACAGTCCCCTTCCGGGGGTTTGAACACATATTATGAAATATTGGTATTTAAATATATTGAGGCGACGATGGGACACAGTCCCCTTCCGGGGGTTTGAACACATATTATGAAATATTGGTATTTAAATATATTGAGGCGACGATGGGATTTGAACCCATGATGAGGGTTTTGCAGACCCTTGCCTTGCCACTTGGCCACGTCGCCTTGTAAGACAGTTGCAAGCAACACGGAGTTGCTTGCATTTGTTGAGAGCGGGCAACGGGACTCGAACCCGTGACCTTCTCCTTGGCAAGGAGACATTCTACCAACTGAACCATGCCCGCAGGCTATAATATTTTCAAATTACAGCCCGTAGTATATCAAAACAGATTGCTTCCGTCAACCCTTACATGGATCCCGGCTGCTGTGAAGGGCCGGATTTTACACGCGGTTTCCTCTGGCTGTCCAGCAATGCCTTCATCTGGGCATAGATGATTTTTGCCGCCCTTTCCGGCATCAAGCGGGATAAAAAGTCCATCATTTTAGCATCGCTGCCAATCAAAACCCGGTACTTTTTCTTTTCGATTCCAGCGATGATCGCAGCTGCTGCAGCAACCGGGGAGGTTGTTTTATATTTTGCATCCTCCTGTCCGGTCATCACCTGGATGCCGGAGTTGGCAGCAATATTAGTCCCGATGGCTCCAGGGAAAACAACGGTAACACCCACATTGGTATCCAGCAATTCAGAGTGCAGGCCTTCGGTGAACAGCTTTACGGCAGCTTTTGAAGCCCCGTACATGGTCTGCCCGGGTACCGGCAGAAAACCGCCCATGCTGGAAACATTGACAATGTGCGCTTCCGGACGTTCCAGGAAATGCTGCAGGAAGGCTTTGGTCAGGTTGACGGTACCGTAGAAGTTGATATTCATCACCCGTTCAATCTCAGACATGAGCAGGTCGTTAAAGCGCACAAAATGCTGGATGATGCCGGCGTTGTTGATCAGCCCATCCACAAATCCATGCGCTGCCAGCACACTGGCTGGGAGGGCTTCAATAGCAGCCCGGTTAGTGATGTCCAGGGCATGCAGGGTAAGCTTGTCAACCTGGCTTCCAGCCAGGTTTTTTGTCTCTTCCAGCGCTTTTGCATTGATATCCACAGCCGCAACCCTGGCACCCATGCCCAGTAGCTGCAAAACCAGTTCCCGCCCAATTCCATTGCCCCCACCTGTAACCACAAATGTCTTATTCGCGATTTTCATTTCTAACCCTTTCCCGACCAGGCAATGTCCTTGTCATAATCGGATAATAAGATATTATTTACCTTATTTATCATTATATTACTTTCCCTCCTGCCGTCAAGAGTAAACAGGGTATTTTTATCATTTTTCTAATAAATATCGTGATCTTACATGCAACTCTGCGTTCAACCTTTGTCCCCAAAATATGAGATAATACCCGGGAACATGAAGACCACTCCATTGAAAGTCCTCTCCATCTTTGGCACCCGGCCTGAAGCGGTCAAAATGGCGCCGGTTGTGCATGCGCTTAAGGCTCATCCCGGGATCGAATCCCTGGTGTGCGTTACTGCCCAGCACAGGGAGATGCTCGACCAGATCCTGAACCTGTTTGGCATTCAGCCTGATTTCGACCTCAATCTGATGAAGCCCAACCAGAGCCTGGCGAACCTTACTGCGGGCATTTTTACCGGGCTGGATCCCATTCTCAAGCAGGTAAAACCGGACTGGATACTGGTACAGGGCGATACCACCACGGTGATGGTGTCAGCCCTGCTGGGATACTACAACCAGGTAAGGGTCGGTCACGTGGAAGCCGGGCTGCGCACTTTCGACAAATGGCAGCCATTCCCCGAAGAAATCAACCGGCGGGTGGCCGGTGTGGTGGCAGACCTGAACTTTGCCCCCACTGCATGCAGCGAACAGAACCTGCTGAAGGAAGGCGTGCCTGCCTGGCGTATTGCCATCACCGGCAACACCGTCATTGATGCCCTCTACGCCATCCAGCAGCGCCCCGCCCCGCCGGAAGTAAACCGGATATTGGACAGCCTGCAAATTGCACCCGGAGGAAAAAGATTGATCCTGGTGACTGCCCACCGGCGCGAGAATTTCGGCCAGCCGCTGGTAGATATCTGCATGGCACTCAAGCAACTGGCTGAGCGGTACAAGGATGATACCGTGTTCGTGTACCCGGTCCACCTCAATCCCAACGTCCAGGAACCGGTTTACCGGCTGCTGGGTAAAGTTCCCAACATCAAGCTGCTCGACCCGCTGGATTACCTGCCAATGGTTCACCTGATGAAGAATGCCCACCTGGTGCTGACCGATTCAGGCGGAATTCAGGAGGAAGCCACCGCCCTGGGGAAACCCACCCTGGTTTTACGCAATGTTACTGAACGCCCTGAAGGCGTAGAGGCGGGTGTGCTGAAACTGGTAGGAACAGATGTTAGCGAAATCGTCACCCAGTGCAGCAGACTGCTCGACAGCAAAGATGACTACGACCGGATGGCAAAGGCGAAAAATCCTTTCGGAGACGGAAAAGCTGCTGAGAAAATTGTTCATGCCTTGCTGGCATTCAAGGAACCCGAACATGGCTAAAGACCTGTACAGCAGGCTGGTCAAAGCTCGTTCATCCCGTATCTGGGGCAGGCTGGCGTACGGTTTGCTTAAGGCGCTTGGCAGCGAAATCCCGCGCAGTGTCAAGATCGGCGAGGGGTTCGAGCTGGTGCATGGCGGATTTGGCGTGGTCATCCACCCCAACACGGTGATTGGCAAACGAGTTAAGATGTATCCCGGTGTAACCCTCGGCAGGGCGGATATCTACCAGCCGGCTGCATCCTCCCGGTTTGAAGGGTTTATCATTGAAGATGATGCCATCCTGTCGCCAGGTGCAAAGATCCTGTGTAAAGAGGGCATTTTGAAAGTCGGGAAAGGGACTGTGGTCGGGGCAAATGCAGTCCTGCTCGAGTCAACCGGTGATATGGAGATCTGGGCGGGTGTGCCTGCCAGGTGTACCGGAAAACGCCCTGCCCTGGAGTAACACCAGGAATGACATTATCGAAAATTGCTGTCGTACCTGCCGTACACGGCCTTGGTGGGATGGTCTCCTTCCAAGGCAGGTTCATCACCGGTTTGGAACAACGCGGCATTGTGGTAACGCGCGACCTTTCTGATCCCGAAGTCCAGGCAGCATTGATCATCGGTGGAACCAGGCAGGTTGGCAGCCTGCTGGCTGCCAGGCGCAGGGGTGTCCAGCTGGTGCAAAGGCTGAACGGGATGAACTGGCTTCACCGGGTTCAGCCAACCCCGGTTCAAGCATTCGTACGGTCAGAGTTGAACAACTGGCTGCTGGCTTTCATCCGGCGTAGTATTGTGCAGCGCATCGTGTACCAGAGCCAATTCTCACACTGGTGGTGGGATAACCGCTTTGGCAGTCTGTCCAAACCAATCAGCGTGGTGTATAACGCCGTTGACCTGGAAGTTTACCGCCCATCTGCTGCGGTGGTTCCGCCAGGCGGCCAGATCCGCATCCTGGTCATGGAAGGACACATGGGCGATTTCTACTCCAGTGGTCTGCAGACCGGCATCGAACTAGCCAGGCAGCTGCACCTTCTGGCTGGTATTCCAGTGGAACTGGTGGTGGCCGGGGATGTACCTGTCAGCCTGCAGCAGCAGACAGCAAGGGAAAAAGGAATCCATGTCAGGTACCTGGGTGTGGTTCCCCCGGAAAAAGTACCCGCCCTGACCCATGAAGTCCACATGCTGTTTTCGGCAGACCTGAATGCAGCCTGCCCGAATTCAGTGGTGGAATCCCTGGCCTGCGGGCTGCCGGTGATCGCCTTTGATACCGGTGCGCTGAAAGAAATGGTGCCTGAGACAGCCGGGGCTGTTGTCCCGTATGGAAGCAACTACTGGAAGCTGGAACCGCCGGATGTACAAACCCTTGCGGCAGCAGCCAGGTCTATCTTTGAGGAGAATCCCAGGTACCGCGCCGGGGCACGCCAGGCAGCGCTGGCTCAGTTCGGTCTGGAATCTATGCTGGACGGCTACCTGGCCGCATTAAAGCCGCAGTAACTATCCTATTTTTGGTCGAGTAAGGGAGTGCCTTCAGGTCCCCGGTCAATTTCCCACGGGTAGATAATATATGCGTCGGTTATTGCTGCATAGTAATCCGGCCTTACAGAGCCAAACAAGCTGCGGTAAGGGTTAAAGTGCAGCACGCAGGTGAATGACCGCCCGCCCGCACCGCTGACCCGGTTCTTCACCGCAGTGATTGTCCGCCCGGAACCCCAGACATCATCAACGACGAGCACATTTTTCCCCAACAGCAAGGCATTATCGGGGAATTGCACGAATTTAGGCCAGGCAATCAGGCGTGGAAATTCCTTCAGTTGGTTCGATTGGATCACATCCGGAAAATCTACAGCCGCCGTAAGGATCAGGTTAATCCCCAGGGCTTCGGCTAGCAGCCCGCCCGGTACAACACCGCCTCTCGTGATGATCAGCATAGCATCGTAGCCTTCCTGGAATTGGGGTACCAGGTAATCAATCAAGGTATCTATATCGTTCCAGCTTACCAGTTCACGCCGCATGCAACAACCTTCAATCAGAGTGAAATTATTATAGCAAAATATTGGCAGTAGAATTTTTCCACTGAATTCTTCACACTGAATTCTTCCAGGTGAATTGTTTTGCTCTCGAGAATCTGTATAATTATTAGATAAGCAGAACGGAGGAAACCATGAGCACATTCCTGGTTCAGAATTTGAATCGCCTGCTTCTCGGCAAGAACCCCCTTTTCCCAGAAAATGCAGACTGTGTATTCCCGGACTACTCTGGGTATTCAATCGCAAACATCCCCGCCAGCATTTGCGAATGGCTGGGAGTACCTCCTGCCGGGCAAAAACCTCTTATTCTGCCGCGCACCTTTGCACCCAGGAAACGGTACAAGAATGTCATCTTGCTGCTGGTGGATGCCCTTGGGTTGGATGCATTGCTTGCTGAAAGCGATTCTCCGGTTTGGGGAGATCTTTTTTGTGAAGACAACCTGGTTGCCCTTAGCAGCGTGGTCCCTTCCACCACAACAAGCTCACTCGTAACCTTATGGACCGGCTGCACCCCCCTTGAACATGGCATCACCGGGTATGAAATGTACTTGAAGGAATACGGGCTGATCGCCAATATGATCACTTTTGCTCCCAGCGCTTTTTCAGGTGAGATTAACAGCCTGCGTAAAGGCGGGCTGCAGCCTGAAACCTTCCTGGGTGTACCTCCCATTTCACAGCACTTGCGCTACAACAATATTGAAGTGTATGCTTTCCAGCCTGCCCAGATTTCCCGTTCCAGCCTGACGATCATGCTCTCACCGGGTGCTTCTGTTCATCCTTACCGCTCTCAATCTGACCTGTGGCTTTCATTGCAGCAGCTAATCAACCAGCCTTCCAACCACCCGCGGTATATCTGGGCATACCTGGGTGAGTATGATGACCTTGCCCACCAGTACGGCACAACCGATCCACGCTTAAGGATGGAACTCGAATA
>Ga0228536_1000569_pt1 | contig 61660 bp, 49 predicted proteins | sample SJ1Smetagenome_FD_168611 | JGI IMG/M metagenome (GOLD analysis project Ga0228536, IMG submission 168611) | Enriched culture of PCE-dechlorinating microbial communities from Ithaca, New York, USA - SJ1.S | ecosystem: Engineered > Modeled > Simulated communities (microbial... > Unclassified...
ATGGCAGCTCCACTTCGGCTACGCCTTCGTTCCGCTGCCATTCATTCTCAATTGAAACAAAAAAAATGAATACCTTTGAATTTAGAAGAAGAACTCATTACACACAAAAAGGGATACTACCGAAAAATATTGGACAAAATTACATTAAAAGGAGGCAGGTACGGCAAGAATGGCGCAAATGCAGTCGGGCATTACTACTATAAAAACAGCAGGCCGCCCAGAAGAGCGGCCTGCTGGCAATGCGTCGAAAATTGATTATTGAGGAAGTACCGTGTACTTCATCTTTGCGAGGTCAACAATAATCTTATATGTCCCTGCTGAAGGCGAAGGAATTGCAGGAGAATCGGGAACGGTTTCGTTCGGGCGCAGAACCAGGGTACCACCGTCACCGGTTCCGGTAGCATCGGTTCCGTATTGTGGTGCCCATTGTCCGAGGGTTTCGATGAACTTGAAGGCACCGCTTCCGCTGAGGGTTGTGGTGATTTCAAACAGACCCGGAGAAACGCGCTGCAAAGGCAGAGCACCGGCATTGTCCCATCCTGCAAGTGTAGCGTCACCGAGCAGGTAGAGGGTTTCCGAAGCCTTTGTTATCGTATAGGTCAGATTGGCAATATCGGCTGTAATCCTGTAGTCGCCTGCAATAGCGGGTGCAGGAATAGAGGCCGGATCCGGCACATCCTCGGTGGGACGATAGACCAGAGGACCTGCCTCGGGAGTTCCTGTACCATCGGTTCCCCACTGCGGTGCCCAGGCTCCCAGAGTCTTGATAAACTTCAGGTATTTGCCTTCACCGGCAAGAGTTGCAACTATGGCGAAACTGGTTTCACTCAACCCAACCATGGGCAGGGCGTTGTTATTGTCCCAACCCGGAGCGGTGGCATCTCCGAGCAGATAAATCGGAGGATAGACAATTTCGGCTGCAAACGGAGTAACGGTCAGCTTTATGGTTTCCGAGTAGGCATTTTCGTAAGGTGTAGCATTGACAATTTCTGCCATAACTCTGAAAACCAGATTATGCGGCTCGTCGGTAGCAAGTCCCATCGCAAGAAGCTTACCATTCATATCTCCGACAGAGATTGAAAAGGAGGTTCCGGTAGTTGAGGCCAGCCCGATCGGACTGCTGAAGTTATCCGATTCCGTATCCATTTGAACGGTATAGTTAACCTCTCCCAGTTTATCGGAATTTAGCAGATTCCAGTTTCTGCCGGCTGTAATTGAGTATTCGGCAGGATCCCATTTGAATTCAGCAAAGACATCTTCTTTTTGTGCTTCAAGCAGGATGTAGGAGGTATTGGTTGTCGGACTTTTCACCACAGGATTGATGGTATTCTCCATATCCAGAACCGGCTCAATACCAGACTTCTCACAGGAACTGAAAGCCAGTATTCCTGTAAGAGCTATTATGAAAATTAATGCTTTTTTCATGATCATAATATTTTAGTTTTTTAATAACCAGTATTTTGTTGCAGGTTCAGGTTAGCCGACATTTCTGCAGCGGGAATCGGATAGATGTTGCGATGGCTTCCAACTGCCCTACCTTCCGGAGTATTACCTTTCCAGGGCCACAGGTAGGAACCTGTGGTGAAGCGGTCGTAGCGAATCAGGTCGGTTCTTCTGTGACCTTCCCAATAGAGCTCACGTGCACGTTCATCAAGGATAAAGTCGAGGGTGAGCTCACCAGCAGTTATATTACCGATCGGATCTCCGCCATAGGCACGGGTACGGATCTGGTTAACAAGCTGGAGCGCTTTTGATTCACTTCCGCCTCCACCGCGTTTCACGGCTTCAGCATACATCAGGTAGGCATCAGCCAGACGGAATACCGGGTAGTCGGTACATACAAAATCGTCGTGCGGATGAATGGCAGGTGACCCATCTTTGTTGATATTCTTAAACTTGGTAATGGCATACCCATCGGTAAACTGGCCGATATCTACAATCTCAAGATTCTGGCCATCGGTCCAGAACATAGCGCGCTTGTCGTAGGCAGCCCTGGTAACGGTATAGCTATAATCGGGTTTGCCGAGCTTGAGTTCGATAAAGTAGGTTCCGGCTTCCGGAACGGGAATATCAGCTCCGCCAGCTTCCAGAATTCCGTCGTTTCCATTATCGCCGTAATTGAGATCCCATCCATCGTTGGCACGGAATTTTATGAATCCGGGAGTCAGGTCAAGCATTGCATTCCAAAGGCCGGTCACGGGGTCATAGGTCATATTTTGATCCACATCCCAACCTCCGGCGGTAGCATTTCCTATAACACCCCATGCAGTCTTAACCATTGTATAGGTCATTGAATTAAGATCCACATTCAGTTTATAGTAACCGGTTTCCGATGCAACGATGTTAGCGCCGCCCGGCTCCAGTGTACCGTCGAAATTATCGTCGCCGTAGTTTACATCCCATGAAGGACCGTCGGTAAATTTAAATTCCTTACCGGATTCAACCCAGATGTAACCTTCGTAGTGTCCATCGCTGTTCACAGAAGCGATCTGAGCCGAGTTGCCCGGATCCCAGGATGGTTCCATATAATTTCCGGGAACGTAAAGAACCGGATAATCGTTTTTCAGATGCCTTGGACGCGGTGAATTATAAAGTCCGCTAACTACATCGGGGTAGAATTTCTGAACGAATGCCTTAGTGGTACGAATACCGCCCCAGCCGCCGCCAACGCCAAACTCTTCAGCAGGCATAGTACCGCCAATGGCTGCATGGATCAGATACACCATACCTCCGTATGACTGGGTATACCTTCCGTCAAAGTTAATCGACCAGATGATTTCGGAACTCAGGTGATTATCGGCCATGAAGTTTTCGGCATAGGTAGGAGTAAGAGAATAACCGGCATCAATAACCTTATCAAGGTAGGTGATAGCATCGCCATAATGTGCCTGTCCGGTATACACTTCGGCATTCAGATAAAGTTTGGCAAGAAGCATCCATGCAGCTGCCTTATCGGCACGACCGTACATAAAGCGCGGATTGCCCATATCGTCTTCAATGTCCTTAAGCTCCGATTCGATGTATTCGAAAAGCTCAGCCCTTGTGATCTGGTTCGGAAAGAAAGCGCCCGGTTTATCGAGTTCGGTTACAAATGTCGGATTACCAAAGAGGTCGATGGCATGCCAGTAGGAATGAGCCCGGATGAACCTGGCTTCAGCCATGTACTGTGCATATTCCGGCTTATCAGCAGTATTCCGGATGTATTCATTTGCAATGGAAATGGTAAAGAATATCCTGGAGTAGAGAGCCGCAATGAACACATCGTTCGGAGCCCAGGTCATCCAGTGATAATCCTTTATGGTTGCATCGTTCCAGGCCATTACAGCTTCATCGGTAGGAAGCTGCTGTGCGTTCCAGTACTGACGGAGGTAATTGGAAAAACCTTCATCGATACCTGAAATATCCGGCTTTCCAGCAGGACCCTGCTGTCCGCTGACGGCATAGGATGCATACAGTTTTGCCAGCGCCTGAACATAGGCTTCCGGTGAGTTGAACACGTTGGAAGCTGTTGGCTGATTCTTATCAAGGGGCTCAACATCAAGGTCTTTCAGACACGATGTTGAAAGGACTACCAAAGCCAGGGCAGCCAGTGTTATCTTGAGATATTTTTTCATAATGCGTTTCATTTAAAAGTTAACATTTACACCAAAAACAAATGTTCTGGCCCGGGGATAGATATTGTTGTCAATACCTCCGTCAACTTCAGGATCCAGTCCGTTATATTTGGAAATTACCAATGCATTCTGAACGGTCAGGCTGAAACGGGCATCCAGTTTTTCGGTAAACAGTTTGTTTACGTTATAACCGAGGCTGATGTTATCCAACCGGAAGAACGAAGCATTTTCGATGTAGAAGTCAGACCAGTACTGGGGATTTCTGAATTTGGTAAGATTCACCTGTTTGGGCAGGTTGTTGAAAAATCCCGACTGGTTATAGAGGCTGGCATAAACAGCTCTGTCGGATGCCACGTTGTTGTATACGTAATTTCCGAGATTAACCCTGGCTGAAGCCAGGAGATCCAGGTTTTTGTAGCGGAAGCTGGTATTGAGTCCCATTACAACATCGGGAGCGGGTTTTTTATAGCGGTATTTATTGCTGTTGTTACCTGCAATATTGCCTCCCTCACCGGAGCGGTCGATGTAAAGTCCTTCAATGGGCATTCCGTTGGCATCGTAAACCTGCTGGAATGCGAAGAACGAGTTGGCGGGATAACCCACACTGTGAATCTGAATGTAGTTACCAACACCACCGCTGATTCCTCCGACATCGATTCCCGGATAGGTAGGATCGTCGGTAAGCAGGAGCTTGGTGATTTCATTGTTGTTATACGATACATTATAACCGATATTCCAGGTAAAGTCTTTGGTAACAACCGGTTTAACGTCAATCATAAACTCAATACCGCGGTTTTCCAGTGAACCAACGTTTGTAGTCAGGTAGTTTGAGAAGTTGGTTCCCGATCCGATGGGAATGAAAGCAATAAGATCCTCGGTCTGACGGAGATAGGCATCGATGGCTCCGGTAACCCTGTTGTTGTAAAAACCAAAATCGAGACCGATGTTATAGGTAGTGGTGGTTTCCCATTTCAGGTTTTCATCGTATGGATTGGGCCTGAGTGTGGGAATCCATTCGTCGCCGAACTGGTAGTAAGCCGTAGGATCAGCAACCTGATATATTGCCTGATAGGGATAGTAGTTGTCGATAACATCCTGTTGTCCGGTAATACCCCATCCGAGACGAAGTTTAAGATCGGTGAGGTTATCGTAATCGCTCAGGAAATTCTCGTGATTCATTTTCCATGCAAAGGCTGCTGCCGGGAAAACACCGGAGCGTGTTGACTCCGAGAATCTTGAAGAACGGTCGTTACGAAGTGTAAAAGTCAGCAGGTATTTATCCAGCATGGTATAGTTTACCCTGCCAAAGAAAGAGATAAGAAAGTTCTCATTTATATAGGAGGTGAACTTTGTGCTGTCGTTTTCCTCATTCTGCTTGAAGCTTCTGGGCCAGTCGTTTCCTTCGCGTTTGAAGTGCTGCCATGAGTAACCTCCGGTAAGGTCGAGGCGGCTGGACAGAAAATCAAACTCTTTTACGTAATTAAGATAAAAGTCGAGCAGCTCATTGCGTTTATTCTGTGTGTAATCGGTAAGACGTCCCGGACCATCGCGGAATGTAAACGCAGCATCGGCTGTAGCATTGTTAACGCCCTCACTCGAAGAATAATCGTAACCCAGATTCAGGACAGCCCTGAGTTCGGGCAGAAAGTGCATTTTATAATCAAACTGAACGTTACCAATAGAACGGTTAACGGTGGAAGTATTATCGGTTTGCTCCAGCAGTGCGACGGGGTTGCTCACTCCGATGGGGTTGGGGTATCCGTTGGGATCCATAGAACCATCGGGCAGGGTGTCGCTCAGATTAACCCAGGTATAATATCCGCCAAAACGGGTATTACCGTTCATCACTGGCTGAGTGGGATCGTAGGCTACCGATGAGCCAACGGCTCCGCCGTCTCCGAAATTAACTTTCTCAAGACTTCCCTTTACGTTGAAGTCTATCTTCAGGTGCTCGTCGAACAGCGTGGGATTAAGAGAAACGGCTCCGGTTACCCTGTTCAGGTTGGTTGTTTTAACAATACCATCCTGGTCGGTGTAGCCCATAGAAACACGGTAAGGCAGATATTTGGTATTGCCGTAGAAGCTCAGGTTATGATCCTGGGTAACGGCATTGCGGTAAATTTCATTCTGCCAGTCGGTATTGGCCGATCCAAGTCTTTTGATGACTTTGTCGTTCAAACCGGAAAGCCCCTGATTTTTGAGTTCAGTCACAAGTTCACGATACTCATCGCCGTTGTATACCTCCAGTTTATTCGGGATGGTATTCATGGCAACGCTTCCGTTGTAGCTGATTCTAAGCTTTTGATTGCCTGCAGTATTTCCTTTCTTGGTAGTAATCAGGATAACGCCATTGGAAGCGCGCGATCCGTAGATGGCTGTTGCGGAGGCATCCTTTAGCACCGTAAATGATTCGATGTCATTGGGATTCAACGTAGTAAGCATGTTGGCTGTTCCTGAAACACCGGTATTATCGATGGGTACTCCATCGATAACGATCAGCGGGTCGTTGCTTGAGTTTAGAGAAGAACCTCCTCTGATCCGGATGGTGGATCCTGCTCCCGGGGCACCGCCGCTGCTGGTAATTACAACACCGGTGGTTTTGCCGGCGAGCAATTCCTGTGGCGAAGTAATGGCGCCGCGGTTAAAATCTTTCGACGAAACTACAGCCACAGATCCGGTTGCGTCGCTTTTCCTAACGGTACCGTAACCGATAATGACGGCTTCTTCGAGCGTGGTGACCGAAGGTACCAGTACAACATCAATAACGGTAGAGGCACCAACAAGTACCTCCAGCGAATTGTATCCAACGAATGAGAATACCAGGGTTGCTCCCGGATCCACATTCAGTGCATACTTTCCGTCTATGTCGGTAATGGTGCCGGTTGTGGTGTTCTTCACGAGGATGGTAACCCCTGGTATGGATTGTCCATCGTTTGCATCCGTTACCCGGCCGCTAACCCTGATTCCCTGGGAAAATCCCTGAAACCCAATAGCAAGACCCAATAACAGAAACAGAACCTTCAGCAATGCATAATGCTTCTTCATAATTCTGGTTTTGGTTGGTGATTTTGATGAGTATTTGGTTTAAATTATTTAATGCATTTGATTAAAATTATCGGAGGACTGGTCAACTTCCTCCAATTTACCTGCTCTTTTTCCGCCGACCTTTTCAGAAACGAGGAAATGAATTTTCAAGGTTTATGAAAATATTTAAAAAGTTTACAGCTAATCGATTCGTCTTTTCCGGTTGATTTACCCTTATCCATACTATTACAGCTACAATGTTAAGGAAAAAACATTAAAAAATTTAAGATTTATTAACAAAAGTGACCGATTCATGATAAAAATTTCCGCAATCGATTGCGATAACGTTTGCGCCATCGTTTGCATCTTATAAACTAAAAAGTCGGATAATCCGATTTCCGAAAAAAAACTCTAAAAGGCGCTTTAAGTTGCATCGCTCCGATATTATTTTTCTGCCCATCCGGCGGCAATCTTTCAGAAAATTATACAGCACGACCATGGTGCTTCGGCAGAATGCTACAAATATTAATTTCCGGAAAAACTACAGGCATCCCCACTGACTTAATCCGGAAAACAATTGTACCGAAAATAAATACAGTAATACAAGCATTCAATTAAACTGCATTTCATTGGCCATGAAAGTCGTTCGGTACCTGAGTATAAGAGAAACGGCAAAAAAGATAAAAATCCGGAAGGAAATATGCGGTGCAAACCACAAACAGCCTATCTTTATCCTGAAATAAAGTAAATTCAATTCCGAACAGATGAAGTCAAATTTGATTTCGATCAACGACATAGCGCGGGCGCTTGGAATTTCACCTTCAACGGTTTCCAGGGCTTTGAAAGATCATCCAGACATAAGTGCCGAAACGAAGAAAACGGTTCAGGAGTATGCCGAACAGGTAAATTACCGGCCGAATGCCCTGGCATTAAGTCTTAAACGGCAGCGATCAAATACACTTGGCCTGATAATTCCGGAAATTAGTCACCACTTTTTCTCATCGGTAATCAGCGGGATTGAGGAGGTTGCATATGCTAAAGGTTACCGGCTTATCATATGTCAGTCGAATGAGGATTTTCAGCGAGAGGTAATCAACACACATCTGCTTTTCGACAACCGTGTTGACGGGATGCTGATTTCGATCAGCAAGAACACCCTCGACCACACGCATTTCAGAGACGTTATTGACAGTGGAATTCCCCTGGTTTTTATCGACAGGGTCAGCGATCAGGTTGAGACCGACAAGGTTGTGACGGCGGATTTTGAAGGTGCACTTCTTGCGACGTCGCATCTTGTGGGGATTGGCCGACGCCGTATTCTGCATCTGGCATCGCCCGAACATTTACATATTGGAAAACAGCGTATGAATGGATACCTTAAGGCACTTGAAAATGCCGGAATCAGTCCGGACCCCGAGCTTATCCTTCAGTGCGACACCCGCCAGGAAGTTTCCCGGCTTGAAAACCGGATCTTAGAACTGGCCAAAGGCATCGACGGAATCTTTGCCGTTAACGACTTTACCGCCATAGCCACCATGCAGGTTCTGCGTGAAAACAATTACAAAATTCCCGAAGAAATTGCCGTAGTTGGTTTCGGCAACGACCCCATTGCCGGGATTGCATATCCCACACTTACAACCATCGATCAGCGTGGCGCCGAAATGGGTAAAACAGCAGCAGATATCCTTCTTCGCCGCATCGAGAATCCGTCAACCTATATTGCTTTCTCAACCAGCGTTATTCCGGTTTCTCTTGAAAAACGTGACTCCGCCTGAGCAATGAGAAAGTCTGAAACCGGGACGCAGTTAATCCAAACCGCCTTTTCATGAAAAAAGCTATTTACCTCCTCTTTCCGGCCTTAGCCGTTTTGATGACAGCTTGCGTAAACAAAGGAGACAAAGAAACCCTAACCACCCCGCCTGCCTGGGCAGCCGAAGTAATATGGTACCAGATTTTCGTGGAACGCTTTAACAACGGCGATCCATCAAACGACCCGACCCTGGAGAGCATCTCAACCCCTACCGCATCATTTCCCGTTCCGGATGACTGGAGCATCACACCCTGGACTTCCGACTGGTACAAACAGGAACCATGGGCTGCGAAAACGGGGCGGGAACTGCGCGAAACCTTGCAGCACCGCCGCTATGGAGGCGACCTGCAGGGTATTCTCGACAAGCTTGATTACCTCGAAGAACTTGGAATCACGGCTATCTATCTGAATCCGATAAATGACGCTCCCTCCCTGCACAAATTTGATGCCCGGAACTACCACCATATCGACATAAACTTCGGACCCGACCCCGAAGGCGACCTTACTATTATGGCGACCGAAGATCCCGCGGATCCCTCTACCTGGAAATGGACATCGGCCGATAAGCTCTTCCTGAAACTTATTGATGAACTGCACAAAAGGGGAATAAAGGTAATCGTGGATTATTCATGGAATCATACCGGAGTGTTGTTCTGGGCCTGGAAGGATCTGGTAAAGAAACAGGAAGAATCCGATTACAGCAATTGGTATGAAATCACCTCATGGGATAATCCTTCAACAAAAGAAAACGAATTTTCCTACAAAGGCTGGCTGAATATAATGAGTCTGCCCGAGCTCAGAAAAACCGGAGTAACTACCGAACGCATCAATGGAAGGCCTTACGAAGGCAATATAAATGAATATGCCAGGGAGCACATTTTCAACGTTACAAGGAGATGGTTGGCCCCCGACGGCAATGTGTCGAAGGGAATCGACGGATTCAGGCTCGATGTTGCCGATCAGATACCTATGGGTTTCTGGAAAGAATACCATACGTATGTCAAATCCATCAATCCTCTGGCCTACCTTGTTGGTGAAATATGGTGGGAAACCTGGCCCCACGATTTTATGGATCCGGCTCCGTATACCAACGATTCCGTGTTTGATGCAGTAATGTTTTACCATGCATACCGTCCGGCCAGGGGATTCTTTGCCAATGGTGAGCCAACCTTCGATGCCGCTGCATTTGCTCAATCGCTTCAATATGAATGGGACAGACTTGGGGAACCTTTCCGCTACGGAATGATGAACGTAAATGCCACGCACGACACTCCAAGACTGCTGTCGTGCTTTGCCAACAAAGGAAGATACAAGTATCATGCATCCCCTTACGAGGATACTGCATACATCAGCGGCCGTCCGGATGAAGATACGTATAACAGGGTCAGGATGTACCTGGCGCATCAGTTTACCAGCATCGGTGCACCGGGAATATGGAACGGCGATGAATTCGGCATGTGGGGAGGCGACGACCCCGATGAGCGCAAACCATTATGGTGGAAGGAATTTGACTTCGATGATGAAACCCGGACCAACATTCAGCCCGGAACAAAATCTTTCGACCGCGTTGGTTTTAACCAGGACCACTTCGACTATTACCGCAAGCTCATCCGGATGAGGAAAGAAAATCCGGTTCTCATTCATGGAAAACTGGACTGGCTCGCAGCAGATGGCAACTTTCTGGCATACAAGCGCTATGATAATAACAGCCTGATTGTGGCTGCATTTAATACCGGTTCCGGAACCGGGCAACTGGAGCTCCCATTCGACGGAATATGGATAGATCTTCTCAATGGAGCCGAATACCGTGGATCCAGCATAAATGCGATGCCGTTACAAACTTTTATACTGAAATTGAAGAAAAAATAACCAGATCTTCGATTGCTCTGACCGGAGAATACATTCCTTTTTACTAAATGTAATTTCGGAATTAAAAGATCACATCGTAATGATTCTGTTGCATAAACAATTTTTCTCTACGAACAATTCAGGATAAGATCGTTGCTATGCATAAGAATTTTAAAAGGAAGCTTCCGACGAATTTCTGCTAAAAGTGTACGTTTGATAAAAAAACACAGGCGTTTGTACATTTGCCCACATTTGCTACTGGCTATTCCTGATATTTGTCCGAGGTTAGATTGAATCTGACCCTGAACTCCGGGCATCCCGGCCCCTGAGTTCCATTATTCCCTCCTTTCATGTCGTAAAAAACCTGCTCATCCCGGCAGGTTTTTTATTTTCAGCAAAGAGTTAGTACCAGCGCCTGATAATGAATAAATAACAGACACATGGCAAAAAAACGATTATTCCTCCACGATTCTAAAAAAATCCGTTTTCGTCCCGTTCGGGGATACAAAAAGGGCGATCCTTCCGAATCGCCCTGAGACAACTATCGTTCAAATCTATTATCGCTTACCTCTTGTTTGGCAGCTCAAGTCCGTATCCCTTGCTCTTATCTATTGCTTTTAGCACAAAACCAAGAATGAAAGCCAGCACACCGAATCCGGCAAAGATCAGCTCCGGAACCGTGTAATCGTACTTTACCCCTTCGATGCCTGCGGCAATTTGCTCGGAAACTCCGGGATTTGAAGCCGAAAGAGCCCATCCTATGAGAATCGGAACGGCAAGGAGTCCGATATTCTGAATCCAGAAAATAGCTCCATAAGCGGAACCCAGGTAACGGTCTTCCACAATTTTAGGCAGAGAAGGCCACATGGAAGCGGGTACCAGTGAGAATGCCGTACCAAGAATAACGATGGTAAATATTGCGGTAACTTTACTAAAGCTATCGGCCGGTACCAGGGCGAAAATCAGGTGAGATATCGTTAGCAGGATAGCACCATAAATCATCATGGTAGCACCTTTACCCTTCACATCCAGAAAATATCCCATAAACGGAGTAAGAATCATAGCTCCAATCGGGAAATAGGAAACGTAAGCCGCTGCCGTTTTAATATCCACGCTCAGTTTGGATGCCAGCATATCGGTTGCAAACTTCTGAAAGGGAAATATTGCTGAATAAAACAAAACGCAAAGACCGGCAATGGCAAGGAATCCGGGATTTGAGAAAATCTTGCCGAGGTCACTGATCTTAAATTCATCTTCGGGATTCGTGGAACCTGCAGAAACACCCATCTGTTTGTCAAGCTTCCGATCCATAAAGGTATAGATGAAAAAGAAGATAAATCCTATGCAGAGGAAGGCAAGGCCCCATAGAACCGAATTGGAAACTCCGCCGTTTTCGGCAAAGATGGGTGTAAGCCTGAAAACTGCAAAAACACCGAGACGGGCAATGGCCATTTCGAGACCCATTGCAAGAGCCATTTCTTTTCCTTTAAACCACTTTACAATGGTTTTTGAAACGGTAATACCAGCCATTTCAACTCCAATTCCAAAAATTGCAAATCCAAAGAATGCCAGTTTTGCACTCGAAGGGACCCAGGTAATAAACGTTCCCAGCCAGTTGGAAAGACCGGTTTCAGTGAATCCGGGCGTAAGAGCGTAATATTTTATGGCAGCACCAAGCACCATAGTAAGTCCTGCAGTGATAATGGTAAAGCGAATGCCCATTTTATCGAGGATGATGCCCGAAAAAATCAGGAAGAAGGCAAAAACATTCAGGAAGAATTCAGACCCGCCAAGCATTCCGAAAACTTCGGGAGTCCACTTGTAATCGGTTTCAAGCAAGTTTTGCAGTGGAGCAACAACGTCTACAAAAAAGTAGGCAAAGAACATGGTTGAAGCAATAAGTGCCAGCGCTATCCACCTGGCTGTCTTCGACTCATTAAGCAAAATCACGGCTTTCTCTTTCATACATTAAAGTTTAAGTATTTCGATTAGAATTCAAGGCGAGAAATTCCCGTTAAGGGCGGGTAAATGTATGTAAATTTTTTGTGCAATGCCCACCATAAATCCAAATGATTATTTCGGCAGTAAATCAGACAAATTTTCCCGGAGCTAAGCCCTGGCGAGCCAATATTTATGAATACAATTACCATTAAAACGGAAATCCCGTATAATACTCAGGCAAACTTTACAATGATTTAACACCGGATATGCACAGTTATTGTAATTTTGCCGGATAAGAACGAATGAATATACCGATGAAAAATAACTCTCTTCTGTCTGCAGCTCTGATACTGATTTTGACTTTTACGATATCGCTTCCGGTTTTGGCAGGCGGCGGAAAAGTAAAAAAAACAAAAACCCCAAAAAACGTAATCCTGCTGATCGGCGATGGCATGGGACTGGCACAGGTATATGCTGCATATACTGCTTCATGTGGCAATCTGAACATTACCACCATCGACCAGATTGCCTTGGTAAAAACTAATTCAGCAAGCGATTATATCACAGATTCGGGAGCCGGCGGAACCGCTATTGCCTGCGGAGAAAAGACCACCAACGGCATGATCGGGATAACACCTGAAAAAGTACCGCTGACAAGTATCCTGAAGCATGCATCAGCACGCAGGCTTTCCACAGGAATTGTTTCCACCTGCGATGTAACGCATGCAACACCCGCCTCATTCGTTGCCTCGGCTGAAAGCAGAAAAATGACAGAAAAAATTGCATATCAGTATCATACCAGTGGAATCGATGTGTTTATAGGAGGAGGAAGCGATCATTTTATCCGCCGCAGCGACAATCTTAACTTATTCGACAGCCTGCAAAACAGAAACTTTAAGGTGGTACAAACCATACCTGCCATGATGGAGGTAAAGAGCGGAAAAATGGCAGCATTGCTCTATCCGGAGCACCCACCGAAAATTTCGGAAGGCCGCGGTGATATGCTAAGCCTGTCGACCGACAAAGCGATTAGCCTGCTTTCGCAGAATAAGAAAGGATTTTTTCTGATGATTGAAGGGAGTCAGATTGACTGGGGAGGACACGACAACGATTTCGAATATGTTGTAAATGAAGTTCTGGATTTTGACAGAGCTGTAGGAATTGCGCTGGATTTCGCCAAAAAAAACGGAGAAACCCTGGTGATTGTTACCGCCGACCATGAAACCGGCGGACTCGCAAATCTGGAAGGCAACTTTACCACCGGACATGCCGGCGGCAAGTTTATTACCGATAATCATTCGGGAATTCCCGTTCCTTTGTTTGCTTACGGCCCCGGATCGCATCTGTTTAAAGGCCTGATAGAAAATACTGAAATTTTCGTCCTCGCAATGCAAGCTCTTGGACTCAATTAATGACAGATGTGCCTTCCTGCTCACAGCGCTGCTGGACTTGAATAATGAGTCAAGAAATAGAGTTTTCAGGACAGTATCTATAGTTAATGTACCTTCGGCATTGCTTGCATTGCCCGGAAATTAAAAACAAACGTATGATTATTGTAACCGGAGCAGCAGGATTTATCGGCAGTTGTCTGATCTCCTCACTGCTTGAAAATGGTAGAAAAGACATTGTTGCCGTGGATGATTTTACGGTAAAAGCCAAGGCAGGAAACCTGGAAGGCAAACCTGTTGAAGCCTTTGTGCATCGCGACGACTTTATCCGCTGGCTCCCCGGCAATGCTTCGCAAATTGAATTTATCTTTCACATCGGAGCACGAACCGATACTACAGAATTTGACGAACGAATCTTTGAAAGGCTGAATACAGGGTATACCCGCCAGGTATGGGAAGCCTGCAGCCGTCACGGTATACCCCTGGTATACGCTTCATCGGCAGCTACTTACGGACTCGGAGAGTACGGCTACACCGACAATCACGAGGTGGTGGAAATGCTTAAACCCCTGAATCCATACGGAGTTTCCAAGAACGAATTTGACAAGTGGGCTTTGAAGCAGCCGGTGCAGCCTCCGTTCTGGGCCGGCATGAAGTTTTTCAACGTATACGGTCCCAATGAATACCACAAAGGAAGGATGGCTTCTGTAATCATGCATGCTTACCACCAGATTATGGATACAGGCAAAGTCCGGTTATTCCGCTCCCACCGTCCCGACTACGGCGATGGAATGCAGCTGCGCGATTTCATTTACGTGAAGGATGTTGTAAGCGTTCTTACTTTTATGATGGAGAAAAGACCCGTTTCGGGGCTTTACAACCTGGGAACCGGGCATGCACGCAGTTTTATGGATCTTGCCGGTTCAACCTTTGCAGCACTGGGTAAAGCACCTGTTATCGATTTTGTCGATACGCCAGTAGATATACGCGACAAATACCAGTATTTCACGGAAGCTGCAATGGACAAACTTAAAACAGCGGGATATTCAGACCGTTTTCACAGCCTTGAAGAAGGCGTAAGCGATTATGTATCGAATTATCTGAGTAAAAACAGGTTCATGTAGGCAGGGAATTACAGCCCGTCCTTTAATTCAAGCAGGAAAGCCTTCAGATTTTGCAGGGTTTTTACCAGTTCCAGGTTGCCGGATAACTCATCGGGATTTTCTTTCATTTTTTCGCGGGCTCCCTGCAGGGTATAGCCGCGTTCTTTCACCAGATGATAAATAAGGTGAAAATTATCCACGTCCTGTTTGGTAAAGAAGCGGTTTCCTTTTTTGTTCCGGTGGGGTTTAATGATATCGAATTCTTTCTCCCAAAAGCGGATAAGTGAAACATTCACATTGAACATTTCAGCTACCTCACCGATCCGGTAATATACCTTTTCGATTTCTTTTTTCCGGTAAGGCATTGCAGAACAGTATTAATCAAGAGATTGCGAAGGACGCTGCGACAATTCAATCATCTGGGCGTATTCCTCGGGTGTGATATCGTTGAAGAAGTAATTGATCGGATCAACGGGGCGGCCCGATTTACGAACCTCATAGTGCAGGTGAGGCGAAGTGGATTTTCCGGTATTACCAACAAATCCGATAACCTGGCCGCGTTTGACTTTCTCGCCTTTTTTCACGTTCATTTTAGACAGGTGCGCGTACACTGTCTGATATCCGAAGCCATGATTGATTATGATGCAGTTACCGTACCCGCTGCGTGAAAACTCCACGGAAGTAACCGTTCCGTCGCCGGTAGCATAGATATCGGTGCCGACGGGAGCGGTAAAGTCGATGCCTTCGTGAAATTTGGTAACCTTATAGAACGGGTCGGTTCTGTACCCGAAATAGGAGCCAATGCGGCGCAGATCCTTATTGGAAACCGGCTGAATAGCAGGCATGGAGGCAACCAGCTCTTCCTTTCGTTTTGCAAGAGTAAAGACTTCATCAAACGATTTCGACTGAACCACGAGCTGACTGGTAAGTACATCAAGTTTGCGGGTAGTATTTATTATGAGATCGCTGTTGCGATAACCTTCAAGTCTGGAATAACGGTCCGTACCTCCGAAACCGGCTTTACGGACGGATGACGGAATGGGATCCGATTCAAAAATTACCCTGTAGATATTATCATCTCTGTCCTGTAGATCCGCAACAACGGCCTGGACGTTTTCAAGCCTTTCGTTCAGAATTGCATATTGCAGCTTATACTGTTCAATTTCACGCCGGAGAATTCGTTCTTTGGGCGATTCCATGAAATTGTATGCCAGAATGAGAACCACGGAGGCAAAAACCAATCCTGTAGCAAAAACAGATAAAAACTGCATCATCCGCTGACGGAAGGTAACTTTCACCTTCTCAATTCGGAGAGATTTAGTATTAAAATGATACCGGACTTTAGCCATTGAATAAAATGAAACTGAGTACTACGGTGAACAGCAATTAGTTGCCGTATTTTTCCCTGAGGTCTGCAAAATTAACATTTTAACTTAAATTTGCAAGCCTTTAGCGTGTTAAAAAAAACTAAAGTTTGAATTTAAATCTTCCCGATAATATGAATGCTCAGCAAATCAGGCAAACTTTCCTGGATTTCTTCAGTTCCAAAGGCCATCATATAGTTCCTTCCGCACCCATGGTTATTAAGGATGACCCAACCCTTATGTTTACCAATGCCGGTATGAACCAGTTTAAGGATATTTTTCTCGGCAACTCACCGGTAAAATATCCCCGGATCGCCAATACCCAGAAATGCCTGAGGGTTTCGGGAAAACACAACGACCTTGAGGAGGTCGGTCACGACACATACCACCATACCATGTTTGAAATGCTTGGCAACTGGTCGTTCGGTGATTATTTCAAAAAAGAAGCCATTGACTGGGCATGGGAACTTCTTACTTCTGTATACGGCATTGAGAAGGACAGGCTTTACGTCACGATATTCGGTGGAGATGAAGGCGACGGACTTGAGCCCGACATGGAAGCGTACGGGTACTGGAAAGCACACATTGCCGAAGACCGCATTCTGAGAGGAAGTAAAAAAGACAATTTCTGGGAAATGGGCGACTCCGGCCCCTGCGGACCTTGCTCCGAAATCCACGTTGACCTTCGCAGCGATGCCGCACGGAAAGAAGTTAGCGGGGATACTCTTGTAAATACCGGCGACCCACTGGTAATCGAAATCTGGAACCTGGTATTCATGGAATTCAACAGGCTTGCCAACGGCAGCCTGCAACCATTGCCCGCAAAACATGTGGATACCGGAATGGGATTCGAACGTCTCTGCATGGCACTTCAGCACAAACAATCGAATTACGATACCGATGTCTTCCGCTCACTTACGGATGCCATTTCGGGCCTATGCAAAATCCCATATGGCAGCAATGAAAAAACCGATATCGCCATGCGCGTTATTGCCGACCACGTAAGAGCCATAGCATTTGCCATCGCCGACGGACAGCTTCCGTCGAACAACAAAGCCGGTTATGTAATACGAAGGATATTGCGCAGGGCTATCCGCTACGGATTTACCTTTCTGAAACTGGAAGAGCCTTTTATCTACAAGCTTATACCCGTTCTTACTTCGCTTATGGGCAATTACTTTGAAGAGCTCAAGAGCCAGCAGTCGCTGATTGAAAAGGTAATAGCCGAGGAGGAAGCTTCTTTCCTGCGAACACTCTCGCACGGCATATCAAAGTTTAACCAGTATATAGAATCAAATAAGGGCAGCAAAGAAATCGAAGGTTCCTTTGCATTCGAGCTTTACGATACGTATGGGTTTCCGATCGACCTGACCGGGCTGATGGCCCGTGAAGCCGGAATGACGGTGGACATGGACGGATTCAGCAGGGGACTCGAACTGCAGAAAGAGCGCTCCCGCAAGGATGCCAGTATGGAACTCGACGACTGGGTAATAATCGACGAAACTCCGGAAGAAACCTTTGTGGGATACGACACCCTGCATACTGAAACCCGTATTACCCGTTACCGCAGGGTGAGAGCCAAAGGGAAAGATGCTTTTCAGATTGTGCTGGCCGTAACTCCGTTTTATGCAGAATCGGGCGGCCAGGTTGGAGACCGCGGAATTCTGATATCGGAAGGCCGGGAAATTCAGGTTATCGATACGCGAAAAGAGAACAATCTTATTATACATTTAACGGAATCGCTTCCTGCCAATCCATCGCTTCCCGTTGCAGCGATCGTATCGGTGGAAGCCAGGACCAGCACTGCCAATAACCATTCGGCGACACACCTGCTTCATCACACTCTTCGCGAGATCATTGGAACACACGTTGAGCAGAAAGGGTCGTACGTGCATCCCGATTACCTGCGTTTCGACTTTTCGCATTTCAGCAGGCTTTCCGGAGAAGAACTCAGGCAAATAGAGCACAGTGTAAACCGGAAGATTCGCGAGAATCTCGCGGTGGATGAACAGCGGCATGTCCCGTTTGATAAAGCAAGAGAGCAGGGAGCAATGGCATTGTTTGGTGAAAAATACGGCGACAGCGTTCGGGTGATCCGTTTTGGCGAATCGGTGGAGTTGTGCGGTGGTACACACGTGCATGCAACCGGGCAGATCGGCCTTTTCAAAATTGTATCGGAATCGGCCATTGCAGCCGGAGTCCGTCGTATAGAAGCTATTACAGCCGAAAAGGCTGAAGCATATTACGAAGACCAGCTGGTACTTATCGACGAAATCAGGGAACTGGTAAAAAATCCCGCAGATCCTATCAAAGGGGTAAAGAACATTATTGATGAAAATCAAAAGCTAAGGTCAAGAATAGAGCAGGTTGAAGCTGAAAAAGTAAATAATTTATTCAGCGAGCTGATATCGGGTTCAAGGGAAATCGACGGATGCCGTTTGATCAGCGCACGGGTAAATCTGGATGCCTCATCCGCAAAGGATCTGGCCTTTAAACTGATGAGTGCCGCTGACAATCATCTGATAGTACTTGGAACGTTGTACGAGAATAAACCGGGATTGCTTATAGCCATTTCTGAGGGACTTGTAAAAAGCGGGCGTTACAATGCGGCACAGATGATTAAGGATCTTGCTCGTGAAATTCAGGGCGGAGGAGGCGGTCAGCCTCACTTTGCTAGTGCAGGCGGGAAAAATCCGGACGGGCTGGACCGTGCACTGGAAAAGGCAGCATCCATAGTTGCCGGCTCATCTGATTGAATGTGTGATTGTTGACTTTCCGGAACGGGTTCAGGATTGAGGGGATAGACGTCCTGAATGTCAGGTTAAACATTTTCGTAACCAGCTTTGTTTATATGCTGGCGACAAACGTTAAACACGATTATGTTCTATACAGGAAAACCAATGATAAGGTACTCTATAAAGGACCTGGAAAAGCTCACCGGCATCAAGGCTCACACCATCAGAATCTGGGAGAAAAGATACCATCTGATTGAACCGGAGCGTACTTCAACCAACATCAGGTACTATTCCGACAAGGATCTGAAGAAGCTGCTTAATGTATCCATCCTGAACCGGAACGGACTAAAAATCTCGAATATCGTCAATATGGATATTCAAGAGATGAATGAGCGTATCCTCGAAATATCTGAAACATCCCTCGATCAGGACAATCAGATTGAACAGCTTATTGTTGCCATGATCGATTTTGACGAAGCGCGTTTCGACAAGGTACTTACAACATCAATTATAAAGCTGGGATTCGATGAAACCGTTACCAAACTCTTGTATCCGTTTTTTGAGAAGATAGGGTTACTTTGGCAGATCGGCACCATTTTCCCTGCACAGGAGCATTTTGTATCGGGCATAATCAGACAAAAGCTTATCATCGCCATCGACGGACAGTCAACCACCGTAAAGCCGGGCAGTAAATCGATCCTCATTTATCTGCCCTCCGGAGAATGGCATGAGCTTGGAATACTGTTTTTTCACTATTTGTCTCGGAAGCAGGGACTAAAGGTTATTTACCTGGGGCAGTCGCTTCCGTTTGAAGATCTGATAGAAGTAGACGGAAAACAAACCGTAGACTATTTGTTTACCAGTCTGACAACGCCGCTTACGCAGAAAAAATACACGGAATATTTGCAACAACTTTCGCTGACGTTTCCTGAAAAGACAATATTTATAACTGGAAATCAAACCCGTGAACACCTGGTCGACCTTCCGGGCAACGTAATCCGCATAGACTCACCGGAAGCCTTTATCGAAAGAATTTCCTGATTGCTTCAGCAATAAGTTGATCTCTCAAATAATACAGCCGGACAGAATCGGGGTATAAAAGTGTGTAAAACGTTCAACAAAATTCTTAAAATTCCACATACTGTCATGCCCTCCTGACAAAAATGTCAGTGGTCTGCCATTCGGTCACGATCGTATTTATCTACTGTTTTACAACAACTTACGGTCTTTAATATAATTTTTATAATGTTAGCTGATCTTTATTACAGTAAAATGACCCAAAATGGGCCAGATTTGAAAAATTCACCAATAAACATAAGTATCTGAATTAGTGTATATTTGCCTCTATTTACACAGTTTCATATCCTCATTAATGCATACAGTCCCGTATCGGGACATATAGTGTCCTATAATGGGACATTTTTGTGTAAAATTATTGTTTAACTTTTTTATGCTATTCTTTTAACATTTTTTCACAATCAAATTAAATTCGTATATCCCTGTATTAGTGTTTTTTAACATTTTTAATTAAGTCCGTTTGGTCTAATTCCCGTTAAAATTATATTAAATCGTTCTAAGTTGTTTAATTTTGCATTATCTTTGTTAAACATTGATCACCACCAAAAAATTCAATAAACCATGACAGCAATTGAATTTAGCCACAAATTAATAAGTCTTCACGACAATCTCTCTTATTTTGCCAACACTTTAACCAACAACCGGGAGGAAGCCAAGGATCTGATCCAGGATACTTACCTGAAGGCATTAACCCACAGGGACAAGTTTGAAAGCGACACCAATCTTAAGGCTTGGACCTACACGATTATGAAAAATACTTTCATAAACAATTACCGCAGGAACCAAAAAGCCAACACTATTGTTGACAACACCGAAGATCTGTATTACCTGAATATACCCCGGAAGTCGGACTTTGTTTCCCCGGAATCGGCGATCAGCACAAAAGAGATTAAAGCCGGCATTGCAAAGCTTGAGGAAGATCAGCGTCTCCCCTTCGAGATGCATACCGAAGGTTACAAATACAAGGAAATAGCAGAAAACCTGAACCTTTCCATTGGCACGGTTAAAAGCCGTATTTTCTTCACCCGCAAGAAGTTAATGGAATCGCTTAAGGAATTTCAGAGCTAAGTCTGCGGCAGGAATATTCCTCCATAGACACAGCCGTTAAATAAGACAGCCCCTTTTCAGGGGCTTTTTTATGCGGTCTGAAAAATGGGGATATCCTTAAAACAATCAATTCCTTCACGCACCTGTGGTATTGTTGAGCTGGTATGGAAGTGTGAAATAAAAAGTAGATCCGGCCCCCTGTTTTGATTCGGCCCACATCTCCCCGCCCATCAGCTCTACAAATTTTTTAGAAAGGGTAAGCCCCAGGCCAATACCGCCGTAATTGCGGTTATGCCCCTCATCTACCTGCCGGAACCGCTGAAAGAGCACATCCAGCTTTTCCTGAGGAAAGCCGATACCGGTATCTTTTACATAAAATTCAACCATACCGTTGTTACGGAAGTTATATCCTACCTCTATATATCCTTCGCTGGTATACTTCAGCGCATTTTCGATGAGGTTAAACAGAGCCTGCCGGAGCTTTCGCTCATCGGTAAGGATAGTAAACGCACTGTCTTTGTTCGCCTTCTGCATACGTATGGAAATATGGTCTTTCCCGGCGATACCTTTTTCAAGATTAAAGAACGTAGTAAGCCCTGTAAGCAATTCATTTATCTGGCAGGGTTCGCGTTGCATAATAATAAGACCCGTCTCAATCTGAGCGATGTCGAAAATCTCTCCCATCAGGTCGAGAAGTTTATTGCTGTTGTTATATATAACGCTGATAAACTGTTTCTTATCTTCTTCTGCCACTTCCGATTCCTGCAATAGCGAAGAAAATCCCATAATGGCATTCAGAGGAGTTCGGATTTCGTGCGACATATTTGCCAGAAAGGCCGATTTCAGGCGATCCGACTCTTCTGCCTTTTCTTTCGACTTGCGAAGCTCGTCCTGAGTAACCAGTATTGCTTTGTTTTTCTCACTCAGCAAATGGATCATACGGTTTTTTTCACGAAGTGCCCTTAGCACAAATATAAGCAGTCCCGACACAAGCAGCAGTGCAAGGACGAATGCCAGGTACAAATAATATGTCGGAATCTGAGCCGTCATACGTTAAAGGAATAGGTCAGGAAATCCTGATCGGGATAACACAAATTTCCCGTCCAAACAGGACAGGAACTGTTTATCCAAAAATAATGCTTAATTCCCAAAAATCAGAATCACGCTAAAAAAATTTACACTATTCCCCGTATGGAGGTGTAATTGTATGTGTTCCAACAGGATACTCCTTCATAATCAGATTATAAAGCATGTCGAAGTGAGCCGGGTTTTTCACAAAGTCGAGTTTATCGGTATCAATAATCAGAATACGCATACCGGTTTGCTGCCGGATGTAATCAAAGTAACCGCTTTGAATCTTTTCAAGGTAGTCGAGCTCAATATCCTGTTCATAGGACCGGCCGCGCTGAATAATATTTGACTTCAGCCTTCGGGTGCTTACGTACAGGTATACCAGCAGATCGGGGCCGGGGATGGAGAGATTGATAATATTAAACAATCTGGCATAGAGCGCATATTCATCATCTGCCAGGGTTTTACGCGCAAAAATGAGGGACTTGTTGATGAAATAATCGGAAATAGTCACCGGACGAAACAGATCGATGACAGAAAGTTCATTCTTAAGCTGATGAAATCTGCTTGCCAGAAAGGAAAGCTCCAGGGGGAAGGCATATTTGGCAGGCTCTCTGTAAAATTTCGGCAGAAAATCGTTGTCTTCAAACTGTTCCAGTATCAATCGAGCATTCAGTTTTTCGGAAAGCATGGTTGCCAGCGATGTTTTCCCCGCCCCTATAGTTCCTTCTATTGCGATGAAGTTATAAATCATATTCCGGAGGCAGATTTAAAAATACGTTGTTCAGCATAGGGCTCGACTGCAAGAGAATCAGAACAGTCAAAAAGAAGCTGCCGGACGGACCTGTTAAATACCGGATGAATATAATCCGGTGCAATTTCATAGAGCGGCACCAGTACAAAGCGGCGCATATGTAGCCTGGGATGCGGCACCGTAAGGCCAGCCACATCGATTATCTGTGAAGCATAAAATAAAATGTCGATATCGATTATCCGGGGACCGTTTACCTGTCCGTCTCTTACTCTTCCCAAATCACGTTCTGTATCCAGCAGAACCCTGAGAAGCTCTTGTGACATAAGCGCTGTCTCAATGCAAACTGCCTGATTCAGGTATTGCAAATCAACGGCACTGTTCCAGGGTGCGGTTTCATAAACACCTGAGGTCTTCACAATTCTGCCGGCCCGCCTGGTAATCAGTCCGACAGCCCGTTCAAGAAAATCCATACGATCACCCAGATTGCTTCCCAGGAGTAAATAAACTGTTTCCATCGTTTAATATAGTATGGCAAAAATAAGTTCTTTGCTTAAAATAATGCCTTCATCAGCAAACCAAATATAAAAATAATCGGACTGGCCGGACAGGTCATTTTTCAAACGATTCATATTGTGCATTCCCGTGATGCCATTGGATCGAATCGCAATTTTTTTTACTGAAAATTCCAATATGCACGATAAAAAAACGCTCTGCGCTGTAACTATGTTAGCCGGGCTTCGTCGAAACATATTACTGACGCCGGAAGCAGCGATTCAGCATCCAGTGCAAATACCTTTGAAGATACGGCCAACTATTCATTATCTTTGAATACATTTTACAAACACCCGATATTATGAAACAGTTTTTCAAATTTATGTTTGCTTCGATGGCAGGGATGATCCTTACCCTGCTGATTCTGTTTTTCCTGTTTTCACTGATGATAGCATCGTTGATGACATTTACAAAGAAATCGGAATTTACGGTTAAGCCGTCATCGGTGCTGCATCTAACTCTGGATCAAGCAATTCCAGAGCGTAGTGCTGCCGGCCCTTTCACATTCAGTGAAACCAGCCTTTTCGCAGCCAGCGATGTACCCGGGCTAAGGGAAACGACCGAAATGATCGACCGGGCAGCCGGGGACGAGAACATTAAAGGGATTTTACTCGATCTTAGCCAGGTTCCATCGGGAATGGCCACAACGGAAGAGGTTAGAAATGCTTTGTTGAAATTCAGGGAGTCGGGAAAATTCATTGTTTCCTATGGGGAGGTTTATTCGCAAAAAGCCTATTACCTTGCTACCACTGCCGATATGATCTGCCTGAATCCGGAAGGCGATATAGATTTCCGGGGGATGACCGGAGAGATACAGTTTATTAAGGGTTTGCTTGAGAAGCTCGACATCAACGCGCAGATTATTCGTCACGGAAAATATAAAAGCGCCATTGAACCCCTTATCGGTGATAAGATGAGTGAAGCCAACAAGGAGCAGACGCTGACCTTCCTGAATTCTATTTGGATGCATATCTCCAACGGCATCAGCACGACCCGGAACATCGATCCTGCTATCCTGCAGCTTGTTGCCGATTCGCTGAAGCTTCAAACGCCGGAGCATGCCATTGCATATGGTTTTGCCGATACCATTGTATATAAAGACGGGCTTCTGAGTATTCTCAGAGAAAAACTCGGACTGGAAGAGAAAGATAAAATAGAGATGGTAAAACTCAGTCAGTATGCAAAAGCTCCTGAAAAACCGGTTAAGAAACGGGCAAAGGACAAGATTGCCGTTGTATATGCCGTGGGCAGTATAGGCGGAGGCGAGGGTAACGACGAAACCATTGGTTCGGAGCGTATATCCAGGGCTATTCGCAAAGCTGCAGCCGACAGTTCGGTAAAAGCCATCGTATTCCGCATCAATTCACCCGGAGGTTCTGCACTGGCATCGGAAGTAATATTACGTGAAATCAAACTGGCCCGGGAAGTAAAACCGGTTGTTGCAAGCATGGGCGACTATGCAGCTTCGGGAGGTTACTACATAGCGTGTGCAGCCGACACCATCATCGCCAATCCCACCACACTTACGGGATCGATCGGTGTATTCGGGGTTATTCCCGATTTCAGTAAATTCTTCAGCAACAAGTTGGGCATCACATTCGACAGGGTGAAAACCAACAAGCACTCCGATTACATTTCGGTAACCCGACCGCTTACGCCTTACGAGGAAAAGGTAATTACCAACGATGTGGAACGCATTTACGAGGTGTTTGTCGGACACGTTTCGGAAGGCCGTTCAATGCAGACGGCAGAGGTCGACAGCATCGGACAGGGACGCGTATGGAGCGGAGTTGACGGTTTGCGCATCGGATTGGTTGACAACACCGGAGGCCTTAACGAAGCCATTGCCGTTGCCGCTTCCATGGCAAACCTTACCGATTACCGCATCACATCCCTGCCTGCTCAAAAAGATCCTATAACGCAACTGATTGATGATCTTTCAGGCAAACCATCAGAGACCAGGCTGATGAAAGAGCTTGGTGCACTCTATCCTCTTGTGAAAGAGCTCAGACAAATTTCAGGCATGGAAGGAATTCAGGCACGACTGCCCTTTATCATGAACATGTATTAGACAAAACAAGATAAAAGCTCCGTACCGGCTTAAATACCCGGTACGGAGCTTTTTCATTTCACTGCTTCATGTACCTTTGTCCCGAAAACCACTTGCATGAAAGCCGATATTATACAGGAAGAAAAGAAGAGTTGCCGAAGGCAGGTTTCTGCTATGAAGGCAGCCATGAGCGATGAAAGCCGGATGGAAGCTTCTGTGCGGATTATGCACCGGATTGAAACACTCCCGCAATTCTGCACCGCCGAAATTATACTGGCATACTGGTCGTTTGGCGGAGAAGTTCACACACACGACCTGATTAGAAAATGGGCGGGCAGCAAACGGATAATGCTGCCATCGGTAAACGGCGACGAGATGGTAATAAAACAATACGAGGGAGAGCGCAGGATGACAGCCGGAGATCTTTACGGAATTCCTGAGCCCGAGGGTACTGTATTCACCGCACTTGAGAAAATCGATCTGATCGTTGTTCCGGGGATTGCGTTCGACCGCAACAGAAACCGAATGGGCCGGGGAAAAGCTTACTACGATCGCTTCTTAACCGGAACAAATGCCCATAAAGCCGGAATATGTTTCAATTTCCAGCTGTTCGACCGTATCCCGGCCGACAGCAATGACGTTAGAATGGATATGGTGATTACCGAAAGCGAATTAATAGGAGTGTAACCATTTCCGCCGCATCTCAAATTTCACCGAGTCGGGAGCTGATGACATGTAATTGTAAAGCGCATTCTCCCAGTCACCATACATTGCGTTTGGCAGTACGATAAATTTTTGACCGAACATTGCCGACATGCGGTCCACGGCCTGTAAACGAGGTTTAACGCCCAGCCCCTCAAAATCTTCTGCAAAATCGTTAAGGTTGTCACCGAAAAGCAGGGAAATGTGGTATTTCTTCTGAAGCTCCTGCCTTCTCCCCTCTTTACTTGCTTCGTCTGTACGACAAATAACGTGTTCAGCATCTGCCTGTGGAAAACCAAATGCGGCGAGGTTCTTTACGGTAACATCCTTCAGGTATTCTTTCCGGTTGGTGACATAAAAAATGCTTACGCCGTTGGCTCGTGCATGCTTCAGAAACTCAATAGCACCTGGTAGGGGTTCGGCAATAGCACGCTGGCACCAGTCGTCCCAGTTATATGGATATGAAGTACTTTCGAGAACCGATTTTGCCTGGAACGGACTGTTATCGAGAACGGTTTCATCGACATCCAGGATTATAATCCTGTGCTTATCCACCGATTTATCGGCCAGATCGGCTTCGAGCATCAGTTTTCCAAGATTGAATGCCTGGTAGCACAGGGCACGGTATTCGGCAGCGGTTTGCTGATAAAGCGTGGCCATGACCATGTGTTCGTTCACGATCATCTTTCGGAAGGCAGAGTCGTTAACAACGATGGTTTGCTTTGCTGCAGACGTTTGATGACGGTGAGTGTCGTCTTCTGCCGGTTTGGGTTTGCAGTATGCCAGAGTCAAAAGGGCGATAAAAGAGAGCCAGAGGATAACAGAGTGTTTCATAATAATAAAAATTGAGCCGGGAGAAATCCCGGCTCAAAATTAAGGTGTACGGATGACTCTTCAAATTATTTCTTTGAGAAGTCCATATCGGCCATACGTCTGTAGCTGTAGTAGCGCCATTTGGCATTTTCTTCAGCGGCAGCAAAAAGCTCAGTGGCTTCTTTCGGGAACGATTTTTTGAGTGAAGTATAGCGTACTTCTGAATCGAGGAAACCCTGGAACTTTCCGAAATCGGGTTCTTTGGAGTCGAGCTGGAAGGGATTCTTTCCTTCATCTTCGAGCATTGGGTTGTAGCGGTAAAGCGACCAGTAACCGGCTTCAACGGCATGTTCCTGCTGTTCCTGAGCTTTGCCCATACCATTGCGCAGACCGTGGTTGATACACGGTGAGTAAGCAATGATAAGCGAAGGTCCGGGATAGGCTTCTGCTTCACGCAGGGCTTTCAGGTACTGAGTTTGGTTCGCACCCATGGCAACCTGTGCTACGTAAACGAATCCATAGCTCATGGCCATCATACCCAGGTCTTTTTTGCGAACCTTTTTACCGCTGGCTGCAAATTTGGCTACGGCTCCTACCGGAGTGGATTTTGAAGCTTGTCCACCAGTATTGGAATAAACCTCGGTATCGAGAACCAGGATGTTCACGTCTTCGCCGGAAGCAATCACGTGATCGAGACCGCCAAAACCGATGTCGTAAGCCCAGCCGTCGCCGCCGAACATCCAGATGGATTTCTTCACAAAATACTGTTTCAGCTGAACGAGTTCTTTTGCTATATCGGATGTTTCATTTTCGAGAAGAGCAAGAACCCTGGGCGATGCTTCGCGCGATCTTGCAGCATCGTTGTGACCGTCGATCCATTCCTGGCATGCCGCTTTGAGTTCGGCATTGAAAGCACCGTCGATAATAAGCTGCATGCGAAGGGCGATGCGTTCGCGGAGTTTAGAAACGGCCGTTGCCATTCCGAAACCGTATTCGGCATTGTCTTCGAAGAGTGAATTAGCCCATGCCGGACCTTCACCCTTTGCATTTACGGTATACGGAGTGGAAGGTGCTGAACCGCCGTAAATGGAGGAACAACCCGTTGCGTTGGCCACCATCATTCGGTCGCCGTAAAGTTGTGTAATTAGTTTGATATAAGGGGTTTCACCGCAACCGGCGCAGGCGCCCGAAAACTCAAACAGAGGCTGGGCAAACTGGCTGTTCTTGATGTTCTGTTCCTTGTTGGCAATTGTATCCTTATACGTAACGTTTGATGAGATAATGTTCCAGAGGTTATCCTGTTCCATCTGAGTTCCAAGAGGCTCCATCACGAGTGCCTTATTCTTGGCAGGACAAACATCGGCACAGTTACCGCAACCGGTACAGTCGAGCGGGCTCACCTGGATACGGAACTGAAGTCCGTCGAACGTTTTGGGGATGGCTTTCAGTGTGGGAGTTCCTTCTGGCAGCATCTTCATTTCGTTCTCATCGATGAGGAACGGACGGATACAGGCATGGGGGCAGACATAAGCACACTGGTTACACTGGATACAGTTTTCCGGAATCCATTCGGGCACGTGAACGGCTATTCCGCGTTTTTCGTAGGCGGTGGTTCCTGCGGGGAAAGTACCATCTTCGCGTCCCAGGAAAGCGCTGACCGGCAGGTCGTCGCCTTTCATTGCATTGATGGGCATCACCACATTTTTAATAAACTCCGGAACATCCGTTTCGGCGACCGGTTTCTGGGCAGGGAGCGATTTCCAGTCAGCCGGAATTTCAATACGCTCAACTTCTCCGCCACGGTCGATGGCGGCATGATTCATGCGAACGATCTCCTCACCCTTGCGTCCGAAGTCTTTAACAACTGCTTTCTTCATGTAATCAACGGCGGTTTCGTAAGGAATAACGCCGGAGATACGGAAGAATGCCGATTGCATGATGGTATTGGTGCGTCCTCCGAGTCCGATTTCTTCTGCGATTTGCGTAGCATTGATAATGTAGAAGGCGATATCGTTATCGGCCATGAAGCGTTTCATGTGGTCGGGGATATGATGCTTGGTCTCTTCGGAATCCCAGATGCTGTTGAGCAGGAAGGTACCGCCTTTCTTGAGACCTTTCATCATGTCGTACTTTTCGAGGTAAGCAGGTACGTGGCATGCAACGAAGTCGGGAGTATTTACGAGGTAAGGTGAGCGGATTGGTTTATCGCCGAAGCGAAGGTGAGAGGTGGTTACACCGCCTGACTTTTTGGAGTCGTAAGCGAAATAAGCCTGGCAGTATTTCTCGGTAGTTTCACCGATAATCTTGATGGAGTTTTTATTAGCCCCAACGGTTCCGTCGGCACCGATACCATAGAACTTACCCTGGAAGGTCCCTTTGGGGGCGAGGTCTATTTCGGGAAGCAGCGGCAGAGAGGTAAAGGTAACATCGTCGACGATACCTACGGTGAAGTTGTTTTTCGGTTCGTTGCTCTTCAGGTTAGTAATAACCGATACTATCATGGCAGGGGTAGTATCCTTTGAGCTCAATCCGTAACGTCCGCCAACAATAAGCGGTTTTTCCGGACGATCGTAGAAGAGATCTTTTACGTCGAGGTATAGGGGTTCGCCGTTAGCACCGGGTTCTTTGGTACGGTCGAGAACGCAGATTCTCTTAACCGATTTCGGCATAACGTTAAAGAAATATTTGGCTGAGAAAGGCCGGTACAGATGAACGGAAACGAGTCCAAGCTTTTCGCCTTTGGCATTCAGATGGTCGATCACTTCTTTAATGGTTTCGGTGATGGATCCCATTGCAACCAGCACGTTTTCGGCATCGGGTGCACCGTAATAGGTAAACGGGTGGTACTCACGACCGGTGAGTTTGCTGATCTGCTGCATGTAATTCTCAACGATATCGGGCAGTGCGTTGTAGAACGGGTTTGCAGCTTCGCGTGACTGGAAGTAGATATCCGGATTTTGTGCTGTACCGCGGGTTACCGGGTGTTCCGGGCTGAGTGCGCGTTCGCGGAAAGCTTTAAGGGAGTCCTGGTCGAGCAATGGAGACAGATCGTCAATGGAAGGAGCTTCCACCTTCTGAATTTCGTGGGAGGTGCGGAAACCGTCGAAGAAGTGCAGGAAGGGGACTCTGGACTTGATGGCAGCCAGGTGGGCAACGCCGGCGATGTCCATAATTTCCTGAACGCTTCCGGTGGCAAGCATAGCAAAACCGGTCTGCCTTGTAGAATATACGTCGGAATGGTCGCCGAAGATCGAGAGAGCCTGAGCGGCAAGGCTGCGGGCTGAAACGTGGAAAACGGCAGGCAGGAGTTCACCTGACATTTTGTACATATTGGGAATCATCAGAAGCAATCCCTGGGAAGCGGTGTATGTAGTAGTTAGGGCACCTGCCTGCAGCGAGCCGTGAACGGCTCCGGCAGCACCGGCTTCCGACTGCATTTCGGTTACCTTAACGGTTTCCCCGAAAATATTCTTACGTCCATTAGCAGCCCATTCATCCACATATTCTGCCATGGTCGACGAAGGAGTGATGGGATAAATTGCAGCCACTTCGCTAAACATGTAAGCGATGTGTGCCGCAGCATAATTTCCGTCACAGGTGACAAAATTTTTCTTTTGTGTCATATCAGTTTATGTTTAAAACGCTCATTAACAACTACTCACAAATTCTTCTCAAAAGCAGTGCAAAATTACTGATTTTAAGGCGTAACATTCTCAATTCGGGCGGTGATATCGCCCGGTTTTGGCTAATTTATAATGAGTTTAATTAAGGAAAAATCACACAAACCGGAATCCGTGCAGAAATCAGAAAAAAAATAACCTTAAATGGGGTGAGAAACGTTTCTAAGGAAATCGGAAATTAGGGCTGGTTTGAAATTCTTATTAAAGCAGTCTGAAAATGTAAAGCCGGAAATTCGCTCGAATATTATGGCTTTAGAATCGAATGACTATTGATTAACAATACTTTAAGAAATAATTGCTATGAATTGGGCGTATTTGAAGCAGAATAACTCAGGCAGTTTGTTGAACATTTCCCGTGAAACCGGCAAACATTATTAAACTCTTCAAACAAAAAATGTAAAGATTTTGTTAATAATGCCAAACACGAACCTTTTAATCAATCAGGAGAAAGTATTATGACAAAACTGGCTGTTCATTACATGGGCATTCCTTTAAAGAACCCCATTATTGTTGGTTCAAGCAATATGGTCAACAATCCCGAGATGCTCAAAAGGCTTCAGGATGCCGGGGCGGGAGCCATTGTTTACAAATCGCTGTTTGAAGAACAAATTCAACTTGAAAGCATTCAGTTTCAGGATGAAATGGAGCTTTACAACGAGCGCAACGCCGAAATGATCAGCCTGTATCCCGACATGCAGCATGCGGGACCTGAGGAGTATCTTCTGAAGCTAAAGGAGGCAAAGGCTATGCTTGATATTCCATTGATCGGCAGTCTGAACTGCGTTTTCACGGAAACATGGGTAGAATATGCCCAGCTGATAGAGCAAGCGGGTGTTGATGGCCTGGAGCTGAATTTCTTTTCGGTACCGCGTGACTTCACCACCGAAGCAAAATCTATTGAAGACGAGCAGATTGCTGTTGTGGAGCAGGTATGCAAAAAAGTCAAAATACCGGTAAGCGTGAAGCTGAGTCCGTTCTACACCAATACCCTGCAGATGATCAAGCGAATGGAGAAGGCCGGAGCAAAAGCGTTTGTACTTTTCAACCGCATGTTTGAGCCCGACATCAACCTCGATACGTTGCAGCACAGTACGCCTTTTAACCTGAGCACTGAAGGCGATTACCGGCTGGCACTCCGTTATGCCGGCGTTCTTTATGGCAATACGGAATCTTCCATTTGCAGCTCGTCCGGTATATACACCGGTACCGACCTTGCAAAAATGATCCTTGCTGGCGCCGATGCCGTTCAAATGGTAAGTGCGTTATACAAACACAAGCCTGAGCTTATTTCCAACGTACTGGCCGATCTTGAAAAATTCATGGACAACCACGGTTTCGAAAATCTGGAGGCTTTCAGAGGCACACTCTCCAAAGCAGCAGTAAAAGATCCCTATATTTACAAGCGTGCACAGTACATTGATCTGATGCTGCACTCGGAGAAAATATTTAAAAAATATCCCATGGCGTAATCCATGACAGGTACTGATATTAAAGCCGGCTTTTTGCCGGCTTTTTTAGTCTGCGAAAAACACATTGACAACTTTCATATATCATATTTTCATCAAATTTTAACCAAGCCACTACCGATACCATTATCTTTAGACATCATTAACCTTAAAAAAGGAGGTAAACATGTCGATGACAAAGCGGGCAGCAGCAGAATTTATAGGAACATTCTGGCTGGTGCTTGGAGGATGCGGAAGTGCAGTACTTGCTGCAGCATTTCCCGAACTCGGGATTGGATTTGCAGGTGTGGCTCTGGCATTCGGGCTTACTGTTCTTACTATGGCATTTGCGATAGGTCACATCTCGGGATGCCATCTTAATCCGGCCGTTTCAATCGGATTGTGGGCGGGAGGAAGATTTAAAGGATCGGATCTACTGCCATACATTGTTGCCCAGGTACTGGGAGCCATCTTTGCATCAATTATCCTTTATCTGATTGCTTCCGGTGCCGACAGTTATGCCGGGGGTCTGGCCTCAAACGGTTACGGCGATCATTCACCGGGTGGATATTCGTATATGTCGGGTCTGATTACTGAAGTGGTTATGACCTTTATGTTCCTGATTATTATTCTTGGAGCGACGGATGAGCGGGCACCCAAGGGGCTTGCACCAGTGGCTATCGGTCTGGGGCTGACGCTAATTCACCTTATCAGCATTCCGGTTACCAACACTTCGGTAAATCCGGCACGCAGCACAGGACCGGCACTGCTTGAAGGCGGAATAGCTTTGCGCCAGCTATGGTTTTTCTGGGTAATGCCCGCAATCGGTGCTTTATTGGCGGGTTTCGCCTATAAATGGCTGGCTGCTGAAAAAAAATAAATCTTAAGCTTTACAACTCCGGCATTCTGAGAATATCAATTCAAGCTTCGTTAATACGTGCTTTGAATACCGGGGGAATAATCCGGGGGCTTCGGCCCCTTTTTCTTTATCTTAAAACGGAAAGTCTTCGCCGGATTCCTCCAGCACTATGGTTTCATGCTCGGGTTTATCCGCTTCCTTATGAATCCGGTTACCTTCCACAAAAATCGCCCGGTAAGGCCTGGTAGGGCATGCATATTCGCAGGCTCCGCATCCAACGCAGATCGTATCGTCTACTTCCGGAATGGTAAGTCCATTCTTATAAAGCACCATATCAACCGCTTTGGTCGGACAATGTTCGGAACAGGCACCGCAGTCGGTTTCGTCGGTATAAACCACACAGTTTTCTTTTATAAAAACCGCCACCCCCAGCTGAAGTGTTTTTTTCTGCTCGTTAAAAACAGGTAATAAGGCTCCAGTGGGACAAACTTCCGTGCAAACGGTACATTCAAAATTGCAAAAACCCGAATGATAATCCATGTAGGGCTGCATAACGCCCTGCAGTCCATAGTGCAGAAACGAAGGCTGGAGAACATGCGTGGGGCATGCGCTCACACACAGGTGACAGGCAGTACACTGCAGGTTAAAATGCTCATGCCCCAGCGAACCCGGAGGAGACGCCACCAGCGTACGTTCTTCCGGGATCTCGGTAGGTTTTTCTCCACCGGTTATGCGTACTGCAAATACTTTGGATGTAATTAAAGCCGTACCGGCAGCAATGGCTTTGAGCAGCGTGCGGCGCCGGGCAGAGCCCGTTTCCGATTGAATTACCGATGCGGTATTTTTATGTGCAAATGCAAACCTGTAGACAACTCCGGAAGATGGACAGGCATCCAGGCAATTGAAGCAAGCCACGCAACGGCTGTAATCGATTTCCCGGCTTTTCACATCAATACATTGTGCCTTGCACACCTTGCTGCATTGTCCGCAGCTGTTGCAGAGCTGTTTATCGAGTGATATCCTGTACAGCGAAGCCTTAGAAAAAAGTCCGAGCAAGGCTCCGACCGGGCATACCGTATTACAATAGAGCCGGCCTCTTACGGCAGCCATCCATGTCAGCAGAATCAAGAAACCGGAGGCAAATCCAATGGACATTATCTGGTAGCCTTTAAAGGGGGTTCGGGTAAGCCAGAAAACATCCTGTTTCTCGAGGATTCCGGCAAGGGTATTATTTCCGGCAAGGACAGCTGGCCGGAAAATATTGGCCATAATGCGGCCGAAGTTACTGTACGGATCCAGAAAATTGACAAGCAGGGAGGTACCTGCCAAAAAAGCTATTATTACAACTGCCAGTATGGAATACCGTAACAGATTCCGGGGGCGGGCAAATCGCAGAGGTTTTCGGGGGCGTATAAGTCGCACAAGACGCGAAATAATATCCTGAAGCGTACCCAGCGGACAAACCGAGGAGCAGTAAAGGCGACCGAAGAGAAAAGTAAGCAGAATAAACAACAGGAATCCGGTTGCTGCAAGGCTTCCCGTAACAAGAAACTTCAGCAGCGAAGGAGTAAACTGAGGCCAGGTGATTGTTTTAATAAGGGATACGGTAATAAATTGTGCCGGATCCAGAAAAAGGAAGGCGGTTAGTACCAGAAAAAGTAGAGACAGAACAATCCGGGCTTTGCGCGGCCAGGCAACACTTCGCATTTTAGATTTTTATTCGATTGATATTAAGTTTACTCAAATCCATGGTTCCGACTTTCATCTCATGAGCCATCCGGATGTGGGGGATATCTTCGGGTTTACTGCCGAATATCAGGGTTGCAGCGGCATCGGCTGCCACGATATCGGAAGAAACTATCATTTGTTTCATAAGTACCACATCGGCTTCTGAAACTCCCCGCGGACCATTGCGGAGCATCACCCGGTAGCCGTCGATGACGTTAAGGGTCGGAACCCGCCATGTTGTAAGGTCGGCTATGCACTGATGCAGGTCGTTACGGTGCCAGAACCTGCGGTCCCACACAATACCCATCAGGTTTTTCATTGCAAGTGAAATACTTGCGGAACTGTGGTGTTTAAGGATGGGGACATTGATAAACACGTCTGAATTCAGGATAAGCTCATGCACTTTAGCCTCTTTCAGGCGTTTTCCTCCTGGGATGGCGATGGATTTGTAATAGTTTTCGGTATTGCCGGGTACTATTTTACCTCCTGCATCTTTAACGGCCTTTTCGATTCCGCTGTTTTTATAGCACAGATTCCAGGCGTCACAGGTATTATCGAAAACGTAGACGTCGGAAGCTCCTGCATCCAGGCAATGCTTTATTATGCGCGCCACGAGTTTTGGGTTAGTATTTCCTCCCCTTTCGGGGGATACATCCCATCCGATATTGGGTTTAACTACCACTTTCTGACCTTTCTTCACGTACTTCGACATCCCGCCAAGGGAGGCTATGGCACGGTCGAACATCACTTCAGGCTCCCCGTCGCGAACGGCCACAAGGTCATAATTATTAGACGGAGCTGCGGCTTGGGTTAGAAGCGGCAGACCACCCAATCCGGCCAGACTGCCGGATACAAGTCCGGCACTTATACCTTTTACAATAAAATCACGGCGTTTCATATAAGCCAGGGGTTAATTACAAAATTGCACCGGGTATTTTTTCCGGGAGGAGGTAAAAATAGAAAAAATGACAGATCTGCAAGCGACTTTTTAACAATTAGTTGTCACTTTCGCGCTAAACGTTATTTTTGTATCGTTTCCATAAGAGCCGGAGCCAATCAGATAAACCAACCCGAAAAGATATGACCCTGACAAGCAGTTATACACGCAAAGAAGCGATCTCAGGCCTGTTGATAAACATCAGCGCATTGCTTCTTATTTATTTCACACCTGCCCTTTCGCATTTGCTGAACTTTCCGCTTTACCTGGCGGAGCCCATGCGGCTGATGCTGGTACTGGCCATACTTCACAGCGGGCAACGAAATGCATACTTGCTCGCTTTTACACTTCCCCTTTTCTCTTTTGCAGTTTCGGCACATCCGGTAATTTTCAAAATGCTGCTCATCACAGCCGAGCTGCTGCTTAATGTTTGGCTGTTTTATTTTTTACGAAGCCGCATGCGGAGTGCCTTTGCTGCGATGGCTTCAGCAATCGCTATCAGCAAAGCAGCTTATTACGGTCTAAAAGCCGTTTTTATCTCCGTTGCACTGTTAGGCCCGGGACTCATTTCAACACCTGTCTGGATTCAGGCCATGACTACGGTTATTTTCAGCCTGTATACCATGGCAATTATCCGCAAGGTGCGCGAATAGACCATTTCCGGTAATTCCGGAATACAACAGTACATTTACAACTTTCGTGGATTTGTAATCCGGTAAATCACCGGAAGCTCCTCCCCTTTTCACAGTGTGCATGCACAGAGCCCGACCGCAATGGCCGGCCTATCACAACAATAAATTTATGGAATCCGTGAAGTTGCAGGTCATGCAGCTTATTGCTCCCGGGCTGTTTTCCGGGAGATGCTGAGCCGGACAATAGCCAGCAGCATAAGTCCAACACTCATCCACTGAACAGGGCTCAGGACTTTATCGTGGAATATATAATCGAAGACAATGGCTGAAATCGGAAAACACAGCTCACATATGGCAGCAAGCATTGCCGGTACTTTTTTTAAACCGAAATAGTATAAAAAAATGGCTCCGGAACCCACGGTGAGAGAAATGATCACAATAACAATCCAGTTGATTTTTGTTGCCATCATAAATCCTCCCAATGTACCGGTTATCAGCACAAGGATCAACATTATCAGGGATGTAAATCCATACCTGAAAAACGTTGCAGTTTGAAACGACATATTATGGAGCACTCCTTTACCCAGGACAGTAGCTGCGCCGAAGAAGAAAGCTGCAATCAGCGAATATCCGGCTGCAAATATGGTTTTGGAACCCGTATTCAAATTTGGCAGGTTAAACCCGAATGTGAGAAAATAGCCTGATAAAATGGCGAGAGATGCCCAGAAAATAAAATTCCGGTTCATTTTCTCGCGCAGAAGAATGGCTGCAAGAGTAATAGCAAAAACAGGCTGCAGTTTCTGCAGCAAAACTACTATTGAAAGATCCTGAAATTCAACCAGAAACAATGCTTTTACTATAGCCATCGTACCGAGAGCACCACCGGTCAGGGCAATCAGAGCCAAAAAGACCATTTCCTTGACCGAAAGCGTACGCAGATGCCGGTATTCCCTGGAAAGAAACAGGTTCATCAGCGTAAAAGGCAGAGCATGTAATATGAAGACTACGAAGACAATGTTGAGGTTGTAGAGCTGAGGGGTGAGTAAAATTCCGTCGAGCCCCCAGAGCGATGCAGAGAAACAGATAGCTAGTGAGCCTAAAATGAGAGTTTTGCCGGATTTGGTCATCGATTGCCGTAATTGGAAAGAATGGCTTGGCAAAGCTATGAAAAACCGGTTAATAAGTGCCGATTATTTCCAACTCAGCCACTCATCCTTTCAGGAAAAAGCCGGGATATTACCTTCGTTCTGTGTTTAAAAATCGCTTCAACCTTTCGTTTAACCATCCTGCCTGCCAGCAATTTCCCTATAAAGCCAAACGGAAGTTCATAGTTTACGATATCCGTCATTTCAACGCCATCGGGAGTTGCTCGGAATAAATGCTGATGATGCCAAAGCCGGTAGGGGCCTGACACCTGGGTATCAATAAAGAAATGCTTCTCCTTTACCTGTGTTATTTCCGTAATCCATGTTACCTTCATGAAAGGAAACGGCCTGACTTTGTATCGGATAATCATTCCCGCATACATAACTGGAACGGGATCGGGAAAAAGAATACGAAAGTCCATTTCCGGAGGAGTAATCCTGCTAAGATTTGCAGGGTTAGAGAAAAAATTCCAGCAGGTTTCGAGGCCGGCATTTACAAGTTGGGTCTTTTGGAATACAGGCATTGTCACAGGGTTTTAATGATCAGTATAATCGATGGCAGACCTGGGTAAATCAGTGCAAAATCAAAAACAGCTTCGGAAAGAGAAAGCTCTAAAACGATTATTGAATTCAGAAAATCCTTCGTAAAAAAAGTAGTTTCTGTATTGAAGCTCATTATTAACACCTTTAAACAAATATTGTTTAAAGTTTTATGCTATTTATTAAACAACACCCGGTTTCAATATTTCCGCTTTTACACTTTCCAACTCATTACACACGCATTGTACGATTTATGACTGCATGGTTTACAGAGTTTTAACAAATTGTAATTTACCTTTCAACACTAATAAAATATTGTTTAATTTAAGGGAGCGATTTTCATCAAATTGCAAATACACCCGATGGCAGTTGTTTTTGTTTTAAATTACTTATTATCAAAATCTTGCAATGAAAATGATTCACATATAGATGAATAATAGGTCTATGAAAAGTCGCATCTTTCCGGTTATCGCTTTTGTTTTGATGATTTTTCAGGCGCATGCTCAGTCATTCGGAAAGATTTCCGGTAACCCTGGTTTTACGCAGACGCCAAAAAAAGTCTCAGCCAAGCACAGCCGGGCAGAAGGAAAGTATCTTCTGGAAGACGGATTTGAGAGCTACGACGATTTCAGCATTGACTTTCAGCCCTGGACACTTCATGACCTTGACGGGATGATTACCTGGGGCTTAGACGGCATACAGTTTCCAAATCAGTTTTCACCCAAATCATTTATTGTTTTTACGCCCGAATCAACCGTTCCTCCGTTTAATCACCCTGAAATTGCCCCCCATTCAGGACTTAAAATTGCCGCATGTTTTGCAGCCAACGGAGCCGCAAACAACGACTGGCTGATTTCTCCGCGGCTGCGTGCCGGCAGCAATACATCGGTTTCATTCTTCGTAAAATCGTTTACCTCTCAGTACGGACTCGAGCGCTACCGTGTTGCAGTATCCACAACCGGAACCGATCCGGGCGATTTCACCTATATATCGGGCAGTTCCTACCTGCTTGCTCCGGTGGTATGGACGCAAAAAAACTATGATTTAAACGCTTACAACGGCAAGAATATCTACATTGGCATTCAGTGTGTTTCCAACAATGCTTTCGTCTTTATGGTTGATGATTTTGTCTTTACCACAACCGCCGTTAACTCCGATACTCTTTCGGGAATGGTTACGGATGCTTTGGACGGAAATCCGCTGCAAGGTGCAGTTGTAACGGTGGCGGGCTTAAAGGATACCACCGATGTGAACGGCAATTATTTCATTGCCGGAATACCCGTCGGAGCATTGAATGCCGACTTTTACGCCGAAGCCACCACCGGCACTGCACCGCTTACCGTTCAGTTTTACGATCATTCCACTGAAAATACCCATTCGGTAACATGCAGCAAATCAGGCTATATAACCTATGTTAACGAAATGGTGGCAATTCCCGGAAACGGCAATCTGCAAATGAATATTTCCTTGTCGCCAGAGCTGGCGGCCGGTAATCTGCGGTTTGTGCTAAACTGGGGGGCGCTTCCTCCCGACCTCGACTCCCACCTCGCGACGCCTGTTATTGAAGGCACTCCCCATCACATTTACTGGGGAAACAGGGGATATGCCAATTCGGTTCCATGGGCCCGTCTCGACAACGATGTGACAACCGGCTTTGGCCCTGAAACGGTTACAATTTATCAGGTCCGTGAAGGAAAATACTTCTATTACATACACAACTATTCGGGAACGCAATCGTTACCTTCTTCCGGAGCGGTTGTGCAGGTTTACGCTGAAGAGGGTCTGATACACACCATACGTATTCCGGAAACCGGAGAGGGGAATTACTGGAATGTATGTGAAGTAAATGGCCCGGAAGGAGAGATTAACATTCGGAATAACCTTCAATTGCACCCGCCCGATCTGAATTTCCGCGATGCTGACACAAAACCAAACACTTCTGAAATCCTTGCCGGAAGAAGCATAATGTTCTGGTTATGGGATTTTGGTGACGGAAATACTTCCGTAAGCCAGCATCCGTCGCACACCTACCATAATCAGGGCATATATACGGTATCCCTGACGGTTTCGAACGGGAACGAAGAAGACTCGGAAACGAAATCGGCTTTTGTACAGGTTGGTCCGCAGGGCATCGAAGAACTGCTTTCGGGAGATGCCGTGCAGATTTATCCAAATCCCGCCCGTAACATAGTTTACATAGAATCGCAGATCCCGGTCACTGAAACAACCGTTACAAACATCACAGGTGCCGTTGTTGCGCGCTTCAGCGGAAATACGACTTCGTTCAGCATTGAAACCGGATCGCTTAAAAGCGGAATTTATTTCATCGCCTTCAATACCTCTAGAGGATTGATGGTTCGAAAGCTGGCTATCAGATAAATAATCCGGTAAGCAATGAAGAGAAAAAACGCGTCGTTTAAAAATTCTCGCGTGCTTCCTTTTTAACGTATTCCAGTGCCTTATTGATCAGCGAGCGTTCACTTCCGAGCTCTCCCTCAAAAATAAGTTGCGCAAGGTCGGTAGCTGAGGCATCTTCCTTTAGCTCGCTTCCCGCGGAATTAATGCCGGATATCAGGGCTTCACGGGCATTTTTCACCAGTTCCCAGGCATTGGACGAAATGTAGAGTTGTTGCGAAAGGTTGTGGTCGAACTCCTGCCGGATGTTGCTGACCAGTGCATTCTGCAATTCAAGGGCTGTCATATCCCGGTTAATGTTGCGCATGATAAGCTGGGATGGGGTTATCCGTTCGAGTAAAAGCACAATCCGTTCGTAAGCCTGCAGGCGGAGCGGAGTAATTAACCGCAGCCTTTCGGTTTTATACTCATTCGTGCGGCGTTCGGCTTCACCTTTAAGATAGGTTTTAAGAAGAAAATAAATTGTTGCACCTACTAAAAGAGCAGGGATCAGAATCAGCAGAACATCTCTTAGAACAACCATAATCGCAAAAAATTTAAGGCGTGAGCTGCAAAGGTCGTAATTTTTAAAACTTTTCCCTGTCAAAATGCTTGTAGGTCCGGATTTAATTTCTTTAAATTTGTCCCTTTCCCAGGCATACCGGTTGACAATCAATAAAAAAATTATGAACATACTATCCGAAAGAATCCATCGTCTGGCCGAATCCGAAACACTTGCCATGACCCGCCGCAGCAGGGAGCTGAAAGAACAGGGTTTCGACGTCATCAACCTGAGCATCGGGCAACCCGATTTCAACACTCCCGACTACATCAAAGATGCTGCAAAGGAGGCTCTTGACAGGAATTTTACATTTTATCCTCCCGTCAGCGGTTATCCAGACCTCAGGAAAGCCATTTGCGACAAGCTGAAACGTGACAACGGCCTTGACTATTTACCCGAGCAGGTGGTTGTTTCAACCGGTGCCAAGCAGGCGCTTGCCAACACCATGCTGAGTCTGGTAAATCCCGGCGATGAGGTAATCGTACCTGCGCCATACTGGGTATCGTACCGCGAAATCGTTAAGCTGGCCGAAGGCACCTCTGTGGTAATCAATGCAGGCGTTGAAACCGATTTCAAGGTGACACCGGAACAGCTCGAAAGGGCCATTACACCGAAAACAAAAGTGTTTATATACAGCAGTCCGTGCAATCCAACCGGCTCTGTCTATTCAAGGGAAGAACTGGAAGCTCTTGCCAGAGTATTCGAAAAACATCCGGACATCTTCATAATTTCGGATGAAATCTACGAGCTGATCAATTTCAAGGGCAAACACGAGTCCATTGCACAGTTCCCGTCTATGAAAGAGCGGGTCATCATTATCAACGGGGTGTCGAAAGGATTTGCCATGACCGGCTGGCGGCTGGGTTACTGTGTAGCTCCTGCAATAATAGCTAAGGCATGCGACAAGATACAGGGTCAGTTTACCTCCGGAGCCAGCAGCATTTCGCAAAAAGCAGCGCTGGCAGCATTGCAAACCAATCCAATGGAATCGGAAGAGCTAAAAAAAATGATCGCCACTTTTAAGAGCAGGCGCGATCTTTTCCTGGGCTTGCTGAATGAGATCCCGGGCTTTGAAACCAATGTGCCGGACGGTGCATTTTACATATTCCCAAAAGTAACCTACTATTTTGGGAAATCTGTCGGTGGTGTGACTATAGCAAATTCCACCGACCTGTGCAACTACCTGCTTGACTATGCGCACGTTGCGCTGGTGCCGGGCGAAGCTTTTGGCGATCCGGAATGCATTCGTCTTTCGTATGCAACCTCCGATGCTGAACTTAAGGAAGCAGCCCGCAGGATCAGGGAGGCCCTGGCCAGACTGGCCTGAATCTAAGCGATATTATGAAACAATCTCCGCCTTCTGCGACGGGGATTGTTTCGTTTTAAAGGGCGTATGAATTTCGGCACGGATGCAATAAGCACCGGCTTTTGCTGTTATCTGGTTATCTTTGCAGTTAGCGGCAGGCTTAAAGGCATTCTCCCGGCACTGTTGCTAACTTTGTAATAACAAACCAAAACGATGGCAGACAATCCCCTGAGATTTGCTCTTATAGGTGCAGCCGGTTACGTAGCTCCGCGGCACATGCGCGCCATAAGAGACACGGGCAATACGCTTGTTACGGCGCTCGACAAGTTCGACAGTGTGGGCATCATCGACAGTTACTTTCCTGAAGCCAGTTTTTTCACCGAACCTGAGCGGTTCGACCGTCATCTTGACAAACTGAGGCGAACGGCCGGTGGCAGAATTGACTATGTGAGCATCTGCTCCCCCAACTATCTGCACGATGCACACATCCGTCTGGCTCTGCGAAACCAGGCCCATGCCATATGCGAAAAGCCACTGGTATTAAATCCCTGGAACGTTGATGCACTTGGAGAAATCGAAAAGGAATCGGGGAAACAGATTTATACCATACTTCAGCTTCGCCTTCATCCGGCCATAGCCGCTCTGAAGAAAAAAATAGAAAATGGTCCGGCCGGCAAGGTATACGACATTGATCTGAGTTACATTACCAGCCGGGGTCGATGGTATTATATATCCTGGAAAGGGAATACCGAAAAGTCGGGAGGCATTGCCACCAATATAGGGGTACACTTTTTCGATATGCTAACGTGGATATTCGGCGAGACACAAGAGAGTATCGTACATCTTCAGCGCAACGATATGGTTGCCGGTTTTCTGAGGCTTGAGAAAGCCAGGGTTCGTTGGTTTCTGAGCATCAATGAGCAATCGCTTCCGGAAGCCGTTAAAAGACAAAACCGCAAAACCTACCGCAGTTTAACCATAGAAGGAGAAGAGCTGGAATTTTCAGAAGGATTCACCGATCTGCATACGCAATCGTACCGGCACATCCTGGAAGGACGTGGTTTCGGTATTGAAGAGGCCCGGAGCAGCATTGCAACCGTACACGGCATCAGAAATGCCGTTCCTGCAGGATTAACGGGGGATTACCATCCGCTTATCAAACGGTAACTGCCACAACCTTCATTGCCGGCGGATTGTGCAAATGGCGTTTGACTGCACACAAGCTGGCGGAGTTAACTACTGCATCCCTGTATTTTTCTGGGAAGCCGGCAGGCAGGTTTATCCGGATCTCGAGGTCGGAAATAAGATGTGTTTCGGGATTAAATTTCATCTCTTGTTCCAGGGTAATTCCTTCGGTTGAAATGCCGCGCTGATCGCAAAACGACTTAACGTAGATTCCGGCACATGTTCCGAGGGAGGCCAGGAAAAGATCGAAGGGAGCGGGTGCTGAACCGTCGCCCCCGGCCCGGACGGGCTGATCGGTAACGATACGGCGACCGTTGAAATCGGCAATAACTTTTTTGTTTCCTTCAAATGTGATTTTCATAACATGTTAATTAATATACGCGGCTGCCCCAGCAAAATGCAGGCCATATAAATATCAATGACATTTTGTCAAGGGCCTAGTAAACATAAAAAATAATTTCCGGTAAAGACCCGATCAGAGAAAAGTAAGTGAAATTTCTTTCAGGAATTTTTCTTCAAGCAGGCGGGCAATCCTTTTCACTACGGTACGCCGGATTTCCAGCTCTACCGGCAGACTGGGATCCTGGTGAGCGATGTTGATACGGGTCCCTATAATAAAGTGAATTTCATCGCTGTCGATAAGCATACGCACAATACGGTCGGCCGGCCCTTTTGTCAGACGGGTGGTATTATTGTATGATTTCAGAATCTCTGTGACCTTTCCCAGGGTTAGAATACCTTCGGTAACCAGGTCTACTCCCTCCATCAAAGAAATGGGTGGAAGATCCGGATCCTCGAAATCAAACGTATCTTCGATGGTTCGTTTCAGCTGGCGGGCTATAATATCGGCGGTAGTAGCACCACAAATGATTTTTTTACCTCTGAAGGAATCGACCATCTGAGCAAACTCATCATCGCGCGCGTCTTCAAACGGAGGGCCGGTGCATACCAGCATTTTCCTGGGCTCCCTGAAATAAATCACACCACAGGATGTATCGTCCTTGCTCAGATAGCCATCGTTGACATGAGCCATATTAACGACTTTATGCGCCAGTTCAAGGGCAGAAATATCGGGCTCATGACCCACTAGCTCCGAAACGTATTGCTGCACATTTTCGCGTCCCCATCCGAAAAGATACTTTCCTGTTCCGAGCCCCGACTGGGCAACGCCATCGCTGAAAAAGACAATACGGTCTTCCTTTTCAGGGACAAACTCGCAGCTTTTCAGCTCTTTTCCGGCACTTTTGCCGCCTTCGAGCATAACACAGGTCCATTCGGGCTCAAAAATTTTCTTACCGCGCATCACGATTGCCTGAGGATTGTCGTATTCGAGGATACGTACCTTTCCATCGAATTCAATATCCACGATGGTAAATGTGGAATAGCTCATTTTACGCTCGCTGCATTCGGGGAGCGTATTCATAATGATCTCGGCGATTCGGTGTATTTCCTTGTGTTCAGCGGTAAAGTTGAGAGCCATGGTAGCGGTGAGGGTTGCCAGCATATTTGCTTTTACTCCGTGGCCCATACCATCCGAAAGCACAGCAATAATGCGGTTTTCCTCGTTAATGCGACGCGAAAGGAAAACATCGCCGCAGATCCTGGATTCCTGGTGGAACTTCAGCTCGGCATTTACCTCAATATAGAACCTGTTATCCATGCGTTCAGCTTACTTTTTGCCTTCCTTATGCGATTCGATAATTGAATTAAGCATTCGCTCCGTAGTTGCAGCGCCCTCCCCAAGCAGAAATGCGATTTTCTGGACCAACGCGAGATTCTCGTCTATCACTTCGGTAACCCTATGGATTACCTCCTCTTTTCTTACCTCCGGCAGGTACATATCGCGCAGCACCGCGCCAGCGATACGTCCTTTCTTTATGGAGAACACAGAAACATTAAGCAGCTTTTCACCAAGGTGAACATCTCGGTTCACAAGGTTTTCGTTGTTGGAAATTACTGCAGAGAAAAGCTTGTAGAACTGAAATGGAAGCAAAGTTTTCAGGTCGGCCCCCATAAGTCCTGGGATTATTTCATTTATTTCAGCCGCATCTTCACCCAGGATATTGATAAAGCTCTGGTTGGATTCAATGATTTTCAGGTTTTCGTCAACAATTACAATGGCGCTGGGCAATTTTTGAAGCATGGAAGAGGTGCGCTCCAGGGCTTCCTGAGATGCTTGCTGTTCCTGGCGGGCCCGGCGTTCCGACTCGAGCAGGGCTTCCTGGGTTTTGGCCAGCTTTTCGTTGGTAAGTTTCAGCGTTTTTATAAAGTCGTGTTTACTCTTTAATGAATAGGTAATACACATATCGGTCTTGGTAAGTCCGTTAGCCACATTCACGGCAAAATCCCGGCACGATTCGTAACCACAGGCTCCGCACCCAAGTTTGTCTTCGCTGTTCTGTTTGCCGATGACTTTCAGGATTTCTTCAATTTTTTCCTCCGAAGGCAGGGGCATACGCTGGTCGTTTGTTTCAAAATCGGCCTTAAAGGAGATTTTGTCCGAATGTTTGCTGCATGCCGACTTCCATGTTTTTTCGTCGAAATCGGCAAGTTTTTTATTTGCATAATCGGTTACCAGGGTGCGCCGTTCATACTTTTTCCCTCCTTTCGTGGTGCCAGGTCCCATGAGACAGCCTTCGCAGTAAAAGAGGTTAAAATTCTTCCGGATAAAGTCGATGGACGTTTCAAACTCCCGTATAGCTTCCAGGATATTATCCTTTCCTTCTGCGGTAATCACCCTGCCGTTCATAAGGTCTTCGCTGAGACCTGCAGCCTGTATAATTCCGTTGCTTACGGCATACAATGAGCCTTTGAATCCGAGAGGGGGGTCGAAATCGGAATACTCAACCGTACTTTCCTTGATGTTAAATTCGGTAAAGAGCTGGCGTAATTCAACGAAAGTAAGTACTGCATCAACCCTGGCCTCACCTGTATACCGCAAGGCTTCGTCTTTAGCGCCTATGCAGGGACCAATATATACAACCGGAGTATCTTTTCCATAGAGCTGTCGCACCACCTGGGCAATTGCTACCATTGGGGAAACGATGGGGGCGAGATTACCGATAAGTTCCGGATGGTATTTTTCGATAAGAGACACAATCGGCGGGCAGTTTGCCGTAAGGTAATATTTACCCAGAAAGTTCGACATCAGTTCATTGTACCCGGAGGCAACGAGATCAACACCGAACGAGACTTCGTTTACATAGGCAAATCCAAGTTCGCGAATCATCCGGACAAACTTCCGGTAATCGGTTATATCGACAAACTCTCCTGAAATGCTTGGCGCGACGATAGCAGCCACCTTATTACCGGAAGCAAGCAGTTTCTTAACATCGTCGCACGAATCGCGATAGGTAATGGACGAGGGAACGCATACCTGCAGGCAGCTGCCGCATCCAATGCAGCGCTCGTTATCCACTACTGGTGGTTCCTGGTTTACTATAACCTGGATGGCGTTAACAGGACAGGCGCGCACACAGGCATAGCAAACTTTGCAGGTTTCCTTATTGATGCTTATCAGCGGAGGTTTCATAAATCAATTGTTTGCAACCGGTACAATCAGACGCCGGAGGAAGTGTTGCCAAAAATTCCATCGAGGATGGAGAGCACTTTTTCTTCGTTCAGTTCCGTATATTCCTTACCATCAATACTTAATAATGGCCCCCGGTCGCATTTGCTGAAGCAGTGTGCTCCATGATAATGTACCAGGTGCCTGAGGTTATTTTCGTTAAGGTATTGTTCAATTACCTTTACCAGGTGTTTATTGCCTCTCGAAAAACACGAACTTCCGAGGCAAATCTGTATGTCGATCCTGTTTTCCATTTCGTTTCAATAATGTCCGGCATCACCGGCTTCTCCCGGCATTTGCGGATTGCACTATGGCAATGCATCAATGTATCCGATGCCTTTCCCGGAAGAAACGAAAGGACATCTGAATCTTATTAAGAAAGAACAAAAATAACATTTTTTTGAAAAATATCTGTTAAAGAATTAACATTGTTACAAAAATAACAGTAATTTTAACAATTGAAAACAAAACCATCGTTGACAGGATTTGCCGTACGGAGCGAGTCTGGAAAATCCCAAGCAACTGAATAACATATATCTATGGCTGACAGGATAGACGAGATAATAAAAAAGCACCTGAATGTACAGCGCGACAGTCTGCTCCCTCTGTTACAGGATATTCAGAATGACCAGGGTTATCTTTCGGAGGAGTCGATTACCCGGATAGCAGCTTCGCTTGGCCTTTCAGCAAGCCAGGTTTACGGAGTGGCTACCTTTTACGATCAGTTCAGATTTGAGCCCAGGGGTCGTTTTCACATTCAGCTTTGCCATGGCACCGCGTGTCACATCAACAACTCGGCACGAATAATACAGGAAGCGGAACGGTTGCTGAAAATAAAGCCGGGGCAAACCACCCGCGACGGCACATTCAGTCTGGAAATAGTCAACTGCATGGGAGCCTGCGGCTTATCGCCAGTTATGGCAATCAACGACTCCTATTATCATGGAATTGCCGCGGAAGATCTGAAAGAGATCATCGAAAACTGTAAAGTTAAAATCAGCCGTTTATGACCACTACAAGTGAAAATAAACTCAGGGAACTGACGGATTACGTGCTGCTGAATGCTGCCCCGGGGCAGGATATACTGAGGGAAGACGCTTTGAGCATTCTTCGCCGCGACACGGTAGACCGGCCTGTGATATACGTAGGGTCCGGAACATGCGGAATGATCGCGGGAGCCACTGCCACACTTAAGGCCATTCACCAGTACCTTGAAGAGAAGCATATTGATGCGGAAGTGGTTGAAGTAGGATGCATTGGCCTCTGCATTCATGAACCAATGGTAGATGTTCAGCTTCCCGGAAGAAGAAGAATTGCCTTTTCCCGGATTACCGAAAATAAGGTTGAGCCCCTGCTCGATGACATTCTTAATTACACGGTTCCATCCTCATACGTAATTGGCCAGTATTCGCATCCCCACCATCAGGCATGGGACGGGGTTAAGCTCCTGGCCGAGATGCCCTATTTCAGGCTGCAAAACCGGCTGGTTCTGAAGAACTGCGGAATCATCAACCCATATTCCATAGAAGAATACATTGCTCGGGGCGGTTATCGTTCACTGGTTCGTGTATTGCGCAATTACAGTTCCGACAAGGTTTGCGACATTGTTGAGGAAAGCGGGCTGCGGGGTCGTGGAGGCGGAGGCTTCCCTACCGGCCGGAAATGGAAGACTGCGCTTAACACGGCCGATGAAGAGCGTTATCTGATCTGCAACGGCGACGAAAGCGATCCCGGTGCATTTATGGATCGTGCACTTTTCGAAGGCGATCCCCACAAACTGATCGAAGGTACTGCCATTGCCGCCTATGCCATCAATGCAAAAAAGGCATTCATCTATGTCCGGGCAGAATATGCCATAGCGGTTGAACGCCTTCAGGCGGCTATCGATCAGGCTTATGAAGCCGGACTTCTTGGCCATAATATACTCGGAAGCGGGTACAGCCTGCACCTTCAGGTCCGAAAAGGAGCAGGTGCTTTTGTCTGCGGTGAAGAAACTGCCCTGATCTCCAGCATTGAAGGCAAACGCGGGATGCCCAGGCCGAAACCACCTTTCCCAGCATGGCGCGGGCTTTTCGGCAAGCCAACCATAATCAACAATGTTGAAACTCTGGCGAATATACCGGCAATAATCGAACACGGACCAAGCTGGTTCTCATCGATGGGGACTGCCGGAAGCAAAGGTACCAAGGTGTTTGCCCTTGCGGGAAAGATATCCGTTACCGGACTGGCCGAAGTAAACATGGGAACCTCACTCAAGGATCTTATATACATCATAGCCGGCGGGGTTAAAGAAGGCAAACGGCTGAAAGCAATTCAGCTTGGCGGCCCTTCGGGAAGCTGCCTGCCGGAAAAGAGCCTCGACGTAATTATCGATTACGAAGCTCTGCGGGAAGCAGGTACAATTATGGGCTCAGGCGGCCTGGTAATTATGGACGAAGACACCTGCATGGTGGATATCGCTAAATTTTTCGCCGACTTTTTGCAGCGCGAAAGCTGCGGAAAGTGCATTCCATGTCGCGAAGGCACACGACGTATGCATGAAATCCTTGAGAACATCACCAAACGGCCGATGAATGAAAGCGGACACGAAACACTGGAAAGATTCAAAGGGGTGATGCAGCTCGAAAATCTTGCGGATGTAATAAAAGACACCTCGCTTTGCGGACTCGGCCAAACCGCTCCAAATCCCCTGCTGAGTGCACTCAAATACTTCAGGGAGGAATTTGAGGAACACATCTTCGACCGCAAGTGCAGAGCCGGCGTATGCAAAGACCTGAAAGTCTATACTATAGATGTGGAAAAATGCACCGGATGCACGGCATGCGCCAAGAAGTGCCCCACTACTGCCATCATAGGCTCACCGCGTGTACCTCACTTCATTATTGAAGATAAATGTATAGGTTGCGGTATCTGCTTCGATGTATGCAAGTTTGTAGCCGTTCTTGTTAAATGATTTCAATGAGTAAAAACAGGAAAAATGAACTTTCCCATAGAAGTCAACAATAAAACCATCGTAGCCCGTCGCGGAGAAACCATACTTGAAGCTCTTGAACGAAATGGCATCAAGGTACCGACACTCTGCCATATGCAGGGCCTCTACCCTACCGGTTCGTGCAGGATGTGTGTGGTAGAAGTGGAAGGGAAACCCAACCTGATCACGGCCTGTTCCTATCCTGTTGAAGAATGGATGAAAATTAAAACCCACTCCCCCCGGGTGGTGAATGCACGTAAAACCAATGTGGAACTGCTGCTGAGCAATCATCCCGACGATTGCCTCTATTGCGAGCGCAACGGCAATTGCGAGTTGCAGCGCTTCGCTGAAGAGCTCAACGTGAGGGAACGACGGTTCATCGGCAAGAAAAACAAGTATAAAACCGACCCTTCGGGCTCCAGCATTGTGCGCGATCCGGCCAAGTGCATCCTTTGCGGCCGGTGCGTCAGAACATGCGACGAAATCATTGGCCCTGCAACGCTGGGTTACATCAGCAGAGGAAATAAAACAATAATCGGCCCGGTATTCAACAAAGAACTGAATCTTTCAAGCTGCATCACATGCGGACAATGCATAATGGCCTGCCCTACCGGAGCGCTGCACGAAAAGAGGCATTCGAGCAATCTGCAGAATGCGCTGCACAATAAGGATATTCACGTCGTAATACAGTACTCACCGACCATAGCGGTAAGCCTTGCTGAAGAGTTCGGGCTGAAGCCCGGCAAAGAAATCAACGGATTGCTGAATGCCGCCCTGAGAAAAGCCGGGTTCGACAAGGTATTTGATGCCACTTTCGGAGCCGACCTTTACATCATGGAGCTGGCCGCCGAACTGGAACAAAGATTGGCCGCAGGCGCCAGCCGGCCGCTATTCAGCAGCGATTGTCCGGCCTGGATTAAGTACATGGAGCAATGGCATCCTGAACTGATACCCAATGTTTCCACATGCAAATCGCCCCAACAAATGCTGGGAACCATCATCAGCCATTACTACACAAAAACCTATCACATCAACGTCGACAATCTTTACACCGTATCGGCAATGCCCTGTACGGCCAAGAAGTTTGAAGCCAAGCGCGAGCAGATGACGCAAAAAGGTATCAGCGACGTTGATGCCGTGCTCACCACCCGGGAACTTGCCCAATTCATACGCCTTAACGGCATCGACATTCACCAGAACGATCCGGAGCTGGCAGACTTCCCGTTTCATATCAGAAGCTCGGCAGGCAAGCTCTTCAGCGTTGCCGGAGGCGTAACGGAAGCTCTGATCCGGACATTACACTACCGTATAACCGGCAAGGATATGCATCAAATGCGAATCAATGAGCTGAGGAACGGAAAAGAATACAGAGAGGTGAAAGTCAAAATCGGCGATTATCGCCTTGGATTTGCAGCCGTAAGCACAGTAAAACATGCCAATAAGCTGATTGAAGAGATTCTTAACGGACGCGATGACCTACATTTTATTGAGGTGATGGCCTGTCCGGGAGGCTGTGTTAACGGTGGCGGCCAGCCCATCGGAAAGGAAACCGGCGCTACCAGAGCCAGAATTAAATCGGTGTACGACCTCGACGAGAAAGACCCTATCCGGGTGGCACATAAAAATCCGGCTATCATGGAATTGTATAAGGAATTTCTGGGCGAACCAATGGGCGAGCTGTCGATGAAACTCCTTCACACATCGTTTAAAAAGAGAGAAGTACCTCTTTAACCGAACAACGGCGTATGCAAAAAGATAGTTTCCTGCAGAAAAAACCCCTTGTACACACCATTCGCGAAAGGTGCCGTGTATGCTATACCTGTGTGCGCGAATGCCCGGCCAAGGCAATAAAAATCAGTAACGGGCAGGCCGAAGTAATTACCGAACGCTGCATCGGTTGCGGAAACTGTATAAAAGTTTGCAGTCAGAATGCCAAAGTTTTCAGGAAAGAGATAGACATTACCCGCGAGTTGATAAACAGCGGCAGTAAGGTAGCAGCACTGGTGGCACCCAGCTTTCCTGCAGAATTTTCCGAGATAAAAAACCACCGTTTACTGGTTTCTCTTATCCGTGCACTAGGATTCGATATTGTTGCCGAAGTCTCTTTCGGAGCCGACCTGGTCGCCGGCGAATACAAACGAATTATTCAGACCAAGCACTATCCTCCGGTAATTTCGAGCGACTGTCCTGCAATTGTCAATTATATTGAACACTACCATCCCGACCTGGTCGACTCCCTGGCTACCATTGTATCGCCTATGGTTGCCATGTCGAGGGTAATCCGAAAAAAATACGGCGATGACCTCAGAATAGTATTTATTGGTCCCTGTATAGCTAAAAAGGATGAATCCGATGAGATAAATGCAGCTCTGACATTCCGTGAGCTTCGTGAAATGATAAATCAGACCGGACTAAAGCCTGCCGATGTTGCGCCTACCGAATTCGACCCGCCTTTAGGAGGCAGAGGTGCCATCTTCCCGGTAAGCCGGGGGCTGTTAAGCACCATGGATGTAACGGAGGATATATTTGAGCGGAATGTAATTGTAGCGGAAGGGCGTCGCGACTTTCAGGAAGCAATCAAAGAGTTTGAAAGCGGCCAGATTGCACAGGAGCACCTGGAATTACTGTGCTGTGAAGGATGCATCATGGGCCCGGGAATGTCGCCTTACCCCTATTTCTCATCACTCAGCCGCAGATACAGAAAGCGCGCCAGTGTAAGCGATTATGCACTGCATAAGCTCGACGGGATGGATATGGTTCAGTGGGAAAAAGACTATACCGAATATTCACAACTCTCGCTGAAACGCGAATTTCAGCGCAGGGAGATCCCGTACGAACGTCCCGAAAAGGAAGAGATCACAAAAGCACTTGAAAAAATGGGGAAATTCGGGCCTCAGGATCATCTGGACTGCGGAGCCTGCGGATACGATTCGTGCGAGGATCATGCCATTGCTATTATCCAGGGACTTGCTGAGCATGAGATGTGTCTGCCCTATGCCATTGAAAAATTGCACAACTACATTGCAGAGCTGAACATATCGAATGAAAAACTGGCCAACACACAGGAAGCACTCCGGCAATCGGAGAAGCTCGCGGGCATGGGACAGCTCTCGGCAGGCATTGCGCATGAACTCAACAACCCCCTGGGCATTATAACCATGTACAGCAACATCCTGAAAGACGAAGCTCCTCAGGGAGATCCCATCCGGAAGGATCTGGATCTTATTGCCGAGCAGGCCGAACGCTGCAAAAAAATTGTAGGCGGATTGCTGAACTTCGCGCGAAAAAACCAGGTAAACCTGGCCGCCATAAGCATCAACCAGCTTATGGAACATTCCATCAGCTCTGTAATATTTGCACCACAGGTTAAGGTATCCCTTGAATCCAGGGTTCAGAACCCTGAAGTAACGCTGGATGCCGATCAGATGGCACAAGTGTTTACCAACCTGCTGAAAAATGCATCGGAAGCCATGCCGGAAAACGGAGGTCTGATACATATCCGGATGATTGACACGCCTGAAGAAATAACCATAAGCATTGCCGATACGGGAACGGGAATTGCCGAAGATAACATGAGCAAACTCTTTACACCATTTTTTACGACAAAAGCCATTGGCAGAGGTACCGGACTCGGCTTACCCATTATCTACGGTATCGTAAAAATGCACAAAGGAAATATTACGTTCAAGTCGAATGCCGACCTTCGAAAAGGGCCGACAGGAACTACCGTAACCATTACCTTACCCAGAATTCCAAAGTCCTAAAAACAAAACACTAATACCCGGAATAAAACTCCAATCCGAAATGAAAAAAACGATTTTAATTGTAGACGACGACATGGACTACCTGTTTCAGATGAAACTGAAGGTAGAACAGTTTGGGTTTGAAGCCATCACCGCGGAAGGACAGAAAGAAGCCGAATCGATCATTGAAACGGTGAGGCCCGATCTGGCCATTCTCGACCTGATGATGGAAACCGACGACAGCGGTTTTATTCTTGCTTACAAGATCAAGCGGAAATATCCGGAAGTTCCGATTATCATAGCCACGGCTGTAACCGCCGAAACCGGAATGACATTCGATATCAACCCGGATGAAAACAGTCAGTGGATAAAGGCCGATCTCTTTCTCGACAAAGGAATACGTGCCGACCAGCTTCAGCGTGAAATAAATAAGTTGCTTAAGATTTAAAAAATGGCCGAATACAAAATACTGGTTGTAGATGACGAAATGGGTATCCGGATGGGAACCCGGAGAATTCTGCAGAATTTCAGGGTTGATTATCCTTTTATGGACGAGCACATCGAATTCAACGTACTCGAAGCCCCGACAGGAGAAGATGCGATTGAAATCATAGACAGGGAGATGCCCGACATCATACTACTCGACAACAAATTACCCGGAATACAGGGGGTTGAGGTACTGGAATATGTAAAGAAAAACCTATACGACATTGTTGTGGTGATGATTACATCGTATGCCTCGCTGGAGTTGGCAGTGAAAGCAACGCGCGACGGGGCTTACGACTTTATCCCCAAGCCGTTCACTCCCCAAGAACTTCGGTCGTCCATCGAGAATATCACAAAACAGCTGTTTCTGAAGCGGATGACCCAAAAAATGAACAAAGAAGGAAAACTCATCCGTTTCCAGTTTCTCCGGGTACTTTCGCACGAACTCAAGGCTCCGATCAATGCCATAGAAGGCTACCTGAAGATTATGCATGAAAAACAGTTTGGCGATAAAATAGACTCATACACCGAAATGATTGACCGTTCGCTGGAACGGATAAACGGGATGAGGGGTCTGATAATGGATTTGCTCGACCTTACGAAAATTGAATCGGGTAAACCGGTCCAAAACCTTGAAAAAGTTGACCTCACGAAAATTGCCGGAATATCCATCGACACCAACCGTCCGTATGCCATTCAGAAGGATGTGGATGTATACCTTAACACCAGAGAACCGGTATTTATGGAAGCCGATCCCAAAGAGATAGAAATCATACTTAATAATTTGATTTCTAATGCCGTGAAATACAACCACCAGGGTGGTCGCGTCGATGTATTTGTGAATCAGGAAAAGCACAGAATAAGTCTTCAGGTCTCCGATACAGGTATCGGGATGACGGAAGAAGAATCTTCGCGGCTTTTTCAGGATTTCGTTCGAATTAAAAATCCAAAGACTAAACATATCACCGGTTCAGGTCTTGGCCTGTCGATAGCAAAAAAAATTGTAGAAATGTACCACGGAGATATAGAAGTTACAAGTATTCCCGACAAGGGAACGACGTTTACCGTGGTATTTCCTGTTGAATAAATCCCAACCTAAACAAGTCTTATGTTAATGCAAAAAAAACTTCCCGATAAAACAGTTGAAAGGCTGAGCCAGTATCGCAGGGCACTTCTGAATTACTATGCCGGCGGCAAGCATCATATTTTCTCACATGAAATAGCCAATCTGCTGCACATTACAGCCGTTCAGGTCCGGCGCGATATTATGCTGATCGGATACACCGGTACCTTAAGGCAGGGTTACGATGTAAAAGAGCTCATTGATATCATCGGAAAGATTATCGACACCCGGGAGGGGCAAAAGGTTGCCGTAGTCGGAATCGGTAACCTGGGCCGCGCCATTATGGGCTATTTCAGCGGCAAACGTACCAAACTTTCGATAGTAGCTGCTTTTGACACCAATCCTGAAAAGATAAACAGGATTTATGCCGGGGTACAATGTTACCACAGCGAACAGATGATAGACATCATCCGGAAGGAGGGTATCTCCATTGCAGTGATATCGGTACCCGGCGAATCTGCCGCCCGTGTTGCCGAAGAGCTTGTGATGGCCGGAATCAGGGGCATCCTCAACTTTTCTCCCAAAGCACTGAACGTACCCCCGCACGTTTACCTGCAGGAATACGACATGATAACAAGCCTTGAAAAAATTGCTTACTTTGTTAAAAAGGCCTGATCCTATCAGGAATCTACCCCGGAATGAAGATATACTATAGCCTGGACGACATCGGCACCATAAAAAATCCGGTAGTTACAACCGGCTCGTTCGACGGTGTACACATCGGACATAAAACCATTCTCAACAGGTTGAGGGAAATTGCCGGCGGGATTGAAGGAGAATCGGTTCTTATTACCTTTCATCCTCATCCCCGAAAGGTATTGTTTCCCGATACGGCCGGAAAAACACTGTTACTGATAAACTCACAGCGCGAAAAAATCGAACTGCTCCGAAAAACAGGCCTCGATAACCTGATCATCCTTGAATTTACCCGCGAGTTTTCGAAAATTTCATCCATCGACTTTATCCGCAACATTCTTGCAGCAAAACTCAGGGCCGCCAGAGTGGTAATCGGTTTTAACCATCATTTTGGGCACAATCGTGAGGGCAATTTCGAATATCTGTATGAACTGGGGCAATATTACAACTTCGGGGTTGAAGAAATTCCCGAACAGGATATTCACAACGAAACGGTTAGCTCAACACTAATCCGGAAAGCCCTTCTGGAAGGCAAGATTCAGCGGGCCAATGCATATCTGGATCATCATTACATTATCATCAGCGAACTTTACCCGGGAAGTTCAACCTGCCGTGAAATGAACTTCCCGACCATGCGCCTGAAAATTGACGAAGACAGCAAGCTGATCCCCTGCGACGGCGTATATGCCGTTACCGTTCTGGTAGATGGTGAATATTACAAAGGCATTCTCAATATTAAAAACTCACTACCGCCTGAGATACGTATACTCGAGGACATTCTGATTGATGTACACCTGTTTGATACCGGCCACAACTTAAACCTGACCGGACATACAGCTATAGTGTTTTTTGCAAAACGGATCAGAGATGAACTGGCTTTCAGCGATGCAACAGAAATGATGAAGCAGCTTGAAGCCGACCAGTCCGAAGTGGAAGAACTGATCTATTAAGACCTTTGACATGAGCAATCCGGAAAAGATCAGCATAACATTCCTGGGAACAGGCACATCCATCGGGGTACCTGTGATCGCCTGCAACTGCCCCGTTTGTAAGTCGGCCGACCCGAGAGACAAACGGTTCCGGACTTCCGCCATGATCAGAGTCGACAACCAGAATATCGTCATAGACTGCGGACCTGATTTCCGGTTTCAGATGCTTAAACAGCAGGTAGAAGATATTGATGCCGTTGTTTTCACGCACGAACACCGCGACCATATTGCCGGACTCGACGATGTAAGGGCATTCAATTACATCCTTAACAAAAATATTCCGATCTACGGAACGGTTAATGTAATGGATGCCATTCGAACCGAGTTCCCGTACATCTTTACCGAAACGCGCTATTTCGGGGTTCCTCAGCTTACCATTCACACCATTGAAAACGAACCCTTTTTTGTGGGTCCTACACGAATCACACCCATAAGGGTTTTACACAACAAGCTGCCGGTAATGGGATACCGGATCAGAAATCTCGTTTACATCACGGATGCCAGCGTAATTCCTGACGAGGAAAAACATAAGATTACCGGAGCTAAAATATTGGTATTAAACGCACTGAGAAATTCAAAACACATCTCACACCTCTCTCTTGGCGAAGCCCTGCAACTGATAGAAGAACTGAAACCAGAGCAGGCATACCTCACGCATATCAGCCATTTCCTGGGGCTGCACGGTGAAGTTGAAACCCGGCTTCCGGAAAATGTGCATCTTGCATACGATAACCTGAAACTGGATCTGTAAAACAGAAGACTTATAGATTAAAACTGAACACAACCAGCCTATTTGGTGGTATCTGCTGAAAATAAAACTACTTTTCACCCCCTGAACGGGTTAATCGTTGTACCTTTGCAGGACAAGAAACCGAATTATAAACATTTGAATTTCAACATATAATGATTTTTACACCTGAAAAATGCCGTATCCCGGATCAGCGCATGAAACCCTTCATCGATCCGGATGAAATATGGGAAATCCTGAACGAGACAAAAGCCGACAGGAAGTCGGTAAGGGAAGTGATTGCCAAATCGCTTGAAAAGAACCGGTTGACACTCAGAGAAACAGCCATTCTGATTAATGCCTCCGACCCTGATCTGATAGAAGAAATCAAAGAAGGCGCAAGAGAACTTAAAAAGCGTGTGTACGGTAATCGTATCGTATTATTTGCCCCGCTCTACGTAGGCAACAAGTGCACCAACAACTGCAAATATTGCGGTTTCCGGGTTTCCAATAAAGAGGCCATCCGGAAAACGCTTTCCGACGGGGAGCTGATAAAGGAAGTGGAAGCGCTTGAAGACAATGGTCAGAAAAGGCTCATCCTGGTTTACGGGGAACACCCGGAATACAATGCGGAATACATTGCCCATACCGTTCGCACCGTTTACGGGGTTAAGAAAGGCCCCGGCGAAATCAGGAGAGTAAATATAAATGCAGCTCCGCTTGAGATTGAAGACTTCCGGATTGTTAAGGAAGCAGGAATAGGCACGTACCAGATCTTTCAGGAAACGTATCACCCCGGGGCGTACAAGACGTATCACCTTGGCGGGAAGAAAAGAAATTTCGAATATCGCCTGACATCGCTGGACAGGGCACAGGAAGCCGGAATAGATGACGTTGGAATCGGGGCACTTTTCGGACTCTACGACTGGCGTTTTGAGGTCATGGGCCTGGTTCGGCATACGAATCACCTGGAAGCATGTTATCAGGTAGGACCGCATACCATCTCTTTCCCAAGAATAAAAAATGCCTCAAAACTCGAAATTGGCAAGGATTATACCGTAAGCGATGAGGATTTTGCCCGCCTGGTGGCCATTCTCAGGCTGGCAGTGCCGTATACGGGAATGATACTTACTGCCAGGGAGAATCCGGCACTCAGACACGAAGTCATTCAGTTTGGCGTTTCTCAGATCGATGGCGGTACCAAGCTTGAGCTGGGATCCTATTCGGATTCCATTAATGAACATCAGGATCTGAACCGCGAACAATTCGAAATCAGCGATAATCGTTCGCTGAATGAAATCATTGATGAACTCTTTGAAAACGATTATCTGCCTTCGTTCTGCACCGCCTGCTATCGTCGCGGCCGCACCGGTGAGCATTTTATGGAATTCTCGGTCCCCGGTTTTATCAAGCGTTTTTGCTCACCCAATGCAATGCTGACACTGGCAGAGTATCTGGAGGACTATGCTCCTGCAGATACTAAACGGAAAGGCTGGGAAGTCATCAGCAAAAACCTGAAAGACCTAGACGAAAGTCCCGGCAACTTCAACACCACTGAATTGAAGAACAGACTTGAACGGGTGAAAGCCGGCGAACGCGATCTTTATTTTTAAGTCAAACTACATTCCCAAGGCAACCATGAAAGAAACCAGAATTATTGGATTGATGATCAGGGACAGGATCAAGGAAGCCGGTCGGTTGCAACTGACCCTGAGCAAGTATGCCAACCTTATTCACTCCCGCCTGGGTTTCCACGAGTTGAGCGAAAACACATGCAGCCGCATGGGTTTTATCATTCTGCACCTGAGCGGAAAGCCAGCAGACTGGAAAGCTTTTGAAGAAGAAATAAATTCCATTGGCGGCGTTGAAATGCAACATATGTCGTTTACGTTTTAACGAAGGAGGGCAAAAAATGAAGCGAAGAATTCTTGGCGTTAATGTCAGCAACAGGATGGAAGTATCGGACAAAGTTCAGAAACTGTTAACTTCGTATGGGTGTTCCATACGGACGCGACTTGGATTGCACGAGGTGGATGAAACCTGGTGCGGTCCGGGCGGACTGATATTGCTTGAGCTGATTGGCGATATTACTGAGTGGGAACGGCTTGAGGGTGAACTCTCCGGCATTCCGGGAGTAGAAGTTCACCGTATGGATTTCATTGATAAATAACCGCGGTTAATCTCTCCTGCCCCTGAGTATGGTGACGGCTCCCCGGTACGTATCGTCTCTGAAATATCCGTAGGTATTCAGGCGGTAATAGTATGTTCCATCAGGAAGATTGCCACCGTCCCAATCGTTTTTATAGTTATCGTTCTGATAAACCTTGCGTCCCCAGCGGTCGAGAACCACCAGCTCGAGGCGGATAAACTCAAGGTTTATCGGAATGTAATTACTTCCGCTGCTGCTGCCGCCGTCGTTCTTCTTGGCTATTTTAAACACATCGTTGATGTTGTCACCATTGGGAGTGAACACGTTGGGAACAAAAACCTCTGCTTCCCTCACCGGCAACTCGAAAATGATAAGCGTATCGCATCCCTGACTGTTTACAACCCTTAATTTCACCTGATACGATTTCAGATCGGGGGTTGAAGCTGTTGTAAATACATGAATGGGATTCCTTTCGATGGAGCGATCGCTGCCATCGCCAAAATCCCAGAGCCATTCAACAATATTCTGATCCTCGGAGAATGAGAACCGTACAGTTGGATTCTGAATGTAGACGGTATCGGGGGTAACGTCCACCTCAACATTGGTTGAAGGAAGCTGGGATACAACGAAATTTGTATCCAGTATGCATCCGTTACCATCGGATACCATAAGGTTATTAACCCCGCTGCAAGCACCGGTCCGAATGCTGTCGAAAATCGATGTTTCACCATTCCACAGATAGGAATAAGGCTTAAGACCGCCACTGACAAATGCAACAATATTGGCATCGCACTTTCCCGAACAGGTAGCATCCAGCTCTTCCAGCTCCACAAAAAGCGAAGGGAAGAGTTCAATTTCCGCATTTATGTATTGCGTAACAACCTGTCCTCCGCCATATACACGGAAAAGGCTGCGGCTTTCGTCGAAGGAGAGGATGCCGGGCGTATGTCCTGTCCGGAAAATCAGCTCGAGTAGTTTGTCGTTGGTGATGCTGACCGGGGCATCCGACCTCCAGGTAAAGGTAACCCTGTTTTCAGAAGACTGAACATCCGGGAAGCCGGTTTGAAGTATGGGATTAACCTGCCGGTAACTAAGAAATGTAAGCGTTTGAGGCGAAAATGTTAACGAAAGCGAAATTGAATCCACATTATCGGCACCCGTTACCATAATTGGTACAATATATTGGGATTCAGGGCAATAAATACCGCCTGCCACACTGGTAATATTTGTTTGACCTGCGGCCTCTCTGCCTGGAAAAAGCAGTAATACGGCAACAATCAGCGTTAGGATTCCGGATAATCGTAATTTCTTCATTGAGTCGAATATGTTCCCCGATGATAATTCAGCGCATAATGCCTTCCAAAAAGGATCAGCAGGCTAAATTACTTAATTTTATACATGCATCTGCCTCAAAACGTAAAAACACCCGTTTTCGTGTATAAGCGCCCGAATTCTTCAGAATGAATCAGCGGCAAGCATCATGAGGGTACACCGGCTTTCGGTTTCTATACCTTTTTCTTCTGCCAGTGCAACCAGTTCCGGATTCCAGGTTCCGGGATTAAATATTATCCTTTTCGGGGCAAGAGAAAGTATATAGGTATAGTAACTCCTCTGGTTCAGGGGATTCAGGTACAGCGTTACGGTATGAATTCCCTGCACATCCGGCAATCCCTTTTGCACAGGAACGCCTTCCACTATGCCCTCCCGCAGCCCGACAGCAGTAACGGGATGTCCGCTTCTCACCAAATCAACAATGCAAGAGTGCGAATACCTTGCAGGATTCAGACTGGCTCCCAGCACCAGCGTATGCTTGAACTCCGATTTCATTATTCCGGATCACTGTTGTCCGGTAAAATTACAAAAATCAAGCTTTGATTATGTAATAAGTTGATAATCAATTACAATAATTTCCAATTTTCCCAACTTTTATAAGTAAGCCCCTTTTTAAAACAAGGCTAACTG
>Ga0228536_1000575_pt1 | contig 61353 bp, 53 predicted proteins | sample SJ1Smetagenome_FD_168611 | JGI IMG/M metagenome (GOLD analysis project Ga0228536, IMG submission 168611) | Enriched culture of PCE-dechlorinating microbial communities from Ithaca, New York, USA - SJ1.S | ecosystem: Engineered > Modeled > Simulated communities (microbial... > Unclassified...
GAGGAATCTAATAATACGCTAATAATACGCTAACGATTACCGGTAAAAGTTTGGAATTTCTGCACCAAGATTATAAACGCCAAAGTTTATTAGGAATAAATCAAGGGGTATTTAATCGGGTGCTTACGTTTCATCAGCTATCACTCTACTCGCCGAGATTCAGGCACAAAAACAAACCTCAAACATTGTGCTCATTTCTTATTCTTGCCAAATTGCCAAAATGGCAATTTGGCAAGAATAATGAAACGCAAATTAAATGCTTTTCCTGCTTTGCAAATATCGAATCTTTATCTTCGATTGCTCCCAAGTGCAATCATAATATAATAGATCAACGTAGCCAGAGAACCCAGAGCAGCGACCACATAAGTATATCCGGCCCAACGTAAAGCATCGACGGCCTGAGATTGATTACTCACATCTGTAATGCCGGCATTGCTTAACCAGGCGAGCGCTCTGTTGGTTGCATTTTTTTCGACCGGCAAAGTTACAAAACTAAATATGGTTGTAAGCGCAAACATGGCAATACCAACCCATAACAGTGCCGGAAATGTTTGCAACATGATAATCCCCAACAGAATTACCCACATCACCCATCGACTTGTTGCCGAAATAACAGGTACCAACGCCGAACGCATTTTTAGCGGAGCATAACCCATAGCGTGCTGTACGGCATGGCCTGTTTCGTGTGCAGCGACAGCAGCCGCGGCCACACTTGTACCGGAATAAACCGGTTCACTCAGGTTTATGGTTTTATTCATCGGGTTGTAGTGATCGGTAAGATGTCCCCTTGTTGAAATCACCTGCACGTCATAGATTCCGTGATCATGAAGCATTTTTTCCGCAACATCTTTTCCGGTCATGCCATTTCGAAGCGAAAGTGAAGAATATTTTTTAAATCGACTTTGCAATTGTGCCTGCACAATCCAACCGGCTAAAGCTATAAACCCGAAAAGAATCCAGATCAGGACTGTTCCTCCCATCTGAGTGGAAGATTGCCCATTACCGTAGTAATTTGCTTGCAATATGATTTCACCCGAAGGCAAAAAACTCGCGAGAAAAAAAATTAATGTCATCGTTTTTTTAAATTATTGAGTTTGCATTATTGAACGTATATTTAACACAATAGTTCAAAACAAATTGTATGCCAAACGAATTGGAATAACAGGCTTTAATACAATAGTATTGTTACCGTATGATTGTTTGCTTTCTATCAGGTCCGAGAGAAACGATGCTGATAGGTACCCCTATCTCATCCTCCAGAAAAGTGAGATAGTTGTTAAACTCTTCAGGAAATTCATCCTCTGATTGCATTTGGCTCATATCGGTTTCCCATCCGGGTAACTCTACCCAAACCGGCTCGATGTTGTCCGATAAATCGAACGGCAAATCTTCCGTTTCTTCACCATTCACAATATACGAAACACACGCTTTTATGGTATCAAAAGTATCGAGTACGTCGCTTTTCATCATCACCAGTTTGGTAACTCCATTAAGCATTACCGTATATCGAAGCGCAACAAGATCAATCCATCCGCATCGACGTGGACGTCCGGTAACAGATCCGTATTCGTGTCCGCGATCGCGAAGCAAATTGCCGGTTTCATCTGTCAATTCGGTTGGAAAAGGTCCGCTACCCACACGTGTACAATATGCTTTAAAAACTCCGTACACCTCGCCAATGGTATGTGGCGAAACGCCCAATCCGATACATGCACCGGCGCTAATTGTGTTAGAGGAAGTTACAAATGGATATGATCCGAAATCGACATCAAGCATCGAACCTTGTGCTCCTTCGGCTAAAATTCGGTCACCTTGCAAAAGAGATTTGTTAATGAAGTGTTCTCCATCGATAATGGTAAATTCTTTCAATTTTTCGATTCCGGCAAACCACTGAGCTTCGAGTTCCGATAAATCGTATTCGAAATGATACTGCGAGAGCATCTGTTTGTGTCGGTCAATTGCGATTCGGTATTTTTCTTCGAAATTATGAAACAAGTCACCGACACGCAGACCGTTGCGACTCACTTTGTCGGTATAAGCCGGGCCTATTCCTTTTCCGGTAGTTCCAATTTTCGAATCGCCCTTCGACGATTCCATTGCGGCATCGAGCAATCGATGAGTCGGTAAAATAAGATGTGCTTTTTTTGAAATAAAAAGGCGATCGGTAAGTGTGTGTCCGGATGCTTCGAGAGCATCAACTTCCTGCCGAAACAATGCCGGATCGAGCACGACGCCATTGCCTATCACATTAATCTTTCTTTCCTGAAAAATACCCGAAGGAATTGATTTCAGAATGTATTTCTGTCCTTCAAATTCGAGCGTATGACCAGCATTTGGGCCGCCTTGAAACCTTGCAACAATCTGATAATCCGGGGTTAATACATCCACAATCTTCCCTTTGCCCTCATCTCCCCATTGAAGGCCTAAAATTACATCAACTTTCATTTTTCTTTGATTTTTTTTGCTTTTTATCCGCTCCGGTTGTTTTTTCCGGCTGCGCTTGACTTAGACGGTGTAATTCCATTTTTTTGGCATGACTGCATTTACTGCAAATACCATAAATGTACATGCTGTAATAATGAACCGTAAATTTTTTGATTTTTTTCTGTTGTGTCGGAGTAAAAAGATCTCCGTTTTTTGTTTCCCAAACACGTCCACACGAAGTGCAAATAATGTGATTGTGATTTTCATTACCATATGCCCGCTCATATTTCGACACATTTTCACCAAACTGATGTTTGACAACCAATCCGCATTCGAGCAGCAAATCGATGGTATTGTATAGCGTGGCCCGGCTCACTCTGAAATTTTCTTCAATCATCGAATTGTATAACGAGTCCATATCAAAATGCCCTTTGGTCGAATAAATATGATCAAGAATGGCATATCGTTCGGGCGTTTTCCGATGTTTGTGCAGAGTGAGATATTCGGTAAAAATTTCTTTTACCTGATTTTTTATGATTTCATCATCCATGTTGCAAAAATATGTTTTTTGAACGATTCATCTTGCTTTTTATCTATTTAATTATCAACATTTCGTGCAAAAAATTGCAAATATCGATTTAGGATGAAATATGAAGTGCAAAATGAAAATAATTTCTATTTCTCGGTTTTTGAATGCCAAAAAAATGCCGGTATTGTTACGGAACTTTCATTATGAAATGAATTGCTAGAAGTAACAAAATAATAATAAGCGCTGTCGTCTTCGGGTGGTTGATACATAAATACAGGTTCGCGCAACCCTGTCGCCAGCAGATTAGAGCCATCGGTTATATCAACGGAGTCTGATTTGCATCTATACACATTGAATGTTATTCGCGGATCTGTATCTTTTACTTTCCATCGAAGCTGAAAATCGGCAGCAACTTTTTCTGCTGTCAAATCGAACGGAGCCTCCGGAAATTCATCTGACAACCAAGTCATCGGAGGCATTTTTGCAGGATATTTGTAATATTTGTCAGACAACTGACGAAGGATGTTGTGATTGTAATTCAACACATGTTCCACTCTGAAAAAAGCGTTTCCCGATACTGCTTTGGATCTGCCGTATTCTATCTGATCAATTATATCGCTGCTAAGCCAACCCAGATCTTGAATTTGATAAACGCCCAATCCCGGGACCAGAATACGTCCGTTTGAGTTTTCTATCCATTGATCGAGGTATGGATAAAACAACCCGTCGCGATAATACATCATCGGAAAAACGGCATCGTGCTTGCCAGCATTGAGCCATTGAACAGGATCCTGATAAACACTATAATAAGCTGTCCACGTATCATTGGGGTTTGTATTCAAAGGTTTGTATCTCCCTAATGGTGAACTACTCACCATTACCCATGGTTTTAACTTTTTTATCTGATCATATGCTTTGGCAACAAATCGATTGATATTTTCCCGCCGCCAATCGTCTCGAGCTTGTCCTTTACCCCAACGACGATAACTTGCATCGTCGGTAAATTTCACTGCACGGTCGGGATAACGAATGTAATCGAAATGAATACCGTCCACATCATAATTCGAAACAATTTCCCGAATAATGGAAAGGAGGTAGTCGTCGGTCTGAGGATTTCCGGGATCGAGATACCACCCATTTTTGTAGAGAGTTACAATATTACGGTGTTTTTTTACTACAGATGCTGCACCCAGGCTGTTTTGATGTTTTCGAGAACCAAGCGGATAAGTAATGAGCCACGCATGACACTCCATGCCTCGCCGGTGGCATTCGTCGATTACAAATTTCAGGGGATCAAAAAACTCTTTACCGGGAGATTGTGCAATACTGCGAAACATTGGTTCGATGTTCGATTTATACAACACTTCACCACTATTCCTCGTTTGAAAGAGTATGGTATTGAAATTGTTTTTTCGAAGATGATCAAGAATTTCTTGAATTTCCCGCTTTTGTGCCGTAACACTCGATTTGGATCGTGGCCAATCTAAATTATAGTTGGTAGTAAGCCACACGGCCCTTATTTCAGTTGCAGGATATTTTTGAGAAAAAACATCAATCGTCGCCAGCACGAAAACAATTATGAAGGTATGAAGTTTGGTCATTATTTAAAATGGTTCTTTACAGATGCTACAAAAATAGCACAAAAAGCCATATTTAAGGTTATATTTAGTAATAGATGTATCAAGTATATCGGTTAAAAAATATAGTAAAATTTTAAAAGAGTTAAGCCCAAGAATAATTAATTGTAAGTAAGAGAGTAAATATAAGCATATTCAGAATTAAAATTGTTTGATAAAAACAGCTCAACAGAATGGATTGAAGTCTTCTGTTGAGCTGAAAATCTCGAAAAAATAAGATCGTTACCGTCAATTCCGAAATGTTTGAAACATCTAATCTACCATTATTTCCAGAACGGATTTTGCGTTAAATTCGGATTTTTATCGATTTCATCTTGAGGTACCGGAAACCAATACATTTGTTTTTCGAAGACACGTTTTTGATAGGGTTTGCGAACAAAAAATGCCTTGGGATCGCTCTCATCATCACTCAAATTCTCTCCCAAATAATTCATCCCATAAAAATCGCCATCTAATGTTTCCTCGCCCATTTTCCATCTACGAATATCATTCCAACGAATAGATGTTTCACAGTTCAGTTCAACACGCCGTTCTCTGTGTATTGCTTCGCGCATGGCATCCTGTCCTTGTGGAATAGGAATCTGATTCGCACCATTACCATAAGTAGGAATGCCGGCTCTTTCACGAATCAAATTCAAATATTTCACTATATCCGGATTTCCGGGATCCGATTCATTAAGCGCCTCGGCATAATTCAAATAAGCTTCGCCCAAACGATAAAGAATACCTGGCCTATAAGGAAAAATGTTCGTTCTGCAGTTATGATCCGGATGCACTAATTTTCTTAACAAATATCCGTTTTGAGGTGCGTCATGGGTTGGTCCCCCGTCCCATTCTCCGATGAGAAAACGGGTTGTACGTCCTTCTTGACGATACCACGCCCGATTATATAACACAGAAATATAAAATCGTGGTTCACGATGACAATACATATTGTAAGTACCTGCTAACGTGACTTGCCCCTCTTTCCCCGGTTGATCGCCTTGACATTCAATCCATTTTGTTTTTCGTACTTCCGGTTCTGTTGAAAATCCTTTTTCCTTATATCCGGAAGCCGGATTTATAAGGGGTTTCGATTTATTTCCTTCCTCATAACCTAAAATGGGAGGTAATCCGTTTTCCATAAAAAAAGCATCAACCAGCGATTGGGTTATTCCATAACCACCGTTACCCGCACATCCTCTAGGGGTGGCATGTCTGTCAAGACTAGCATAATCACATCCGGGCCTAGCGAATAAAATCTCCGGATTAACGTCTCCTTTTTTGAACATCATGTTCTGATAAGACAAAAAAGGATCTATTGTTCCGTCATCATTATATTCATAGTACAATTTATGGCCTGCTGCATGAGCTGCATCGATCAGTTCTTTACATGCTTGTGCGGCTCGATCCCATTTAGTAGGATCATAAGTAGAATTGAATAATTCCTCATCCTTCCAATTCACATGACCTTTATAATCGGGATTGCCGTTAACTAAGGGACTCGCTGCGAACAGCAACATTCTTGCTCTTACGGCTAAGCACATTATAGAAGTTGCACGACCATATTTCTTTTTATCCGTATAAGAAGCGGGCAGTACTTTTGATAGGTTTACCAATTCCTGATCAACCCAATTTACAATGGTATCATAAGGAGTTTGACCCACAAATAATTCTTCCTGCGAAACATCAGTAGGTAATATTTGATTAGGATTAAAAGGAACCGGTCCGTACTTCTCTAAGAGAAGCGTATAATAATAAGCAATCAAGAAACGCGCTTCATTTTTCATGTTTTCTACCTCGGCTTCAGTAACTAATTGCTTGGCATTTGGTTTCACATTCTCAATAAAAATCAATGCACTACGAATTCGTTTCGGCAAATCTACCCACCTGTTATCTCCGTCATAGGAAGCCGGATTCCAATTTCCAATTTGTTTAGCCACTACATCCCATCCAAATTTTTGCCAACCGGTTGATGGCGCTAAATCATCCCCTAAAGGTCCAACTCCTTGCTGCGACATATCTCGCCAGTATGGATCGGGTATTGCCGTATAAACACCTGCCAGCCAATCCTCTGTACGCGTTTTATCGCTAAAAACCATCTCAATTGTTAACATATCGTCCGGCTTTTTATCCAAAAAGTCGGAGCAGGCCGGAAACAACAAAACAATTATAAAAAACAGGATATTCTTTAAATATTTCATCTTTTTTCGATTTTAGGATATATATTAAAAATCTATTTCAAAACCTATGGAAGCCGATTTCATGATCGGATATCGTAACCCATTAGAAAAACCAATTTCCGGATCCCATAATTTGAATTTGGAAAACTGCAGTAAATTAGACCCCGCCAAAAAAATTCGCGCGCTTTTAATATAATTCGGCAATACTGTTTGTTTGGGAAAACTATAACCGATTTCAATATTTTTTAATCGTAACATGCTCATATCTTTTAACCACCAGGTAGAAGGTTGGGTATTATTAGCATGATTATAACTCGACAAACGTGGCCAAAATGCATCCTGGGAAGGATTGTCCACTGTCCATCGATCCTGATAATTGTCATAAATATTTCCCATAGAACCATCTCCACTGCCGGGTATGAAATTATTTCCTCCAATTATACGATAGGTTTTTCCGTTTCCTTGAAAAAAGAAACTGAAATCGATCTGCTTGTACAAAACGCTGGCACCAAATCCATATACAATCTGCGGATCTACTGTACCTCCAATAGGACATTGATCCAATGAATTGATTATCCCATCATCATTGATGTCTTTATATTTGATATCACCCGGTCTTACCGGTGCGAACGTATGTTTGGGTATGCCGGAAACCAATTCCAGTTCACCGCTTTCATTCGTAACGAAGTCGTCATCCGTAAAAAGGCCGTCATCAATCAATCCGAATATTTGACCTATCGAATGTCCTGTCCGAGCCCGATTGGTACCGATTACACCCAAAGGTTCATCCTGCTCTGTAATCTCATTTTTTGCATAGGTAAACGTACCTCTCATTGCAAACTGAAAATCTCTTGTAACTTGTTTATTGGCTGTTAATGAAATGTCGATCCCTCGATTATCCACCTTTCCATAATTGGCAAACGGCGTTTGAATAAATCCGGCCGAAGCAGGAATAGTCCTTCGCTGCATGAATATATCATAACGGTGATCCTTAAAACCGTCAACCTGTAACTCGATACTATTCCACAGACCCAATTCCAATCCTATATTTGCCTTTTTCACTTTTTCCCAGGTAAGATTCTGCACTCCTACCTGTCCTTCCCAACGTCCTGCACGCCAATAATCATTGTCTACACCCCAATTATATCCTCCGGTATCTCCAATTGTTGTCAAGTAGGCAAAACGATAATCCCCTCTATTCTGTCCCAATTGATCATTACCAACCAATCCATAGGAAGCTCTTAATTTTATTTTGGAAAAAGTATTTCTATAGGGTTCCATAAAAGCTTCTTCAGACAAAATCCATCCTACTGCCAATGAAGGGAAAAAACCGAATCGATGCCCTTTCGCAAAATTTTCCGAACCATTATATCCAAAATTAAATTCACCCACATATTTATTATCGAAGGTATAAGATGCCCTCGCAGCTATTCCTTGATTTCTATAAGGTAAGGCACTCCCATCCTCAAAACTTCGTTGATTATATAAAAACATTAGTCCGATAGCGTGTTTTTCATCGAAAATTTGATCATAATTCAAAGAACCTTCCAGGTAAGTGCTTTTATTCCCCCATTCGGCAGAGGTACTATGACCTAAAAATGATTGTCCATACCGATAGATGACAAGATCTAAAGAGCCATCGTCTTTTCTTCCCACTGCAGGATTATAATAATCCGGAGATTTACTCCGTTGAACACCATTTCCGGAATAACGATCGAAAGAGAATAAAATTCGGGCTTTTAAACCCGGCAACAAGAATTTGAGATCTTGTTCCATGGAAGCAGAAGATTCGATTTGATTATGACTGAAAGTCTCATATCCTAATTGAGTAGCCAACGCCCACGGATTAGCTCTTTCAGGAACGACAGGAATTTCACCCGAAGAATAAATTGGCGGATGAACAAATGGAGGTGTATCAAAAGCCAAACCGAATAAATCATCTACGCTTTGAGGTGACCTTGTCCCTTCCTGTAAATAACCTCCAATATCCACGCGAAATAAAGTTGTAGGTGTAATATTTACATCTACGTTCGAGCGGACATTATAGCGATTTAACCTTGATGAAGAGTCCCACTCTTGCCTTTTATCTCGAGTAATAATCCCCTTTTCTCCGTAGTAAGACGTAACTAACGAATAACGCAGTACATCGCTTCCTCCAGAAACAGTCAAATTTGCCCTTGTGTTATATCCAAAGTCATCTGTAATAGCATCAATCCAATTCACATTCGGATACAAATCCGGATCCTCACCGGTACGATATTTTTCTATAACTTCTTCAGGATACCGAATAGGTTTACCTTCATCAATTGCAATTTCATTTAAAAGTGACAAATATTCGGTCGAGCCGATAAAAGTGGGCAATTTCCCTAATGCAGTAGCCGCTTGCTCCACTCTCACATTTATAGATGGTTTTCCAATTTGACCCCTTTTCGTCGTAATGATAATTACCCCATTAGCACCTCTAACACCATATACAGCACTTGCTGCCGCATCTTTTAAAATCGAAAACGACTCAATCTCGGCAGGATCGATATTATTTAATGAACGCTCTATACCATCTACCAATATCAAAGGGTCATTGTTACCTGCAAAAGAAGAAATTCCCCGAATCCAAAATTGAGAATTATCGTAACCCGGTTCACCTGATCTTTGTACACCAATAATTCCGGCCAGTTGTCCTGCCAGGTTGTTACTGATAGAACGAGTTGTCCCTATTTGCAATTCTTCCGGTTTAATTGTCGTAATTGAACCTACAACAGAAACCTTTTTTTGCGTCCCATGGCCAACTACTACCACTTCTTGCAATTCACTTACATCCTCTTCTAATTGGATATCCAAAATATTTCCACCTCCCACAGGTACTTCTTTTTCTTTAAAACCAATATAAGTAAATTTTAAAACAGGTTTAGGGGTAGTCACCGAAATGTGGTACGTACCATTTATATCGGTGACTGTACCATTGGTGGTACCCACTTCAACAACGTTAACTCCTATCAACAATTCTCCTTTTGTATCATATACGCGGCCGGTTATCGTTCTTTTATTTTGCTGTTGAACGCTATTTCCCTTTGCTGTTTTTTCGAGAAAAATATATTTTCCCGATATTCTGTAGGAAAGGGATGTGTTAGTGACCAATTGATCAAGGATCTCTTTAATATCTTGATTTTTTAAATCGACATTAAAACGAAGCGAATGATCGATATCTTCATTTTGATAGAAAAAAGTGTAGTCCGACTGTTTTTCGATAATGGATATCACTTCTTTAAGGGTGGCATCATTTGCTTTAACGGTTATTTTTTCGCTTTGTGCATATCCTGCGGCAAAAGCATTACACATACCTATCAGCAAAAAGGCGACAATACATTTCATAGTCAAAAATACGTCCCTTGATGGAAACTTAAGTAAGATTCGTAATTTATTCATATATTTGTGTGTTTTTGATTGAGTTATACACAACCGTTCCGACAGTTTGCAGACGTGGAGGAATGGTCATTGATTCATTTGATTAAAAACGCTCCTTGAATCGGGTAATCAGCCTTGCTATTCCCGATTCTTTTTTTCTTCTTATGTCTTTCCCATAGCAATTTGATTTTATAAAATTCAACAATATTATTCTCGGTCACTTTCTTTGCAAAACGATCGTATCATTTCGAAAACGATACTCGAATTGTCCTTTAAAATTGATGATCTGTATAATTTCCTCTATAGTTTGTGATGAAGAAAATTTACCGGTGTATTTTTCTTTTCGACTTTTTTCGTCCGGAATAACAACAGTTACATCATACATCTTTTCCAAACGTCCCGTAATTTGTTCTAACGGTACGTCTTCAAAAGAATACGTTCCTGTTGTCCATGATAAGATATCATCGGGATTGACATCTCTGAGCGTTACATAGCCGGTATTCTTATCCAACAGCACTTGCTGCTTCGGCGTTAATACCATGCGGTTTTTTACGGTATGCGATGCATCAAAGGTTTTCAATTCTATCTTCCCTTTTATCAATGTTGTAGCGGCAAAAGCATCGACAGAATAATCCATCACATTAAATTGCGTTCCCAACACAACGATTTGTTGTTTGTCGCTTTGCACCTCAAAAGACCTTCCGTCGTTTTTCACATCAAATATGGCCTCCCCATCAAGGTAAACTTGGCGCTTTTTCCCTGTAAATCTTTTTGGATATTTCAGAAAAGAAGATACATTCAATTGCACCGTGGAACCGTCAGGCAGTTGAACAAGTTGAACTTGATCAGAAGAGGTTGCCCGCACTTCAACCCATACGGAATTTTGTTTCATACGGCCATAAAACAACGAAGCGCCGATAATCAATAACCCTGTAAAAATAGCGGCAACTGCTTGCCATCGATTCAATTTTACATGCTTATTTCTTGTAGTTGTGGATTGAAAGATGTGTTGGGGATTATTCTCCAATTTATTCATGAGCCTGTTCCAACTTACTTTCGTTTCCTCGCTATCAGGCATCAAACCACCCTTTCGATGACCATATATATCTTTTAACTGAAAAAACAAATCTTTGTTTTCGAATGAAGAATGGAACCATTCGGAAAAAAAAGCCATTTCTTCTTCCGAAACATCATTTTGTAACACGTGGATAATAATTTGTTGTATATCTTTCATTTAACTCGAAATATCTACTCACTAGTTTTAGTCGCTTCCTTTATCCGGATACTACCCGCTTTGAATATATACGATTAAAAAAAAGAAATTACGTATTCTTTTTTCGAGGAAATTTACAAAATATTACCAAAAAAGAGGAAATATTAAAACCAAAACCGGTATTAAATGGTCACGGATTATTTTTAAAGCCTTATAAACCTGTGTGTCTACCGTTCTTACAGAGATATTAAGTTGAGTGGCAATATCGGAATGCTTTTGTTCTTCTAAATAAGCTTTTACAAAGATTTCTTTGCATTTTGGCGGAAGCCGGTCAATAATAGTATAAACAGCATTTATGTTCTCTTCTTGATCAAGAAAAGTTTCGTAAGAATCGTTCCACTCCAATTCTTCCATTTTCAACTCATTAAACGCTTTATCTACAAAACTTTCTTCCACCGCTTTATGTTTGAGAAAATCATAACAGGCATTCCGAACCATACGAAAAAGATACGGATTATCCTTTTCACGAAAATCAATCTCTGGTTTTTCGTGCCAAAGTTTCAAAAATATATCGTGGACAATATCTTCGGCAACAACATCATCTACAAATTTTCGAGCGTAGAAAATCAATTTTGGAGCTTGTTGTAAATAGAGTTTTTCAAATTGTTCAATAGTTAAGATTCCCAATTTCTGATCCTTATTCCACATTTTAGCACAATTAAAACCTCATTTTAGAGTTTTGTCTAAAAAGAATAATGTTACCCTCAATTTAAAAAAGTTTATCTGACTTGCTATATTTCGCACCTGATTTCTTAAGAATTTCTAAAGTAATTGAGGATAACAATATCATACACTGCAATAAATAACCCTTTTAACTACTAATACTTTCTTAGGAGAGTTAATAATTCGCGGTCAAGTCGATGTCCATACCAATCTTCATATTTCACATCTTTCCGGCCGGAATCAAGAATACCGAAATCACCACGGAAATTCCAAAGCGCATAACCAATTCCATGCTGAGTAAGGATATCGAGTACATCCTCAAACCAAGCTAAAAATACTTCATGAGGCGTTTCTTTCCAACAACCACATTCACCACAGTGCACGCCAACACCTCTATTCACGGCATCAATCCAAGGGGCATAAAACGCTTCAAGGGTTTTTCTATTGAAATATTTTCCGTCAATTACGCCCGGCCATACCGGTTTGGGAGCCTCATCCGGATTTTTCCACACCCAAGGGGCTCGATAATGTGAAATATAATGAGGATAGTATCCCCGACAACTTTGTCCGATATCGAGATCGAAAATCTCCGGAATAGGATCGTTTCCCACATTATTCCCATCGGCAATAACCAGATGCTGAGGATTATGCTGACGTATGGCATTTAAAGATTTTTGAGCCACTTCGCGATAAAGCTGACCGGGAACAGGACCTCTCTGTGAGTGTTGATCGTTCATATCTTCACGCAGACAAGGTTCATTCACCAAATCAAAACTTATTTCTCGAGGCGAAAGATGCTTGAATCGTTTGGCCCACATGCTCCAGTGCTCATAGAAAGCTTCCTGCGCTTCCTTATCCTTCCACAAATTATACGGTTCATTAAATCCCGCATTCACGCAAAAACCCGGGGCACGGTGCAAATTTAAACTCACATGCAATCCGTAACCATTTGCCTTTTCAACCAACGACTGAATATTATCTATCTCCTTTTCGTCGAAATTAAGCACCTCATCGGGCGTAATATCTCGAGACGGATCAAAAATAATGTATCGCGGATATGCCATAGTAAGACGCACAAAGTTGAAACCCCAGTCAGCCATCCATTTCAAATCTTCGTCGGTGGTTACCGAACCACCAGCTTCTCGATAAGGAGAAAAATAGTCGAGCAAATTAAAACCACGCCAACGAGGCAACTTGTTTTTGGTTGAATAAAAAAGATTTTCGGCAGTTGCTGATCCTGTTACACCTACACCTGCAGCAATCATACCCATGCCAAGGGTCCGAATAAAATTTCTTCGTTTCATCATCATAACGTTTGTTGGGGTTCACTCATATCAATCAAATGCCTGTTTTCGCACCGCATAATTTTTCCCGGAAATGTTTGCACAATCGAATAATTGTGGGTGGACATGATAACGGCGGTACCTTTTTCGGAAATCGACTGCAACAAGGCAACGATCTGGCTTCCCGTTTCGGGATCAAGATTTCCTGTTGGTTCGTCGGCCAAAATCAACGGAGGGGAATTGAGCAAGGCGCGGGCTATCACAATCCGTTGCTGTTCTCCACCCGACAGTTCGTGTGGCATTTTGTAGGTTTTGTTTTGCATGCCTACCTGCACCAACACTTCGTGAATGCGATCCTCGATCATCTTTTTGTTATTCCAGCCCGTGGCACGAAGCACAAACTCCAAATTCTTTTCTACCGATCGATCGATGAGCAATTGAAAATCCTGAAATACAATACCGATTTTTCGTCGCAAATAAGGGATTTGATTGCGTTTTATTTTTTGCAACTGATATTCAAAAACCTGCGCATCGCCCGACATGATAGGTATTTCGGCATAAATACTTTTCAGGAGTGTACTCTTTCCGGATCCTACTTTTCCGATGATATACAGAAAATCACCTCTCACCACTGAAAAATTCACATCGCGGAGAATAGTATTTTCTTCGCGATTCAAAACAACATCTGTATATTTTACCAGTAATTCTTCAGTCATGTTTATTTAATAAATTCGATCATCATCGGATATTTCCAACTTTCGCCGTTGTTGGCTTTGATGGAAGCAACAATGACAAAAACCACGTAAACTATTCCCAAAATCACAGCCAATGGAATCCCAATAATGGTAATGCACAAGATTACGGCATATATCGTATAACTTATCATGAAATTTAGAATATTCCGTCCGTTAATATTTACCTTTTCGTTTACATCTTTGTTCGTAAGCCACAAAACGACAGGAATAATAAAACCAATCAACGGTACCACCAATCCTGCCAACTGCGATAAATGCATAAGCATGAGATAGGTGTTTTCTTCCAAATCGAAAAGAGGTTTTTTGAACGCTCTTTCCCCATCAGCACTATTATATTGTTCATTAAGAATTTTCGCTTTTTCGCACTGAAATTCTTCTTCGGTGATACTTCCCTTTTCGCGAAGTTCGTCCAAAATTTTAAGATCTTCGTATTTCATTTGAGTAGTTTTTAGGCAGTTTATTGTTATCGAAGGTTTTGTTGCAAAGGTAAACTTTTTTTCGCTTTTTGTTTCCGATCGAGAATATAAATCGAAAGGATGGAAGCAACAACGGATCCGATCATATCGGAAAGAAAATCAACAATATCGGCACTTCGGTTGGTAAAAACATATTTTTGCAACAATTCGATTGCCGCTCCATAAAGCACAGGAATTACAAATCCCCAAAAAATCCATCGACCTTTTCGCACATTCCCGTCATTGAGTTGAAAGTAATCGTAATAGCAAACAACCGATAAAACGAAAAACATACCAAAATGCGCAAGTTTGTCCCAGGGGATTATATCGGGCATTTCAGGTATTTCATTGGGTGTCAGCAAACAGGTCAAAACAAAAATGACCAATCCGATGAATCCCGGGAGTAGAAGATGTCGAAAAAAACGAGACATATCATTAGCTTATTCTTTCGCAAAGATACAGAATTCCACAATCGAAAGCCACTTTTAAAAACATATAACAATACACGGTGCATCTATTCGCAAAAAATTCGTTTCTTTGTGTAGAATTTAACAATACAATTTTGCAACATAATATGAAGAAGATCTTTTTGATGCTGCTTTTTTCTGCATTCTTATGCAACATATCGGCTCAAACCTCCCCCAAGAATGACAATCAACGTTATTTCGACATCAATAAAAACCTTGACATCTTCAATTCCGTATTCAAAGAATTGCACATGTTCTATGTGGATAGTATTCCTACGGACAAAATGATGCAGAGCGTCATCGAAAATACGCTTGCCGGACTCGATCCCTACACGGAATATTACGCCGAAAACAACATGGACGATTTGCGCATGCTCACTACGGGCGAATATGCCGGAATTGGAGCCGTGATTTCATACAACAACGGGCAGGTCATCATCAATCAACCTTACGAAAATATGCCTGCGGCAAAAAGTGGGCTGAAAGCTGCCGATGCCATACTTGAAATTGATGGCATAGATATGCGCAAAGCAAACGTTAAGGATGTTAGCGATAAACTCAAAGGCACTCCCGGAACAACAGTTACACTACTCATCCAAAGACCCGGCGAAAACAAACCACGTACCATAAAAGTTGTTCGCGAAAAAATTACGATCAATCCCGTAACCTATTCGGCAATAAACGATAGCGGAACAGGATACATCCATTTTTCGGGTTTCACCGAAAACAGTTCGAAAGAATTTCGTAAAGCGTTTCTCGACTTGAAAGATAAAGGGGCTCAATCGCTCATCATCGATTTACGAGGCAATGGTGGCGGAATTTTGGAAGAGGCGGTAAGTATTGCCAATCTTTTTATTCCAAAAGGTCAGGAAATTGTTTCCACCAAAGGAAAAATCAAACAATGGGATCGCACCTACAAAACATCCGAACAACCCATTGATACACTTATTCCGATTGCCGTGCTCACCGATACCAGCTCTGCTTCGGCATCGGAAATTCTTGCCGGTTCGATGCAAGATCTCGATCGCGGAGTGATTATCGGTAACCGAACATTCGGAAAGGGTTTGGTCCAAACAACCCGCATGCTGCCTTATAATGGAAATCTGAAAATCACGACTGCCAAATATTACATTCCGAGCGGACGTTGCATTCAGGTGCTCGACTATTCACATCGGAATCCCGATGGAAGCGTCGCCCGCGTGCCTGACAGTCTGACAAATGTATTTTACACCCGAAACGGACGTGAGGTTCGCGATGGTGGCGGAATCAATCCCGATTTTATAATTACCGAAGACAAACCGGGAACCATTACTTATTACTTGATTACTCAAAACGTTGTGTTCGATTTCGTGACGGATTGGGTACTGAAACATTCTCAAATCGCTTCTCCCGACAAATTTTCGCTCACGGATGCCGATTACGAAGCTTTCAAGCAATTTGTTAAATCGAAAAAAGATTTCAAATACGATCAAATGAGCGCGCATTCGCTTCGCAATCTTGAAGAGGTGATGAAATTTGAAGGGTACATGGATGTAGCATCCGCCGAATTTCAGGCACTCAAAGACAAACTCGTCCCGGATTTGGATCGCGACCTCGAATTATTTAAGGAATCGATTAAAGATGTCATCACCAACGAAATCATTCGGCGCTATTATTTCGAGAAAGGCGTTCTCATTCACACACTGCAAAACGACAAGGCTTACCAAAAGGCGGTAGAAGTGCTTAACGACAAATTGTTGTATAACAATACACTGAAACCGGGCAAGTCAATTGCTTTGTCGCACTAACCAAGATTCAAAATGACGCTTCGACGCCTTGTTGTCTCATGCTTTCTGTCGGTCGCATTTTATGCGTGTTTCGCACAGAAAAAAGAGGTGAAACTTCTTTTTGCAGGCGATGCCATGCAGCATATGCCACAAGTGGAATCTGCACGGAACGAAAGAGGAGGTTATCGGTATGACGATTGTTTCGAATTGGTAAAAAGTCGCATCTCAAGTGCTGATTTAGCTTGTGTTAATTTCGAAACCGTGCTTGCAGGAAAGCCTTATACGGGCTATCCCACATTCAGTTCGCCGGACGAGTTTGCACTTGCCTTGCGAGAAGCGGGCTTCGATCTGTTCGTTCAGGCCAATAATCATGCAGCGGACAAGGGAAGCAAGGGATTGAAAAGGACTATCGACGTACTGGATTCTTTCGGAATAAAACATACCGGAACCTTTTCTTCTTCCGAGAGCCGCTTGTTGCAATATCCCCTCATCCTCATTCGCAACGGCATTCGAATGGCTTTTCTCAATTACGTTTACGATACCAACGGAATTGAAGTGAAGCCTCCGTCCATTGTAAATTTGATAGATACCTCTCAGATCAAAATCGATATCAAGGTTGCAAATCTATACCACCCCGATATCATCATTGCCGTAATGCATTGGGGCGAAGAATACCAAACCTACCCTACTGCCGAACAATTGAAATTGACCGAATTCCTGAAACGAAATGGCGTACGCATTGTCATAGGACATCATCCTCACGTCATTCAACCGATTTTGATAGATTCCACCCGAAATGGGATAAATAGTGTAGTCTTTTTTTCGCTGGGAAATTTCATCAGCAATCAGCAGAAGTCGAATACCGATGGCGGCATGATTGCCGAAATAACAATCAGTAAAGTCGACGATAATTCGCGTGTGGAGATAGATTCGGTAAATCACGGGTTTGTGTGGGTACGACAATTTTTCCAAAACAAAAAGAAACGATACCTGCTCATTCCAACCGATTTGCCCCTCGAACAAATTCATCCGGCGATGAGCCCAGCCGAAATACAAAAAATGAATGCTTTTACCTCAAACGCCCGGCAGATTCTGAATCATCGGATTCGTTAATCAGTTCTTTCGGGAATTATTTATTTTCATCACCATCACGCCCTTGCACTGTTTTTGTGAAGCACAGTATTCACTCAGCGTAACCGGCTGAATGATTACTTTTTTCGCGGCACTCGAAGCATGAATGAAGGTCAGTTTACCATTCTGTCGATAAGCAAAGGCCACATGCGAAACGTCCAATCCGTCAATCGACGTAACGAATGCAATCATTGCCATATTCGGAATATTGTCCGATTGAGACAAAATTTGTTCCTTCGGAAGATAATAAAATCCGCCTCTATCGTTGATTATTTTTTCGCGCAGCGACATTTTCTGCAACATCTGTTCATCGGACGCGAGTTGTCGGTATGCCTCACGATGCGATGTCATAAAATGAATTTTGCGCACATCTTTTGTTCCGCTCAATTGGCGACTGATATTTTCGACGATTCCTCGTCGTTGGTTTTCGAAAACCCAGTCACAAGTATAGTGCAAACGCGAAGAATAATCATCGATAATGCCATTTCGATAACGGATTTTTCGAAGTTCGTCAACGAAAGCGTCAAACGACAATTTCTCACCTCGGGCAGCAAGCGATAAGGCAATTACATTTTCCACGAAAGTCGTGCAATCAAACTCCCTCAAATTTACAATCAATATTTCGTCAGCAGCTTCAAGTGTATTGGCTACATACGGTGATTCAAGAAAAAATTCCGCAGTAGCCTGCAACACATCCTCCATCGGCTTATTGCGATAAGGTTCGATATATTGCACATACTTGTCGAAGACGACGATATCATCCTGTGTATAAATTGGTTTTTGCTTTGCAAAGATAACTGAAGCTGTGGCCAGAAACAATAACAATATCAACCCTACTTTTTTCATCGAAGCATCATTTTAATTGTGCGGTTATACCAACTACTATCATCCCGACAACAATAGCAATTCCGAAACTGAGCAAAGTCCCGATAAGGATATATTCGGTCAACTTCCGATTGCCGGAATCTTTTAAATCACCAAATCGAAACACAGATTTGGCGGCCACTAAAAAGCCTATGGCTTCCCAATGACCTGAAACCACAAAAGTAAACACCAACAACCTTTCCAAAATACCGATATATTTACCGGCGTTTGGCAACGATTCCGCTTTTGAGAAGTTTATATAACTAGTCCAATTTTCCAACATTAGTTGAATCGCAATGCCACATGCAACCGTCAAAAACAATATAGCCGTCAGATATACCCAAAAGAGATTATTTTCGAAAAAAGAAGTCAGAGAGAGATTTGGGCTGAAGAACAAAAGCCAAAGCATAAAAATACTTACGAGATGCAACGACTGATCAATCAAAAACCAGCGCGATTTACTGTTTTCTTTCTGAAAATGCTGTTTCATCAAATCTATCACAACATGAATGATCGCAATGACAAGCGCCAAGGCCCAATAAGAAAGATTCCACAAAACCAGCAACACTAAGACCCCATGAATGAATCCGTGAAAGTAAATTTTCGAGGATCTAAACCCCAATTTTTCCTTTTCGTTCACCCACGACTTCGATTGTAAAACAAAATCGCCGATTAAATGAGCCAAAATCAGTCTGACAAATTCCACTTAAATCATCAATTTATTCAGTTTTCTCCGGTAAACTTGTTCCACAGCCAATATTTCGTCTATTCTTGCTCTTTTCCACCTTCCACTCACGGAGTTTTGCTTGATATCAAGCATTTTCCCTATTTCATTCTGTTTCCGATCCGGATATTTCAACACCATCTCCATCAATTCGGCAGAAGCGATGGTCCAATTATCCATAAAAATAGATATTAATCTTAAGTAAAGATTCATTTCATCATCGAAATCTCTCCAAGGACTTTTTATAAGTAAATTAACTTTTTCTCTTTCAAGTTCTTCAAATTTCTCTCCCGCATTTATAAAGGCTTCCCCGTTACTTTCAGAAATACGCTTGCCGGAATAATTTTTTTCGCCAAGACCAATTGCCATTCTCACATCGATATCGCTTGCTTTTTTATTTTTATTTTTAGGCATTGTCTTTTTTATCAAAGCTTTAATGGACAAAGCTTTGAACAATGCTTCGGCAGGTTGGTCTACTTCGAGTTGAAAAGAATCTCCCCAAACCAACTCCCATTGCACGGGCGTTTCACCCCACTTATCGAATAATTCTTTCAGTGGCAATAGCCAAACTTCAGGATTATCCATTTTCCGGGACGAAACAATATCTCCTTTTATAATTGCTATCATGGCTCAAATATCGTAATAATAAACGATAAATCAAAATATCGTCGAAATAAACGATAATCAAAAATATCGTCGAAATAAACGATATTTTTCGAAAGAGAAAATATAGAAGAATTTAGCTCAGTCCTTCCACCTGACCATTCACCAAATCGATGCGTTTCGCCTGTGGATCGGCCGGTAAACCGGGCATGCGAACCATTTCGCCCGCAATGGCAACAATAAATTCCGCTCCCTGATTAATGACCAGATCGTTGATTTTGAATGAAAATCCTTTGGCTACGCCATAAGCTTTAGGATCGGCCGAGAACGAATATTGTGTTTTGGCAATGCACACAGGCAGTTTTTCGAGAGCAGTTCCTTCGATTTGCTTGAGCATTTTTTGCGCCTTTTCGCCAAACGAAACTTCGTGTGCGCCATAAATCCCCATTGCTACTTTTTCGAGTTTCTGATCTATGGGATCATCATCCTCATAAGTAAACAGCAAACGACCGGAAGGAGAATTTTCTACCGCATCTACCACAACATTCGCCAACTCCACGGCGCCTGCGCCACCTTTTTCGAATGCTTCGCATAAAGCAAAACGTACACCTTTTCTTTCACAAAAATCCCGAACCACAGCAATTTCTTCTGCCGAATCGTTATGAAACTTGTTAAATGCCACGACCGTTGTTTGTCCAAATGCGGCCAGATTGATTAAATGGCGCTGCAAATTGTCGAGACCTTTTTTCAACCCCTCCATATCGGGATTTTTAATCAGTTTTTCGGGAGTGCCGCCATGCATTTTCAATCCCTGTGCAGTAACTACGATTACCGTTGCTTTGGGCTGCAATCCGCTTTTCCTGCATTTTATATTGAAAAACTTTTCAGCGCCCAGGTCGGCCCCAAAACCGGCTTCGGTTACCACATACTCACCATACGACATCGCCATTTTTGTGGCCAGTAACGAATTGCAACCATGTGCAATATTGGCAAAAGGTCCGCCGTGCACAAAAGCCGCCGTATTTTCGGTTGTCTGCACAAGGTTCGGATTTAATGCATCTTTCATCAGTACAGTGATGGCGCCTGCAACACCCAAATCCTTCACCGTAAATGGTTCGCCACTTCGTTTGTAACCCAAAAGAATGTTTTCGATACGACGCCGAAGATCTTTTTCATTTTCAGCCAGGCACAAAATTGCCATCAACTCCGAAGCAGCCGTTATGTCGAACCCACTTTCCTGCGGAACGCCATTGCCTTGCCCCAGACCGGTAACAATATAACGCAAACTCCTATCATTCACATCCAGCACACGTTTCCAAAGCACCTGTTTCAGTTCGTCCTGCGTTCCCTGAACACGATAAATATAGTTATCCAACAAAGCGGAAATAGTATTGTGAGCGGTAGTAATGGCATGAAAATCGCCCGTGAAGTGAAGGTTGATATTTTCCATCGGGAGAACTTGAGAATAACCACCACCGGCTGCTCCGCCTTTCAAACCAAATACAGGCCCTAATGAAGGTTCTCGAAGAGCAACGATAGCCTTTTTGCCGATACGATTCAATCCGAGTGTCAATCCGATAGAAATGGTTGTTTTTCCCACCCCGGTTTTGGTAGGAGTGATGGCCGTTACCAATATCAAATTGCTTTTCTCAATATGGTCATCATTTATCTGATCGTATGGCACCTTTGCCATATGCCTTCCATAACTGATAACCTCCTCGCGTGGAATGCCGATCTCTTCGGCAACATCTTTAATTCGTTTCAACGGTGTTTCACGCGCTATTTCAATATCCGATTTCATAATAAAATCCGTTTCCGGAGATTGGTCAAACCCTTTCGTTTGCTCGTTCATGTGAATAATGTTTAATGTTTTGTATGATGTTTGATTTTTTCTTCTTCTTTCAGTTTGTCTTCCAACATAATCAGTTGATCGCGCAATTGTGCGGCCTCCAGAAATTCGAGTTTTTTGGCGGCAGCCAGCATCGCTTTGCGTGTTTTTTCGATTTGTTTTTTCAAATCGTCCTCCGAAGCATAATTCGGTTGTGCCGGCTCGGCAACGAGCGAATAATAGTCGGGCTCGACATAGGCATGCGGTTCCACGGTAGCCGCCTTTTGCCCCAAAGCCGACGATTTGGATTTGACGATGGGTTGTGGCGTAATGCCATGTTCTTCGTTATATTTCATCTGCTTTTCGCGTCGGCGATTGGTTTCGTCGATGGTAAGCCGCATGCTTTCAGTTATTTTGTCGGCATAAAAAATCACCTTTCCGTTCACGTTTCTTGCGGCACGTCCTGCTGTTTGCGTAAGCGAACGGTTGGAGCGCAAAAAACCTTCTTTGTCGGCATCGAGTATGGCCACAAGCGAAACTTCAGGAAAATCGAGCCCTTCGCGCAACAGGTTCACCCCGATAAGCACATCGAAAAGTCCATTCCGAAGATCGTCCATAATCTTCACGCGCTCCAGAGTCTCCACATCCGAATGAATATATCGGCAGCGCACGTTGAAACTCGTCAGATAATCCGTCAGCTCTTCGGCCATACGTTTGGTGAGGGTCGTCACGAGCACACGTTCGTCTCGTTCCACCCGCTGCTGTATCTCTTCCATCAAATCGTCGATTTGATTCAGACTGGGACGCACTTCGATAGGCGGATCAAGCAAACCCGTAGGACGAATCAGCTGATCGACCACCACTCCTTCCGACTTTTCCAACTCATAGTCGGCGGGCGTTGCACTTACGAAGATAATCTGAGGCACAATAGCTTCGAATTCTTCGAATCGGAGTGGACGATTGTCGATGGCGGCCGGCAGTCGGAACCCATATTCCACCAGGTTGATTTTTCGCGAATGATCGCCGCCATACATGGCACGAATTTGCGGAATGGTAACGTGACTTTCATCGATAACCGTCAGAAAATCTTTCGGAAAAAAGTCCAACAGACAGAAAGGTCGCGTTCCCGGCGGTCGTCCGTCGAAGTAACGCGAATAGTTTTCGATGCCCGAACAATACCCGATTTCCTTAATCATTTCCACATCGTAGGTAACCCTGTCATACAGTCGTTTGGCTTCGAGTGGCTTACCAATGGATTGAAAAAACTCGACCTGCTTGCCCAAATCGATCATAATTTCGTCCACCGCCCTGAAAATGCGTTCCTTCGTAGTTACAAACAGATTTGCCGGGAAAATACGATAAGCATCCAATTGCTCGAGCGTAACACCCGTCAACGGATCAACCATTTCGATGCTTTCAATTTCGTCACCCCAAAAAATGACGCGGATAATCTGATCGTCATAAGCCAAAAACACATCCACCGTATCGCCTTTTACCCGAAAATTGCCTCGATTGTATTCGGCTGTTTCGTTGCGAGAATACAGACTTTCGACGAGCTGCCGCAAAAAAACGTCGCGCACCAGATTTTGCCCCACTTTGAGGTCGATGGTGACTTTATTGAAATCTTCGGGATTGCCAATACCATAAAGGCACGAAACCGACGAAACCACGATGACGTCGTTTCTTCCGGAAAGCAATGCCGACGTAGCCGAAAGACGTAGTTTTTCGATTTCGTCGTTGATGGACAAATCTTTTTCGATATAAGTGTCGGTGGAAGGGATATAGGCTTCGGGCTGATAATAATCGTAGTACGAAACATAATATTCCACCGCATTGTGCGGAAAAAAGCTCTTGAACTCGCTGTAGAGTTGCGCGGCAAGCGTTTTGTTGTGACTGATGACCAGCGTCGGCTTGTTGATTTGCGCAATGACATTGGCTATCGTGAAAGTTTTGCCCGAACCCGTAACACCCAACAGCGTTTGGTACGGAACTTTATTCCGCAAGCCTTCTACCAGCGCTTTTATGGCCTCCGGCTGATCGCCGGTTGGTTTGTATTCTGATGTTAACTCAAATTTCATTCTTCACCTTTAGCAAAAAATTGCAACCTCAAAATTTAGGGTGCGTCGATATAAGGTTTTGTTTCGAAAATTCCGATAATACGAAACATTTCATCCAATTCGGCATGAATGATGTAACCATATTGGGTTACCGAATTGCCTTTGTTGTCGATATATGTTTTAGTCAGCGGAATATTGGTTTTATAATGCCCGTTGAAAGTTTTCTGGTACTGCAAAGCCGCAATGTCGGGAACAAACTTGATGGTTGGTTTTGAAGTTTTTGATCCTGCCACAACCAGCTCTCCCATCAACTTTTCGCGCGAAATTGTTCCTGAATCGAAAAAGCGGAAGATTCTGGGAGCAAGCGTTTCTTTCATTTTGTTGTAATCGACATTCGAAAGTGCCACAAAAAAGGCATCCATCGTCATCCGAATCGAATTGTATTCGGCAGAATCTACCGGATAGGACTGAAAAAGCATTTCATAGCGTTTTTGGGCATCGTTGTAAAAAATACCCGGCAATTCGCCACTGTCCGACGAAACCATGTAATCGTAATAAGACTGCACGGTGTTGGCATTGAGTGTGGACCGCCATCTCAACGAGTCAAGTCGATTGAGTACCAATGATTTGTATGGGCTTTTTGGAAACGACTTTAAAAATGCATGAAATTCAGCCTCGTTGTCTGACTTTCTTAAGTTATCCCATGCCTTCGCTTCTTTCTCCTTCAACTGCTGCATCTTCGACAAAGCTTCGGCAAAATGTTTCCCTTTCGGAAACTGATTCATATACGACACATAAGCGCTCACTGTATTTTGTCGTTGCGCGTTTTCCCATTCCGAACGATCAAGATTCAGACCTTTAACGTAATATGTATATATCGCAAAAGAGCCTCCTGACAATAGAATAAAAGAGACAATCCACACAAATATGGGTCCCATTCTTCGAGAAGATTTTTTCCCTTCAACAATATCGTTGTTAGTTTCTGGGGAAAGAGTCTCCGATGTTGGCATCTTACGACTCGTCTCGCAATATACCGTCTCAACATCTTCGGCTATCATCGACCGATCAATTCCATACTCGGAATTATCCGGCCGAAACAAATCTATTTCGAAGTCACGTTGAATTTTCTTCGAACAATCGGGACAAAATAATTCATCTTCGGATTTTGATTTTTGACAAATCGGACAAAACTGCGACATAACCGAAAAACAATGCGTTGTTTTTTCATCACAAAGATAAACAATGTTAGCGTATTAGCGGACAAATTTGAATGGTTTTTACACAGTGGAACGAAAAAATAATGCAATCACATCACCAAAAACAAATTACAATCGATTTATATTACTCACATACTTATCACTTCGGCCCTACTTTCAAATCGATGAACAGCAAATTTTCCCTATCTGAAAAAACTGACAAAAAGCATCACGTTTAAAATCGTCACGATCGATCCGAGCAAATAAAGAACAATTTTCGATAAAGTGGAATTTTTGTACTTTCCCATCACCTTTTCGGATGAAGTGAGCCTCACCTGCGTGAAAATCGTAAACGGCAGTTGGACACTCAACAGCATTTGCGAAACGATAAGTCCCTGAAAAGGATCAGAGATAAAGAAAATGACACACACGGCGAGCACCAAAGAAATAAGGACCCCTAATCGCGAGTGGTTGTCTTTCATATCGTAAGGTTCCTTATACATCCCTGCAAAAATGCTTGCGCCCGCCATCCCCGACGTGAGTGTAGAAGAAATTCCCGAGAACAGCAAAGCCACTGCAAAAACTACCGAAGCATTTTTCCCCAACAACGGTGTCAGTAGATGATTGGCCTGCTGCAATTCGGTAACCGGAGTTTTGGTTTCGAAAAAAGTAGCCGCCGCCAACAAAATCATGGCACTGTTGATTGCCCAACCAATGAGCATGGAAAACAGTGTGTCAAAAAATTCGTATTTCAGCTGTTTATTGATTATTTTTTCATCTTTCAAGTTCCACTGGCGGCTTTGGATGATTTCGGAATGCAGAAAAAGGTTATGTGGCATCACAACCGCACCCAACACACTCATGACGATCAACATCGAATTTTCAGGGAAACTTGGTGTCACCCAACCCACAAGAGCCGAATTCCAATTGATATCGACTAACGACAATTCATACAAAAACGACAATCCAATGATCGAAACAAAACCAATAATCCATTTTTCGATTACGCGATATGAGTTCGTAAAAAGCATGATGAGCACAAATATCGTCACCAGAACAGCTCCTGCTCGAATGGGAACATCGAAAAGCATGTTCAAGGCAATGCTTCCGCCCAAAATTTCGGCCAACGAAGTAGATACAGATGCCAACATAGCCGAACCCAGTACAAACTTGGAGTAAACCGGTTTCAGATGAATAGCAGCAGCCTCCGATAAACACAAACCTGTGGCAATACCCAAATGCGCCACATTATGCTGCAGCAAAATAAGCATGATTGTGGACAGCGTTACCATCCACAAAAGCGAATATCCAAAATTGGAACCGGCGGCCAAATTGGAAGCCCAGTTGCCCGGATCGATGAATCCAACGGTTACCAACAAACCCGGACCGATAAATTTGAAAATATCCGATGCTCCGAATACCGGGCGATAGGATTTATTGTCGATATGTCTGAATGCCTTAAACACAACTTGAATGTCTTTAAATATACGGATTACAAAAATATTAAATTCTTCTTTAAACAACGATAACCAATAGCTTGTTTAAAAGAGCCGTTCAGAAAAGCAAAAATATCTACAAATAATTTTATTTTGCATGGTCAATTATTGGCATTCTCAGGCAATGTTTTTTCTTTTTCTCAACGAAACTCGTAACTTTGTTCAGTGAATCACACAAAAAACAAATTATGCATTCCTATTTTCAAAAGCGAATTTTGTCCTTCAAATATGCGTTTCGGGGAATAAAAGTGCTCGTACATGAAACACCTAATTCCCGAATTCATACAATACTCGCCGTTATGGCGATCACGTTGGGATTCGTATTTCGTATTTCGACGACAGAATGGATAGCGATTTGCATCGTCATCGGACTGGTTTTCGCTATGGAAGCGATAAATACAGCCATCGAAACACTTGCCGACTATGCTTGTAACAAACAAATCGACAGGCGCATAGCAAAAGCGAAAGACTTGGCCGCCGCCGGCGTTTTGATGGCCGCCATAGCAGCACTTGTCGTCGGCATCATTGTTTTCCTGCCAAAATTTTTTCAGTGAAAAAATTTCATTACAAAAACTCAACAATCATGTTCGACGCATCACCCTATCTCACCGAAATAGAAGAAATATCGAATTCCGATCTCACCGCCGGTGAAAAAATCATTCAACTCAACCGCCTGCTCGACCGATTGTCCAAATCGATTGTTAGAGACGAAACGCTGCAATTTGCAAACCAGTTTTCGCGATTAGTATTCATTGCCCAGAAATACAATCTCTCCAAGCAACACGAATGGCAATTACAGCACTTTCGGGTGAAAGCACGGGAAATACGTCGCAACAAAGGCAAAAAAACACCTGCGGCAGAATATCGACGCATGGAACGTGCTTTCCTCGATCTTTGTCATATTGTGGGAGGACAACCTGTTACACAAACTGAACCGATACGGGAAGAAATAGCCGAAACATCCGCAGCAGAAACAATGAGGGTGCAAATAACCGCTATTGATCGCGAAAAAAAAGAACTGCATTGCATCAGCGAACATGCCCCGATAGAACTGACCATAAAATATGGCATCAATGCCGAACAAAATACCTACCAAGCTTCCATCGACCGGTTTTGGGTAGGAGCTCAGCTCAATTTGATAGATTGCACAACGGACAACGAGGGTTGCCTCATACCCCGACATTTTGTGCTCGAACCCGATTATCTGATTGATGCTTCGGCTCTGGCCGAATGCTTCCAGGATTACTGCAAATCGCCACTTCACTATTTTCGCAACAAATTCGAGGAAAAGGAAAACCGCTCCTATCTGCTTTTGGGAAACCTTGCCAACTTTTTTCTCGATAAGCTGGTATTTGCAGAGCATCCCGAAGAAGTGAGTTTTAAAGACGTTTTTCTGCAATCGTTCAAGCAGTCGCCATTCGAATATGCCAGCTGCAACGACATCCGTTCCGACAAAGATTTTCGAGACTTTATGACTACAGCCCGGCAACAGTTCGAAAACATCCGGCGCGTTGTCACGAAAGACTTTCCGTCACGAAAAATCGATCGGAAACGTTGTATTCTCGAACCTTCATTCTTCAGCGAAAAATTTGGATTTCAGGGACGATTGGATATGCTGCAGGCCGACGCCAAACAACAGAAATTCAACATTGTGGAATTGAAATCGGGAAGGCTTCCTTTTCCACCATCCGAAAAAGGGAAAATCGCGCTAAATCACGAAACCCAAACGTCCATCTATCGAATGATGATCGAAAGTGTGTTTGGAGCAGATTCACGTGCGATTGATGCAGCCATTCTGTATTCGGCAGGCAGTACTCCGGGTGAAAATTTGCGTTTCGCAGCCGTATATCGGCAATTGGAAAAGGAAATCGTAAACATGCGCAATCTCATCGTGGCCGATGAATATCGACTGACTTACGGCGACAACCGCACCGTGGAAAATAAATTCGAAGAACTGTTTCAATCTGTTGAAGGAGTCGGCAGGCTTCCCTCTTTTTACCTCAATAAAATAGAGGCCCTATCGTCGGTGCTCCAACAAGCTACCGATGTCGAGCGCAGCTATTTCTATCGTTTTGTCCGTTTTATTGCTCGCGAAATGTACCTGCAAAAAATCGGCGACACCGAATACGAATCGCCTACAGGCGTGGCTGCACTCTGGAACAGCGATTTCGCCGAACGTGCCGAATCGCTTGACGTACTCTACGATTTGACCATCGACGAAAAAACGATGAACGAAAACGACATGAGTATTCGCTTTTGTAGAAACCATCCCGAAAACGATATCGTCAACTTTCGCGAAGGCGACATCTGCATTGTTTATCCCCGCAACAGCGAGTCGGACAACGTGCTCAACCAACAGATTCTGAAAGGAACTATCGAACACATCACCCCTGACGAAGTGCATATCAGATTTCGTTACAAACAGCACAATCCGACTTACTTCGACGAAAACCGCTACTGGGCAGTGGAACACGATACACTCGACAACTCGTACAACGGAATGTACCGAAATCTGTTTTCGTTTCTTTCGGCTTCACACCGAAAACGAGATTTGCTGCTCGGCTTGCAGGAACCACGCACAAGACAAATCAAACAAACAGAGGAAAAACCATATCCCGAAAACATTATTTCGAAAGCGCTGGCTGCCGAAGATTATTTTCTGATTGTTGGGCCTCCCGGTACCGGAAAGACTTCGATTTTCGCCCGAAGACTGATCGAAGAATATTACGCACAGCCGGATACAAATATTTTGGTTTTGGCCTATACCAATCGTGCGGTCGACGAACTGTGCGAAGCAATCAATGCCGCTTTTGACAGGAAGTCGCCCGACAATGCGCCTTTCATTCGCATCGGATCGGAGTTGTCGTGTGCCGAACCCTATCGCGACAGACTATTGCAGCGAATATCGGAGAAAGCTATTAATCGCGAACAATTGTGGAACGAAATTGAACAAACACGCATTTTTGTTGCCACCATTGCCTCTCTCAACGGCAGAATGGAGCTCTTTTCGCTTAAGGATTTTCAGATAGCGATTGTGGATGAGGCTTCACAAATTCTCGAACCACAACTTGTCGGCATTTTGCCTAAGGTGAACAAATTTATTCTGATTGGCGACCACAACCAATTATCAACCATCGTCCTTCAAAAACCGATAGTTTCGGCCATTCATGAACCCGAACTTAATCAAATCGGGTTTCTCGATTGTCGCGATTCCCTTTTCGAAAGGTTATTCCGCGTATGCAATGCCAACGGATGGAAACATACCTGCGCACAACTCACCCAACAAGGACGCATGCACAATGATATAGCCAATTTCCCGTCCACCTTTTATTATTCACAAGGGCTATGTCCGGCCAGCGAATGGCAGCAAGAAACATGGAGATTGGATTGTGCAGACTACGGCAATCTGTTTGACAGATGTGTGGCATCGCAGCGTGTGGCAGTGTTTTCCACCGAAAAATTATTTCGATTCACACCTTCCGACAAAATCAACGAACCCGAAGCCGACATTGTCGTAAGGCTGGTACAATCCATTAACAGAATATACGAAGCCAACGGGAAACCCTTTTCGAGTGAAATGCTCGGAATCATTGCACCTTACCGCAACCAAATCGCACTCATCAAGCATAAACTGGCTTCGGCCGGTATAAGCGATTACGAAAAAATAATGGTGGATACCGTAGAACGCTTTCAGGGAAGTCAGCGCGAAGTGATTTTACTGTCGTTTTGCGTCAACCGGCCTTATCAACTCGACTTGATGTGCAACCTGAATCACGAGGGCAAGGTTGATCGCAAACTCAACGTGGCTATCACACGGGCACGGCAGCAATTCTTTATGACCGGCAATGCACGTTTGCTTCGCCTGCATCCGGTGTATGCCACCCTACTCGACTATTATGATTCCCAAACGTTTGTTTTGAACGAAATCCCTTAATTTTTCGTTTCGGAACTATTGCGGAATCGCAATTTATTTTATACTTTTGCACTCACAAATTGTCCTGTGGTGTAATGGTAGCACAACAGATTCTGGTCCTGTTTGTCTTGGTTCGAATCCGAGCAGGACAACAATTAGCACAAATAACTGTCTATTATTTAGGCAGTTATTTTTTTTGTAAAAACTACTTTGGCTCACCCGCAAACATATGTGTTTAAGCATTATATTGCGTTAACGTAACTTGGATGCAAAACAAAAAGCAGTTTGGGAACTGCGGTTGTTTCAAGCATAAGTTCGGAAACTTGCACGACTAATGAAGAAGTGAAGAACTGAGAAATAATGAAATACCATAACGCTTGCACTGCTCGGTTAATTATACATTATCATCGCCAAATCGGTAAATCATCCATTGTACATTATCCATTATCAATTATCAATTGACTTATGGTGCATGGCGCCACAATGTTTTGTAGCAAAAAACATTTACCTGTCCAAATAACAAAGGTGCATCGCAGCGAAATATTCTTCTTCACAAACATCCTCTCGTTTTCATCCGTTTATTTGCAATTTGACTAATTCGTAATTCTTTCCCATTCACATTCTTTCACTTTTTCAATTGTGATGTTTTGTTAATAAAATCGGACAAATTTCTTTCATAAGCTTTCAGTATGACATTAATATATGTATATCAGCAGATTATTTGTATGTTTCTGAAGTAAAAATTCATCGATTCGGCAACAAAATTGCCCCGTCAGAAATGTAGAAAACGCGTTTGACTCCGACGGACCTGTTTTCTACTTTGTAGAAAACACGTTCGGCTTAAAGAATGTTATATCTACTTTGTAGATTTCGCAAATGTGAATGAAAACGTCCAATCTTGTTAACATTCTATAGGGATTCGGCGCCAAATTGCCCAATCTTGAAGTGCAGAAAGTACAATTCTGTCCGACGAACATACTTTCTACAAAGTAGACGGAGCAATTTTGTCTGCCGATTGCCTCGTCTACATTCCTGAAAGGTCCTTTTTCGAGCCAAATTGCCTTTTCTGTTAACATTCTATAGGCATTTTTTGGCTAAAACATGTAATCTGCAACGTAGAAACCATGACTTTTTGTGACGGACATGCTTTCTTCACTCCAAGATGACAGGTCACGACAGGTCAATCGTGTCATTTCAGAGTGAAAACGGGTGGTCGTTCCTCGCCGAACGTGTCATCTTTGGGTGAAGATGATGGAATTTGAGTAACAGGAGTGTTAAATCAGCCTCATTATTTAACGATTTTCTACGGATTTGCATCATCACGAAGTGTAGAAACCACCATTTTTTCGGCTGATGTAGTTTTCCGCGAGTGCGGACGACAGGTTTTTCTCCGACGATTGTGTAATTCTTGTGTGCTGCATACCTCCATAACCCTCGAATTGATTCGTGGGTTAATGATGAATGATAACAAAAACCCAACACGTTTCGACGTTTTAAAATAACTTGCATGCACTATTTACTTATTCGTCATTTACTTATTCGTCCCCATCCACTAATCAATAAATCATTGAATCGATAAATCACTCATATGGTATTATCAATATCATGAATTGTTTTTTCTGCTTTGTTCACCTATGATGAATTTTAGATATCCGGTCAAACAAACAATGATTTTATCTTTTGGCGGCATTAAGTTTCTTGAGTATTTTTGCAAAAAGTTGTTTACAGTAATGACATCGGGAAAAACAAAAAGATTGATTCTCCTGTTTTTTATATTTTTATCCTGTGAAAGACCGGATAACCAAACAGTCTGCGATCATTTGCAAAAATGGGACGCACAATTGACCATAAACCCGGAAAGAATTCGGGACAGCTTGAAAATGATCGATCGGGAAGTTTTATCGGGTGCCGATCGTGCTTATTTCGATTTAATGAAGGTGATTGCGGACGACAAGTCGTTTGTCGCGTTCACGTCCGACTCGCTCATAACTTCAGTCGAGGACTACTATCGACGTCATGAACCCAACAGTTACAATCATATCCGATCGCTGATTTATCAAGGCATTGTCCGATACAGGATGGGAGTTAAGGATTCCACGGTGATGCTTCCCTTTCAAGAAGCGAAAAAGATTTACTCGCATCGGGGAGAACAAGATCCAATACTCGGATATTTCATTCATTACTATCTTGGAGAGGTATTAATAGACAACCAACAAAGCCCGATGGCAAAAAAGTATTTGAATAAAGCGCTTTCTTTTGCAAAATCGTCCGAGAACAAAAATTACGAATTTGATGCCTATGTCGAATTATATTGGTGCGAAATGATTCAGGATCACTATTCGGAGGCAAAGTCCTATCTGGACACGTTGCAAACTTTTACAAACCTTTCGTCCGAAGACCGCTATACTTTGTATAATGCACAAAGCATTTATTACGATACGCAGCAAGACTATCAAAAAGCACTCGATTTCAAGAAAAAACAAAAAGACCTCATCCCGTATTTGAATCACGAAAAAGAATTTTTCAGATTATATTACTCGATTTCGGAAAGATATAGTGACATCAACCGGCCCGATAGCGCTTTTTATTATGCAAAACTGGCTATTGATAACATACAGGATACCTCCAATATTTTCAATTATCTGCTCTATGAAAATATTGCAGATGCTGCCGAAAAACTTCATGATTACAAAACGGCCAATGACTATCGGAAAACCGGTATGGACCTGCTCGAAAAAAACATTGAACGTAAAACCGAAATGCAAGTAGTAGCGTTAGAAAAAAAATACTCTCTGGCCGAGGCAGAAAATAAAGCTTTGAAGATGAAGGAGCACAATCGTTACCTAATATCTGCGCTGGTGATGCTGAGCCTTTTTATCGTCCTGCTTTATTTTTACATATCCAAACAAAAATCTCTCGGAAAATTAAAGCAAAAACAACTTGAAGCAGAAATGCAACAGACGATGCTGCAACACCAAATTGCAGAGACTAAAGCTTTGTATGCTATGAAGCAAAGCCAGTCGCAACAACAGATGTTGCTTATTTATTCGACATTCGTCAAACATTTTGCCGATCAGGTGCACAAAACGACTTCGTTGGCCATCAACATAAGAGGCAAGAATCCGCAAATAGCCGACAAACTCGACCTGCAATTAACCGAAAACCGGAAAAATATCAATCTCCTAACCACACATTTGTTTTCGCCGGAAAAGTTAGCCGAATTACTGAAGTTGAATACGATTCCAACTTTCCTCAACCATCACGAATGCTTGATCCTCTTTATGATGGCGGAAAAAATGGAAAATGCACAGATCGCAGCTTTACTAAACACCACAAATGACAGTTTTAAAGCAAGAAAAAGTCAATTGAAAAAGAAAATATCTTTGAAAGCACAAGATTCTTCGGATTTAAACACTTTGCTTAACCTTTTTAACGGCTAAACGGTGGAATGAAAAGGTTAAAATTCATATTGGCAATATATTAAAAATGAATGTATTGAATATGGTTTGGAGGTAAAACTCAGTCGTGAAACTTGCATAAAAACAAAACTTCGGTTTATTTTGTTCCAAAATTAATATCAATTTACTAAAATACAAAAGCAAATCAATATGAGTTCTCTATTACTAACATTATAACATATTAAATAACAACTTTTTATGAAACAATTCTACTTTATCGCTGTGGCTGCCGTGGCTTTTTGTGCATCGGCCATTTCCCCTGTAACCGCCCAACAGGCATCGTCTTACGGAACTGAAGATCAACCTTTTTCGAGCTATAAAGACTTCCGCGTAGCTGTTGGTGGCGGCTACGCCTATCGGCTGGGAAAGATTGAAGAGACTTCCGACCCGGAAATTGACGATATGAACAAGAAATTACGCAACGGGTTCGTGATCGATGTCGATGCCCAATATTTCTTCAGGGAATCGTGGGGAGTCGGACTAAATGCCAATTTATGCACTGCCTCTACTTCTGGGAGTGGATTTACACTTCCCGGACTGAATCAAACCATCAACAGTTACGAAGAAACCCAGCGATGCTTATATGTCGGTCCCGCATTTGCAGCTCGTTCCGAAAGCGATAAGTTTTTACTGGTAACCTCCATCGGCATCGGCCCGTTAGTCTTCCTGGATGATATTACCATCGAAGGCGTAGAAGGCAACGGCAATAAAACGACTGTCGGCATCAATGCAGGTGTTTCGGGTGAATATAAGATGAACAACCGGATGGGATTAGGTCTGAAGTTTTCCTATACGATGGGAACCATCAATTCGATTAATTTCGAGGGACAAAACATTCCATCCGATGAAAAGATAAACGTTTCCAACCTTATGATTACGGCATTTTTGAGTTTTCGATCCTGGTAATTGAGTAATGTCTGTCAGGCTCTTGTTTGCTGAGTCTGATGGACTATCAAATCATCCAAATAAAACCATTCGCAATGAAAAAAACAATTTTCTCTTTTATCTTCTTTCTATTGCTAATTGCCACTCCCACATTTGCTCAATTTCGTGCAGGACTGAAAGCAGGTGCCAACCTGTCGAGTATGAACATGAATATGAGCAGCGTGGAATTAGAAATCTATGAACCTCGGGCGGGTTTTCATGCCGGTATGATGGCTGAATACATGTTTAGCAGATATTTTGGACTACATAGCGAACTCATGTACATATACAGCGGGGCGAACATAAATCCCGAAAAATACCTACAGGGATTGGAACTTCCGGAAGGGACGTCGGTGGAAGGGTATGTAAGCATGAATACGATCCAGTTACCGCTGTATGCGAAGGTTAAGTTCACGCTGCCTGACGGATTGAAAATATACGGCATGGCAGGAGGTTTTGCAACCTACGCACCAGCTGCAGACCAGCATATAAAATTATCGCAAGGTGGAGAATCAATGAAGGTGAAATGGAGTTTGTATGACCCCAACATACGGATTCTTGACCAGGAGGAAAGTAACGTGTATCTGCAACAACGCTTTAATGGGGGAATAGCTTTGGAGGCAGGCATGGAGTTTTCGCAGGGATTGACGGCCGGAATCGGATTTCGTCAGGTGTTGAATAACATGGCTGCTTTTGGATATATGGTCGGTGGCGGTTCGGTGAAACCTACTACCAAAATGTGGACGGCAACCTTATCGGTAGGATATTATTTTTGAGATAATTTCTCTAAAGGTATTTTTTGATTTGTCTTTACCTTTGAAGCGGGTTCCAACTTCGAAATTTGGCCATCATCCTGCAGCGGAGGGGTAGCTTTTCCCCCGTTTGACCAATGCGACAGGCGACAGGGTAAAGATGGACGTCATGCAGGCAAGTACCGCTTTATTGACGCGGTATTACCTTGGCGGGCAGTACGAACTGGATGCCCAGAGCGGCATGGAACGGCTGTATTTGGGCGGTGATGTATATTCAGCTCCGGCAGTTTATGTAAAAGAAGCAGGGAATTGGAATTATTCCGTTAAGTGAGAGCAGAACGAGTTTACTCGTTTTGCCAAACGCAGGAATAATCTACGTAGTGAATATTTACTATATTTGTTGGGATTATCTGGGTAGTATAACGCATATTGCCAATGATAACGGCTCTTTGAAAGAAGAATACAGTTACGATGCCTGGGGAAGACTGAGAAATCCTGCTACGCAGGTAGCTTATATCCCGGAAGCGAGCCTGTCTTATTTTTGGGCAGAGGCTACACCGGACACGAATATCTGTCGTGGTTCGGGCTGATCAACATGAACGCCCGACTCTACGATCCTGTCTTGGGAAGATTCTTAAGTCCCGATCCGTATGTGCAGATGCCAGATTTCTCGCAAAACTTCAACCGCTACAGCTATTGCCTGAATAATCCGCTGATGTATGTGGATGAGGATGGAGAATCATTTATCCTTGTTGCTGCCATTATAGGAGCATGGATGGGCATGGGGCAAGCTATGATTAGTAGTGACAAAACAGGCTGGGGATTGGGTGAAGATATGTTTAAAGGAGCTTTGGTAGGCGGTGCAGCTGGAGCCATAGGAGCCTGGGCCGGGGGTGTCGTTTCAAGCGCGCTTAATTTTGGAGGATTTTGGAGGAGCTGTATCCGGTGGAGCCAGAGGTGGACTCGGTGGTTTTGTCGGCGAGGCCAGAAATGCATGGTTATTACAAGGCGCTAATTTTAATCAAGGGCTACAAGCAGGATTTATTGGAGGAGGCGTTGGATTAGCTGGTGGCGCTCTATTGGGAGGACTTACCAGAGGAATTATGGATTACAGAAATGGCCAAAAGTGGTCCTAAAAATGGGTAGTACCATAGACAGCCGAACATGCGTACCATCGGTTCAGGATGTGTTCGGCCGTGTGCATTGGCGGATATTCGTGTTTATTGTGATCGTTTAGTTCCATATTCTAACGTCGGATGATTTATTTTTTCTCTGACACAAAATTATAGGATAATTTTCAATTGACATACTGACAAACCAAAATTCGGAGATTAGAGGTTGGAGAATGGAGGATGAATGGATTTAACGATGTAATGATGTGAAAATTAATTCATAATTAAAAATGAAGAATGCATAACGAAAAAATAATTCATAATGGAGAATGAATAATGCATAATAAAAAATGCAGAATGATAGGTTGGTTATTTGATAGTTATTCGATCGTTATTCAGTTGTTATTCAGTTGTCATTTAATGGTGTTGATAGCTGAACGCTGATCGCTGGCACTTATAGCCGCATAGCGGCGAAATATTTGCAGCTACGACGCCACAACCCCAACCGAAGCTACAGCGTAGCGAAACATAAATGTCGGTTGAAGGTTAGATGCTCCCTTCGCCTGTTTGCATTAAAAAACGGCCGTTCGTGAAGGAACAACCGTTTAAAAATCAATCTTTTACAATCTTTTATTTGAATTAAATTTTTACAAATTGGTCGCGGGAGGTTTGGCAGAAAGCACATTTCTCATCCACACTGCCAGCTTCATACGTATTTCCACAAACCGGACACACTTCGTAATCGAATGGCAACGTGCTTTCGTTTCCTGCTTGCAAGGCTGCAAGTGCTTGTTTATAAAATTCGGCATGTTTCTTTTCGGTGTCCCTTGCCCAAGTAAACGATTTTACGGCATCGACTGCCTTTTCCGTTTCCGCATCACTAAGAAATCCGGGATACATGGTTGTTTCTTCGTAGGTCTCCCCATCAATGGCGGCTTGAAGGTTCTCAGCCGTTGTTTTTACTTCGAATTGTGGAGTGAAGGGTTCCATTTTCTCACCGAGTTTTTCCAATACTTTCGTGTGATTTGCGGCATGAATGGTCTCTGCTTTGGAAGCAGCATCAAATAATTTGGCGATGGTATCGTTCCCTTCTTCGCGAGCTTTCTGAGCGAATGCGGCATACTTGGCACTTGCCGTAGTTTCTCCTTTAATTCCTTCTTTCAGATTGGCAATGGTTTTTACCGGTTTCTGACTGCAACCAACGAACGCAAACATGGCTCCTAAAGCCAATAGAATGAATACATTTTTTTTCATTTTGTAACTTTTTAAATATTTAAACATTAAAGTGGCATCATATAGTTATAGACAAGAGTTCCTCCGAAATTGCCGGTTACGAAAACGCTCACGGTGGCTAACCCGTAAAGTATAAAACCCAGATTTTTCAGGGTGCGATTATCTTCTTTCTTTTTGGCTCTGATATAAATTCGGATACCGGAAGTGATGATCAAAAGTATGACCGTAATCGTAGCTAGAAGGGCATGCGTTTCGCGGATTTGTCCGGAAGTGCCTTCCATTTCGGCGGTAAATAATTCTCCCGACAGCCAGGTAACGATGGCTGCCAACGTTCCCAGCAAGAGCAGGTAATAGCCGGCCTTGGTCAGACAAACTTCTTTTTTGTTCAATAAATAGATCAGTTCAAAAAGAAAGCCGACGGCAGTTAAGGCAATCGGAAAATGCACCAACATGGGGTGAATGTGCGATAAGGTGAACATAAGACTGTGTTTTTAAATAAACAATTTTAAATCTATGTAAAGATAGCATGCTTTCAAACAGGTTGTTCATCGCGAATATTAAATATTCTCAAATTTATAAAATATAGAATCATTCTATGGAAGATTTTTACGCTGGAAAAGGCATTTATTCTACTAATTTACAGAGATATACATCGATATATCGGTTCATAAATTTCGGGATTAATAATCAACTAATAAAAGCTATAATATTCAATTGTTTGATGAAAGCCTTTTTCAAGCTGATTTGTAGGGATCGGAACGAGATAAACCGTCTTTGTTCGACGATAGACTGACGAAAAAATAGGAACGGTTTTACTCCAACTCAGTGTTTGAAGGGTTTCTATTTCTGCCCTTCAATTACTTGAAGAAAACTTGACGGCAGCCATACATTTTCCAAGTTAGTGGCCTCTGCAAACAACGGGGCAATCTCTTCATCGCGAAAGCCGGCAATGCCACATCCAACACGGGTGACCAAAAAATGCAATTCGGGATGCGATCGGGCAAAGGCGATGAACTCTTCCACATAGGGTCGGATGGCTTCCACACCACCATGCATGGTAGGAATTCCATACGAATTACCTTGCAATCCCGCGCCCTGTCCCCAAATGGCACCAAAATGCCGGTAAGCAGTAGCGGCAGCACCACCTCCGTGTGCTCCTTCGAGATTACTTCCGAAAACGAAAATTTCGTTGGGTTTGAGTTCCGTTATCCGTTCGGGCGTAATTCTTCTATTCGACGGTTCGGTTTTCATTATGGTTTGATATGAGGTTTATACATATCGTCGGCAGTGATTCCGCATTCGTTTTTCATTTCAATGCAATATTCGAGTTTTCCGAGATTAGCGTCCGTGTTATTTGTCCCGAAAGTAAATTTCAAGCCGGCAGCTTTGGCTTTCCGAATAAATGTCTTGTGTGGAATTTTGTAGCGATTGTTGATTTCGAGAGCTTTTCCGTTCTGCACCATAGCATCTATTACCCTGTTCATGCGTTCTTCGGTCCAGAACTCATCGTAACGATCGCTCATTACATCCGGCAGAAAAGTTGGATTTACATACACATCCATGGGTTCTTTCATCACCTCTACGATTTTATCGACAATCAAGTCCATATATTTCTGCTCATCATCGATGAATACTTCTTCGGGAATCCACAGGCGTGTTCTGTTTCCCTTTGTATCGATGAATGTCATGGCGTCGGTAAACACATAGTCGAACCGGTCGCGTACTTCTTTCGAAAACGTAGTAGGCCACTCACGACCTTCGCCCTGCATGGCAAAAACGAAAGGCTGCCCTTTCATGCTGTCGAGATAATGGATGACTTGTGCATCATTTTGAATCGGAAATCCGATTCCGCAATTGGGTGCAAGTGCATAATTTATGCCGAACTTTCGCGATTGCTCCGCAGCTTGCTCGCCTGTCCAACCACCTTTCAGGTGAACATGATAGTCGAGTACCGGAAAATTTTCCTGATGCAGTTTGACGATATCGTCGGCAGATTCGTCGATTGACGAAACAATAGCCGGAGATGCGGGTTTTATTTTTTCGATCGCGATGCGCTTAAACTCCAAATTGCCGCCACCCGTATTTTTTATAAAAATTGTTCCCTTCGACAGCAGTTGGTCAGCATGATCTGCAGTGCGAAAAGGTTTGTCCGGCTCGGTATATTCCACAACGAGATATTCATTGAGCCTGATGGTGATGGTCTTGCCATCTACACGAATGCTCATATCGAACCATTCGCCGGTTTTGACTAGAGATTTTACGAGATTACGAACCGAAAGCAAACTGCCCGTCTTGGTCCACCATTGCATAGCCGATGTATCGTTGTCGAAAGCCACACGATATCCTCCATTTCCGTGATCATCTGTATGAAATGCTATGAATCCCTTACCGGTTTCAACAGTTCGAGCGGTAAGCTTTAATTCGAAGTTGTCGAAAGATCCGTCGGTAAGTGTCAGTGAAGCATCATTTTCCAGGGAAAGAATACTGTCATTGAGTTTGACATCACCTTGAGCAGTCCATTGATCGATGCTGTTGCCATCGAAAAGTGTCTGCATTGATGTGGAATTTGAACATGCACCGACTGCCATCAGCACAAAAATCATGACGGCATACCTACTGTTGTTTTTACTCATGGAAGTAGTTATTTGTTTTTTGTTATCAGAGAGTCAAAAGTATAAAAAAAGATATAAACTTTCTCTTCCGCTGAAGATTTTAACGCTGAAAAGAAAGATTTATCGGATCAATCAAAAGATGTAAACAAGCTCAACGGTCAGTTTGTCGGCATCCATTTCTTCATTTTGGTGCATGAAGTCGAGTCGGTTGTTCACGAAATACCATTCGTAGTCGATTCGAAGAAGCGAATCAAACGGTTTTGGACTCAATCCGAAGGCCAGTCCAAGAGTTAAGCGATTGACATCGAAAACATCGTTGCCGGTTTTGTCGATAAAATCGTAACGTGCTGCCGGCATCAGATTTTTAAACAGATACGTATCTTTCAAAGGAAAAGAATATCCGGATTGCAAATATGCAGAAACAAAATTTTCTCCATTGACTTTGTCATCGCGCTTCATAATCTCGGTTTCTATTTTCCAATTGTCTGAAGCATAGCGAAGATCAGCCCCATAGAGAAGGTAATGAATATCAGGCGAATTGGGATAGTCGTATATTTTCATGGTCGAGCGCCAACCCTTCATTCCTCCCAAAGTCAATCGTCCGGCTATCGACATTTTTTCGCTCCACAGCGGATTATTGATCGTGTTTCCGTTATATACTCCCAAATCGATGCCGAAAGGCATGTTTCCAATCCGTTTTACATATTTCGCCACAAAACCTATATCGCGCGTGCCGGCATAATATTTTGCCAAAAAGGTGCGATTGGCAAACATCATCGTACCCGGGTTGGTGGTATAGGAGTTGAAAATAGGAATGCTCGTTTGTCCAATTGTTAGAGACAGTCCTTCAATCGGTCTGAGGGTTCCACTCAAATCGAGTACTTGAAATTTACCTTCGTTGCTCAGTTCGACTTGCGCTCGATAATCGACCTTCGGATATATTTTGCCCGAGACACCAAGTCGTGAATTGCGTACCGAAAACCTTGATGTGCCGACAGGAGGCGCATATTCATATTTTGTTTTCAGCACGCCATCGAATCGAAAAAAAGGATACATCGATTCCTTTTCTTGCGAAAATAAACTCGTTGTCAGACCAATGCCGAAAATAAGAAAAAACAGGTAACGTTTCACTTCTTTGATGTTTGGTATGTTGTTAAAAATTAAGGTAAGATGGATGCACGTTCCCAATCAATCATTTTCCTCTTTATGTCGATGCCCCAGTGATAACCTCCAAGCTTGCCATCGGCACGCAACACGCGGTGACAGGGGATTAAACAGGCTATCGGATTTCGACCAATGGCACTTGCAACGGCACGCACTGCCTGTGGAGCTCCAATGGTTCGAGCAATTTCACCATAGGTAGTCAGCATGCCTTTTTGTGTTTGCAACAATGCTTGCCAGACCCGCATTTCGAAATCGCTTCCTTTAAGGTGAAGAGGCAAAGCCACAGAAAGTGCCCCATACTGATCGATTGCGCCGACTGCCGAAAATTGCAATTCTGTTTCTTCCCGATGAAAATTTCCTTTCGGAAAACGCATTTCTAGTTCTTCCAAAGTTTTTACCCCATCGCCGAAAGCAATAAAGCAGATTCCCTTCCGTGTATTTGCAACAAGTGTACTACCATATTGGGTTTGATGCACATGGTAACTGATAGCGATCGACGATTCTTCCTCAGGCAACATCCGCTCGATGATGAAAGATTGAGTGGATGTATAAAAAGTTTTTGATGGTTGCATCATTGTCTCTACTGTTGTTCCAAAACTTCGGTTTTATCCGCAAAAAACTCAAGTAATCCTTCGGAGAAAGCAATTTTTGTTTTTCCGTCGGGATCAGAATAAATAATGTAGTACTCCAATCCCGGAATTTTTTTTGCCATTTCCTCCGATTTTTTCAGGCCGGAAGCCATGAAAGCTGTAGCCATTGCATCGGCCGTCATGCAATCATCGGCAAGAACTGTAGCACTTAACATTTCGTTTTCGGAAGGATATCCGGTTTGAGGATCGATGGTGTGAGCAAACTTCTTCCCGTTTTTCACATAATAGTTTCGGTAATTCCCCGATGTGGCGAGACACTTATCGCAGATGGAGAGAATGGTTTGAAGCTCGTGATGCATACCGGTGCTGTCATCCATCGGCTTGTCGATGCCGATTCGCCAGCATTCTTGCTTATCGTTGACTCCTTTTGCTGCTATTTCTCCGCCAATTTCCACCATGTAGTTTTCGATACCGTGTCTTTTAAACAAATCGGCAACGATGTCGCACGAATATCCCTTGGCAATGGCTGATGTGTTAAGCTGTATGCGCGGATCTTTTTTTACGATCTTCCCGTTTTCCAATTTTATTTTGTCGTAGCCTACAAATTGTTTCAAGCTGTCGATCGTTCGCGGAGTAACATTATCCATGTTCCTAAATCCGAAACCCCACGCGTTAACGAATGGAGAGCATGTGATATCGAATTTGCCGTCCGAAATTTCAGAAATTTCCATAGCTCTGTTGAATACATAAATAAAAAAAGTATCAAGCTCTACCGGTTCGTTTCGGTTGACTTTGCTGATGATAGAAGAATCCAAGAATGGATTTAAAGACTGGTCGAATCTGTGAAGCTCATCCATGATCTCGTCGTACAGCGATCTGTCATAAGCATATTTGATATGAAAACTGGTGTGAAATATTTCTCCCTGTTCCTGATAATAGGTATAGTTTTCAGAGTTTTTGTCGTTTTTCTTCGAAGAAGAATTGCATGAAACAAAAAGGGAGGGAAGAGTAAAGAATAGCAGAAAAATATAGCAAGTGATTTTGAAAGACTTCATCGCGGTTGTATGTGTTAAGGGTTTATCTCCATTCTACGATCTCATTCAACGCTTTGCGTTTTTTGTTGCGGGCATCGGCCACAAAATCGTTGGCCGGATAACCAACGGGCAAGATCACCATCGGTTCCCACGAATCTGATAGTTGCAGTGCTTTTTTCACTTTTTCGACGTCGAAATGGCACACCCAGCAAATTCCGAGTCCCAAATCGGTAGCTTTCAACACAATGTGCTCAACGGCAATGGCAACATCAATGTCGCAATGATCTTTTCCATCGGTTGGTCGTTTCCACGACTGTGAATGATCGCCACATGCCACGATATAAGTTTGGGCTTCGGCAAACCACTTTCGATCGTAGCTTTCGCGCAAAGCCAACTTCATCTCTTCGGATGTGCATACGTAAAATTTCCAGGGTTGAAAATTCACGGCCGACGGAGCAAGACGAGCACTTTCGAGCAACTTGACGATGAGCTCCTTATCCACCCGTTTTTCACTGAACTTTCGAGTCGATTTTCTATTTTCTACTACGCTGTCGAATTCCATTTCTTTTCAAATTATATTTCTTCCGTAATTCGGTAATAATTTCTTTCCGGCGAATTTCGCGAAATAAGTTCTCCAATGAATCCGCCCAGAAAAAGCAAAGTACCCAATATCATCATCGTGAGGGCAATATAAAAATAGGGCGACTCCGTTACCAATCGGTAAGGATTTCCGTGCTTCATGTCGTAAATTTTAATGACTCCGACAGCAACCACTGCTATCAATCCGATCAGGAACATGAGCGACCCCCAGAGACCAAAAAAATGCATTGGTTTTTTCCCAAATTTGTTTAAAAACGATAGCGTCATCAAGTCGAGATATCCGTTAACAAAACGGTTCATACCAAATTTGCTCTTTCCATATTTACGTGGCTGATGGCGAACAACTTTCTCCCCAATTTTGGTATATCCTGCATTTTTGGCCAAAATCGGGATATAGCGATGCATATCGTTGTAAACCTCGATATTTTTCACTACTTCATTTTTGTATGCTTTCAATCCACAATTAAAATCGTGAAGTTTAATTCCCGATACTCTGCGGGCAGTGGCATTAAAGAGTTTTGAAGGCAGATTTTTTGACAAAATCGAGTCGAAACGCTTTTTTTTCCATCCCGATACCAGGTCATAACCCTCGTGCCGAATCATCTTGTAGAGCTCGGGAATTTCGTCGGGACTGTCCTGTAGATCGGCATCCATCGTAATCACCACATCGCCCGAAACTTTCTGAAAAGCACAAAACAGTGCAGGAGATTTTCCGTAGTTGTGCTGAAAACGAATAGCGCGAATATTCGGATCCTGTTCTCTGAGCTTTGATATCACACGCCACGAAGAGTCGGTGCTTCCGTCGTCAACAAAAACTATTTCGTACGAAAACCGATTTTCGGTCATCACACGTTTTACCCAGACATAAAGCTCTTCGAGCGATTCTTCTTCGTTGTAGAGCGGAATAACAACAGAAATGTCCATTTTATCGAGATATAGATTGAGATTTTAATCCTCTTTACGAGAATTCTCGTTTTGTCTTGTGATTTCGATTTTCATTGCCAGCGGTACAATGAGAAGTGACAGAACAATGCCTATCAACACATCACTTATTATCAAATTAAGAGTATAGAGAAAAGGCGTCGGAACGGGTTGATTTCTGACCTGTTCAATCGCATTTTGATCTACAGGTAGCGATTCAGCTATCGAAATAATGTTTTCGAACGTATTCGGTATGTAGTTCGGATCGATCCATAAAACGTGAATCATCACGATAATCGCTTCGATCAGGCCTGCGTAAAAAAACAGCAGCATCGAAAATTGCACTCCGTGCCAAAAACCGATACGACTGCCTTCAATCTGATTTTTGTATTTCACAATAAAATAGAGCAAAATAAGAGGCGTTCCGATACTTAACAATGATTGCACAATTCCCAAAAAAGGAAATTGTGTTGCACCAATCACAAAAAGATATTTGAAAACCCAGAACCCCCCCAGTATAAGACCGCTATTCATAGCGTAGTTCATCAATTGACTTTTGTCTTCCTTCATCTGTATCGGTTTTATTTTCGTGCAAAAATAATCAAAAAATACGAAAACATAAGGATAACCATCTCTGTCATTTTTGATAGAAGTATTCCGATCGGCTTTCAATTTATGTTGACGATAATATTCAAAAGTTAAAAAATGGATTACCTTTGCGGACGATACTAATTTATAAAAACTTTTCATTTTCTGTCAATGAGTAGCGATAAACAACTTTCTCCGGCTTCGAAAACGGTAGTTGGAGTGCAATTTCTTTTTGTGGCATTCGGAGCCACAGTCCTTGTACCCCTTCTGGTGGGACTCGATCCGTCAACGGCTTTGTTTACGGCAGGTGTAGGGACATTGCTTTTTCATTTGGTTACGAAAGGCATTGTCCCTATTTTTTTGGGAAGCAGTTTCGCATTTATCGCACCAATTGTCAGAGCAACCGAATTATACGGACTCGCCGGAACGCTTTCAGGATTGGTGGCCGTAGGCCTTATATATTTCATGATGAGCGGGTTGATAAAATGGCAGGGACTAAAAATAATCGATCGTCTTTTTCCGCCTGTGGTCATCGGTCCGGTGATCATGCTCATCGGGTTGTCGCTCGCCGGTACAGGCGTAAATATGGCAAAAGAGAATTGGTTGCTTGCTCTCATATCTTTGTCAACAGCCGTTGTCGTTAGTTTGTTCGCCAAAGGGCTGTTAAAATTGATACCTATTTTCAGTGGAATCATTATCGGATATTTGGTATCCATTTTTACGGGAAAAGTTGATTTTTCGGGCATAGCGACCGCTCCCTGGATTGGCTTACCACAATTTGAGAAACCGGCGTTTTCTTGGGAAGCCATTCTCTTTATGATTCCTGTTGCAATAGCACCTGTCATCGAACATGTAGGCGACGTGTATGCAGTGAGTCACATCGCCGGAAAGGATTTCGCGAAAAAGCCCGGCTTGCATCGCACCATGTTGGGCGACGGCATTGCATGTTGTTTGGCAGGGCTGGTGGGCGGCCCTCCTGTAACTACCTACTCCGAAGTTACCGGTGCGATGGCTCTGACTAAGGTTACCGATCCGGCCGTGATAAGGATCGCCGCCGTGACGGGCATTGTTTTTTCGTTGGTGGGCAAGGTAAGCGCCGTGCTGAAATCGATCCCGAATGCCGTTTTGGGCGGTATTATGCTGTTACTTTTCGGGATGATTGCCGCAGTGGGAATCAACAACATGGTTCACAACAAAACCGATATGAACAATACCCGCAATCTCATCATTGTTTCGCTGATACTTACCACCGGCATCGGTGGAGCGGTTTTTCAATGGGGAACTTTTAGTATTTCGGGTATCGGTCTTTCAGCCCTTGTAGGGATTATTCTCAATCTGATTCTTCCGAACTCAAAAAAGGATGAGGATGTGCAAGCGAAAGAATAAATAGCTATTTTAGAAAATTAATTATTTGATATTTGTCTTTATTCAACAGAAATACTTTAAAATTTGTCGGATCTACTGAGCATTTTTGTTGTATAAATATTGAAGGACAAAATCATAATCAATTCATCAAGAGTCACAAAAGTGAAGCAATTGAACCGTAATAAAAATGCCCGAAGATTTCGGGCATTTTTATTATTTATCTTACAGTCCTGAATAACCGGGATTTTGAGTAAGCTTATTATTAGCCTCCAATGCCTGAATAGGTATTGGGAAAAGTATTTTATAAATTGGAGTGGTTTCGGGTTTTAAAAATCGAGGCGCTGTAAACGTTCCAAAACGAATCATATCTTGACGCGTGTAACATTCCCAAGCCATTTCATACCTCCGCTCTCTATAAATATCTTCCAAGGTCACTTCTGTAAGTAGTTTGGAGGGATCATCAAAGGCTCTTTTTCGAACCTCATTCACAAGAGGTAATGCTTCTGCATTTCGGCCTAAACGAACCAATGCTTCGGCTTTCATCAAATAAACATCAGCTAATCGGAAAATTGCAAAATCATTTTCAGAATTTGCAGACATACCGGGCTCAATTGCCCATTTATAACAACGAGCTCCAACTTCTTGATGAACCTCTCCCCAAGTTCCATCATACTTATTTTGCGATCCTTCAATTATAGGTATGTCAATCGTATGAATGAGATCGCGGCCATGTTGAGTGATCAGCACATCTCCTGTAGCCGGATCAATCATAGGTCCGATAAGAAATGACCAATCTTTGCGCTTATCCGCATCATCATACTGATTTACATAATCGGGGATTGCACTAATTCCATTCCATGGACTGATGCTAATACCTAAAGCTATTGGATCTTTATAATGCAAAGTTCGATGCAAAATATGATTCCCCCATTCTTTTCGAGTAAACACGCAAGGGAAAATGATTTCCTTTGACGACTCATTATTTACTTCAAAAGATAATTTCCAATTTGGCTCAAGAATGTAAGGTAATTTTAAGACTGAATCGCAAGCATCGATACAATTTTGCCATTCAGCGGTTCCTTTAGTGAAAGAAGACTCAGTAAGCGTTCCCGTAAAAATTTCGGCATTCAAATACATTTTTGCCAACAAAAAATACGCCGCTCCTTTAGTAAACTTTCCATAAGTTTTTGATGACACGTCTGATGGAAGTTGATCTTTTATCTCAGTAAGTTCATCTATTACAAATTTATAAACATCTTTTCTACTAGTAGTACTAGGCAATTCTGTATCGTCGAAACTAGTAACCAACGGAACATTTCCAAAATAATCGATCAGTATATAATACCAAAAAGCCCTTACACCACGTATTTCAGCAATGGCATTAGCTTTTTTTGTTTCATCCATTGATGTGTTTGATTCTATAATTGCCAATACTTTATTGCAGGTGGTAACACCGTTATTCGCACTATTCCAAAATCCGTTCAATACTCCATTTCTTGGCTGCCAAGTATGTCTGCCTAATTCCATATGAACACCACCATCCCACCAATCACCTCCGATTCGAGTAGGAGTTATAGCCATATCCGCAGATTCTTCCGAAATAACTAATCCATCTCCAGGCCATAAACTAGTCAATGAACGATAGATTGGTGCAATTATAGCATTGATTTGAGCCTCAGTTTGGCCGAATTTATCGGCAGGGATTTTATCATATACATCTTCTCCTAAGTCAGTACACGAAAAAAAGAATAACAGAGAAAAAGAAGTTAGTAGATATTTGATTTTTGTTTTCATAGACTTTAATGGTTTTATTATTAAAAACTTAAACTTACTCCAAGAGAAAATGTTCTTGGTTTGGGATAAAATTCTCGTTCTTCCTTTCCAGGATCAACTCCGTCCATCCTTACTTCAGGGTCAAGACCGGTGTAATTAGTAATAACAAACAAATTCTGACCTGTAATGTACACACGAGCATTATTCAACCACCCTATTCGAGATGTGTCGAAGTTATATCCAATGGATAGGTTATCGAGTCGTATATGGGATCCATCTTCTACATAGTAGCTACACATTTGAGGAGCTTGAGTTAGCCCTATCTTTAGAGCTTCTTTTCGTACATTAGCACCGATCAAACTTTGGGAATTAGAGTATGCAATCTTTCCAATATTCAGGACATCGTTACCTACAGTACCTCTGAAGAAAAACGATAAATCCCATTTTTTATAATTGAATGTATTTTGCCATCCGAAAACAAAGTCCGGTTGAGCATCTCCTACATAAGTACGATCAGCATCCGTAATTTCACCCTCTCCCGTAATATCTTCGATTATGTATTTTCCATTTTCATCAATGCCATTACTCTTAAGCATATAAAACTGACCCACAGGGTACCCTTCTTCCAATATTGATGAAGTAGTAGCTGACATACCTCTAATTCCACCAACATCCCCCACATATAGTCTACTCGTAGAATATAATTCATTGGATAATTTCGTAACTTCATTATGATTGAAAGAACCATTGATCGAGGTAGTCCATGTAAAATTAGAGTTTCTAATTGGAGTTGAAGAAAGTGCAAATTCAAACCCGGTGTTTAACATATCTCCTACATTCGCCATAATTCTATCATGTAAAAAAGGAGGAGTAGGTACAGCATATTCATAAAGCATATCCGACGTTTTTTTGCGATACCATTCTACAGTTCCATTTAAAACATTTTTAAAGATCGAAAAATCAAGACCAATATTGAGAGAAGAAGTTTGTTCCCACTTTAAATCAGGATTAGCATTCTGAGCAATTTTATAGGAAGTGTACCAGTTTCCCTGATCATAATAAGACCCCGAACGACCATACAATTCTAATGTTTTGTAAGGATCAAGTCCGTCTTGATTTCCGGTAACACCATACCCTACTCGAAATTTCAAATCATCCAGCCATGTAACATCTTTCATGAATTCTTCTTGAGAAACGCCCCAAGCAGCTGATACCGAAGGAAAAGTACCCCATTTATGATTCGATCCAAATTTAGAAGAACCATCATAACGAAGTGTCGCTGTAAGCATATATCGTTCTTTATATGCATAATTTAATCTTCCGAAAAATGAAATTAAACGATACATATTTTTCTCAGACAAAACATCTTCGGGAAGTAGATTCTGTCCTGATTGCAAATCGTTTGCCTTTAACATATCTGTAATAAAAAAACGATTTTGCGCTTGAACTCTTTGAAAATCATTTTGTTCCCATGAATAACCGCCCAAAAGTGTAACCTTATGAGCATTGTTAAATACGGTATTGTATGTGAGTGTAGATTCCAACAAATTTTTATCCATCGTTCTTGCGTCACGCTGAGCGAAACCTTTTGGATCTCTTCCATTATATGTTTCACTGTGATCGTAACGAGAATAATCAAAAGATTTTCTTTGAGTGTACAATGTCAGTTTACCAATAAGATCCTCAGTAAAGCTAAATTCAATATCGCCATTACCATAAAAATCTACATTTTTAATATTTCTTTCATTCATTTCTATTTGTCTCAAAGGATTTCCTTGATTCCATTCGGTCAAATCAAACCAACTTCCATCCGAATTATACACAGGATAAACCGGTAAAAAGTTTGAAGCTAACATTGAATTAGATTTATCGCTCGGAGAAATATTTCGGATGTTTGCAACGCCTGTGAGTCCAATTCTGAGTTTGTTGTCAATAGCTCTTTGGCTGAATTGGAATCTGAAATTGAAATTTTCAAAAGTGTTGTCTTTCATAATTCCTTCCATGTTCCGATAATTGACAGATGCCCTATAATTATTCGCCGAACCTCCCCCGGAAAGAGATAGAGAATGATTTTGGGAAAATCCGGTTCTCAATATTTCATCAAACCAATTGGTATCGGCATTATAACGGTCAAAAGCAGCGGCCTGTTCCTGTAATCCATTTTCAGTTACATAATTACGCCAATCTTGAGCCGAAAGCATCTCCGGCTTGTTGGCGGCAGTAGAAATGGCAACGTATCCATCGTAAGAAATTCGTTGAGCACTTGCTGAACCTCTTTTTGTTGTAATCAGAATAACACCTCCGGCAGAACGCGACCCGTAAATAGCTGCAGAAGACGCATCTTTAAGAACGGAAATGGATTCAATATCCTGAGGTGCAACTGAATTTAAATCACCTCCGGGAACACCATCTATAACAATGAATGGACCGTTATCCCTTTGAAGTGTATTAACTCCTCTTAAACGAATAGTTGGACTATCGTTTAAATCTCCACTCGCAGAAGTAATAGAAAGACCCGCAACTTTTCCTTGAAGCAAGTCGGCTGCATCTTTAGTTAAACCTTTGTTAAAATCTTTTTCGGAAACGTTGGCAACAGATCCTGTAATCTCTCTCCTTGTCTGTGTCCCATATCCTACGACCACAACTTCATCCAAAGCAGCCACGTCTTCACGCATTGTAATGTCAATAGTCGATCGGCCATTTACGGCAACCGACTGCGGCTGCATTCCCACATACGAGAAATCGAGAACGGCGTTGGTAGGGACATTCTCCAATTCGAACTTTCCATCCATGTCGGTAACCGTTCCCGAAGAAGTCCCCTGAATTTGAACCGTTACTCCGATTAATGGTTCTCCCGATGCATCTTTCACCGTTCCTCTAACGGTGCGATTTTGAGCAAACACACTGAACGAAAACAAGCAAAAAACCAGGAATAAAGCTCCTTTCGTCAGTTTCCATAAATTTTTTTCTTTAGGTGTCATAGATCATTTTTTTAAGTTAAATGTTTGCGATTTTTAATTAGAACAGGACAAATATATCAAATCAAAATAAATATTCAAAGTTTATGGTAATATTTTTTTTTATTTTAATCTTACAACTACGAAGAAAGACCTAAATCAAAGCAATGTTAATTGATCCCCTTTCATGATTATTCACAACGAACACTTCGAAAGTGTAATAAAATTGATTTCCTTTGCACAAATTTTTTACTGACTATGCTTTCTGTCGAAAATATTACGGTTGAATTTGGTGGTTTTGTCCTGTTAAATGATATTTCGTTTGTAATCAACAAAAACGAACGCGTCGCATTGGTCGGAAAAAATGGAGCCGGAAAATCTACTTTACTCAAGATTATGGCCGGCAAACAAATGCCGACGCATGGATCGATAGCTTACCCAAAGGATATTTCGGTAGGTTATCTTCCTCAGCAGATGACTTTAAGCGATGCGCGAACGGTGAAAGCAGAAGCATCTACGGCCTTCGAACATCTGCAAAAGATGGAACGTGATTTGGAAAAACTGCACATCCAGCTTGCAGAACGAACCGATTACGAATCGCAAGAATACGGCCAACTTATCCAACGAGCAAGTGATTTGCAGGAGCTTCTGCAACTGTCGGGAATCCACAATTTCGAAGCAGAAGTCGAAAAGACACTGTTGGGATTAGGTTTTTCGCGTTCCGATTTCGACAGGCCGACTCGCGAATTCAGCGGCGGATGGCGCATGCGCATAGAACTTGCCAAACTTTTGCTGCAAAATCACGACGTGTTGCTTCTCGACGAGCCCACAAATCATCTCGACATAGAATCCATCCAATGGCTCGAAAACTTTCTGGTTTCGCATTCCACGGCAGTAATGCTGGTTTCGCACGATCGCGCTTTTCTGGATAAGGTAACCAACCGGACTATCGAAATTATGCTCGGCAATATTCACGACTATAAGGTCAACTACAGCAAATATGTAGAGTTGCGTAACGAACGTCGGGAACAGCAACTTCGAGCATACGAAAATCAGCAAAAGCAAATTAAGGAAACCGAAGATTTTATCGAACGTTTTCGATATAAACCAACAAAATCCAATCAGGTGCAATCGCGTATCAAACAGCTCGAAAAAATAGAAATCATCGAGGTGGACGAAGTGGATAATTCGAAGCTGAATCTGAAGTTTCCTCCGTCTCCCCGCTCGGGTTCCTACCCTGTCATCATGGAAAATGTGTCGAAAAAATACGGCGATCACACGGTTTTCTCGGATGTAACGCTTACCATCGAACGAGGAGAAAAGGTGGCTTTTGTCGGGAAAAATGGCGAAGGAAAATCGACGCTCGTTAAGTGCATTATGAATGAAATTTCTTTCGACGGCAAACTGCAATTGGGATACAATGTCAGAATAGGTTATTTTGCTCAAAATCAGGCGCAATTGCTGGACGAAAATCTTACGGTTTTCGAAACCATCGATTATGTGGCCGTCGGCGATATCCGTACGAAGATTCGCGATATTTTGGGCGCTTTTATGTTCGGCGGCGAGGCATCAGAAAAAAAAGTGAAAGTACTGTCCGGCGGCGAACGTGCCCGATTGGCAATGATCAGACTGCTGCTCGAACCAGTAAATCTGCTCATTCTCGACGAGCCTACCAATCATTTGGACATGGCTTCAAAAGATGTGCTAAAGAAGGCTATTCGCGAATTCGATGGTACGGCAATTATCGTTTCGCACGATCGCGATTTTTTGGACGGCATCGTCAGCAAAGTGTATGAATTTGGGCATGGAAAAGTAGTTGAGCACCTTGGCGGGATTTACGATTTTTTGAATCGAAAAAACATCGACAATCTGCAAGCATTGGAACTTGCTACTCCGAATTCGGCGCAAAACGTTTCGGAGATGAATGAAACTACTTCGGCCGGCAAACTTTCGTATCAGGAACAAAAAGAGCGGAATCGACTAACGAGAAAACTCGAAAAAGAAGTTGCAGACTTGGAATCTGAAATAGAATCCATCGAGAAAGAAATCGAGCGCCTCGAATCTCAACTATCCACTCAAAAAGGTTCTTCCGACACATCTCTGTATTATAAACATCTCGAGCTTAATACGAAACTCGACACGCTGATGCAGGCATGGGAAAATAAACAAAACGAATTGAACGATTTTCTGAATCGAACCTGATTTAATTCTAAACAATAAACGCGGATTCGGCGTTAAGAATAAGCGCAAAAAATTAATTATGTGGCAAAAAATCAGCAAAATTATTTTGAAAACCCTTGGCTGGAAAATAACAAATATCATTCCCGATATTCCCAAATGCGTATTGGCTATAGCTCCTCACACCAGCAACTGGGATTTTTTGATTGCAAAATTGGCCTATACGTCCCTTGACAGAAATGCCCATTTCCTCATAAAAAAAGAATGGTTTTTTTTCCCGTTCAACCTTTTTTTCAAAAGCATTGGGGGCATCCCTGTGGATCGATCAAAAAATCAATCGATGACGGACATTATGGCCGAAGAATTCGGCAAACGTGACCGATTTCAAATCGCCATTACTCCTGAAGGAACGCGTAAACGTGTAACCGAATGGAAGCGTGGTTTTTACTATATCGCCGATAAAGCACAAGTTCCTATTGTACTCATCGGCCTGGACTATAAGAATAAAATCATTTCTTTTCTCGATGTTTTCACTCCCACAGGTCATGTGGAAGAAGACATGCTTACTATTCAATCGAGATATAAAGGATTGTCAGGCAAAAATCCCGACAATTTTTCTTCGTAGCATTCATTGTCGGCTACGGACATTCCTTTGCTGCATTGTTTGCCGGTAAAGCATTTTCCGATGAGATATTTAATAAACCATCATCTTCTTTTCTCAAGCAATGGATCGGATAAAGTTGCCATAATTTTTTATTGCATGCTTTTTATTTTGGAAAAATACATGGCAAACGAGCGGTAAAGAAAATGCGTCCATTTACCGAAAGGAACGATGATAAGTGCCCATTGCGCCAACACCGTCAGGTGAATGATGTACATCCATTGTTGGGTTTCGATCAGTCCCAAATCGATGAATAATCTGACCAAAAAAGCAGTAACACCCATCAACAAAAGCCACACTACGAACAACCAGTCCGAAGGTTGCGAAAACCGGTTGAGCGATTTATTTTTCTTGATGCGACTCCCTACGAAATCGATCGTTACCACAAATATCAGAAAACTTTCGATGTATCCCAACACGATCACAAAAATGCTTTGAGAGCCGAACCAGTTGAGAAAAACCGTTGTGAAAAGCAGCGACAGGTAGGCAATCACGAGCACAAAATGCTCGAGCCATCGGAAATGAACGTCGCCGTCGCAATCCTTATATCGTTTTTGAGTGAACATGTGAACCAGCAAATCTCTCAGTGCAGATACATAATTTTTGAACGGAGCTTTCACCTTTGGCTTGATGATGGTGAAATACCACATTCGCAACAGGTTGGGAAGAAAAATTACCAGAAGCACTGTCCCGATCGCGGTCATTTCGAAATAGTGCCCAATGTGGAGCATGCGTTCGGCATCGAAACCCACGGAATTGGCAAACAACAAAACGCCGGCAAACACCAGCAATAATGCAGCAATGGTGAACGAGAGCGAACGATAGAGCAGTCCCGACAACCCCGTCCAATCGTATTGTGCGGTAAGCCATCTGCGGAGCGACATCATTAGTTCTCCCGGATTGGCTGTTTGCGGACAATTGGCTGTACATTCGCCGCAGTAATAGCACTCCCACGGTTTGAGCGACGATTTGATGTCTTCTTCGAGCCCCAGTGCGCTGTATCGAACCATTTCGCGTGGAAAAGAATCGTCGGTGGTGGATAGCGAACATACCGCCGTGCAGGTTCCGCAATTGTAACACGCGTTCATATTTACGGCACCGTATTTTTTTAGTTCTTCCGAAAACTTGGGATTGATTTTTGTTGCCATTATTTTACCGGTTTATACGAAAAATATTCATCCATATCGTCGATTTCGCCAACAGCTACCATACCATATTTCACTAGCGTTAGAAGATAATAAGTAACGTCGGGTTTGGACATTTGCAATTTTTCGGCCAGTTGCGGAATTGTCATTTCCTGCTCTTTCAGGGCATCGACGATGGCCTTTTTGATGCGATTGAACTCTTTGAGTTGTTCCTTTGCGCTATCGGGAACACCTTGCTTGTCCCGAAGATATTTGGCGGTTTTTCCGATTTCTATTTCCATAATTTTGTTAAGCTAAAGCATCGATCATACTCATCATTTCTTCACTCGTATAACCAATCAGGTTGATGGCATCTACCGGACAAACGGGAGCACACATACCACAACCCTTGCACACCATCGGGTTGACGGATGCAACCTTTCTTCCACCGGTTTCTATCTGTTCGATAGCATCAAAAGGACAAGCATTGCTACATTTGTCGCACCAGGAGCAAATATCCTGATTGATTTCGGCGATAATCGGTTCCGTTTCGAGTGTCCCTTTGCTGATATACGAAAACGATTTTGTTGCTGCCGACAAGGCCGAATTTACCGATTCGCTGATGTTTTTCGGCCCCTGACAGGTGCCGGCAATGGTTACGCCATCGATCACAGTTTCCACCGGTCGGAGTTTCATGTGAATTTCGTTGAAAAAACGGTCTCTGCCTTTCGGCAATTTAAGCATCGTGCCGATAGACTGGTCTGCTCGCGGCACCATTCCGGTTACCAGCACCACCAAATCGACTTCCATTTCCATCTCCTTTCCGGCCGAAAGAATATCTTTTACGGTTACGACCGTTTTTTTGCCTTCGGTACGAATTTCAGGGAGATTATGTTCATCGAATTGCAGATACAGATCGCCCATTTGCAGCGATTCGGCATATAGCAGCTCCTGCTTGCCATAGGTGCGGATGCCACGCGTGAGATGAATATTTTGAATACCTTTGAATTTCTTTTTAGCTTCTATGGCCGTATGAATGACTGAAGTGCAGCAAAATCGCGAACAATACGTGTTTTCGCCCTCATTCTGACGGCTGCCGACACAATAAACATAAGCGATATTGTTTATTTTCTTGCCGTTGAACTCCAATGATTTGCCGGCAGATTTATCGACCAGTTGTTTAAATTCGGGCAAGGTGATCACAACCTCGCTCGTTCCGAATCCATATTCCCCCTGTTTCGGCAAATAATGATCATAGCCTGTTGCTACCACAATTGAGCCTACATGCAATTCGATGATTTCCATCGGATCGTCCTCTTTTTGCGGACGCCTGCGAATTTTCAACTCGAAATTGCCAATGCTTCCTTTGGTGTCCGTAACTTCCGCACCTGTTAGAATGGTTACATTGTTATACTTTCGCAAATCGCTTTCGATGCGGGTCGTCAATTCAAAACCCTTTTCATCGGTCATAAACAGACTGCCCCATTCGGCAGTGTGTCCTCCCAATCGGTTTTCCTTTTCGATCAGGATCACATTCGATTTTTTTTCGGCGAGCGACAAAGCTGCTTTCATTCCGGCAATACCGCCACCGATGACGGCGATGGTTTTTTCGGCTTCGAACTGATTGGGAAACAGCGGATCGGCATATCGCGATTTGGCAATGGCCGCCTTAACCAGCCGAATGGCTTTTTCGGTTGCACCGAGTTTGTCGTCGGAATGTGCCCACGAAGCTTGTTCGCGAATGTTAGCGTGAACATACGTATATTTGTTCAAATCGCCCCGTTCGGTAACATTGCGGAATGTGGTGAGATGCAATTTGGGTGAACACGAAGCCACAATCACTCCGTCGAGATTGTGTTCGTGAATATCCTGCACCATATCGGTCTGATTGGTATCCGAACAGGCAAACATGGTAGTTTTGGCTATCACCACACCCTGCTCGTGTTCTACGGCAGCGCGTACCTTTTCTACATCCACGTAGTCGGAAATATTTCCGCCGCAATGACAAATATAAACGCCTAATCTTTCTTTCATACGCTTTGATACCGGGTTAAGTAACTGATTGCTTCCGACGATGCCGAACCGGCCGATAGAATGGAATCGGGGATGTCCATCGGTCCCGATGCCGTGCCGGCAACAAAAACCCCGTCGATACTGGTTTTGGCCGGACTGCCCAACAAATCTTTTTGCGCCACAAACTGCAACGGATCGAGTTTGAGCGAATTGCCGTCAAATATTTTCCCTACCGACGGATTAGATTTTACACCCACGGAAAGCACTACCATATCGTGTTCGACTTCCTTCACCACCCCTTCGGCTATATCTTCGTAACGCAGAATAAGATTTCCGTTTTCTTTCTCGGTGATTTTGCCGATTTTTCCTTTCACAAAATTCACGCCCATTCCTTCGGCTTGCCGGTAAAATTCTTCGAATCCCTTGCCGAAGGCTCGAATGTCGATATAATAAATTGTAATATCTGCCATTGGTAAAGCACCCATCAGCAATTGCGCCTGCTTCATGGAGTACATGCAGCAAATTTGTGAGCAAATGGGGTTGCCAACGGTGTTGTCGCGCGAACCGGTGCAGAGCACATAAGCGATGCGATCGGGCACTTTACCGTCGCCCGGTCGCAAAATGGTGTTGTAGGGTCGTGTCGGAGCAATTTCGCGCTCCATCTGCATGGAAGTTATCACGTTTTTGTATTGACCGTAGCCGAAGCGGGGTATCTCGAGCGGATCGAAAAGATTGAAACCGGTGGCAAGGATGACCGTTTTGGCGTGAAGCTCATAATATTCCGTTTCCATCGTAAAATCGATGCAATGCGTAGGACAGGCTTTTTCGCAAGCACCGCACAGGGTGCAGTTTTCGATATCGATGACAGCCGCTTTGGGATTGGCAATGCTGAATGGAATAAAAGCCGCCTTGCGACCGATGAGCCCGAATTGATATTCGTCCCGAACGCTCACAGGGCAGGCTTTTTCGCACAGTTGACATGCCGTGCAGTCTTCCACTCTTACATAACGTGGTTTTTTCGTGATTTGTGCAACGAAATCGTTGTCGCCTTTTTTCGCGATATGGGTTACCTCGCTTTCGGTGAAAACGGTGATATTTTTGTGTCGAGCTATTTCCGATACTTTTGGAGTCGTGATGCAAGCGGCACAATCGAGGGTCGGGAAAACCTTACTCAACAAAATCATTTTCCCGCCAAGCGAATGATCTTTTTCTACCAACAGCACCTTGTAGCCGGTGTTTGCAAGATTTATAGCTGCCTCGCCTCCTGCAATTCCTGCGCCGATAACCAAGGCATCGTACTCGATAATTTTTCTTTCTTCCATTAATTGTTGTTTGAATGGATGGTTTTTATCAGATAATCGTTGAAACTGCGCATTTGTTTCACAAAGGCCTCGCTGCAAACCGAGCACAAGGCGGCCATGCGCAGACGCGCAGGATCGATTTCCTTTTCTTTCATCTTTTCGTGCGTCATCGCCACGATGTTTCCGGTTTTTTCGGTACACGATTCGCCGAAAATACAATCGGTGCCGTCGGCTGCGATGAAAACTCCGTCGAAGCCTTTTTCGTAGGCATGCATAATCCACGACGGTTTGATACCGCTCGAACACGGAACCGTGATGGTATAAACCGTAGGCGGATAGTGCAGTTTAAGCAATCCCGCCATGTCGATGGCGGGATCCGAAATCTTTTCGGTGGAGAATACGAGTATCTTCGCGTTCTTTTTGAAGGAATCCGACATTTCGAAACAGTTTTTTCGATGTTGGGGTTATTTCTTTCTCAGATAAACTTTGAAATATCCGTTCTCGTCGATCGATCCGAGATATTCGTGTCCCTGTTTGGTGCACCATTTCGGGATATCGATTTTTGTGCCTTCGTCGGCCGATAATACTTCCATCACATCGCCCACATTGATAGTGCCGATGGCTTTTTTTGCTTCCAAAAGCGGTCCCGGGCAGGCAGTCCCGCGTGCATCCACCGATTTGGCTATTGTCAATCCTTTCAATTCTTCTGTTGTCATGATGTTTGTTTTTTATGGTTTCCCCTTTTAGTCGAGGAAACGAGGTGAATATTTAATGTGAATATTTTTTTGGGAAACGGTCAAATAAACCATTGCATGCTGCTTTCGCCTGCATCGGCAACGAAAGTGGTTGCTCCGGCAAAACGGAGATTGGGGTAATCGATCATTTCTTCTTTCTTGAAGCCCATCAGGTGCATCGACATTTCGCACACCGTGATTTCGATTCCGAGCTCCGCTGCTTCCTTGAACATTTCGTCGAGCGACATTACGCCTTGTTTTTTCATCAGACTTTTGATCATCATGGGTCCCATTCCGCACATGTTGAGCCTGGATAGTTTCAGCTTGTTGCGCCCTTTGGGAAGCATGAATCCGAACATTTTCGAAATAAAATCTTTTCCTTTGGCTTTCTTTTTTGGATCACGCAAAGCCGCCAATGCCCAAAACGAAAAAAACAGTTTCACTTGTGTGTCCATAGCCGCGGCAGCCAGCGAGATGATCATTCCGGCCAATATTTTATCCATATCGCCCGAAACAATGGCGATGGACAATTGATCTTTTCGCGAATTTTCCATTCGTGTGGTTTGGGCTTTCAGGGTTTCGAGTTCCTCCAAAAGCTTTTCCATGCTTATTTCTTCCGATTTTTCCATGTTGTTGATTTTTTGTAGATGAATACAATGCGAAATAAGGAAATATTTCATTATTAAATTCTTTTTATCACGTGCAGAATCATACAATATTTTGTGATATGTATCACTTTTTAGATATCTTTGTCGTATGAAGAACGAATGCCTCAATTGCGCCTGCGTCATGAAATCGATGCAGTCGCTCAAAAGCTGTCAGTTGGAACAGCTAGAAAGTAATCATGCCGTAGTGCAATTTCGGAAAGGTGATCCCATCATCAAACAGGGAATGTTTTCGACCAACGTTGTTTTTCTGAAAAGCGGGTTGGTCAAAATTCATATCACGGGCCCTTATCACGAACAGATCGTGCGTTTGGCCAAAGCACCTACCTATTTGGGTTTGCCAACCACAATCGGCGATAAAATCAATCAATATTCCGTTACGGCAGTGCAGGATTCCGAAGTTTGCTTTATCGATCTGAACATCTTTAAGCGCGTATTGGAAGAAAACAAAGACTTTTCGTCCCATATCATTCTCGAGTTATGCAAAAGCGAACTCGAAAGCTATCGCAGATGTGCCAACCGCACTCAAAAGCAAACGCGAGGCAATTTGGCTGATGTTTTGCTCGATTTGTCGGAAAACGTTTTCGAGTCGACCGAATTCGTCTTGCCCATTTCTCAATCGGATATCGGCAATCTGGTTGATGCCAGTCGCGAAAGCGTGAACAGACTTCTATCCGAACTGATGAACGATGGAATCATCCGCATGGAAGGAAGGAAAATAGAGATTTTGAACAAATCTTCGCTGCAATTGATTTCTCAAAACGGATAAAGTGGCGAACCTTCATTGTGATTGTGTGCCCATATGGATGGAATTTCCCCATTCCCACACAATTTCCATCAGCTAAGTTCAACTTAGAAGTGCGAATTTCCTGATAAGTTTTACATAGGATTTTTAAAACAAAACTATGAAAAACATTGCGGGGGATTGCCAAACGGCTGGGGGTGCAAAACCCCCAAAGAGTGTCA
>Ga0228536_1000576_pt1 | contig 61269 bp, 60 predicted proteins | sample SJ1Smetagenome_FD_168611 | JGI IMG/M metagenome (GOLD analysis project Ga0228536, IMG submission 168611) | Enriched culture of PCE-dechlorinating microbial communities from Ithaca, New York, USA - SJ1.S | ecosystem: Engineered > Modeled > Simulated communities (microbial... > Unclassified...
GGGAGGGGTGCGGGGAGGGGGCAGGGGCCCGCGGCCCCTGGCCCCCTCCCCGCAAATAAAGGAAGCGCCATGAAGCAGACGTTACGAATCGGCACCCGGGGCAGCAAGCTGGCGTTGGCCCAGGCGAATTGGGTGAAGGCGCAGATCGAGGGCCGGCATCCGCAGATGGCGGTGGAGTTGGTGATCATCAAGACCACCGGCGACAAGATTCAGGATGTGCCGTTGGCCCAGGTGGGCGGCAAGGGGCTGTTCACCAAGGAGATCGAGGAGGCCATGTTGGCGGGGGAGGTGGACCTGGGGGTGCACAGCATGAAGGACGTACCCACGGAGGTCCCCCCCGGCCTGACCATCGGGGTGATCAGCGCCCGGGAGGACGTGCGGGACGCCTTTATCTCCCAGAGCTACCGGTCGCTGTTCGAGATCCCGGCGGGGGGCAAGATCGGCACCAGCAGTCTTCGGCGCAAGGCTCAGGTGTTGCACCTGCGCCCCGACCTGGAGGTGGCGAACTTGCGGGGCAATGTCGATACGCGTCTGAAGAAGCTGGAGACCGAGGGCTTTGCGGCCATCATCCTGGCGGCGGCGGGGCTGAAGCGATTGGGGCTGGAGCACGTCATCACGGCGTATCTGGAGCCCGACCAGATGCTCCCGGCCATTGGCCAGGGGGCCTTGGGGATCGAGTTCCGGGAGAATGACGCCCGGACGCGTGAAGCCCTGGCCTTTCTGGACGATCCGGTGGTGCACGACGCCTTGACCGCAGAGCGGGCCTTTCTGGAGCGCCTCCAGGGGGGCTGCCAGGTGCCGGTGGCGGCGCACGGCCGGGTGAAGGACGGCTGGCTGGTGCTGGAGGGTCTGATTGCCGACGTGGAGGGAAAAACGCTGCTCAAAGACCGGGTTGCCGGCCCCCCCGGCGAGGGGGAGGCCCTGGGGCGAAAGCTGGCGGAAATGCTTTTGGCCCGGGGTGGGGTGAAGATTTTAAGCGAGGTCTATGGCCGGGAGTTTAAATAAGAGCCGCCCCATTGACTCTAGTTAAATAAGGGCCAGAAAAGACATCCACATCTGAAGGAGATACATTCTGTGGCAAAGATCAATGGGCTGGATACGGAGAGTCTGATGAACGTAGTGGAGGGCGTCCGGCAAAACTGGGAGACGGGAAGGATTACCCGGTCGGCGTCGGTGGAATGGAAAGGCGGCTTCAAATCGGAGGCGACCTCCCGGCAATTCACCGCCCAGGTCGATATGCCTTGCGGCTTATGCGGCGAGGATTCGGCCATCAGTCCGCTGGAAATGGTGCTGCAGGCCTACGGGGCCTGTCTCACGGTGGGCTACGCCATGCACTGCGCCGCCCGGGGGATAACCCTGCAGGAACTGAAGATCAACATTGAAGGGGACGTCGATCTGCCGGGCTTCCTGGGTCTCCAGGCCCCGGAACACCTGAAGATGGACCCCCTGCCCGGCTATAAATCCATCCGGGTGGAGGTAAAAATGCAGGCCGGAGCCGACACCCAAACCCTGCAGGAGATCCATCAGCAGGTGGTGGGCACCGCCCCCGTGGGGCTGACGCTCACCAGACCCGTCCCGGTGGAGGCCACCTTAACCACCTCCTGACTAAACCACCGGGGGCAGGGCCGGCGCTTCTGCCCCCGCCACCTCCTACCTTTTGGGGCCGGGCGCCCCACCAGCTGCTTTTCCTCCCGGACAATTCCCGGCTGCCGCGAGACGGTGGCGCGTTGATCATCGCCGGCACCCGGCCGAGAGCGGTCGCGCCATACCCGGCGCACCACAAAAAGCCGGGCGGTCGGCAGCCCTGCTCCGTGGAAGAAAAAAAGATGCGTCTTTAGCGGCTGAGCTTTCTTCGCCAGCCCCACAGGCCCACCAGACCCGAGCCCAGCAAGGCCAGGGTGCCGGGCAGGGGAATCACCCGGGCATCGACGGTGTAGGTCCCCGATATATTTCCGTTATTAATGTTGTCAATAATGTCCAGGGCTACCCAGGTACCCGGGGAGGCCGGCAACGCGATGCTGAAGTCGGGATGGGCCGGGTCATAGGGGGTGATTTCGCCGGCCAGGCCCCGCACACTGCCGTCCCCGAACAGGAGGATAAAGGGGTCGCGGATTTGGGCGGTATTCCAGGAGGTGTTGCCGATGGTGAGGGCAAAGTCGGCCATCCGGACCGGATACTCAATGAAACCGTTGGGCCGCACCGACCCGTCCCCCAAGGCTACGGCCAGGAACGAGGCCTCAAAGATCGTCCCGGCAGGAATGGTCCGCAGACCGAAGGCCCCGGGGTCGAATTGATCCACGGTGAGATGGAGCCGGCCTTCAAAGGCCGGCAGGAGAGCATGGGCTACTCCCATCGACCAGCAGGGTACGATTACCGCCATGAGGAGGACCGCCAACAGGGTTTTCTGCATCATGAACTCCCTTCCCGACAGAGTGTGGCCGCGCCGGGCTTTGGCTTGTGGTCTGAAGGCCATGCCGACCCCTGGCGGCTGGGAGCAATATATGCACGAAATTATTTCCAGGCAATACTCCCCAACGCCCGGACGGATTTTTTTTTAGGGAATTCTCAGGGTGCCCAGCCGGGCTCATCGGGGAAGAACCAGAGCCGCAGATCGCGGGGGGCCAGGTCCAGGGTCAGGGAGCCGCCGGGCACCGGGCTCTGACCCGGGGCGGTCAACTCCCACCCGCGCGGGGTCGGGTGACCCAGCACCTTTTTCCAGGTCAGAAGGACGCCGGGCTGCGCCTTGGCCGTGGCGTTGATCACCGCCAGGACCCGACCGGGGCCGGTCTCGGCGGCTTTCAGGAGCAGCACCACCGGATCGCCCTGGGGGCTCGGGCGCCGGATGGGGCCCTCCTGCAGCAGCACCGGGCACTCCGTTTTCAGGCGGTTGACCGCGGAGATGAACTCCGTCAGATCGTAGGGTTTTCTGTCCCATTCCGACGGCCGGGTATGCTTCACGTCCAGCTTCCGGGGCAGGCCGTATTCATACCCCATGGGCATCATGAGGCCGGTGGAGAAAAAGGCGGCAAAGAGGTAGCGCTGCCGCACCAGGGCCTGATCGCCGACGGACTCGGTGATCAGCCGGGGGGTGTCGTGGGTCTCGGGAAAGCTGAGGGAGGGAGCGATGCGGCGGTTGTGATCATACTGCTCCAGACACCAGGGAGCCTGGAAGTCCCACCACTTGGAGCTGTTATACAGAAAATCGAACCCCGCCCCTTGCATCCGGGCCAGTTCCCCCAACCGGCAGCCCAGGGTTTCGGCCAGAAAGACCACCTCCGGGTTTAGGTCCCGGGCCGCGCCGATGATCCGGGCCCAATACTCCCCGGGAATCTTATAGGCCGCGTCGCAGCGGAAACCCACTATCCCCAGCTCCAGGTAGCGCCGCATCACCTTGGTGATCCACTCCAGCAGGCCCTCCGGGTCCGGCGGCGGCCAATACTCCAGCTCCGCCAGGTCGCCCCACACCGTCACCCGGCGGTCGTCGGCGGGATCGATGCAGGAGGGGTGTTTGATGGTGCCGTCGGGATTCTTGGCGTACCACTCCGGATGCTCTTGCGTCAGGGGCGCATCGCTGGCCGTATGGTTCAGCACCAGGTCCATCATCACCGCCAGCCCCTGTCGGCGCGCTTCAGTGAGAAAATTCCGCAGCAGCATGAAGGGGTCCAGCCCCAATTCCCCGGCCAGCAGGGGATGGAAGCGGAAATAGTCCTTCACGGCATAGAGACTGCCGGACCACCCCGGGTACTGAAACGGGTTCAGATAGATCCAGGTGAACCCCATGGCGCGAATGCGCTCCAGGTGTTCGGTCCAGCGGGCCACCGGCCCGGCCAACAAGGGAAAGAGATTATAGATGAGAAAGGGCTGCGGCATGGTTTTCCTATTAGTGAAAAGGTTGGGGGGGGCAATGCTGTCTCCCGACCATGCCCCCAAACACCTCAGCGCCCGGACCGGCGCATAATCTCGGCCAGCACCTGCGGTTCCCGGGCCGGCATGATCTCTTCCAGGAGAGAAACCAGTTTGAGGCGCCAGTTGGGATATTCATCCACGGTGCCGGGGAGGTTCTGCTGGTCCAGCCAGCCGAAGATGTCTTCCAGGCTCACCAGGGCCAGGCGGCAGGGGGTTTGGGCCAGGAATTCCAGGACCCGCCAGCGCAGTTGCTCCGGCAACTCCGGCAGCAGGGCCAGCTCATCGGCTTCCTGAGGGAAAAACAGGGCTGCCATTTTATGCTTGTCCGCCTCCCGGTGTTCCCGGGCCGCAGTGGCACTCTCCGGCGTGGGGTAGAGATGCAACTCCTCCCGGACCTCCAGGTCCCGCCCGGCCCAGTACCCGGCCAGGGTGGGGAGATCATGGGTGGTCACCGCGGTGGCGGCCTTCTCCGGATAATTTGCCGCGGGGATGAAGGCCCCTTCCCAGGTGCGCTCAAAATAGAACAGGCGGGTGGAGAAGATCCGCTCCCGGGCCAGTTCCTCCCGGACATACGGGGGCACGGTGCCCAGGTCTTCGCCGATGATCAACACCTGTTGCCGGTGGCTTTCCAGGGCCACCACCGCCAGCATTTCCGGCCAGGGGTAATGCACGTAGGCCCCGGCCGCCGGACTCTCCCCCCGGGGGATCCAAAACAGGCGAAACAGGCCCATGACATGGTCCAGGCGGAGCAGCCCGCCACAGCAGCAATTCTGGCGGATCATGTCCCTCACATACCGGTAGCCGGTGTCCCGCAACCACTCCGGGATCAAGGGGGTCAAGCCCCAATTCTGCCCCAGGGGATTGAAATCGTCCGGCGGCGCCCCGATATCGGCCGTCAGGGCGAACAGGCCCGGGTTGGCCCAGGTATCGAACCCGCCCCCCCCGGTTCCCACGGCCAGGTCAAAATACAGGCCCAGGGGCAGGCCGGCCTGATCGGCCACCGCGGACGCCTGCGCCAATTGTTCCTGCAGGAGCCATTGCAAGTAGAGCTGCAGCCCCACCTCCCGGGGGTGCGCAGCGGCGAACTCCGCCACCGCGGGGGTCTCCGGACGTTGGTAGACCGTCGGCCAGTCCTGCCAGGAATGGTATGGCAGACCCTGCTCCTGCCAAAACTCCGACAGGGCCACAAAGGTGGCAAATTGCCGCAGCGATTCTCCCTGGGATTCACAAAACCGGGCAAAATCATGCCCTCGGTCGGTATTCGGGGACTCCGGGAAGCCGTGCAACTCCACAAAGGTGTCAAACAGGGCCTGCCAGACCCGGCGCTTGAGGGCCTGGACCGCGGGGTAGTCCACCCGCGGGGATGACTGCAGCCGGAGGCGTTCCGCCTGGAACTCAACAGATTGCAGCAACCCCAGCGCGGCAGGGCAGGCCGCCAACTCCGGCACCAGTTCCAGGGCCAAATACAGGGGGTTTTTATAGAGGCGGCTGATGGGATAATAGGGGCTGACGTTATCCTGCAAGTGCACCCCGGGATGGTGCAGGGGGTTCAGGCCCAGCATCCCGGCCCCCAGGCTGCCGCTCCAGGCGGCCAGGCGTCCGAGGTCGCCCAGATCGCCAATCCCCGTATTGGCCCGGCTGTTAATGGCATAGAGGGGCACCGTCAGCCCCCAGAACCGACCACCCGCCTCCAGGGCCGGGGGCTGGTAAACCTCGGCCGGCGCACAGATCAGCCGACCCTCTCCGGATATTCTGCAGCCCTCGCCCTGCACTTCGGCCCTCAGACGATAATATCCCCAAGAGAGAGGATCGGGCAGCGGCAGCCGCAGACGTCCATAGAGCCGCTCATCCCAGGACCGGCTCGCCTCCAGGCGGCAATCCCGCCCCGGCAGCGACAAGGCCTGCACCCGGCCGAATTCATCGATTACTTCCGCCTCGATCTCCAGGCCGGCGGGATTCCCGTCCGGCGGCAGGGGGACATGGATACAGGGCCAGGCCGTCCCGTTGGTGGGCGATAGCACCTGCACCGGCTCCACCAGGATCGTCCAGGGTCGGCCCCGCCGCACCCCGGCCTCCCGGGCCACGGCCTCCGGGTCCCGGGCCGGGAGACCCATGGCCGTCAGGAGCGCCGTCTTGGTCTCCCGGGAGGCGACGTGCAGGCCCCCGGCATTGTCATAGTACTGCGACTCCAGGCCACACAGTTCTGCCAGTTCATCCAGGCAGTCGCCCTGTCCCCCTGTACTCATCGTTTCACCCGAGTCTCATTTCCACCACCCGGCCCTCCCCTGGGGCGACCGGAGTAATTATATTCTTATCAAAAGCGCATCTTTGATATGCCGATAAAACACAATGGCCAGCGCCAGTAAAATCAGCATCCCGGCGCAGACGGCGATGGAGACCTTGGTGGCCCGTTTCGCCCGGATCTCCTCCCACCAACTGGTGGGGCGCACCCCCTGGATCCAGAAAACCACCACCCCGGCCAGGTTGACGCAGATGATATTGGTAATCAAGAGCAACCCCGCCCCCAAGGCGGGGAGCAGAAACCCGGACCCCAGGAGGAGTCCCAGGGAGGCCAGGGGGGGCAGCAGGGCCACGGCCACCATGACGCCCACCAAGACGGTAGGAACGCCGGCCGTGAAGGCCAGGGCACCGGCGCCTCCCGCAGCCAGGGCCACGGCCAGGTCCCCCAGCCCGATGTTAGTGCGGGCAGCCAGTTCCGGCCCCCCCAGGGAGACCTCAAAGACCAGACCCAGGAGAATGGACAACCCCAAGGCCAGACCTAAGCCCGTGAAGTTGGTTCTCAAAGCCAGCCGCACCAGTTCGGTATCTCCCAGGGTGGTGCCCATGGCTTGAGCAAGAATGGGACCCAACAGCGGTGCGATCACCATGGCGCCGATGATCACCGCGACATTGTCGTTCAGCAGGCCCACCGCCGCCACCACCGTGGAGAGCATCACCATGCCCAGGTACACCCGGGTGAGCCGGGCCATATCCTTTACAGCTTCGTACAGCTCCTCCCGATTGATGCGTTCCTGCTTCTTCTGGTCAGGCGGTTCGGCGCCGGTGGGAGGTTTCTCTTCCGCCGGAGGCTCCTCCACCCGGGGAAGGGAGGCGGCCACCGGCAGGAGAATGAGCCGGAACCACGGTTCACCGCCAAAATGCTTGTCCAGCACATCCATCAGATGTTCGGTCTCTTCCGCCGTCGCCAGGATTTTGATCAGCATCTGCAGCTCGGAAATCCGATCATACCAGACTCCCACTACGGATTCGCCCAGGAGAAGCTTCTCCACCTCTCCCAAATGCTGGGCTGGCACGACCAATTCCATCAAGCGAAGCGACATGTCCCCTCCTGGGGCGGCTTATGGATGGCATGGGGGATGCCGGTGTCAAGACAGACGGCCCCCGGCGTTTTCCCGGGGGGGCAATGCTCCCCATGCGGTTACAACCGCGCGATGTCAGGAATTATGTCAACACCACAACCTTAAAAGGAGACATTCATGGAAAACCAGATCCCCCGTCTGAGTCCGGAAGAGCTGCGCGACCGGCTCGACCAACCCGGCCTGTATATCATCGACCTGCGCCACATCACCCAATGGGCCGCCAGCGACAGGAAGATTGCCGGCGCGGTGTGGGAAAACCGGGACAGCGTCGCCGAGTGGGCTGGCAAATACCCCCGGGAGGCCACGCTGGTGCTCTACTGCGCCTGAACCGCCGAAGCCACCAGCGCCCGGGTGGCGCAGCAGCTTCAGTCCCTGGGGTTCACCCAGGTCTTGGCCCTGAAAGGGGGGTGGCACGCCTGGGAGGCGGCCGGCTATCCCCGGGAAGAAAAGTAGGTCGTCATGGATGTTCCAGGGACGGACCGGGGCTCAGTGCTCCGGTTCCTCCCCACGCAGCCGGGAAAATAATCTGAAGATCCGCCCCGCGGCGCCGCTGGCCTGGCAGACCGTCTCGGAGATATCCCGGGGGCCCTGGCAGGTCCCCACCAGATAGACTCCCTCGACAGTGGACTCCGTCGGGTGAAGCAGCGGGTGGCGGGAGCGGTAAAACCGGTACTCGTCCCGCTCCGGGGCCTCTATCGCAAAAGGCAGGTCGGCGGCCGGCGCTTCCAGTCCCATGGCCAGCACCGCCAGGTCGGCGGTCAATCGCTCCGCCCGGCCCTCAAGCTGGTCCTCATAATGAATGACCGGACGGCCTTCGGCGTCCGCCTCGATGCGTCCGGCCAGGCCCTTGATGAATTCCACCCCGGATTGCCGGGCGCGTTGGTAGAGTTCTTCAAACCCCTTCCCGGAGGTGCGGATGTCATTGAAAAAGATGGTGACCCGGGCCTGGGGGTGATGCTCCAGGGCCAGCATGGCCTGTTTGATGCTGGCGGTGCAGCAATACCCCGAACAATAGGGCAGGAAGCGCCGGTCCCGGGAACCCACGCATTGCAGGAAGGCAATGCGGTCCACCTCCTGTCCCGTCGGGGTGATGAGACTCCCCTGGGTGGGACCGGAGGCCGATACGACGCGCTCGAATTCCAGGTTGGTGATCACCCCGGGAATCCGGCCGTAGCCGTATTCCCCTTTTAGGGCTGGGTCCAGGGGCCGGGCCCCGGTGGCCAGGACGATGGCCCCCACCTCCAGGGTCCGGGTGCGGGGCGCATCCGCCAGATCAATGGCCTCCCGGCCGCAGGCCTGAACGCACAGGCGGCAGTCGATGCAGTAGTCCTTTTCGATGGTGGCCATCAAGGGCACGGCCTGGGCAAAGATGATCCGGATGCACTTCCGGGATTTGAGGCCCACGTTCCAGCGGCTGGGAACGATCACCGGGCAGACCTCGGCACAATTACCGCACCCCACGCACTTGCTGATATCCACATAGCGGGGCCGTTGCATCACCTCCACGCGGAAGTGGCCGGCCCGCCCCGTCACCCGCTCCACCGTGCTGTAACTGAGCAACTCGATCCGGGGATGGTGGGCCGCCTCCACCAGCTTCGGGCCCAGGATGCAGATGGAGCAGTCCAGGGTGGGAAAGGTCTTGTCCAGTTGCGCCATCGTCCCGCCGATGCTCAGGGAGGCATCGGCCAGGTGGACCTGAATGCCGCCGTCGGCCAGGTCCAGGGCGGTCTGCACCCCCCCCACGCCGCCGCCGATGATCAAGACAGCCGGTATCACCGGCTCCCGCCCCGGCTCCACGGCCGCCGTCGGGGCCAGCAACACCGCAGCCACCGCCTCCGCCACCTCCCCGCAGGCCAGCAGGTTCACCACCTGCAGTTTCCCGGGGCCTCCCAGACGTGCGAACAGGCCGGCGTTCACCTCGGGACCGCAGGCCGCCACCACCCGCTCCCCGGGTGTCTGCGCCAGTAGGGCCGCCAGCTCCCGCCCACCACCCGGGGTGCACAGCGGCGGCAGCACCCGGGTCTCCACCCCGGCCCGCCCCAGGCGCTCCCGGAGTTCCTGCATCGGGAATTTCAGCTCCGGGCAGGAGCAGATAAGGACGTCCTTACTCGTCATCCTGATCCTCTGTTCCCATTTCCCGGTCCGGCATGACCGCCAGAGTGGGTGGCACCCGCCGCGGCGGGGGATGGGCCTCCAGGTCCCGGGTCATATCCGTCGTTAATCGGGCAAAGGCCCGGCCTTCGGTGGCCGACACCCAGGCCAGCTGCAGGCGCTCCGGATCGATGCCCTTGGCCGCCAGCTTGGGTTTGAGGCGCGTGATGCGGGCCTGGGCCCGCAGGTTGCCGCTGAGGTAATGGCAGTCGCCGGGAGGGTGGCAGCCGGTTACCAGCACCCGGCCGGCGCCCCGGGCAAAGGCGTGCCAGATAAACTTGGGCCGCACCCGACCGGCGCACATGGTGCGGATAATGCGTACCGCGGGAGGGTATTGCAGCCGGGTGACGCCGGCAAAATCGGCCCCGGCGTAGGAGCACCAGTTGCAGCAAAAGGTCAGGATCTTGCGCTCCGGGCTGTCCTCCAGGGCGGCGTCGATCTGGGCCATGATCATCTCATCGGTGAAGCCGTGGGCGATCACGGCCCCGGCCACACAGGCCCCGGCGCACACCCCGCAGCCCTTGCAGGCCGCGGCCACCACCCGGGCGAAGGTGCGTTCCCCCTCGGTGACCATCTCCACGGCCTGGAAGGGACATTGCCGGACGCATTGGCCGCAGGCCTGGCACTGCTCCGGGTCCACCTCGCAGCGCACCCCCGGCAGGGTCAGACTGTCATGGGCAAAGAGCGACAGGATTTTGGCCGCGGCGCCGCTCCCCTGGGTCATGGACTCGCTGAGATCTTTGGGGCCCTGGCAGGCCCCCGCCAGGAAGACGCAGTCCAGGGCCGTCTCCAGGGGCCGCAGCTTGGGATGCGCCTCCAGGAAAAAGCCGTCATCGCTCAAGGGCAGCTTCAGGACCTCCCGGAGGCCCTGCCCGTTCCCCGGCTGCATCCCCACCGCCAGGACCGCCAGGTCCACGACCTCGTCAGTCGCACCGCCCAGGAGTTCGTTGTCGGCCCGCAGGCGCACCCGGCCGGCCGCATCGGTCAGCTCTCGCACCCGGCCCCGCTGAAACCGGATGCCGGCCTCCCGGGCGCGGGTGTAGAGGTCTTCCCAGGACGGCTTGATGGCCCGGATATCCCGGTAGTACAGCCGGATGCGGGCCTGGGGGAAACGCGCCTGCAACTCCAAGGCCTGGTGCAGGGCCGTGGGGCAGCAGACCCGGGAGCAGTAACGGTTGCCCTCCTCCTCCCGGGAGCCCACGCACATGATGAAGGCCACCTCCCGGGGGCCGTCGGCCCCGGTCAGGGCCAGCAGGCGATCCGAGCCGGTCTGTCTCCCCGCCAACAGCTCCTCCATCTCCAGGGTGGTGACCACCCGGGGATGGGCCGCCCCGGGGGCATACGGGCCGGTGGCGGGATCATAGGGGGTGAACCCCGTGGCCACCACCAGGGCACCCACGGTAAAACTGCGCCGGGTCTCCGCCGCCCCCAGATCGATGGCCCCCTGGGGGCAGGCCGGGACGCAGAGGCCGCAGTCCGTGCAGAGTTCCGGATCGATGACATAGCGGGCCGGGAAAGCAGTGGCGGAGGGGAGATAAATGGCGGGCCGTCTTGCTTCTGCTCCCGGGGGCCCGCTCTCCGGGCAGACCGCCTCGCAGGCCCCGCAGGCGTCACAGGCGGCGCCGACCCGGAGGGGCTGCCGACGCACGGTAACCTGGAAATTCCCCAGGTGGCCGCCGACCTCCTCCACCTCGCTCCCGGTCAGGATGTCGATCAGGGGGTGCATGGAAACCGACGCCATCAGGGGATTGATCAGGCTAAGGGCGCTCTGACCGTGGGGAAAGGTGCGGTGCAGGCGATTGGCCAATCCCCCCAACACCGGCTGCCGCTCCACCAGGACCACCGGCACGCCGGTATCCGCCAGGTCCAGGGCGGCCCGCAACCCGGCCGGTCCGCCCCCGATGACCATAGCCCGGCGGGTCAGGGGCACCCGGCGTTCCTCCAGGGGGCGGGCCAGCCGCACCTTGGCCAGCCCCATGCGGATGAGATCCAGGGCCTTGTCTTCGGCGGCCCGGGGGTCGTGACCGTGCACCCAGGAGCACTGCTCCCGGATATTCACCATCTCCAACAGATACGGGTTGAGGCCGGCCGCCACCAGGGCCCGTCGAAAGGTGAATTCGTGCAAGCGGGGGGAACAGGCCGCCACCACCACCCGGTTAAGGTTCATCTCCTTGATGTCAGAGGTGATTTCTCTTTGGCCCGACTCGGCGCAGGTATAAAGATGGTGCCGGCAGACCACCACTCCCGGCAGTGACTGCGCCCGCCCCGCCAGGGTTCCGGGGCGGACCACCGCCGCAATATTGTGGCCGCAGTGGCAGATGTAGAGACCGATGCGGATGTCTTCAGACATGATTGGCACCGGGGCTGGGGGCCGGGTTTTCCCCTATCTCCAGCCCCGGTTAATTTCCTCGGTCATCAGATGGATAGCCCCTCAGGGGCACTCTCTCATTCCCCGGGTTCCAACAACCGGGCCACGGCCTGCTGCCAGGCCGGGGAATAGTCCCCGGCCGCGGCCACCACCTCAAGCCGCCTCACGGTAATGGCCCCCTGGTCGCAGATATTGACGCAGACCCCGCACAGACTGCAGTTCTCCGTCCGCCGCCGGACCCGCTCCCCCAGCCGTTCGAGGGCTTGCGTCGGGCACAGGTCGATGCACTTGGTGCAGTCGGGCGGACATTTGCCCTCGTCGATGCTCACCGTCCCCAAAAATTGCGGGTTCACCTCCAGGCCGCCGAAGGTGCAAACCTCCAGGCACTGGGTACAGCGCAGGCACAGGTCCGGCTGGGCCGTCACCCGGTCTGCGGCCGGGTCGAGACTCAGGGCCTGACGGTGGCAGGCGGTGAGGCAGCGGCGGCAGCTCTTGGGGCAAGCTGCGGCAGTGTTGTCCACCAACCTGAGTTCGTAGCGACACCAATGCACCTCGCCTTCGGGGTTGGTCCGGCAGGGCTCCGGGCACTTGCGGGGATCAACGCTGACCTTGGGGAAAAAGGGCGCCAGGGCCTGGCTGGCCGCCAGGATGGCCTTGGGGCGATCGTTGTAACTCAGGGTTATGGCTCCCACCGGACAGAAGTGGGCGCACACCTCACACATCAGACAGGCGCCGGGGTCGATGTCGATCTCCAGATCGCGTTCCCCCGCCAGGATCGTGACCGCCTGCTGCGGACAGACCGCGGCACAAATGTCGCACTTGATGCAGACCAGCCGGTCCAGGCGCAGGCTGACGCGCTCCACGAACATCTGCAAGGTGAGTTCGAGCCATTCCCGGGTCTGGCGCTTGCTGGGCCGCGGCTGCATCCGATAACTTCCCTGAGGATAAATTTTGTTTTAGAGATTTTAAGTCAGACAGAAGCCCGGATCAAGCAAGAACTCGACCCGGGCCTCCCCAACGAGCCGGTGCCTGGCCATCCCGGGAAAGGTCTCAAGCGGTCGGCGGGGCTTCCGTCGCCATCATGGTCTGCAATTCGCCCAGCAATTTGTCCAGGTCCAGACGGTATTTTACCGCCGCCTCTGCCAGGGTGTCAAACAGGGCCTCACAGCACAAACAGACCCCGGCCTGAGCCTCATAGCGCCGGAAGACCGCTTCGGTCCGCCGGCATAGGGACAGCACCTCCAGAAGGGTCATATCAGGCCTCAGGCGATCTTCAGGATCAGCGGAACTATCTGTCACCACTCCTCCTTTTAGGTCAGGGAAATGACCTTGTCCGCCAACTGCATGCTGGTTACGATATCCAGCATATTGGTGGTTTCCCCTACCTGTTTCTGATCCAGCAGCTGGAAATGGTCAAGGCAGGTGCCGCACACCAGGATCTGCACCTGGGCGGCCTCCAATTCCATCAAGCTGGCTAAAACCTCCGAACCCGTCACGGCCAGCTTCACTCCGGCATTGAGCAGCACCAGCCGCCACAGGTCTTTCCCCATCTCCTTCAGGGTGATCAGGAAATTTTGCAGGAGCTTTCCCCCCAGGACGTCATCACCCCGTCCCAACTTATCCGTCCCCACCAGCACCAGGATCTTCGTGTCGGCAGAGGTCGCCGCCACCTCCGTGATCAACGCCGGTTCGCTGCCCAGCCGCACCCCGGTGAGGGCGTAGGAGCCTTCGCGCATTTCCTGGATGACGGTATAGCCCTGGTTCTGCAAAAACCGGCTGACGTTCTCCCGGGCCGCGTCATTGTCCACCAGCACCGTCAATTTCGCCACATCTCCCCGGTCCACCACGGCCTTGGTCTGCAATACCGGGCTGGGACAGGCCAACCCCCGGCAGTCGAGCTTCTCTTCCCTCACAAGTATTTTCCTTCCCTCTTTCCGATGAACAAAAACTGCGACCCAAGAACGTGACGGGGAAGAAAAGCCTGGCAACCGGCCTCCTTCCCCTGCAACCCGTCCTGCGTCTTCTCACGATCCGGATCAGGAAGCTTCTCTCGGGTCTTCCTGGGGTCCTTCCCTCCGCCCTGCCGCCCTCAGGAGGTAATCCCCGAAGGCCTGCCCCAGAGGCGACAGGCGCCGCCCCTGGCGCTGGCAGAGGTAAAACGGCCGGTGCATCGTAACCCCGGTCAGGGGGACGACCACCAGTGTGCCGTGCTCCAGGTCTTCGGCCACGGCCAGCCGGGACAGGATGGCGATGCCGATTTTGGCCTTGATGCTCTGCCGCACCGATTCCGTGCTGGCCACTTCGGCCACCGTGGCCAAGCGATGGGGGTCGACCCCGTGGCTGGCCAAGATCTGATGCATGACCATCTGGGTCCCCGACTCCCGCTGACGGGCAACAAAGGGTTGGCCAGCCAATTCCGATACCGCCACTTCCGTTTTGTCACTCCAGGGATGGTCAGGATACACGGCCAGCACCAATTCATCTGCGAAGGCCTCGACGAAGTTCAGGCGACGTTCCGGCAGCCGGAAGCCCACCAACCCCAGCTCGTACTCTCCCTTCAAAATGGCGGCCCCAATCTCCCCCGTACTGGCGATCTTCAGGCTAATGGTGATGTCGGGATGGTGCTGTTTAAAGCCGCCCACCAGGGGTGGCAAGATATAGGTCCCCGGGATGGTGCTGGCCCCCAGGATGAGCCTCCCGGCCAGTTTTCCCCGGAATTCAGCCATCGCCTGCAAGGCCTCGTCCCGGAGGTGGAGGAGGCGTTGGGCATACTGGTGGAGGACCTTACCGGCCGGGGTGAGCATGAGGTCCCGCCCCAGGCGGTCCACCAGCTTCTCCCCCACCATCTCCTCCAAACTGCGGATGTGTTCACTGATCGTGGGCTGCGACAGCAGGAGCGCTTCCCCGGCCTTGGTGAAGCTCTTCAATTCCACAACCTTGAGAAACACTTCCAGACGATGGAGGTCCATATTTTGCCTTAATTCCCGGGTTGCCGCCACCCTAACGTACCACTACCGGTTTTGGTTATCGGTTTAATTAAACATAATCATCTGCAAGTTTAAAGCTTGATCGGTTGGTGGGGTCTGAAACCGAACTGGGGATTAAGGTTCCGAACGGCTGACCGGGGCTCAGTCCCCCGGCCCCGGTCAACGGATGTAATGGGCATGACATGGGAGGCCGGCCTGAGCCAGCCATCACCCCACAACTCGAACTGAACGAACGACGCAGTGTATATGGATAAACGGGGCGAAGTCCCTTGGGGGAACCTTAGTATTTTTCCTTGCCGATCTTGATCTTCAGCAGATTGATGTTGCCGTGCACCAGGGGGGCGATGCTGCTCTTGCCGCCCTTCATCTTCGAAGGTTTCATCGCCATACAAATCCCGCCGATGTCGCAGAGCTCGTCGGGTTTTTCCAGGTACTCCTCGGCGTGGGTCTCGGCATCCAGGAGATAGGCCATGGCTTCTTTTAACTTTCCATCCCGCTCCGACAACACTGCCAGGTTGTTCAGGGCGTACGGATTGTAGCGGTCGATCTTGACGACCTTTTCAAACTGCATCCGGGCCGCATCCGTCTTACCCGCCTTCATCTCGTCATAACCGAAGGCCAGGGGAGTGTAGATATCATCGGTCATCGGCCGCGGCTGGGCCAGGACCGGGATAGTCAAGAGCAGGCAGGCCATTCCCACCAGAACCATGACCATCGCCAGAGTACCTTTACCATTCCTTTGCATACCATGTCTCCTTCGTCTCAAGTGTCGCAGTTTATCGCCCCGTTCCCATATCCTTCACATACCCGGCCGGCACCCGGGGCGCCGATCGGAGTATCTCTTATCCGGCTCAGTCCCCCGCCGGGGGTTCTGACTCCTGTTTGACCTCCGGAGGCTGGGGGGTGGATCTGATCCTGGCCCGCACCGCCGCGATCCTGTCGTAGACTCCCTGTTTGCGTTCCCGGCGCTGCCGCAGGATCTCCAGGTAGTCCTTGACCTGCTCATGTAACAGCGGGTTGATGTCCCCCGCCTCCTGCAGGACGATAATCTTTTCCCCCAACCGCCGGTACCAGCGCCGCAAGCATTGCTGTTGCCAACAAATCTGTCCATACAGAGACAGGATGTACAGTCGCCTGCCGCTGTTGGCGATGATCCTGGTGATAAACGCCCACAGCACCTGCACCGCTTTGCTGGCAGCCGTGACCACCTCCGTCATGCTTCGCCTCCCTTGTTCCGGTCGGAAGCGCCGGGGAGCGTCAGAACCTCCCGCAGTCGGTCCAGACGCCGGCGTATGGCCCGCAGGTGGCTTCCCTCCCAGAAGAGTCTCCGGCAGCGCGGGCATTCATAAAATTGGCGTTGTTGTTGGAAGACATGTTCCGGCACCCTCCCCACCGCGGTCTCGCGGGAAATGACCGTTAGGGGCAGATTGCACTGGCTGCACCGGCTCAGAAGTTGCGCCGCCGGCAGGCCCAGGTGCGCCTGCCGGAGCACCTCGGCCAGTTGTTCCTCCACCGCCTCGGCCGCGATCTCCACCACGTCCCGCCGGCCGCTCCGCCGGGCCAACCCCCGCTGCCGGGTCAGGATCAGGGTATCGGCAGCCGGGGGCGGCAGCCGCCCGGGATCGCCCCGGGGGATGTTCCGATCCTCCGTATCATAGCCGGCCAGCCGGAGCCATTTGGCCAGGGAACCCAGGGTCTGGTCCACGACAAATTTCATTGCGGCAGGAGTGTCTCCCGCAGACCTTCCGGGCCCGGCAGGTTCATGAGGGCCGACAGTTGGGACGGATTCGGGGTGAAGTCCTGATAGCGCACCCGCATTTTCCGGTCCCCGGGGCCGCTGGTAAGCTCCACCTGGTGAGGCTGCGGCCCCCCATTCTGGCGCTGGAAATCCTGAAATTCCACCCGGAAGAGTTCCACCCCTTGGGGATCACGCCAGAGGGCGCGGCGAATCTCCAGATCCGGCCCCCCCACCCAGAGGGTCAGGCGCTCGCCGGAAGGCGGGGTGGCCATCTCCACCTGATACTGGTCCTGCCCCGGTTCTGCGGTCAGCTCCGCCCCCGGGACCGCGGCCAGAGGTACGGTGCCGCTCATGAAGGCAATCACCTCCGCCACCGTCACCTGCGGCGGAATAAACAGCGCCAGATTCCGGGCCGTGGCCGGACCCCGGTAGAGTTTGCCTTCCGTATAGGCGAAGAGCTTTACTTCCTGGCCGTCGGTGTAAAAGGTGACCAACGGTTGGCCGAAAAAGCTCAGGACGTCCACCCGTAAGGTGCCGGGTTTCACCGCGGTGATCAGGGCCGTACCGTTATACTTCCTTTCCGGGGTCAACACCGTGACCCGTCCCTTGGCAGTGAAGCTTTGCACCTCCCGGGCCCGGGCCTGCAACCTGGTCAGCAATTCCTGGGCCGAGCTTGGCGCCACCCGGGTGGGAAGCGGCGGCACCCGGGCACAGCCCACCGCCAAGCCCAATACCAGGAGCAGCCAAACCAAGGTGGGGGTCCGCCTCATATCTCCCGTCCTCTGAGGTTCTCCAACTCCTGGATCTTGCGCTGCAGCTTCCGCCGGTTGGCGTTCTCTAAATCCAGGGCTTCCCGATACAGGCGCAGGGCGTCTTTATAGCGCCCCTTCTTGACATAGGCGTCCCCCAGGTGTTCGGCTATGGTGCCGTCATGGGGCATCTTGTCCCGCGCCAGCTCCAGCTTTTGAACGGCTTGATCGAAGAGCCCCTTCTTATAATAAACCCATCCCAGGCTGTCGATGATGTAGCCGGCGTCGGGTTTTTCCGCCAGGGCCGCCAGGATCAGCTTCTCCGCCTCGTCCAGGTTGATCCCGGCCTCGGCATACACGTACCCCAGAAAGTTCATGGCATCAGGGTTATGGGGCTCCAGCTCCAAGACCTTTTTGATGGCCGCGATGGCCTGATCCCGTTCTTTTTGTTTGTCGTAGATCACGGCCAACCGGAAGTAGATTTCGGCGGGGTTGATGGGGGTGTCCAGGGCCTGATGCAGGGCCTCGGCGGCCCGGCCCCATTGCCCGTCTTCCTCGTACAGGGCAGCCAGGGCGATGAGCAACTCCCCCTGCTCGGGGGTATGGTGCAAAGCCTCCGACAGCGAGGTGATACCTTCCGCCAGTTTCTTCTGGCGGGCCAACAACTGGGCCAGCCGCAGTCGGGCGGGGATAAAGCTCTCCGACTGCCGCGGCACCTGCTGGTATTCCCTCACCGCCGCGGCCACGTCGCCCTTCTCCTCCAGGGCCGCGGCCAACAGAAACCGAGCCTGGTCCGAACCCTTACGGCTGATCAACTGTTCCCGGAATTCCCGGATGGCGTCATCGTAAAACCGTTGCTCAAAAAAGATCAGTCCCACCTTGAGAGTGATGTTGGGATCGCCCTTCTCCAACCGTTTCATCTCGCTGAAGGCCTTGACGGCTTCCGCATATTTCCCGGAAATTAAATAGACCCGTCCCAGGCTGGCCCAGGCATTGGTATTCCGGGGATCCATGTGCAGGATGTCGCGGTAGATGGCGATGGCCTTGCCATACCGTTTCTCCGCTTCGTAGACCAGGCCCAATTCCAGATGCGGCGGGACAAAGTCCGGACGGAGTTCCATGGCCAGGGCGAACTCCTTTTTCGCCTCAGCCACCTGCCCCAGTTCCAGATAACATTTTCCCAGGTAATAGTGGGCGATGAAATTCAAGGGGGCCTTCTTCAAGAGCATCTTGAAGAGACTCACCGCCTTGGCGAAGTTCCCCTGCTGGGCATACAAAGTCGCCAGAAAGAGTTGCGCCTCCTCGTTGTGGGGGTCCAGGGCCAGGATCTTTTCATATTCCACCGTGGCCTCTTTGAGCTGATTCAGACTGGCGTGCAGCCCCCCCATCAACTGGTGGGCCTCCATGGAATTCGGGTCCAGGCTGAGGGCCTTCTCCACGTGGACCAGAGCCTCTTTCACCTCACCCTTGCGGATATACAGCGACGCCAGTTCCGTTTCCAGGCGCACCGCGGTGGGGTCATACTTCAAGGCCTCCTGATATTCGGCGATGGCATCGTCGAAGCGCCCGGCAAAGATATCATTTTGGGCCGCCAGATAATGAGCGTAGGCTTGGGACTTATCGACCTCAGGGGCCTTGGGCCTCAACCCCGCGACAATTTCCTTGAAAACCCCGCCCGACTGCAATTGGCAGCCCCCCGCCAGGATCGTGGCCAACAGCAACACCAGGCCCAGGGCAAACCTGAGGAAGGGGTAGCCCCCCCCGGAGGGCAACTTCCACCAGGCGGGGAAAATGGCGAAACCGCAATGCCGGAAGGAGAGCCGGGGGGTAAGACTGGGGCGAGGGGGAGTGCTGTTGTAGACCACTAGTAAATACTTTCTCTAACCTTCTCCGACGGGCGCCATCCAGTGACTTCGACCGTCAGAGCGCCCGTGGCGGGCAAAAAACTCGTTAGCTCTCCAAAGGTTCGGATACCAGGGAACGGTAGTTTTTGAAGTCGGGGATCTCGGTCTGCATGAATTGCCGAAGTTTTTTGAGCAGGCGCTCCTCGATCTGACGGACGCGCTCCCGGGAGATGTGATGCCGGGCCCCGATCTCCTGGAGGGTCATGGGCTTTTCCGCCAGCAGCCGCAGGTCCAGGATATCCCGTTCGTTGTCCTTGAGGGTCTGGCGGAATTTTTCCAGCTTGTTATGAAAGATACCCTGCATCTCGTGCCGGGCCAGATGTTCCTCCGCCGAGGCCTCCGTGGAGGTCAAAAAATTGATGTGCAGGTCTTCCGAACCGTTCTTGATGGGGGTGTCCAACGACAGCTCCCAGCTCCCCAGGCGCTGGTCCATCTCGATGACTTCATCCTCCTTCACCTGCAGGCGGTGAGAGAGGAGCTTGGGCGTAATATCGAAACCCTGGGCCCGCAACCGCTCCTTTTCCTTCTTCAAGCTGAAAAAGAGCTTGCGCTGCGCCTGGGTGGTGCCGATCTTGACCAACTTCCAGTTATCCATGATGAACTTGAGGATGTAGGCCTTGATCCAAAACGAGGCGTAATATGACAACTTGATGCCCCGATAGGGATCGAACTTCTTGATGGCCTGCATCAGACCGATGTTCCCCTCCTGAATCAGATCCAACAGGTTGCGAATCCAATACTTTTGGAAATCCATGGCGATCTTGACCACCAGACGCAGATTGGCGTTGATCAGATCATAACCTGCGGATTTATCCTGTTCCTCGTGGTAGAGGACCGCCAGCCGCTTTTCCTCTTCCGGCGTCAACAACGGGTAACGGTTAATCTCCCGGATGTAACGCTGCAGAGGATCGTATTCCACTACCTCCGTGGCTGCTTCTGTCTCTTCCTCCGGTTCCTGCGGCATGGCGTACTGGTCGGGATAAGCCTCCAGGATTTCGGGCTCTTCCACGTCAGTTACGGTATCCTTGGTCGCCATGATAAATAATCTCTCTCTTGGAGGGTGACAGGCAGATGGGGAGACAAGCCAATGTCGGGTTGGAAAGGCGCCCCACGGAACTCGCCTCCCGGGGGAGGCGCTCCGGCCAGCATCTTACCACACCAATCGCACCTTGATTCCGCGAGAATCCAGATAGCGCTTGATTTCTGCGATCGTATAGGTGCCGTAGTGCACCATGGACGCAATCAGGGCGGCATCGGCACTGGCACGGCTTAAAACGTCATAAATATGGTCGGGGGTGCCAGCCCCGCCCGAGGCGATGACCGGGATGGGCACGGCCTCCGAAATCATCCGGGTCAGCGTCAGTTCATAGCCCGTCTGGGTGCCGTCGGCATCGATGGAATTGAGGCAGATCTCCCCCGCCCCCAGGTCCACCGCCTCCTGGGCCCACCGCAGGGCGTCGAGGCCCATGGGGGTGCGCCCGCCGTTGATCACGATCTCATACCCGGAGGGGATCTGGTCCGACGGCGGGACCTGTTTCACATCCATGCCCAAGACGACGCACTGGCTGCCGAAGGCCCGGGCCCCGTCCCGAATGATTTGGGGGTTTTTCACCGCCGCCGAATTGACGCTGACCTTTTCAGCCCCGGCCAGCAGCACGGCCCGCATATCCGCCAGGGTGCGGATGCCGCCGCCCACCGAAAAGGGGATCAGGATCTCCCGGGCCACCCCTCGCACGACCTCCAGCATGATGTCCCGCCGGTCACTGGAGGCGGTGATGTCATAAAACACGATCTCATCCGCCCCGGCTTCGTAATAGATGCGGGCCATCTCCACCGGGTCGCCGATGTCGATATTATTCTGGAATTTTATCCCCTTGGTGGTCTTGCCGTCCCGCACGTCCAAACAGGGGATGATCCGCTTACTCAACATCGGCGCCGTCCCAGTCCAGGAAGTTTTTTAACAGGGTCAAACCCGCCCGGCCACTCTTTTCCGGATGAAACTGCGTGGCCAGCAGATTGCGGCGGCCCACGATGCTGGGGAATTCCCGGCCGTGACTCGTCACCCCATACACATGCCGGGAATCAGCCGGATCGGGATAGAAACTGTGCACGAAGTAAAATTCGGCCCCCTGCGGCAGGTCCCGCAATACGGGGTGCGGCTGTTGCACCAGGACCTGGTTCCAACCCATATGGGGGATTTTAAGCCGCGGATGACTCTGCCGCACATCCAGAAACCGCGTCCGGCCGGGCAGCAATCCCAAACACGGGGTGGCGTTTTCCTCACTGAAGTCCATGATAATCTGGGCGCCCAGGCAGATGCCTAAAATGGGCACTCCGGCGTTGCAAGCCGCACAGACGGCTCGGTCCAGACCCAGCCGGTGCAAATTGGCCATGGCCTCTCCCGCCGCCCCCACCCCGGGGAAGATGATCTGCGTCGCTCCCGCCACCACCTCCGGGTCCTGGGTGACCGCCGCCTCGATCCCCAAGGCCCGAACCGAACGCACCACGCTGGTCAGATTGCCCGCTTCATAATCGATGATCGCTAACAAAATCCGCTTCTTTTCGTCCTCACCGGAGGGTGAGTAAAAATGTACTATGGAAAAAATTACTACAAGGGATTATTACAAATTTACCAGTCCGACAACCTTGCGTCAATAACATTAAGTCGATCTTCAGAGCTTATTCGGTTATCGGCACAAAAAAAGGGCAGCCGCAAACCGACGCCCCATGAAAAAAGGCAGGGCTCATTGCCGCCCTGCCCCTCGGGTCACCCGGAGAACCGGGCTAGCGTTGGCGCCAGCGCCTCCCGGCCAGAGCCGCCAGCCCCGCCCCCAACAGCCAGACCGCGGCCGGAACCGGCGTCTGTGTGTAGGTCAGATCGTCCATCACCCAGTAATCGGGTTTGGAGGTGTTGATCACCACCTTGTCCACCTGGCCAGCATAGCCGGTGGCAAAAAACGTGGGGGTGGCGCTGGGCGTATATTCCTGGGTCTGATGGACCAAGGTGTCCCCCCGGTACAGATCCATTTGCACCGTAACGGTCTTTCCACCCACAATGCTCTCACCCGCAAAATACGCCCCCGTAAAGATCACCGGGGTGAGGAACTGCCAGCTGGGGGTGGTATCCGTTAGGGACTCATAGGTCCGTTGGCTTCCGGAGGCGGCGTTATACGGGTTCTGAGCTTGATCATAATAAAACCAGGAGCCCTCTTCCCATAAAATAATCCCCTGGTAGGGATTGGGCATGGCGCCGTATCCCACCAGGTCCTCGAAATCCAGTACGGTGGCGGCTGCCGCCCCCGTCAGGGCAATAATCAGGGTGCCTGTGAGCACAGCCATTATGGTGGTCCTCATAGCCGCGTCTCCTCTCTCCGATTCTTGAACTCTATGACCCCCATTTATTAATGCAAATTCCTTACCACGGAATATTGTCCATATATTCTGCCAATTATATCCATCCAGACGATAATTTGTTCAATATTTGAAATGCATTGTTCACATATTGAAACAAGTTCGAACATATTGCAAGGGCTGGTTACCCGAAATCCGCCGCCCGGGACTTTGGACTTGCCTAATACGTCCGGTGTGCTATGTTAACATCACGCCGAGGTTGATGTTTCCTCTCCATCGGCACAAACTCCGCGCTTCGGGTGCCCCGGATGAAATTGCTGACCGCCGATCAGATGCGCCACCTGGACGAACGCACCATCCAGGAGTTGGGCCTGCCTTCCGCCGTGCTCATGGAGAACGCCGGCCGCACCACCTATCAGATCCTGCGCCGGGAGTTTCCCGACCTGGCCGGGCCGGTGGTGGTGGTGGCCGGTCGCGGCAACAACGGTGGCGACGGCCTGGTGGTGGCCCGTTACTTAGCCAATGACGGCTTTCCTGTTTTAGTGCTGCTCCTGGCTGAAACGGTCAACCTGCACGGCGATGCCCGGATCAACCTGGAGGTCGCCCAAAAACTGGGGATTCTCATCCACGAGGTAACCAGCACCGAAGCCCTGCTTGATCAGGAGGCGGCCCTCCGGGGGGCGGCCCTGGTGGTGGATGCCATCCTGGGCACGGGGCTCAATGCCGAGGTGCGGGGACTGTACCGCCAGGCCATCGAACTCATCAACGATGGCCCGACCCCGGTCCTGGCGGTGGATATCCCCTCGGGGCTCAGCGCCGACTCCGGTCAGATTTTGGGAAGCGCGGTCCGGGCCGACGTCACCGTCACCTACGGCTGGCCCAAACGGGGTCAGATTTTGCCTCCGGGCCGGGAACTGGTGGGCCGCCTGTGGCGGGTGGATATCAGTATCCCCCCCGCCTTTGCCGCCGACTGCCCGGTGGAGCTGGCCGACGCCGCCGTCCTCCGGGATCTGCTGCCGCCCCGCCCCCGCCGCAGCCACAAGGGGACCTACGGCCACCTCTTCATCTTGGCCGGTTCACCCGGCAAAACCGGGGCCGCGGCCCTGGCGGCCCAGGCCGCCCTGCGGACGGGCGCCGGCCTGGTGACGGTGGGAGTCCCTGCCAGCCTCAACCCCATCCTGGAAGTCAAATTGACCGAGGCCATGACCCTGCCCCTCCCCGAGGTCCCCGGAGAGGCGGTGTTGGGGGCCGCCGCCCTGCCCGTCATCGGCGACTTCGCGGCCGGGAAGGCCGCCCTGGCTTTGGGGCCGGGCCTGGGCACCCATTCCGAGACCGTGCGTCTGGTCCAGGACTTGGTCACCCAAACCACCCTGCCCACGGTCATCGATGCCGACGGTCTCAATGCCCTGGCCGCCAACCCCGCCTGCCTGGGGCAGGCCTCCGCCCCCCTGATCCTGACGCCACACCCGGGAGAGATGGCTCGCCTCACCGGTCTGAGCACCGGCCACATCCAGGCCCACCGGTTGGAGGTGGCCGGGCAGTTGGCCCACGACCACGGGGTCATCGTCGTCCTCAAGGGCAACCAGACCATCATCGCCGCCCCCGACGTGCGTCTGACCATCAACTCCACCGGCAACCCGGCCCTGGCCACCGGCGGCACCGGCGACGTCCTCACCGGCATGATCGTCGGCTTTCTGGCCCAGGGGCTGGCCCCCTATGACGCCGCCCGGGTGGCGGTCTATCTGCATGGCCTGGCCGCGGACCTGTGGGTCCAGACCCAGGGTCAGGCCGGCCTCCTGGCCGGGGAGCTCTCGGACGGACTCCCCGCCCTCATCGCCGCCTTTGCCGCCGGGGAACTCCCCCCCCAAGAGGAAGAGATATGCTGTGCGCGCGTGATATTATGACCACCGCGGTGATCACCATCGGCCCCCAGGCCTCGGTGCAGGAATTGGCCCGCCTGTTGGACCAGGAACGCATCAGCGGCGTGCCGGTGGTGGACCCCCAAGGCAAACTTCTGGGAGTCGTCACCCAAACCGACCTCATCGACCGGTCCAAGAAGTTCGATCTGCCCCACGTCATCACCATCCTCGACGCCCACATCTTCTTGGAGACCCCTGCGTCTTTCAAGAAAAAGCTGGAAAAGCTCCTGGGCAGCACCGTGGCCGACATCATGACCCCCAAGCCGGTGACCATCCACGCCGATCTGCCCGTCGACGAGATCGCCACCATCATGGCCCGCCGGAAGGTCCACACCCTCCCGGTGGTCACCGGCGACCGGCTGGTGGGCATCATCGGCAAGATCGACATCGTGCGGGCCTTGGCCCACAGCAGCTAGCGGGTGAAGCGCCTCCAGGGTCGCAGCCATAGCCCGGACCAAACCCAGGCCCTGGGGGCAGCCCTGGCCCCGTGGCTGGCCGCCGGAGACTGCGTCGCCCTCCGGGGCGACCTGGGCGCCGGAAAGACCGAGTTCGTCCGGGGCGCAGCCCGGGGCTTGGGGGTGCCGCTGGAACTGGTCAGCAGCCCCACCTTCGCCCTGGTGCACGAATACCCCGGCCGCCTCACCCTGGCCCATATCGACCTCTATCGCCTCGAGACCGTCAGCGACGATTTCCTCCCGGAGTTGGAGGAATACCTCTACGGCCCCTATGTCACTCTGGTGGAATGGGCCGAGCGGCTGGGACCGCATCTCCCCGAAGCCAGACTGGAGATCAGCTTCACCTGGGCCGGAGAGCAGGAACGGCGTATTCTCCTGGAAGCCCGGGGCCGCCGCTGGGAAGGGATCCTGGATCATCTTCGAGCCGATATCCCGGATTTTTTCTACTAAGGCCAGGGGCAGCAACCTCCGGGCTTCCCGCGATACCCCCCGCCACCGACCGGTTTTCGTTGACAACCTCCCCCCCCTTGATTACATTAATTTCCAAAGCGGAAGTTAGATAACTATTTTGGCAGGTTAGCCAATAATACCCGAAACCTTGCGTCTTTCAGGAGGCGACTCAATGACGAATCAAGTCAAAACCGTTCTGCTCTTAGGGGGCCTCACCGCCCTCATCATCATTTTCGGCAAGCTGCTGGGCGGCACCCGGGGGATGCAGTTGGCCCTGATCCTGGCCGCCGCCATGAACTTCTTCGGCTACTGGTTCTCCGACAAGATTGTCCTGAAAATGTATGGGGCCCAGGAAGTCAGCCCCCAGGAGGCCCCGCAGCTCCATGCCATGGTGGGGGAGCTGGCCGGCGCGGCCCAGGTGCCCATGCCCAAGGTCTACATCATCCCCGAGGAAACGCCCAATGCCTTCGCCACCGGGCGCAACCCGGAGCATGCCGCGGTGGCCGTCACCCAGGGCATCCTGCGTCTCCTCAGCCCCGCCGAGCTCAAGGGGGTCCTGGCCCATGAAATGGGCCACGTCAAAAACCGGGACATCCTCATCCAGTCGGTGGCCGCCACCCTGGGGGGGGCCATTATGATCCTGGCCGACATGGCCCGCTTTTCGGCCTTTTTCGGCGGCGGCCGGGATGATGAAGAGGGCGGCGGCATCCTGGGCACCCTGCTGCTCACCATCCTGGCTCCCATTGCCGCCATGCTCATCCAGATGGCCATCTCCCGGTCCCGGGAATACATCGCCGACGAGACCGGGGCGCATCTCTGCCACAATCCCGGTTCCCTGGCCAGCGCCCTGGAAAAGCTGGCCTATGGCAACCAGCAGATCCCCATGGAGGCCAACCCCGCCACCGCCCAGATGTTCATCGTCAATCCATTGACGGGCTCGGGCCTGATGCACCTGTTCAGCACCCACCCGCCCATCGAAGAACGCATCGCCCGTCTGCGGGCCATGCGCAGCTATTAATAAACGACAGGAGGCCGGGAGGGGCGCCTGCGGCCCCTCCCGGCCCTCCCCGCAACCCTCACAGGAGGAAACATGTCCCGCTGGCTGGCACTCGTGCTGGTGACGTTGATGTGGTCCGCAACCGCTTTGGCCGCGGGTGAGGACGCCCTGACCCGGGGACTGGAAGCCCATAAGACCGGGAAGCACCAGCAGGCGGTGGAACTGCTGGCCGGATTTGTGCAGGAACATCCCGACTCGGTCCCGGCCCGCCGGGCCTATGCCCTGTCCCTGGCGGAACTCGGTAAAAAGCCCGAGGCCCTGGCCGTGGTGGAGGCCGGCCTGGCCCAAACTCCCGAGGATACCTCTCTGTTGCTGACCCGGGGCAGCCTCCTGGCCGGCCTGGACCGGTACGCCGAGGCGGTGCAGACCTATTCCCGGATTATCGCCCGCCAGCCGAAAAACGTCGAAGCCATTAAGGAACGCGGCGTAAATAACGCCAAGGAAGGAAACTTCGCAGAGGCCCTGAAGGATTTAAATCAGGCTGCCACCTTGGCCCCCAAGGACCCGTGGGTCTTCAATCACCGGGGCATGGTGAAGTTCTGCCAGGGTCGCTATCAGGAGGCGGTCAAGGACTTTACCGCCGCCATCCGTCTCAACCCCGAGCTGCCCCTGAGCTACTTTTTCCGGGGCAACCTCTATCTGCATCATTTGAATCAGAGGGACAAAGCCATCGCCGACTACCAGGCCGGCTGCAAGCTGGGCCACCCCCTGTGCTGCGGCGAGCTGGAAAAACTCGGCCTAAAGCCTGCCTCCCAGCCCTGACCCCCAAAAAACTCCGGGGCGGGTTATGGACCCGCCCCGGCACCCCTTGCCCTGATCAGGAGCCCGATAGGTTCTGCCAGAACTCCTTGATTTGGGGGATCTTTTTCACAAAGGCCTGCCAAGCGGTCCGGAAGTCCTCTTCCGTCAGGTTCAATTTGGCCCGTAATTCCGGGTCCAGGGGCTTGGGCGCCTTTGACATGAAACCCATACCCGCCAGATTCGCGAAGGTGTCGGCCACGTGGATGATGGCGGCGCCGAAGAAACCGTCCGACGGCGACAGAGTATTGGGCTGATGATGATAGCGGATGGGGGTGACCAGCTCCGCGGGCAGCCCCCAGGCCTCCGCCACCCAGCCCCCCAGCTCGGCATGCTCCAGCCCGTATTCTTCCTGGGCCTCCTCCCAGCTCAGTTTCTTGGTCTCCTTGAGATCGTGGATGGCCTTGAGGTCATCGAAAAAATGGGTGCACAGGATTAACTTCCCCAGGTCGTGGAGAATGCCGCAGGAATACATGGCGTCGGGCTTCACCTCGGGAAATCGCTGGCTCAGGATCTGGGCCGCCTGGGCCACGGCAAAGGAATGCAGCCACAGCAGGGAAAAATCCAGCCCTGACAGCTCCCCTTTGGGCCGGAAGTTTAACATCAGGGAGACCCCCACCGCCAACTGGCGCAGCTCCTGAAATCCCAGGGCAATCACTGCCCGCTGGATAGTAGTGATCTTGTGGGTGAAGCCGTAGGCGGCGGAATTGGCCACCGACAACAGCTTGGTGGCCAGGGCCTGGTCGTTCCGGATCACCTCCTCCAGCTGCAGGGCGCTGCTGTACGGCTGGTCCAGAAGGGACAACATGCGTTGCAGCATGGCCGGCAGCGTCGGAATCTCGGTGATCTTGTGCGCCTGCTGTTCCCGCCGGCGGCGGCCTTCCTCATTTAGGGCCGGAGTCATTCCCCCTTGTATCCTCCCTGGAAACCTCGGAAAGAGCAGTATAGAGCCCCACGCCCCTGGGGCATTCCCCAGGGACTTGCATATTCAACCCCCTAGCGGCGCCCCTCAAGGCCCCCTGGTCTTCCCACGTCAGGCGTGTTCGATGGGTGTCTTTCCTGTCGGTTATGGTTCGTATCGGAAAATTTTCCCCAAAACTAAAGCCCGGGGAAGAAGAAATTCACCCGGCTAGCAAACCAGGCGTTCCGGATGGGTATACAGGGTGAGACGGGGCGGGCGGGCGAACCCCACCAGGGTGATACCCTGAGCGGCCGCCAGCCGCACCGCCAGGGAGGTGGGAGCGGAGACCGCCGCCAACAGGGGGATCCCGGCCCGGGCCGCCTTGAGAACCATTTCATAGGACGCCCGGCCGCTGAGCAGGGCGATTTTATCCGCCATGGAGACCCCTTGCCGCAGGGCCTGACCGATGACCTTGTCAAAGGCGTTGTGCCGGCCCACGTCTTCCGCCCCCAGGACCATCTTTCCGGTCACCGGATCGGCCAGCAGGATGGCGTGGGTCCCTCCCGTTTGCCGAAAAATCGCCTGATGCCCGGGGAGCTGGGCCACCAAGGCCAGTAGCCGCTCCGGCTCAATCCGGACGCGGCTTTCCGCCCCCTCGGGGGCCGTAACCGCCAGTCTGTTCCCGCTGGCCGGGTCGTGGCGCAGCAGCGCCTCCGGCAGCCAGGCGCTGTAGTCGGGAAATTCCTCCCGCTCCCGGACCAGGCGTACCTGCACCACCCCCCCGGCCTGCCCGTCAGCCGCGGCCGGTTGAAATTCACTCGCCCGGACGTCCTCCAGCCGGTCGATGATTCCGGAGGTGAGGAGATGCCCCAAGGCCAGCTCCACTTCCATCCCGGGTAGGTACAACTGCCGGGCTGCCACCACTGCCCCCACCCGAATGGTCAGGAGGGCCTCCCGGGCCAGCATCTCCGTGGCCTCCCGGGCCTCGCCCTCCCGGTACTGCACCGCCCCCACCGCCTCGAGTCGGCTGGATTCCGGTTCCATCCCGCCCCCTTACATCTCACCCCAACGCAGCTTGGTGCGCAGGATCTCGAAGTAGCTCTTGTAGGGGCTGCGGATCAGTTTGATGGTCCCCGCCGCCTTCTGGATCTCCACCACGTCACCGGCCTCCAGGGCCAACCCCAACTGGCCGTCGAAGGTCAGATAGACGTCCTGGACCTTGTCGTCCAGATGCACGCTGATGGTGGCCGTATCCGGCAGGATAATGGCCCGGTTGGTCAGGGCGAAGGGGCAGATGGGGATGAGCGTGATGGTATGCAGGGTGGGAAAGACGATGGGCCCGCCGGCCCCCAAGGTGTAGGCGGTGGACCCGGTGGGAGTGGAGACGATGAGACCGTCGGCCCGGTAGGTGATGAGATATTCATCGTCGATGAAGGTTTCCAACTCCACGATACGTGCCAGGGCCCCCTTGTTGATCACCACGTCGTTCATGACGGTCTGCTGAAAGGTCTTCACTCCCCCCCGCACCACCGCCCCGGTGAGCAGCATGCGGTCCTCCACCTGGTAATCCCCGACCAGGATCTTTTCCATGGCCGGATAGAGGTCACCCCGGCCCACTGCGGTGATAAATCCCAGCCCGCCGACATTGACCCCCAGGATGGGGACCCCGTCCTGGCCATAGTGCCGGGCGGCGCTGAGCAGGGTGCCGTCACCCCCCAGGACCACAATACATTGCGTCCCGGGAGGCAACATGGGCACACTCGGCTCCGGCTCATTGACCAGGACCGCGGCCGCCACCCCCCGCTGCCCCAGCCACTCCCGCAGCTGCCGGCCCAGCTCGTCGGCTTCGGGCTTTTGCTTTTTGGTAACGATGGCTATCCTGTTGATCACCCGAATATCCTTTGCCGCTTCTCCCGCCAGTCTCCCCGGCGAGGCGATATTCCCAAGCAGGTCATAATCATGATATTCTGAAGAGTTACAAAGACAAACGCAAAACCCACACCCGAGCGCGGATAAGTGCGTTGACAGTTACCATAAATTCCGATAATTATCAATCACTGATTTTTCAGGTAAAGGAGATTTCGCACGTGGTTTTGGCAAGACGCATCGGTCAAATCAAACCCTCCCCCACCCTGGCCATCGACACCAAATGCAAGGCCATGATCGCCGGAGGGGTGGATATCGTCAATTTCGGGATCGGCGAACCGGATTTCGAAACCCCCGATAACATCAAAGAGGCCGCCATCAAGGCCATCCGGGACGGCTTCACCCGGTATACCGCAGTGGGCGGCATCCCGCCGCTCATCGAGGCCATCATCAAGAAATTCCAGCGCGACAACGGCCTGGAGTACCGCCCCACCGAAGTGGCGGTGTCCTGCGGCGGCAAACATAGCCTCTACAACCTCTTCCAGGTCCTGTTCGAGAGCGGCGACGAGGTCATCGTGCCGGCCCCCTACTGGGTCTCATATCCACCCATGCTGCTGCTGGCCGATGCCATTCCGGTCATCCTCGACACCACCGAGGCCGACGGCTTCAAGATCACCCCGGCCAGCCTGCGGGCCGTCATCACCCCCCGCACCAAGGGCCTCATCCTCAACAGCCCCTCCAACCCCACCGGCATGGTCTATACCCAGGCGGAGCTGGAGGCCCTGGCCGAAGTCATCCTGGAACACAAACTCTTCGTCATCTCCGACGACATCTACGAACAGATCCTCTTCGACGGCCAGAAATTCTCCAACCTGGCCATGCTCGATCCGCAGCTCAAGGCCCAGACCTTCGTCCTCAACGGCGTCTCCAAGACCTATGCCATGACGGGCTGGCGCATCGGCTATATGGCCGGGCCCGAAAGTGCGGTCAAGGCGGTGGTTAAGCTCCAAAGCCAGAGTACCTCCAATCCCACCTCCATCGCCCAGATGGCCGCCCTGGAGGCCATCAACGGCCCGCAGGACGCCGTCACCGCCATGGTCAAAGAGTTCGCCTGGCGCCGTAACGATATCCTGGCTCGCCTGGGCCAGCTCCCCGGCGTCACCTGCGTCAAACCCGGTGGGGCCTTCTACGTCTTCCCGAATTTTTCGGCCCACTACGATAAACTGAAGCCGGCGGCCGACCAACCGGCCTCCGACGCCCTGGCGGAATACCTGCTCACCGAGGCCCACGTGGCCGCGGTGCCCGGCAGCGGCTTCGGCGAAGACAACTGCATCCGGTTCTCCTACGCCACCAGTCGGGAACGCATCGCCACCGGCCTGGATCGCATCGCCCAGGCGCTGAGCAAACTGGGTTAGTAAGCGTTCGGCTGTCAGCCGTCAGCGCCCAGCTTTATTACCACATTTCCAAGGATTCGGTGGACTGGAATGGCTTGCCATTGATTATCGGTCTGACATGACCTGTTGATTTGGCTGAAAGCCGATAGCCGATAGCTGAACGCTCACTGGGATAAGATTCGAGGGAAACTATGGACCAGCCCCCACGCCCGGGTTCCCGGGCCGTGGGGCTGCGTGAGGATGGGCCGTTACTTCTTGCCGGCGGCCCGTTTGGAAGCTTTCAGAGGATTGATTTTGATGACCTCGCCCGACTTGGCGCCGCTCTTGACGTGGGTGGCGAGGTTGCAGACGCCCAACCGCCATTTGGTGGGGGGATCGGGCGTGGCGGCGCAGAACCTGCCCGCCTCCAAATTCAAGATCCGGTCACACCCGTCACACTTGTCGACGACCTGGTGACACTCCCCGCCATTGTAGGTGCACCCCTTCTTGGTCATAAAGGTGCACGGATAACCCGCCTTGACACTTGCACAGTCCATGGGAATCAGCCCCCTCTCGGAGTAATTTTTTAAATCCGTATTATTATAAAGCGATCCAGGGAAATGTCAAGGGGAGCTGACACACCGGGGAACTGCCTGCCGGGAGAATCCCACCAACCTCATAATCCGGAAAACCGGCCAGGGTCTGCGCCTGCCCCTGCCAGCTGACTCCGCGGCGCCTTGGGGGCCGGCTAGGCCCGGGGTTTCCCCGAGCCGCGCCACGAGGCCTGCTTGTCGGGCCGCACAATAATGTCCACCCGGCGATTGGCCCCCTGGCCGCTCTCCGTACGGTTGTCGGCCACCGGCCGGTATTCCCCGTACCCCGCCACCGCCAGCCGTTCCGGTGACACCCCGGCGGTTTCGATCAGATAGCGGGCGATGGCCGTGGCCCGGGCCGTGGACAGCTCCCAGTTGGAGGGGAATTGGGACGTGTGGATGGGGCGGGAATCGGTGTGGCCTTCCACTACAATGTCGTTGGGAATCTTGTTCAAGATGGCCGCCAGGTTACCCAGCAGCGGTAAAATCTCGGGTTTGATGTCGGCCTTGGCGGTGTCGAACAGGATCAGGTCCTGAAACCGGATCACCAGTCCGTCGGGGGTGAAGAAGAGCTGCGCCTCCTGGGTGTGCGAGGTGCTGGTCAGCAGCTCCCGGAGTTCCTGATAGGGGTGGTCCAACTCCTGTTCCAGCCGGGCCACCTTTTCGGCGTCGGTTTCCAGCAGCCTCCCGTCCTGGGGCAGCACCCCTTTGGTCAGACTGTCGCCCCGCAGCTCGGGAATAACGGGGGTCTGTCCCCCGGGGAAGATGAAGTGCAGGGCGGTGCGGATGGACAGCTGGGCCTCCGCCAGTTTCTGGCTGTCCAACCGCGTGAAGGCGTAGAGGGAGACAAAGAAGGCCAGCAGCAGGGTGACGAAGTCGGCATACGACACCAGCCAACGTTCATGCGACGGCTTGGTAGGCTCAGACGGACGGAATCGAAGGCGTGGCATACTTTTTTGACCGGGCCGCAGCCGTCGGCGACCGCCGCCCGCTCCGAACCGACGATGCCGGCTTGGCCCTGACCGGGGACGGCTTCAGATTGAGATTGCCCATAAATCCCTTGAGGTTCTCTTCGATCAGCCGGGGATGATCCCCGGAACAGACCGCCAGCACGCCCTCCAGGATCAGCTGTTTGATCAGCAGCCGTCGCCGGTGGCGCAGCCGCAGCCGGTGCCCCAGGGGTAAAAAGAACAGGTTGGCGGCCCCCACCCCATAGATCGTGGCCACGAAGGCCACCGCCACCCCCGTTCCCAATTTTCCCGGGTCAGTGAGGTAACTCATCACCTGGATCAATCCCAACACCGCCCCCAGGATGCCGATGGTGGGTGCATAGCCGCCGGCAGCCTCGAAGACCCGGGCCGGCGCCTCCCCGGCCTCCTGCAGCTGCTCCAGCTCCATCTCCATGATGTCCCGGATCGTCTGGGGTTCCAGACCGTCCACCGCCAACTGCAGGGCCCGGCGGAAAAACGGGTCGGTGAGCCGGGGCAGTTCCTTTTCCAACGACAGAATGCCCTCCCGACGGGTGCGGTAGGCAAACTCGATGAGCCGGGCAATGATGGGCGGCACCTGCTCCTCGGGCTCCCAAAAGATACCCCGGGCCTCCTTCCAGGCCGCCTGCAGGTGGGGCAAGGGAAAACTCAGGCAGACCGCCCCCAGGGTGCCCCCGAAGACGATGACCGCGGCCGTCACCTGGAAGATCATGCGCAGGGAGCCCCCTTCCAGGTACTGACCCCCGATGACGGCCGCGGCTCCCAACAACAGACCCACGACTATCGTCTTATCCACCATACCACGCATCCGGTATCTTTCATCCAGCTTCGGTCAGGCCGCGTTATTCTCCCCATCCCGGAAATTGCCGCCCAGGCCCATTGGCGCGTCGGGGCTTGCCACGATCAACCTGGCGCCCGCCTTGGACCCGGCCCGCGGGGGCAATCGCCGGGCAACCCAGAAATATAACCAGAACAGCCTTTTTTAAGTTTCTATCGGCGCGCGCCGATACAAACTTAAACAGAAACATCGTGATGGCCTCCAGAAATCTGGAAGCCCAAAACTGTCGCCGCCCCCTTTTTAGGTTTTCACCCCCTCCCTCAAGCCGAGTCGGTCAGGGGGATTTTACCTGGACGGGGCCGAGTTCCCCCCGCGGCCCGACCTCAGGGAACTTGTCTCAACCCCTTGTCAAAGTAATGTGTGATGACGGCCCAGACTCCCGCCTGCCGGCAATCCGTGAACCCAGCATGGATAGATTGAGGGCAGACAATTTTTATTCTCTTCCCCTCGTCACCCTGAAACCCGGGGGTCACCTCCCCTTTCCCCTCTATATACGCTCCGGCCCCCACCGTTTCTGCCTCTACCTCCCGGCCGGCGCGCCTCTGTCGCCCTCCCGGTGGCAGCATCTCAGCCGGGCTCGAACCCGGATGGTCTATGTGGCCCAAGCCGACCGTCTCCGTCACATCAGATATCTCAATGATTTCTTAGAATCGGCAATAAACGATGCGACTCTCCCCTTGGATCGAAAAACGGCCATGGTCTACGGGGCCGTCAAAGAGATCGTACGTCAGGCCCTCGAGCAACCCATGCCCGAGACCATCCGCGCCTGCGCCCTGGCTGCCAGCAGCCAGGTGAAGATCATTCTGGCCGATCCCGGGGCCCTCCTGAACATCCTCAAGATCAGCAGCTATGATTATTATACTTATACCCATTCGGTCAACGTGGGCTTTCTCCTGATGGGCATGCTCCACCGCCTCCAACCCCACCTGGAGCGGTCTATCCTGGCAGAGTTCGGTCTGGGGGGGCTGCTCCACGACATCGGCAAAACCCGCCTGCCGCGGGACTTGCTCCATAAACCGGGCAAATTCACCCCCGATGAATTCCTCTTGATGCAGCAGCACCCGGAATTGGGTCTGGAAGTCCTGCGGGAGACCTACGACCTGTCCTCCCGGGGCGCCTCAGTCATCCTCCAGCACCATGAAAATCTCGACGGCTCCGGTTATCCCGACGGACTCACCGCCCCCGACCTTAATCTGGCCAGCCGCCTGGTGCGCATCATCGATATCTACGACGCCCTGACCACCAACCGCCACTACAAACCGGCCATGTCTCCCTTTCAGGCCTTCGTCCTGATCAAAGACGAATTCGCCCTCAAAGTGGATCAGGAACTGGTGCGGGAATTGATCCAACTGGTGGGTGAACCCACCTCCTCGGCCTGACCTCCGGGTCTACGGCATCAGCCGCGACCTTCCCCTTTGCCTATTTTATTTAAGAACTCAAAGGACTTCAGCTCGCGACCGAGGATTTGGCGGATAAAGCCCCGGGCCAGAGCCAAGGTCTGGCGCGCGGCCAGGGCCGGGAAACGCAGGCGGGAGAGTTTGGCGGGAGGCAGGCTTTGGGCCAGAACCATGAGTTTCCAGGTCCCGAAACTCAGGGGGTAGAGACGGCCATCATTGGAGGGCCGGCAGGATTGACAGATCACCGTGCCCTCGTTGACATTCAACCACAATGCCCCGGAAGGAGGGCGGCCGCAGACCTGGCATCTCTGCCAGCGGGGTCCGTAGCCGGCCAGGACCAGAAGCCGGATCAGAAAACTGCACAGGATGGAGTCCGGCGGCACCCCTTGGGAGAGCAGGGACAACGCCGTCTCCAGGGCCCTGAAGATGTCCGTCAGTTTGTCCTGGGCGCCGATGATCTCTCCGGCCAGCTCTGCCAGGCAGGCGGCAGCCCCCAGGCGATGCAGGTTCCGGCGCAGGTCGGCATGGGCCTCGATCAGTTCGCAGGTATCCAAACGACCCAGGTCCCGATGCGGCTTCTCGGTATACGTCAATCGCACCAGACTCAGGGGTTCCAGACAATTACGGAAGCGCCGCTGGCTTTTCCGGGCGTTGAGGGCCACCAGGGTCAAACGGCCGGCCTCGGGGCTCAGGACCGTGACGATCCGGTCGGCTTCACCATAATCCCGGGTGCGGATTACGATGGCCGTAGTTTTTTGCGGCGGCATGACCTCGGGAAGGAGTCCATCAAGGCGGCCGTCGACGGCGGGGTGGAAGGGCTGACGCCGTCCGCCGGACCGTAGAGGGGGAAAGGGCTGATGCCCAACATGGCCCGTTCGTGGGACAGCAGGGCGCGCTTCACTGCCAGCCCGGCGCTGAATCCGCCCAGACTGCCGTTGGCAGCCAAAACCCGGTGGCAGGGCACAATGATCAACAAGGGATTGGCCCCCAGGGCCTGCCCCACCGCCCGGGCCCCCTGGGAGAGACCCAGACGCCCCGCCAACTCCCCATACGACAAGGTCTGGCCGCAGGAGATGGCCCGGGCCGCCTCCCACACCCGCAGTTGGAACGGGGTGCCCCCCGGGTCCAGGATCAGGTCGGTGAAATCTCCGCCGGTCCCGGTAAAATAGCGCTGCAAGGCCTGGGAGGTCTCCCAGTGACAGACCTCCACATGTCGGCGTGACTCAGGGGGCGTCGCCTCCTCCAGATGAGGCAGTTCCAAGGACGGTTTGCGGGGGTGGCCAGCCAAACGCACAGCCCTTAGTCCCACCGGACTATAGACCAGCGACAGGGAACCCAGCGGCGAGTCCAGGAGGGCTAGCCAGAGGGGTGGCTGCGGCCTGGTGGGCCGGCCCATACGACCTCCTCCCGATACGTCAAATGGGGTCTGAACCGCGACGGGCCAGGATGGCAAACCACAGGTTGTCGTCCAGGACCGCCACCGGCTCCAGGGGCAGGGACTGCATCTGGGTCAAAAGCTTGTCCACCTCGGTTCCCACCAGACCCGACAGAATATACCAGCGCTTGGTGAGGAAACCCGGCTCCGTCAACAGTTCCCGCAGGACTCCGTGGTAAATGTTGCCCAGGGCCAGATCGGCAGGGTGGGCGGCATATTTCAGAACATCATCGCAGATAAACTCGACCTGGGCCTCCCGACCGTTATGGCCGGCGTTCTTGCGGGCGGTGTCGATGGCCAAGTTGTTGTGGTCCACGGCCACCACCCGGTTGGCCCCCCGCGCCAGGCAGGCCAGGGACAGGATGCCGGTGCCGGTCCCCAGGTCCAGGACCTCGGGCAGCGCCTCCTGTTGATAGAGCTGATCGATCAGGGCGAGGCACATCCGGGTGGTGGGATGGAATCCGGAGCCAAAGGCCACCCCCGGGTCCAGCCGGATGACGTCTTCCCCCGGCCCCGGGGCGGGTTCGGCCCACACCGGGCACAGGTGAAAGCCCCCGATGCTCATGGGCTCCAGGGCCCGGCCGGCCTCCCAATCCTCGTAATTTATGACAGTTTCCGATAGATAACGATGACCCGGCAAGGGTCCCAGGTATTCTTTCAAGACTTCTTCCTTTGCAGCACGGAAAAACAGATAGGAGCAGTCGCCCTCCCGCCAGCATCCCAAATAGTCCGGGCCGGTCAGGAAGGCCGGCAACGACACCTCCCCGGTCACTTCGTAAATGAACAATTTGTCGTAGGGAAGGCTCATTTTCCGGCAACCTGTCGGGTATGGGGGAAGAGTCGACACTACCTTGAAGGCAGGTTGCACTATATCACAATGACGGCACGACTTCAAGCGGCCCGATGTTCCCTCCAGCCCAGGACCAGGGGCAGAAGCAGCACCAGGCAGCCCAGGGCCACCACCCCGCCCCAGCCCCAAAAGCTGTAGGCATAGCCGTTCACGGTAATGCCGGTGGAGCCGCCCAGGTAATAGAGCAGGACGTAGAGGGAATTGGCCCGCCCCCGGGCCCCGGTGAGTTTACGGTTGATGAGACCGGCGGCGGCCGCGTGGATGGTGAAGAAACCGGCGCAGACCCCGATGAGGGCGGCCAGGACGGCCACCACCAGGGGGATCAGCGACAGGCACAGGGCCGCGGCAAAGATGAGGCTCCCCCCCACCATGGCCAGGCCGTTGCCGATGCGGTTGCTCAGCTTTCCGGCCAGCGGCCCCATCACCACCCCCACCAGGTACGACAGGTACAGGGAGGTGATGAATTCCGTCGAGGCGTTGAAGGGAGGCCGGGACAGATAGAAGGGGAGATAATTGAAGGTGGAGGAAAAGACAAAGAACCCGCCGAAGGGCACCCAAAAAATGGGGCCCAAGTCCCGCCGGGTGAGGAGGGCGATAAAACCCCCATCGGGTTCGGCGGACTGTGCCGGTCTGGCCCCGGGAGGCAGCCAGCGGGCCGCGGCCAGGGCGGCCCCCAACAGCAGCACCGAGGCCGTCACGAAGGCATACCGCCAATGCAGGGGCGGGTGAATGTAGCCCCCCAACAGCCGCCCCGCCAGCCCCCCCACCACCGTGGCCGACACATAGGAGCCCATCACCACATTGAGGCGGTCCGGGGGCAGATTGCGGGCCAGATAGGCCGCCAGGCAGGTGGTGAGGGCCGGGATGAACAACCCCTGGATAAACCGGGCCGCCACCAACAGGCCAAAGCCGGCGCTGGCGGCGCAGACCAGACCGCAGGTCGCCACCACCAGCCCCCCGGTCAGGATCAGACGACGGATGGGCAGCAGATCGGCCAGCAGGCCGAAGGGCAGGTTGGAGAGGGCCATTCCCAGGGTGACGGCGGACACCGACAGGGAGGCCGCGGCAATGCCGACCCCGAATTCCCCCACCAGCACCGGCAGGATCGGTTGGGTGATATAAACCGTGGTGAAAGCCGCCGCCACCAGGGCAAAAACCAAGGTCTGGAGGCCGGCGGAGCGTCCGTTGTCCATGATGAGATCGGGGGGCCGGGGATTGTGCCACCCCGATTATAGCCTATTCGATCCTGAGTGTCACCCGGAGCGGAGGACCGGCACTCAGCCCTTGCCGATGACCCATACCGGCGGCGTGTATCCGGAGGGCAGCGCGGCGGTGGGGGGGCCGCTGGGCAGACTCACCTCCGGATACACCTTGACGATGGTCTCCCAACAGGAATGGCCGTAGGCGGCGTGTTGGGCCGTGTCCCCGTCGGGATCATGATTGGCGGGGGTACAGAACTGACCGACCATACAGTCGCAGCTGAACTCCATCACACAGGCGCCGCAGTTCGGATCCCCGGTGCAGGCGGCCGGCTTTCCCGCCCCATCGTAATTTTCATCATAGAGGCAGAGGGCGTAGTGGCCCAATTCATGGAGTATGGTGTAGGGTCCGTGCGGCAGTTCTTTGTCATCGTCGCACAGGAGCATATGATACCCCTTTTTCCCCCAATACGGCTGCAACGGCATGGGAGTGGGGGAAATGGAGGTGCCCGGCGTGGGCAGGAGCCAGGCATCGGCCTCATCGGCGCCCCGGAAGTTGTTGTAGACCGTGATGCTGCCCAGACGCAACTGTCCCTGGGTGGCGATGGCCAGCAACTCCGAGGTGCGGAAAAGGGCCTGCTTCCACTTGAACACCCGCCCTCCGGGATCAAAGTCCTGTTTCGACGCCTTGTAACGCAGGGACAGGTTCAGATAAAAAGCGCCATGGCGGTGATAGCCCGTTCCCATATGCATGTCCTCCGCCCCGGGGCCGGCCGGAAGAGGCCCCCCGGTTTGAAGATGGCCTCAAGATTCCGGTCCCCCCGATCAGTCACGAATACAGAATCTCGAAGACCTCCAGCTTGCCGTCCTTCCCCTTGATCCTGGCCGGGGGGTGCACCAGGTGGCGAAAGGTCCCATCCAGGAGCTTCAGGGTCTCCCGGGTGATGAGAATCTGCCCGCCCTTGGCCAGGGCAGAAAAGCGGGCGGCAATATTCACCGTGTCGCCGATGACGGTGAATTCCATGCGCTCCGGCGAGCCGATATTCCCCAGGAAGACCTCCCCGGTGCTGATCCCCAGCCCGATCTGCAGCCGCAGCCCGAAGCGGATTTGCCAGGAGCTGTTGAGTTGGGCCACCCGGTGCATCATCGCCACCGCCGCCCGGACCGCGGCCGGGGCCGAGTTGTCCAAAGGTATCAGGCTGCCGAAGACCGCCACGATGGAGTCGCCGACATACTTGTCTATGGACCCCTGGTGGGCAAAGATGACCTCCACCATGGCCGCAAAATATTCGTTCAGGAGCAGGACCAGCAAGTCCGGGGGCAAGCTTTCGGTGATGGCGGTAAAATTGCGGATGTCGCCGATAAGTACGGTGACCTCCTTGCGCGCCCCCCCCAGCTTGACCTGGACATCGTTCTTGAGGACCTCGTCCACCACTTGCGGAGAGAGATAACGGGCCAGGTTGATCCGGGCCAGTTCCTCCTTTTTGATCATCTCCGCCAGGGCGGCGTTCTCCAGGGCCACCGCCCCCTGGTGGGCGATGGTGGTCAGGAGCTCGATGTCCTCCCGGGAATACGGCCGCCCGGACTTTTTTTGCCCCAGGGCCAGCAGCCCCTTGACCTGATCCTGGAAGATCAGGGGCAGACAGAGACTGAGGTGCAGTTCCCGCATGGCCGGCTCCACTGCCTGCCGCGCCGACTCGTAGCGAGGATCTTCCTGGAGGTCCTCCCGGGTCACCAACTGCTTCTGCCCTGCCAGCCAGCTGATCCAGGACATCTCCAGGGGGCAGTAGGTGTAGGTCAGTTCCGCCACCGCGCCACCGGCGCCCGGCGCCGGAAAGACGGCCTGGCAGCCTCCGGTGCGCTGATCCAGGAGAAACACCCCGGCGGTATCCACAAAGAGTTTCTGCCGCACAATGCCCAGCAGCCGCCCGATGACCTCCTGATGGTCCAGGACCGCACTCAGGGAGCGACCCACCGCGGCCACCGTCTGCTTGTAATCGAAGGCCTGGCGGAAAAACAGGCGGTCCACCAGGCCCTGCACCAGGCGATCCAGAGGACCGAAGCAGAAGACCACCAATACGGAAAAACAGCCGATGAACACGACGGGCGAAAATTCCCCCAGCACCGGCTGCAAGACGGCATGGTGGATGAGGACCTGGGTGGCGGCAAAACCCAAGCCCACGATGACGGTCATAATCCCGTAGCCCACCGCCCGTTTGATATAAACGTCCACGTCAAAGAGATTGTGGCGCACGATGGCGTAGGCGATGGCCACGGGAAAGATGAGCAACGGCAACTCCCGCACCGCCGGGTAGCTGATGAACTGCTCTCCCAGCAGGGAGATGTCATACACCGTGAAGGCATTGGCCAGGGCCGGGAGGGGAAAGGCCAGGGCCGCCCCCACCAGCACCACCTTGGCCCGCTGCCGGGCCATCAGCGAATGGCTGTGAAAATAAGCGTGCACGCTGGAGGCCACCAGGGCATAGACGCAGATCAGGGTATAGATGGTGACCAGGCCATACACCGTCTCGATCACCGGATGGGGATACCACCAGACCAGGGGAACGGCCAGCAGCAGGGACAGACCATAGGGAGCCCAGGTCCAGCGCGGCTGCCTCTGAATCAAGGGCTTCGGTTCTGGAAACAGGGCGCTCAGATGCACCGCGGCCGCGGGCAAAAAGGCGCTGACCAGGAGATACAGCCGCAGGCAGCCGGTGGTGGTGGCAATGACGTCAAAATTCAGGAGATGGTAGAGTCCGGCGAGATAGCAGGTGATGAGAAAGACCCAGCTCACCCGGCGATGGGGCTTCATGGCAAAGACCAGGGCCCCGATGCCGATATAGACCAAGCTGATAAAGCAGTACAGTCCGAAAATATTGATGAAATCTGCCAGGGTGAAGCGCATCGTGGGAATGGCAACTTCACGGGTGACGCCTTCCCGGCTCAGGGTGTAGGTGACCGGCCGGCCGATTCCGGCCCGGCGGACCAAGGCCTCCAACTCCGAGCGACTGTGGACCTCCTGGCCGTCCACCGCCACAATCCTGGAGGGCCAGCTGACCTCGGCCTGGGTGCCGGTCCAGCGCGGCAGGGCAATGCCGGCCAAGGCCAGCCGGGGGTTGACCAGAAATCCGGGGAAGGGTTGATCGATCCAGGCCGCGGCACTCCTCAGACTGCAGATGGACAGGAGCACCACCACCCCTGCCATGAGAGCCAGGGCCACCCGGCTCAGCCACTTCTGCAGAAATGCCTGCCGGTCGGTCTTCCCCCTGCCGATGTCCCTATCCGGCGTCAGTGCCGTGGGTTGCGTCTGCACCACAGGTGCCATCCCTCACTCTTTCTGCCGGGGCCCCGTCCGGGTGGAGCATGTCGGCCTCCTGGCCATGAGCACCAACAGGACCATTACCCCCAGAGTGACCAGGGCAAAGACGTCTCCATGCCGGGCGTAAAAGGTCGGAGTCCCCCCTGCGGCCACCTCCAGGGTCAGACAGCCGGGCACCAGGAGGTCCCGGGACCCGGCCCGCACCCGGCCCCGGATCTCCCCGGTGGGTGAGATAAAGGCGGAGATGCCGGTATTGGCGGCCCGCACCAGGGGCACGTTATTCTCCACCGCCCGGAAGACGCTCATGGCCAGGAGCTGCCGGGGCGCCGCGGTGTCCCCGAACCAGGCTTCGTTGGTGACGTTTACCAAGAGGCGCGCCCCGGCTTGCACCAACCGGCGGCAGTGGTCCGGGAACAGGACCTCCCAACAGATCGCCACCCCCACGGGCGTCCCGGCCACCTCGAACACGGTGTAGTCCCCGCCCGCCCGGAAGCGCCCGGCGGCCTGCCCCCAGCGGGAAGGCCAGGGCAGGACCGCGGCCACCGGGAGGTATTCCCCAAAGGGCACCAGGCGGACCTTGTGATAATGGGGGCCGACCTTCCCCGTGGGCGAGATCAGGGAGACGCTGTTGAACGACCTGACCTCGCCCCCGTCTGCAGGGGCCAGCTTCGACCGGTGGGCATTACCCACCAACAGGTAACTGCCGGTCTCCCGCGCCAAAGCCAGAAGGGCCGCCAGGGTGGCAGGGTCGGAGACCAGGGCTGCGGTCAGGGCCGTCTCGGGCCAGACCACCAGACCCGGACGGTCCGCGGCCGCGGCCACCCGGGTCAGGGTGGCGTAGGTCTCCCGTTGGCGGAGTCTCTGGCTGGCCTCCCATTTGAGGACTTGGGGGATGTTCCCTTGCACCACCCCCACCCTGAGACCAGTCCCCGCGGCCCCCGCCCCCGATCGGGCGTAGCCGTAGGTCAACACCAGGGCCAGGACCAGTCCCGCGGCCAGACCGATCCTCCCCACCGCCGGCCAGTCACCGGCCTGCCGCCCCCGCACCTGCGCCCAGGCGGTCGCCACCCCCCGGCTCACGGCGGCATTGACCAAGACCACCACAAAGGACAGGCCGTAGACGCCGGTGATGGCCGCCAGTTGCCGCACCGGGGCGCACAGATACTGCGACTGCCCCAAAAGGCCCCAGGGGAGCGCCAGAAATCCGGCCTGGGCCCGCAGATATTCCAACCCCACCCACAAAGGCGGCGCCCAGACGACTGCCGGCCAACCGGTGGCGGCCCCCAGATAACTCAGGCCGGCCCCCCACAGCCCCCAGTACGACGCCAGGTAGCACCCCAGGAGGACAAACTCCGTCGGCCGGAACTGTCTGATCGTAAAGATCCAGGCAAAGTGTCCCATGAAGAAGACCAGCCCCGCCAGAAAGGCCAGGGCAAAGGCCCGGCCCAGACCTTTCCCCGCCACCGCCAGCAGCAGGGGGGTGAGGGCAATCCAGGCCACCCAACCCTGGTCGCACCCGGGGAAGGCCAGGAAGAGCAGCACCGCGGTGCCGAGGGCGCCCCCTATCCCGCGCATGGGCCTCCATCGCTCGGTTTCCCGGGCCGGACCAGCCTCCGTCCGGGTCAGGACTCACATCCCGGGGTCAGGGTTTCGGGACAAAGAAGGACAGGGTCGCCTTGGCCGTGATCTTCTTTTTCTGTGGGGCAAAATCACTCATGCTCTTCACGCCCAGGGTGTTGCTCTCCCCTTGGGCCGGCACCAACCCCTGGGGCAGCTCCTTGGCAGGGTCGGGTTTGATCACCAGATTGGCCACAAACGCCTCCACATCCTTTTGGGTGATATCCGCAAAGGGCTTCGTGATGGGATATCCCCGCTTCAGATGGACCGCGCCCTGGTCGGACTTGCCGTCGAATTTGGCCGTGACCCCCTGGGCGGCGTCAGGAGTCAGGGTGAGCGATCCCGTGATCTCCGGGCCGACCCATTGGTCGGCCGTGATGGGCGGCATGTAATCCTTGGGTTCGGGGACACCGCCGCCCCAGGCCACACTTGCGGCGATCAGAAACAGGGTCCCGACCAACGCCAACCCGAAGCCCTTGCGGTGATGCGACATGATCCACATAACAAGCCTCCTGGGACATGGGATTGAAGGATAAGATGCAATTGTCAATTCCGTCGGACCTCCCCCCTGGCGCAACCTCCCCGGCATCACCTCCCTTCCCCCGAAAACCAGGATTGAGTTCAGTCCGCCTCTAAAACACCGCCTGCATCCCCACGCCGATATATTCCGATTGCAAGACGTTGTTGGAACCGGCGAACCGGTTGCGGTAATAGACGCCGAATTTCAGCGGCAGCGGGAAGCGCTTTTCTGCGTAGAGGTGATACGTGGAGTAGCTCAACCCAATCATGGCCACATGCTCGGTGTAATCCGTCTCCATCTCCAGGGACTTGTAGAAGAACGCCTTCCGGCCCACGGCCTGGTCTTCCAGCTTCATCCCGTAGCGGTAGAGCCAGTTCACTATCCAACCCCGGTAAAACTCATACTTGCCCTCGTGTTCGAACTCCAGCACGTCGCCGATGTCGAAACTGACCCGCTCTATGTTGCTGGTGAGGGGGTTATTCACACTGTCGGGGACCCGCACCAGCTGGGTGTGGGGCAGATTCAGGTCGTACTTGACGGTGGCGTTGAGCACCAGGCCCTTGATGCCGATAAAATCGTTGTTCAGTCGGAACAGCAAGGCATACACCCCCCGGCCGAAGGGATAGTCGGTGAGATCGTTGGGATCGTCCAGGCGACCGGTGGGGAAGCGGGCCCCACCCGTGAAGGCCAGCCGCCATTGGTCGGTATGCAGGTATTGATAGCGGAAACCCGCCTCGATATCAGACAAGCCCTCCCCGTACCAGGGTTGAAAGCGTTTGAACCCGAAACCCTTGATGTCCACCCTGCCGTCACCGTTAATGTCCAGCCCCCCGCCCAGGAGGCTGCGGATATCCTCGCTGGTCAGGGGCACCGTACCGGGCACTCTGAGGGGCGCCAGAATATTGAACCGGGCATTCTTCCCCACCGTGGCATGGGAGATGTCCAGATAGGACTTCACCCGGTTGCGCACCCACCAGTAGGGGATCATCACCCCCACGCTCAGGTTGTCGGTGACGCCGTACTGCAGATAGGTGTTGGTAATTTTGAATTGGTACGAAAAGCTGACCACGCTGCGGCCCAGACAGGCGGTTCCCGGCGCCATGCCAAAGGCCCGTTCCAGTTGGGTGAGAGCCGGAAAAATGCGGCTGGTGAGAACGGCATTGTAATCCGTGGCCACATCCTCCACTTCGCCTTCCGGGTTATACCGTTGGGAGGTGGGGAAATAGATATGGGTGTCCACGATCACCCGGGCCTTCCCCTGGGGCAAGACCTCGGCAAATTCGGCCTGGGACACCGTCGGCAGACAGAGCGCCAACCCCACCACGCCACCCGTAAACAGGACCTTGACCCAGGCCAGCATGCTACACCTCCTCACCCTGCTTTCCCCAGCCTCCGACACTGCTCAAAAAGTGGGCAGCTCCGCGACAACTCCGAATCCCCTAGTGCATTGCGAGTCTTCCCTTATACTTTTTCCTGAGACCACCGTCCGTGTGTCGCGGCGACCCTATGGTGTTTTAGAATGTCGTGACCTGAACAAGAGCGCGGTCGGATGTGTTATGGCCGGAAATTGTGGAAGTTCGGACATGTGTGCCCTGGAGGTGGAAGGGGAAAAGAAGGCGCCGGAACCTCTGCAGGAGGAAGAGCGGGCGAAGGGCAAGGAAACCCCCCAAGGCTGCTTTGAGCCTTGGCAGGCAAAACCTCGAGGCTGATGCGGGCGTGGAGTTCATCGGTACTCCACCGGTTGATTTGCTATTTATTACTAATCGTAAATTAATCCTTATAGTTCCATAATGTCAAGCGATAACTGCGGGTTTTCCCGTCACGGGAAAATTTTCCCGTGACATCATTCTCCAGGCTGAAAGTTATCCCCAGCTTGGGGGACACAGGGCGAACCCCCCATTGCGACACGGGGCGATGGTACCACCCTTATGGCCGGCCTTGCGCCGCGCGGCCGCCGGATACCCGGCAGACGCCGTGAATCCGCCGTGCGGCCGGCCGGCCTCCCCCATCCCTCGGAATGATTTTCAGGAGTTCCGGGACTGGTCTTAAAAGGACAGGAACCGGATGAATGCCGTCAGGTAGTGGGCGTCGAAGATGCGGCGTTGCTGCCATTCCTGGCGCATCAGCCACAGGGCCTCCACCGGTTTCATCGGCTCGGCCCGCATGCGGCCAAAGGTCAGGGCCTCATAGCCGTCGATGATCCGCATCAGCCGCCCCACCGGGTCAATGGCCCCCTGCCGCAGCCCCTGGGGGTAGCCGGAACCGTCGCATTGCTCATGATGCTGCAGGACCAGGAGCAGGGACTCGGGATTGAGGGGGGAATAGGTTTTGAGGAGATTGTAGCCCACGATGGGGTGCTTCTGCAGGAGCGCCAGTTCCGTCTCGCCGGGAGGACGGGAGGTGTCGATCATCGCCGGAACCAGGCGGATGAGGCCGAGATCATGCAACAGGGCCCCCAATCCGAAGTCGCGGATGGCGGGAGCCGGCCACCCCAGGTAGCGGGTGAAGGCCAGGCCGATGAGGCAGGTGTTCAGACAGTGAGTATAGAGCTTGGCGTCAAAGCTACACAACTCCAAAAGCCAGGTCTGATGGGCGGGTTCCTCCTCCAGACACTGAAACAGATAATCCAGACATTCCAGGGCCAGAAGCAGCTGGGAGCTGACCTGGGCCTGGCGGTCCAAAAAAAACTGCCGGGTCCATAACAGGGTGACATCATAGACCCGGGAGGCCTTTTGGGACGGCGTCAGGCTGGGGTCCCGCATCACCTGCCGCAGGTGGCCATGGAGATAGTGCAGCATCCGGAATTGCTCGGCCCCCGGGAAGTACAGCCGGTCGATCCCCTTGGCCCGCAGTTGCTCCACCCATTCCCCGGGGAAAACGTCGCCCGCGGGGCAGCCCAGGAGAAAGGCCACCTCCCCCCCGGGGGTGATGGTCTTCAAAAACAGGCTGCTGGGCACTGGGTAGTCAGGCACCACCGATTCCAGGGAGAGGGGGACATAGCTGTCCTTCCCCAGACTGGCCGTCAACGTCCTGAAGACCTTGAGGTCCCGGGATAAAAGGGTGTCGATAATGGGGGGACAGGCGGGCGACGGCGCCCCCCCGGCAGAGCGGTCATCTGACACGCCGCACCTCTTAGAGGGAAATGGCATTTAGCTGTCAGCTATCAGCCCAACGAATGACTGCAACCCTGCAGGAAGATCGGCCCGTCAGTCAAGTCGGCCCGTCTCATGGTTATCATCCAAGCTGACGGCTGAAAGCTGAACGGAAAAAACCTTCCTCTAAAGGTATCGGCCGAACGGCGGGGAAGCTTGAGAAGTGGGAAATGCCAACCAACCCCGGCCGCCGGAGGGCAATGGCCGGGAAAGCATCGGAAAATACCGCGGGAGGTGCTATTTCGCTGTCCAAGAGAGGACGACTGGTTTATAATGCAGGGAAATTCGAAGAGAAACAAGCGTATAGCTTTTTTCCAGACGCATCGCGGGGGACCTGCCGGGAGAAGTAAGGGCTTCGGGACCCTCTTCACCCGAATTTACCTTTATCTGCCCGGACCATGCCACAACGGGCACACCAGGAGGCGGCAATGCTCACAGGACGACGGATCGGCGTCATCGGCGTAGGGAATATGGGGGCGGCCCTGATCAAGGGCTGGCTGGAAAACGGCCTGGTGGCATCACGGCATCTGGTGGTCTTTGACCAGGCCGTGGAGCGCCGGGCCCTGATGGAAAACCTCTACGGCCTGGCCGCCGCCGCCGACAACGCCGGGGTGGCGAAGGGGGCCGACATCCTTCTGCTGGCCGTGAAGCCGCAGTTTTTGTCCGGCGTCCTGAGCGACATCGCCCCCCACGTCACGCCAAAGCACCTGGTGATCTCCATCGCCGCCGGGGTCACCCTGGCCGCCCTGGAGACCGCCCTGCCCGGGGCCCGCCTCATCCGGGTGATGCCCAACACCCCCACCCTGGCGGGCGCCGGCATGGCGGCCCTGGCCCGGGGGGTCCGAGCCTCCGCCGATGACGACCACCTGGCGCTGCAGCTCTTCGGGGCGGTGGGGCGGGCCGTGGTGGTGGAGGAAAGGCACCTGGACGCGGTCACGGGGCTCTCCGGCAGCGGCCCGGCCTATGTCTTCCTGATGCTGGAGGCCCTGGCCGACGGCGGCGTCAAGATGGGCCTGCCCCGGGATCTGGCCACCCTGCTGGCGGCCCAGACGGTGCTGGGGGCAGCGCAGCTCCTGCTCGCCACCCAGGAGCACCCGGGGGTGCTCAAGGACATGGTGACCAGCCCCGGGGGCACCACCATCACGGGCCTCCACGTCCTGGAAGCGGGAGGCTTCCGGGGGCTGGTGATGAGCGCGGTGGAGGCCGCCACTAAGCGGGCGACGGAGCTGGGAGGACCTCCGGCGGGCCGATCCTGACCAGTTTCATATTGATATCCACGCTGACGGCGCCGTGGGTCAGAGCGCCCACCGAGATGAGGTTGACCCCGGTGGCCGCCACCCGGGGCAGGCGCTCCCGGGTCATGCCGCCGGAGGCCTCCAAAAGCACCCGGCCGGCAGCCAATTTCACGGCCCGGGCCAGGGTGGCCTCGTCCATGTTGTCCAGGAGCACCATATCGGCCCCCGCGGCGATGGCCTCTGCCAACCCCGCCAGATCGGCCACTTCCACTTCAATTTTCAGGGTGTGGGGGATAACTTCCAGGGCTTCGCGGATGGCGGCGGTGATCCCCCCCGCCGCGGCCAGATGGTTGTCCTTGATGAGCACCCCGTCGAACAGGCCGAAGCGGTGGTTGTGGCCGCCGCCCAGGCGCACCGCGTACTTCTCCAACACCCGCCAACCCGGGGTGGTCTTCCGGGTGTCCACCACCAGGGTGTGGTAGTCCTGGATTGCGTCCACGTATCTCCGCGTGTGGGTGGCGATGCCACTCAGGCGCATGAGGAAGTTGAGGGCGACGCGCTCCCCCATGAGGAGGAGCCCCGCGGGGCCCGAGACGGTGGCCAGGATGGTCCCGGCCCTGACCGGGGCGCCCTCGGCCACCAGGGGGGTAAAGTCGATCTTGGGGTCCAGGCGGGCAAAGACCGCCGCGGCCATGGGGAGGCCGGCCACGATGAGGTCGGCCTTGGCCTTGACCGCGGCCTCAGCCTGGAGGTCCGGATCGATGGTGGCCCGGGTGGTGACGTCGCCCGGCCCCAGGTCCTCCTCCAGGGCCAGATCGATGAGGCGGTGGACCTGGGGGGGAAGGGGGTGGAGGTTAAAATGGTTTGGGGAGGTCATGGGTTATCCCCCGGGCTTAAGGTGGCGAAGCGGAGCTTCGCGGATAATCAGCGTTCCCCAGCCGGAGCTGGGGAACGAGGGCGTAACAACGTATGATCAAGTTCCTCTCTTCGAACGCGTTGAAAGTGGGCCATTTTCTCTTTTATCGAATATGTACAGCAATCGATCAACGGTTTCAAACACAAGGCTTTTTGACTCGCACAAATTATGCAACTCATCAAGGTATTCAAAATAGGTTTTTATCTTTTTTGGGATAGAAGTAGAAGTATAAAGAGCATAACTTCTACCGTAGATAGCCCGATAGGCATGGCGATCGATAAGTTGAAAGGCGCGAGGATTTCGGAATCTAAGGAAGGTCGATGCCATAGGAAGATCGACACCCCGAGTTTCTAATAAGCGCTTGAGCGTGGGTTCTGCCGACCGATGTTCTCCTGAATTAATGGTTTTGATTTTATCTAATTCTTCAAATATGTTGCTTTCTATCAAAACATAACGATTTAATTTCCATAATACTATTTCGTTGATCAGGGCTTGATTGAAAGACAAATTGCTAATCTGGTCAAGTCGTCGCGTGAGGTTAGGCAAGTAATTATAATAACAAAGAAATTCATTTAAATCACCCCTATATTCAAATACTTTTAAGGGGGAAGTTTGGTTGGTTGGCATATTACCCTCCTTGACCTGGCAAAAGAGGATATTTTTCCATGGTGGATGAAAGGCGCAGTATATAGAGAAATTCAGAATATGCGGGCGGCGCCAAAAGCCAACATGATCCTTTACGCTTCAGCCTCACCGATTTTCCGGCGTCGGCGGGGGGCTTTGGTGGTCGGCACAGTTCTCTGGGCTACCTCGATCAAGGCGCGCAAGGCGTCATTCACGGCCTGTTCGGTGGGAAAGGCTTTGGCGACCTCAGGGCTGAGCAAGACTACATTGGTGCCGGCCCGGTAAGCTTCAGCAAACTTGCCACGCACCCCTGGCCCCAAATCTTCCCGCCGGTACTCGGGACGCAATTCGTCAGGCTTATCCTTCTTCATATATCCTTCTTTCCTGAGGCGTCGCCATACGCCCGTTGATTATTCTGACCCGATCAGATCGAAAGGTGTGGGAGACAACCAAGAGCCGATTCAGCCCTGACAGCCCAAAGGTGATATAACGGTCTTCGTCAAAGGAATGATCCGGGTCGGAAAAGGTTATGGCCAAGGAATCGGAAAAAATTGTAGCCGCCTCTTGAAAGGTAACCCCATGCTTGCGTTTGTTTGCGGCAGCCTTCTTGGGGTCCCATTCAAATTGCATTTCAAGGCACTCTGTCACATATAGTATAAATTACGTGAGTCGGTTATCATAGGAATGCTTTTCTGGTGGCTCACCCTCACCCCCGCAACCCCTGGATCTTCTCCTTGTGGCTCTGGAGTTTGGTGAGCTTTTCGCCCCAGAGCTGCACCTTTTCTTTTTCCTTGGCCACCACCTCGGGCTTGGCCTTGGCCAGGAAATCCTCATTGGCCAGCTTTCTTTGGGCCTGGGCCAGGTCCTTGCTGAGTTTGTCCATCTCCTTGGTCAGGCGTCGCTCCTCCTCGGCGAAGTCGATGATGCCGGCCAGGGGCATGTAGATCTCCACCGGCGGCACCACGGCCTTGGCCGCGGCCTGGGGCGGCTCGCCGGAGTCGCCCAGGTGCAGGTCCTCGATCTTGGCCAGTTGGCGCAGCGACACCTGATGGCGCCGCAGGACCTCCAGGGACAGGGCCTCCGGGCTGAGCAGGTGGATATTGACCTTGACGCCGGGCAGCACGTTCATCTCGCCCCGCAGGTTGCGGATGGCGCTGATGGTGTCCATGACCAGCTGCAACTCGGCTTCGGCCCCGGGGTCGGCCAGCTCCTCCCGGGGGGCGGGATAGGCGGCCGTCATGATGCTGCCTTCGGTGCCCGGCAGCTTGTGCCAGATCTCTTCGGTGACAAATGGCATGAAGGGGTGCAGCAGACGCAGCAGGGCGCTCAGGATCTCCTGCAGGACCCGCTGGGTGTGGCGGCGCCCCGCCGGGTCGTCGCTGTCGTAGAGGGCCGGTTTGACCAGCTCCAGGTACCAGTCGCAGAACTCGTGCCAGGTGAACTGATACAGGACATGGGCCGCCTGGTCGAAGTTATAGGACTCCAGGGCCGCGGCCACCTCGCCGGAGACCTGCTGCAAGCGGCTGGTGAGCCAGCGCTCCACCGGGGTGAGGGCCACTTGGTCCGCAGCCGCGGTCTCCGGGTCCCAATCGGCCAGGTTCATCAGGGTAAAACGGGCCGCGTTCCAGACCTTGTTGACAAAGTTGCGGTACCCGGCGATGCGCTCTTCCGAGAGGCGCACGTCCCGGCCCTGGGCGGCAAAGGCGGCCAGGGAGAAGCGGAAGGCGTCGGTGCCATACTGCTCCATGACGACCAGGGGGTCGATGACGTTCCCCTTGGACTTGCTCATCTTCTGCCCTTCGGCGTCCCGCACCAGGGCGTGGATATAGACCTCCCGGAAGGGCACCTCCTCCATGAAGTGCAGGCCCATCATCATCATGCGGGCCACCCAGAAGAACAGGATGTCGAAGGCGGTGATGAGCACGCTGGTGGGGTAAAAGAGCCGCAGCTCCGGCGTCGCCTCCGGCCAGCCCAGGGTGGAGAAGGGCCACAGGGCGCTGGAGAACCAGGTGTCCAGGACGTCCTCCTCCTGCAGCAGGGCGGCCCCGCCGCACCTGGGGCAGGAGGCGGGGGTGGTGCGGGCCACGACGATCTCGCCGCAGCCGGAGCAGGTCCAGGCCGGGATGCGGTGGCCCCACCAGATCTGGCGGGAGATGCACCAGTCGCGGATGTTGTGCATCCACTCGAAGAAGGTCTTTTCCCACATGGCCGGGATGATGCGGATACGGCCGTCCTGGACCGCGGCGATGGCCTTCTCGGCCAGGGGCTTGACCGACACGAACCATTGCTTGGAGAGGGTGGGCTCCACCACGGTGCGGCAGCGGTAGCAGTGGCCCACGCCATGCCCGTACTTCTCCACCCGTTCCAGCAGGCCGTCGGCCTTCAGGTCCTTGACGATCTTGTCCCGGCAGACGAAGCGGTCCAGCCCCTGGTACTTGCCCGCCGCCGCGGTCATGCGGCCGCGTTCGTCGATGACCTGGACCGCGGGCAGATGGTGGCGGCGGCCGATCTCGAAATCGTTGAGATCATGGGCCGGGGTGACCTTCAGGGCCCCGGTGCCGAATTCGGTGTCCACATAACTGTCGGTGATCACCGGAATCTGCCGCCCCAGCACCGGCAGGATGGCCATGGCGCCGTGGAACCTCTGGTAGCGGGGGTCATCGGGGTTGATGGCCACCGCGGTGTCTCCCAACAGGGTTTCGGGCCGGGTGGTGGCCACGGTGAGGTATTCCTTGCTCCCCAGGAGGGGATACCGGATGTGGTAGAGATACCCCTCGGTGGGTTCGTGCTCCACCTCCAGGTCGGCCAGGGCGGTCTGGCAGCGGGGGCACCAGTTGATGATATAATCGCCCTTATAAATGAGACCTTCCTCAAACAGCCGGACAAAGACCTCCCGCACCGCCGCCGACAGCCCTTCGTCCATGGTGAAGCGCTCCCGGCTCCAGTCGCAGGAGCAGCCCAGGCGCTTGAGCTGGGTGATGATGCGCCCGCCGGACTCCTCCTTCCATTTCCACACCCGGGCGATGAAGGCCTCCCGACCCACTCCGTGCCGGTCCAGTCCATCGGCGGCCAGCATGCGCTCCACCACGTTCTGGGTGGCGATGCCGGCATGGTCGGTACCGGGCATCCACAGGGCGTTGAACCCCTGCATCCGCTTGCAGCGCACCAGGATGTCCTGGAGGGTGTTGTTCAGGGCGTGGCCCATATGGAGGGAGCCGGTGATATTGGGAGGGGGAATGACAATGCTGAAGGAGGGCCGGTCGCTGGCTTCGTCAGCCCGAAACAGCTGGTGTTTCTCCCAATAGGCATACCAGCGGGGTTCGATCTCCGCCGGATTATATACTTTCTCCAAGGGTTCAGTCATGGATGGCTCCAGCCCCCAACGGGGCCCAGACAAATAAAGATGGGTGCAATCATGCGGGTTCAGCCAAGGTCAGGGTGAGGCCGGGGAGTCCTTGCGGCCTCCTGGCCCTTTCTAACAAAATTCCATCAATCCGGCCTCAAAAGCACTACCTTCGTCCTGAGGCTCAAAGGCCGAGAAAATGCCCATAAAAAAAAGGGATTAGCTCCTAATCCCTCTCGTTCCGGTATGTCGCCGGCCGCCTACCCGTCTTCCTGCAGGCTCTTTTTAATCTCCTCGATCTCCCGGGCGATGGCGGTCTCGGCGATGGCGGGGAAAAGTTCCCGGCAGAGGCGCTCGGCGATCTCCACCAACAAGGGTTCGATGATCTGACGCAGGCGCGGTTCATCGAAGTTCGCCATCACTCGCTCGACGATCTGCTCCACGGTGTGGGACTCCACCACCGGCAGTAGCGACTCCTCCAAGTCGGCAGTGGCTTCCTCGTCAACGGCGGTGGGCTCGGATTCGGAGACGGCAGGCATGATCTCCGGGGAAGCAGCCTCCTCCACCGGGGATTCGCTCTCCGGCTCGGGAGCGGCGGCCTCGCTCTCCTCCCCCAACAGAGCCTTGAAGTCCAACGAATCGAGATCCTGGAGTTCGGACGGCAGTTCGATGAGGGTCTCGGGCTCCGCTTCAGATTCAGCCACCACCTCGGTGAGATCCAGGATGTCGTCGTCGTCTGGGGAGGGGGCTGCCTTTTTGCCTGCGTCCGCCATATCGTCAGACCTTTTCGTTCAGATTTACATGACTTAAATCTTTATGGGAATTACCACATTGCCCCTGGAGTGTCAAGGTCTTTTCCTGTCTCCGCCAGCCGCTCCCGACCTTAGCATCCCCGCCATCAGGGATGACTCCTTGACAATGGCAGCGGAAACATGATATGACCAACTGGTCATATGGATACCATGAGCCTCGGGGACCCCGCGCGCCCCACCTTTCTGAACCTCCCCGCCGACAAACAGGGGCGCATCCTGGCCGCCGCCCTGGAGGAGTTCGCCGCCAAGGGCTACGACGGCGCCAGCACCAACGCCATCGCGGCCCACTCCGGCATCGCCAAGGGCTCCATCTTCCAGTATTTTCGAGACAAGAAAGGCATCTTTCTCTACCTTTTCGAGTTCGGCATCGAATTGGTGCGGCGCACCCTCACCCAGGTGAAGGACGCCACCGCCGACGAAGACTTCTTCACCCGGCTGGAACAATCCCTCCTGGCCGGGGTGGAGTTCATCACCCGCCACCCCCGCATCTATGGCATCTACCTGAAGATCATGTTCGATGAGCACGTGCCCCAGCGCCGGGAGTTACTGCGCGCCGTGCGCCAGTTCTCCAGCGACTACCTCCAATCCCTGCTGCGCCGGGGGCTGGAACGGGGTGAGCTGCGCCCCGACCTCCCGAAGGAGACGGCCACCTTCCTCCTGGACGCCCTCCTGGACCGCTTCCTGCAGGCTGTCTGCGTGCCCTCCTTCGACGTCACCCTGGGGCTCGACCGGGCCTCGGAGGCGGAGATGCACCGGCGCATCCGGGAGTTGGTGGGGCTGCTGCACCATGGCCTGGCCGCATAGATATGGAGGCTGAAGCCGGGATGATAATGACCAATTGCTGCAGTTGTTTCCGGGCTGACGCCCCACCTTCCACAAGGAGACGCCCATGACCACGCCGCAAGCTCTTTTCCGGGACCCCCGCCTGGTCCCCATCCATGACAAGGTGCAGGCCGCCGAGCGGCTCAACCGGGACGACGGCATCGCCCTGTACCGCAGCCACGATCTGTTGGGGGTGGGCTATCTGGCCAATCTCGTCCGGGAACGCCTCCACGGCAACCGGGCGTATTACATCTACAATCAGCACATCAATTACTCCAACATCTGCATCAACGGCTGCCGTTTTTGCGCCTTCGGCAAAAAGGCCGGCGACCCCCTGGCCTACGAAATGACCCTGGACGACATCCTGGCCAAGGTGGAGGAACGGATCGCGGAGCCCATCACCGAGATTCACATCGTCGGCGGCCTGCACCCCGATCTGCCCTTCAGCTATTACCTGGATATGCTCCGGGAGATCAAAAAACTCCGGCCCCAGGTGCACCTGCAGGCCTTCACCGCGGTGGAGATCGCCCACTTGGCGGGGCTGGCCGGGTTGAGCGTGGCCGACACCCTGGCCGCCCTGCGGGAGGCCGGCCTGGGATCCCTGCCCGGCGGCGGCGCCGAGGTCTTCAGCCCCCGCATCCGCACCTCCCTGTGCGAAACCAAGCTCTCCCCCGAAGGCTGGCTGGAGGTGGCCCAGACCGCCCACCGCCAGGGCCTGCGCACCAACGCCACCATGCTCTACGGCCACGTGGAGACCCCGGAGGAGCGGGTGGAGCACCTCATCCGCCTGCGGGAGGCCCAGGACGAGACCGGCGGCTTCCTGACCTTCATTCCCCTGGCCTTCCACCCCAAGAACACCGGCCTGGAGCACCTGAGCGAAACCACCGGCTTCGACGACCTCAAGAACCTGGCCGTAGCCCGCCTCATGCTGGACAATTTCCCCCACATCAAGGCCTTCTGGATCATGATCGGCCTCAAGATCGCCCAACTGTCCCTGTCCTTCGGGGCCAACGATATCGACGGCACCGTCATCGAGGAACGCATCACCCATATGGCCGGGGCCCAGACGGCCCAGGGCCTCACCCGGACCGAACTGTTGCACCTGATCCGGGAGGCGGGCCGGGAACCCGTGGAACGGGACACGCTGTATAACCTGGTGGGGGCGAACTGAGTTTGCGGGGAGGGGGCCAGGGGGCGCACCCCCTGCCCCCTCCCCGCACCCCACCCCCAACCCCGTGAGGGGCTGAGAGGTTGGCTTCCCCGACCTACGGCCGGGGAAGCCAACCTCTCAAGGTGGGGCAGAAGGGACTACCGACCCCTACGATGAAAACTTGACTAACACCAGTATAGAAAAAGCCCCGGCTATGCAGACACCGACAACCGACAGCCGAACATCGAACACCCCAACCCACTTGGAAGAAAAGGTCCTTCAGGGGGAGCGCCTGACCCCCGAGGAGGCCCTGACCCTCTGGGACCTGGACCTCCTGACCCTGGGGCGCTGGGCCGGGTTCCGCCGCTGGCACCTGCACCCCGAGCCCCGGGTGACCTACGTGGTGGACCGGAATATCAACTACACCAATATCTGCGTCTCGGGATGCAAGTTCTGCGCCTTCTACCGCAGCCCCGGCCACCCCGAGGGCTACGTCCTGACCCGGGAGGAACTGGCGCACAAACTCATCGAGACCCGGGAGCTGGGAGGCACGGGGATTCTGCTCCAGGGCGGCCTTAACCCGGAACTGCCCCTGGACTTCTACACCGGGCTGGTGGCCTTCATCCGGGGATTCGGCCTGGGCCTGCACGGCTTTTCGCCCCCCGAGGTGGTCTTCTTCGCCCACACCTTCGGGCTTACCATCCGGGAGGTGATCGCGGCGCTGATGGATGCCGGGCTGGGGTCGATCCCCGGCGGCGGGGCTGAAATCCTGGTGGACCGCGTCCGGCAGGCCATCTCCCCCAACAAATGCACCGCCGACCAGTGGCTCCAGGTCATGGCCGCGGCCCACGACCTGGGCCTCAGGACCACCGCCACCATGATGTTCGGGCACCTGGAGACCCGGGCCGAACGCCTGGAGCACATGTTCCGGATCCGGGAGCTCCAGGACCGGACCGGCGGCTTCACCGCCTTCATCCCCTGGAGTTTCCAGCCGGGGGGCACGGCCCTGGGCGGGGGCGGCGGCACCGCCTCGGTGGTGGACTATCTCAAGACCCTGGCCATCGGCCGCCTGGTCCTGGACAACGTCCCCAATATTCAGGTCTCCTGGGTGACCCAGGGGGCCAAGGTCGCCCAGGTGGCCCTGGAATTCGGGGCCAACGACTTCGGCTCCACCATGATCGAGGAGAACGTGGTGGCCGCCACCGGCGTGGGCTTTCGCCTCAGCCGGGAGGAGATCGTGCGCCAGATCGAAGATGCCGGGTACGAAGCCCGGCAGCGGGATCATGTCTACAACCTGATGTAATACCGAAATGCACGGACAAAGCAATTCTGTCATTCCGAGCGCCAGCGAGGAATCTCTCGTTTGGGCCACGGTTAGATTCTGCACTCCGCGGCGCTCCGTTCAGAATGACAATACCTAAACAATTTTTTTTAATTGCACCTTGGAATTACACCACGAGAGGGGCTGACGTATGACCACCGGACCGGGACCCAAGCTGGCCATCATCGCCCGGGTGGGGGCCCACCGGGACTTCCAGTCCTGGGGCCTCAACCCCCACCTGACCCAGAGCTACGATACCCCCTTCGGGCTCAGCAACCCCGTGCATTTCTTCGCCCACCAGGGGGTGGACTTCGTCGTCCTGTCCCGCCACGGCGAGGCCGGATACTCGGTCGCGGCCCCCTTTGTCAACGACAAGGCCAACCTCTACGCCCTCAAGGCCCTGGGGGTGGAGAAGGTCCTGGCCTGGTGCGCCCCGGGGGCCGTCGATGAATCCATGGCCCCCGGCGACCTGGTGGTGCCCCACGACATCCTGGACGAATCCCGCCACGGCCCCTATACCTTCTTCCTGGGCCGGGGCCTGGGCTTTGTCCGCCAGAACCCGGTCTTCTGCCCGGAACTGCGGCGTGCGATCATCTCCGGCCTCCAGGGATCGGGGTTTCCGCTGCACGACCAGGGGGTCTACGTGGCCACCACCGGCCCCCGCCTGGAAACCCCGGCGGAGATCCGCAAGTTCAAGCTGTTCGGGGGCGATGTGGTGGGCATGACCCTGGTGCCCGAGGTCTTCTATGCCCGGGAGCTGGAATTGTGCTACGGCGCGGTGTGCTACGTGGTCAACTACGCCGAGGGCGTCAAGGACCGGCCCTACCAGCCCGGGGTGCTGTTCGAAGGGCTGGCCACCCCGGCGGAGATGGCCCGGGTGCGGGCGGTGGAGGCGGCCTTCGCCGACTTGGCCCTGTCGGTGGTGGCGGCCCTGGCGGGCACCCCCCGGCGCTGCCCCTGCCCCCACCTGATGGAGCGCTATCGCCGGCGGGGCGACATCGGCACGGACTGGAAAGAATGGTTCCGATAGAGGTCCATACCGCCCGCTGGGTGGTCCCGGTGGCCACGCCCCCCATCCCCGAGGGAGCGGTGGCGGTGACCGACGGCCGCATCATTGCGGTGGGCCCGGCCGCGGACCTGCGGCAGCAGCCCTGGGACACCTGGGAGGACCACGGCGACGGAGCCATCCTCCCGGGGCTGGTCAACGCCCATACCCACCTGGAGTTTGCCGCCCTAAGGGGCCGGTTGGCCCCCACCGCGCGCCTGGGGGACTGGCTGGGCGCGGCCCTGGCGGCCTTTGCCGCCCTGCCCTGCGACGACCTTCTGGAGGGTATCGAACGGGCCGCCCGGGAAGCCATGGGCTTCGGGACCATCCTCCTGGCCGAAGTCAGCAACACCGGCTTCAGCCTGCCGTTATTGCGCCGGAGCGGCCTGGCCTACCACTACTTCTTCGAGTGCCTGGGCTTCGACCTGCTGCACGACGGTCCCTTGGAAGCCGACTTTCCCTTCCTGGCCGCCCCCGGCGCCCAGGCCGACCCCCACGTCTCGGCCGCCGCCCATGCCCCGTATTCGGTCTCGGCGACGCTCTTCGGCCGCATCGCCGCCTGGAACCGGGACCGGGGGCAGCCCAGCAGCGTGCATCTGGCCGAATCCCGGGAGGAAGTGGACTTCTTGGTGCACGGCCAGGGCTTTTTCCGGGAGCTCCTCATCCAGCGGCAGCGCTGGTACGAGGGCTACCGCCCCCCCGGGTGCTCCCCCGCCGTCTATCTGGACGGCCTGGGGTTCCTGGGACCGCACACCCTGGCAGTGCACGGCCTCTGGCTTACTGCGGCCGACCGGGAGCTGCTGGCCCGGCGGGGGACCCCGGTGGTGCTCTGCCCCCGCTCCAACCTGTTCACCGGGGCCGGATTTCCGGATCTGGCGGCCCTGGACGCGGCCGGGGTCCCTCTGGCCCTGGGCACCGACTCCCTGGCCTCCAACCAGGACCTGAACCTGTTCCGGGAGCTGGAGGTGCTGCGGGAACGGTTCCCAGCAGTGCCGCCGGAGCGCCTCCTGCGCCTGGCCACCCTGGACGGCGCCGCGGCCCTGGGCCGGGAGGCCGATCTGGGCAGCCTGGAGCCCGGCAAAGGGGCCGCCCTGCTCTTTTTGCCTTGCGACGCCGGTGCGGAGGACTTTTGGGACCACCTGGTGGCCGCCGGCGCCGCCGGGGAGGTGCGGTGGCTCAGCCCTGGCCCCAAGGAGACTTGCCATGCCTGATCAACCCCGCCTGGGGCGGATTCGCTATATTAACATGCTCCCCATCTACTACGCCATCGACCGGGCCGCCTCCCGTAACGGCTTTGAAGTGGTCTCCGGCACCCCGGCGGAACTGAATGAGCTGATGCGCGGCAAGCAATTGGACGTCAGCGCCATCTCCAGCTACGAGTATGGCCGCCACTTCCGGGACTACCTGCTGCTGCCGGAGCTGTCCATCACCACCATGGGCGACGTGGGAAGCGTGCTGTTCTTCAGCCGGCTGCCGTTCCAGGCCCTCTCCGGCCGGGAGGTGGTGCTGAGCGCGGCCTCGGCCACCTCCGCCGCCCTGGTCAAGGTGGTGCTGGCGGAACTCTACGGGGCCCGGCCCCTGTACCGCACCGGGGCGGTGAGCGACACCTTCGCGGACGGCGTCTGCGGCATGCTGGCCATCGGGGACGAGGCCCTGCGCCTGCGGGCCCGGGGCGTCTACCCCTACTTCCTGGATTTGGGCCGGGCCTGGCACGACCTGACGGGGCTCCCTTTCGTCTTCGGAGTCTGGGCCGCCCGCCGGGAGGTCTGGGAACGTGACCCGGCCCTGGTGACCTACCTGCACCAGACCCTGGTGGACTCCAAGGCCCAGGGCTGCGCCGCCCTAAGCGAGATCTGCCGCCAGGCCACCGCCCAAGTCAACCTCAGCGAGGCGGAACTGCTGGATTACTTCCAAAAATTGCAGTATGATCTGGACGCGGGCCAACAGGAGGGCCTGATAGCTTTTTTTAGGTATTTGTATCGGTATGGGGATCTGCCGGAGATGCCGGAGTTGAGGTTTATATGAGTAAGCAGTAAGCAGTTTCCTGGTTCCCAAGTACAACTTGGGAACCAGGAGGGAAAAAAATTTCAGAAAATGACGAATTGTCCAACTGACAGTGAGATAATAATAGCAGTGGAACAACTGTTCAGAGCCACAGCTTCTTTTAATGCTGTTACCCGTTTAAACGCGCTAATACCTACTGATCTTGAAATTTCTGTATCAAATTCGCTCCCGCAAGGAAAGGTAGTAACTGATATTCCATTAAATGAATTTGATGAGGTTAATAACTTTGTAAGTCAGTTTGAGGATTTTATAAGGTTGGGACCAACTGAAGAAAATGCAATCCGAATAAAACTTATAGTTTATTGTCACATTATGGAAGCTGATTTTTGGCCAACTCTTATCTGGAACCAACTTAGACTTCTTTCCCAAGAACAGCCGTCTTGGAGCTTTACGCGAATTACTTCGAAGGGCAAAATCTTGGTTTGTGAGTACCCGAGAGAAAAATTTGAGGAAATCAGATTACTGGCCAACCGCGTGGAACAGCCTATTGGCGATATCATTTTTCGCATATGGGATAACGACCTGCGAAATGCTTTCTCCCATTCCGGCTCAATTCTGTCCGGTTAGGCCAGAGCAAGAGATAATTGTTTAGATATCATCATATTAACCTTATTAAGGTCTGGCGGTTCAAAAAGTTCCTGAATTTTGCAGGTCCTGAAGAGATTGAGTTGTAAG
>Ga0228536_1000577_pt1 | contig 61253 bp, 48 predicted proteins | sample SJ1Smetagenome_FD_168611 | JGI IMG/M metagenome (GOLD analysis project Ga0228536, IMG submission 168611) | Enriched culture of PCE-dechlorinating microbial communities from Ithaca, New York, USA - SJ1.S | ecosystem: Engineered > Modeled > Simulated communities (microbial... > Unclassified...
CCCAAAGCTGGTTTCACAATCTTGAAAACTGGCAAAATTTCATCCCCTTATGCCAACTTATTCAAGGCTATAATTCATGACGATCTTCCTCTTTCAATCTAAATCACGGACTTTTGAAACAGATACGTTGAGGGGTATGGCGGCGGAACAGGCCGCTCAGGCGGCAGGCTTCGGTTGAAATTGACGCGTTGATCGAGCTGACGGTTAGCGGCATTCTGTTTCTGACGAATTAGCCCGCACGATAAAGGGGAGCCAACGCATAACGAAGCTGGTTTACCTTATCGCGCGGTGATTAGAGATGCTTCGCCCTGTGAGGGATGGACGGGCAGCGGTTGGTGAGGTCGAAAATCTTTCGAACGGTGGTTGTAATTACAGGTTGGACGACCCGGTCCAACTGAGGGCAGCGGCGAAGCATCCCTGATAATCAGTTTGCCTTATCGCGCGGTGATTGGAGATGCTTCGCCCCGCGTGGGATGGACGGGCATGATGAAAAAAACCGCCCGGAGCCCGGAACCCTTGAGATAAACCTGCTATTTATGTAACTATATCCATTTTCCGGCTCGGAATATTTTAAGGTAGAATTGCGTTGACGGGTGTCATTTATCAATAATGGATGAAATACCAGCTTGTTTGGGCTGGACAATTCTGGAATTTGTTGTAAAATAAACTTTCGTGTAATTGGAATTATCGTTCGGAGGAAGAAGTTGGCTAATATTAAGTCTCAAATTAAACGGAATAAACAGAACCAGGCGCAGCGCAAGCGCAACCGCGTCTACCGCGGCGCGGCGCGCACCTATATCCGCAGGGCTCAGGCTGCTATTAAAACCGGCGTGGAAACTGACGCGCAAGCCGAAGTGAAAAACGCGATTAAGGCTCTGGATAAGGCAGTCAGCATGGGCGTAATTCACAAGAACAATGCCGCCCGCCGTAAGTCCCGCCTCGTTAAGAAGCTCAATTCCCTTCAGTAGGCACTCAAATTTCCGTAAGATACGGGAGCCAAAAGGCTCCCGTATTTGTGTTAAGCCGCGAAGCGGGATGATATAATCCAAAAAACTACGCACAGGATGAAGGCATGTTTGAACAAGAAAAAGCGCTTTTAGAAGGTTACCTCAACAAATTCTGCGAGGAACGCTCCTTGCCGTCGGAAAAACTGGAATGGCGCAGCATTCCCTTCAGCGGGGAATGGGGCATCGCGGCTCCGCTTTTTCCGCTGGCGGCAGCCGATTCCACCCGGACGCTGCCTGTGCCGCAGCATGCCCAGGTGCTGGCAGAAGCCTTGAGAGACAGCTTTGACCTCCCCGCCGGGTTCAGCCGCATGGAGGCAGTCCGCGGTTATCTGAACCTCTATTACGATTCAGGTCACTATTCCCGCAAGGTAATTGAGAACGTGCTTGCCTCCGGCAGTCAATACGGCTGCCGGGAACCCGAGGGCAGACCGGTGATGGTGGAATATTCCAACCCGAACACCCACAAACCCCTGCACGTCGGGCATCTGCGCAACGTTATCCTGGGTGGTTCAACCTGTAATATTCTGGAAGCCAGCGGTCAGCGCGTGATTCGCGCGAATTACCTGGGGGATATCGGGCTGCACGTCATCAAGTGGCTGTGCAATTACGAAAAATATCACGCGGGAGAACAGCCTGGTGAGGATAAAACCCGTTGGATGGGCGACCTCTTTACGGAAGCGGACCGCCGCTTTGCCTTTGAGGAAGGCTTTGAAGCCGAAGTGCGCGCGTATTTTGCCCGTTGGGACGCGCGCGACCCACACATCCTGGCGCTGTGGAAAGAGTCCCGCGACTGGTCTTTGGAAGGTTTCCAGCAGGTTTACGCGCTGTTGGGGGAACACTTTGACCGCATATATTTTGAGAGCGAAGTGGAAGAACCGGGTAAAGCCGCCGTGGAACAACTGATAAAAGCCGGTCTGGCGGAAGACGGACGCCCCGATTTGCCAGTCGTGATTAACCTGGACGAAATCCTGGGTACCAGGGAAGAGTATCGGGTGGTTATCATCTTGCGTTCGGACGGAACATCGCTTTACGCGACCAAGGATATCCCGCTGGCTGTGATGAAATTCAACGAGTACGACCTTGAAAAATCCATTTATGTCGTGGATGTGCGCCAGACGCTGCATATCAAACAATTCCGGAAAATCCTTGAGCTGATGGGATATCCCTGGGCGGATAGAATCCATCACCTGGCATACGAAATTGTGAACCTGCCCGGGAATGTGACCATGTCTTCACGCGAGGGCACGGTGGTGCTGCTGGACGATCTAATCCGGGAAGCAACGCGGCGCGCGATGGATGTGGTACGCGAGAAGAACCCCGAACTGGAGCCGGCCCGGATGTGGGCGATCGCCGAGGCTGTGGCCCTGGGCGCCATCAAGTATCCGATGCTTTCCAGGGAAAACACCAAGATGGTGACCTTCGACTGGGAAAGCGCGCTGGACTTTAATGGGCAATCCGCGCCGTACATTCAATACGCCCACGTCCGCGCGAACAGTATCCTGCGGAAAGTGGAAGGGCAGGCGGAGAGCGCTCCTGATTTTGACAGGCTGAACCATGTAAGTGAAGTGGATTTGATTGAGTTGATTTCGCGCCTGCCCGAAGAAGTTCAGCGGGCAGCGAAAGAGCTTAAGCCCAATTTGCTGGCAAACTACGCCTATGAGCTGGCAAAAGGTTTCAACGACTTTTATAACCAATGCCCCGTTTTGGGCGCGGAACCGGAATTGCGCGCGGCAAGGCTCGCGCTGGTAAGAGCGGCGCGCTGGTGCCTTGGGAACACATTGCGCTTGTTGGGAATCCGCGCGCCAGAAGTGATGTAAAATATTAAGTCTGAATATTAATCAACACTTAAGGAGAACATTCAATGAGTCGTATTCGTACAATCATCATGGGAGCTGCCGGCAGAGATTTCCATAACTTCAACACTTTTTTCAGGGATAATGAGAAGTATGAAGTTGTGGCTTTTACTGCCACTCAGATTCCAAATATCGAAGGCCGAAAATATCCGGCTGCGCTGGCCGGCGTTTTATACCCAAACGGTATTGATATCTACCCCGAAGCGGAACTGCCCCGACTGATCCGGGAACTGAAAGCGGATGAGGTCGTTTTTGCCTACAGCGATGTGCCGCATACCTATGTGATGCACAAAGCAGCGGAAGTGAACGCGCTGGGCGCGGATTTCCGGCTGATGGGCACTGCCGCCACGCAGGTTAAGTCTATTAAACCGGTTATCGGTGTGTGCGCCGTGCGGACTGGATCGGGCAAGAGCCAAACTACCCGGAAAGTCGCGGCGATTATGAGCGGAATGGGCTACAAAGTGGCCGCCATCCGCCATCCAATGCCCTACGGAGACCTGGTGAAGCAAAAAGTGCAGCGCTTCGCGACTTATGCCGACCTGGACAAGCACGAGTGCACCATCGAAGAGCGCGAGGAATACGAACCCCACATCGACGCGGGCGTTATTGTCTACGCCGGCGTGGATTACGAAGCCATCCTGCGGGAAGCTGAGAAGGAAGTGGACGTTATCCTCTGGGACGGCGGAAACAACGATTTTCCGTTCTACGCCACGGATTTATTGATTGTGGTTGCCGACCCGCACCGCCCAGGACACGAATCCGCTTACTACCCGGGGGAAACAAACGTGCGTATGGCGGACGTGTTTGTAATCAACAAAGTCGACACCGCCAACCCCGATAACGTGATCGCGGTGCGCGACAATTTATTCCGTCTGAACCCGAACGCTGTGGTTGTGGAAGGCGCTTCCCCTATCTTTGTGGACGACCCGGAAGCCATCCGCGGAAAGCGCGTGCTGGTGGTGGAAGATGGACCGACCCTGACCCACGGTGGAATGGCATACGGCGCGGGTTATGTTGCCGCGCGGCGTTACGGAGCGGCTGAGATTGTAGACCCGCGTCCTTTCGCCGTCGGCAGTATCCTTGAGACCTACCGAAAGTATCCGGAGACCGGCAAGATTCTCCCGGCGATGGGCTATGGTGAGCAAATGATTCGCGACCTGGAAAAGACAATCGCGAAAGCTGATGTTGATATCGTTGTCATCGGCACACCAATTGACCTGACGCGGGTTTTAAAACTGAACAAACCCAGCCAACGCGTGCGTTACGAGTTGGAGGAAATCGGGAAACCGACCCTGACCGATATTTTGAAGGCAAAATTTGGCAAGTAAGCCAGAAACAGCCCGCTTGGAACCAGCCGCAGGGGTCAGGTTTGCCTGACCCCTCTTTTATTCGGCTCTGACTTATAATAAAGCGGCGAGGACATTCGCGAGGGAAAGCTTATGTTTATTGATTCGGTGATTATCACAGTCCGATCCGGAAAAGGCGGCGATGGAATGGTGCATATGCACCGCGAAAAATACCGCCCCAGAGGCGGACCTGACGGCGGCGACGGCGGGAGAGGCGGAAGCGTAATTCTTCAGGTTATACCGACCCTGAACACACTCAACAGATTTCATCACAATGAAATATTCAGCGCTGAAAACGGGAAAAACGGCGGACCTTCCAACCAGTCTGGCAAATCCGCGCCGGATCGGATTATTCAGGTTCCACCGGGCACGATAGTCTACAACGATGAGACCACCCAATTGCTGGGAGACCTGGTTAACCCCGGTCAAACGCTGATCGTGGCCAAGGGCGGACGCGGAGGCAGGGGCAACCAGCACTTTGCCTCAGCCCGCAATCAGATGCCGCTCACCGCCGAACGCGGGGAGCCGGGCGAGGAATTTGTGCTCCGCCTGGAATTGAGACTCATCGCTGACGTTGGATTGGTTGGGATGCCTAACGCGGGAAAGTCGTCTTTTTTGGCGGCAACCAGCAACGCGAAGCCGAAAATCGCGGATTACCCTTTCACGACGCTTGAGCCGAACCTTGGCGTGGTTGAGTTGGACGAAGAAAACAGTCTGGTGATTGCGGATATTCCGGGTTTGATGGAAGGCGCGCACGAAGGCATCGGGCTCGGGCACGATTTCCTCCGGCATTTGCAGCGCACGCGCGTTTTGATTCATATTTTGGATGGGCTTTCGGAAGACCCTTATGAAGACTTTCTCACCATCAACCAGGAACTGAGCCTGTTTGATGAACATCTGGGGCGGCTGCCGCAAATCGCGGTCTTCAACAAGATGGATTTGCCGGACGTGGAGGCAAAGTTTGAAAGCCTGCGCGGAAAACTTGAGCGGGAGGGCCTGGAATTGCTGCCGATTTCCGCGGTGGCGCATACGAACCTGAAAACCGTGTTGTGGAAAGCGCATGACGCTTTGAAACGCGCGCCGCTTGAAGAAATTGAACCGGAAATGCCGGTTTACCGCGCCGAGGAAGACCCCCGCGGATTTTCAATTGAGAAAGAGGGGGAGCTTTGGGTTGTGCACGGGAAGATCATTGAACGCGCCGCCGCCATGACCTATTGGGATCAACCCGGGTCCGTGCGCCGATTCCAGCGTCTGATGAGCGGTTTGGGGGTGGAGAAAGCGCTGCGGCAGGCTGGGATTGAAGATGGCGATACGGTCAGCATCGGCGATTATGAATTGGAATGGCAGGATTAAAAATGTTCACCGACTGGGTGAGGGGGGCACCCAATCGGCGAACGCACCTATTTAATCATATGAGACTGGTCTTGTCAAGCCATATCATCCTGTAATTACAAGTATTTTTGTGCTTGTTTTTGGGGAATAAATAATTAATTATCGAGGCCTTTTTTACTGAAATCAGGGGCTGCTTTAAGCTGGTAAACGCGAAGGCGCAACTCAGCCGAAAACACTTTTAATCCAGGACAAGCCTTTCAGTGCCTGCCAGCCGGTCCAGCATGCGTTGGCTGACGAGTTCCAGTTGTTCGGGCTTGTTGACGAAATCCAAGGCGTCGCTTTCAATCGTGAGAACGGGGCACAGGTCGAAACGTTCCATCCATTCGTCATAATATTGCTCAAGTAAGGTCAGGTAATCCGGGTCGATGCTGTCTTCGATGGAACGGGCGCGGATACGGATGCGTTTGAGCAGGACGCTGACCGGCGCTTTCAGGAAAATCAGCAAATCCGGTTTGGGGAGGGTGTTCACAATCAGGTCGTACAAACGCAAATAGGCATGGTATTCCCTGTCTGGCAGGTTCCCCATGGCATTTAACGCGCGCGCAAATATTCGCGCGTCTTCGTAGATACTGCGGTCGATGATGGTTGAACGCGGAGAATGGGCTAACTCCAGGTGCTGCGCGGCGCGATTGCCGAGGAAGTAAATTTGCAGGTGAAAGGACCATTGACGCATATCCGCGTAAAAGTCAGCCAGGTATGGGTTGTCAGCTACCGATTCGTAAGCTGTTTGCCAGCCAAGCTTATCACCGAGCAAACGGGTGAGCGAGGTCTTGCCGCTGCCAATATTGCCTGCCATAAGGACGAACTTCTTGGAGTTGTAACTGGCGCTCATATTATCCTTTTTTGGTTTTATAGTTTAGGCGCAGGAACGTCTGGACGTTAAGCAGAAACGCGTCCGGGGCGTCATAATGCAAATAATGCCCCGCGTTGGGGATGCGCGCCCATTCCAGATGGGGAATCTCTTTGAGGGCTCTCAGGGCGAAACCCGGTGAAATCAGGCTGCCAAGCTGGTTATCGCCGCTCATGAGCAAGGTCGGAAACCTGAAAGCGGTGGCAGTTTCGCGCCATCCGCTTGATTTTTGAGGAGGTCGTTTGAACCATTCCAAGTCGAAGCGCAGCTTGGATTCGGACCAGGCTTCGCGGGCGGCTTCATTCCATCGCGGGAAGTGTTCGGCACAGTATTCAAGCGCTGAAGTGAGCCCGCCTTTCGCCAGCCGGATGATAATTTCTGGTCTTGCCGCGTAATAAACTTGCGGGGGGATGTTTGGCAGGCAGGAGGGTTCAAACCAGGGGATATCCGCAAGGATTAACGCTTCAATCCGCCCGGGGTTTCGCGCGGCGAACTGCGCGGCGGTCAGCGCGCCGAGGGAATGCCCCAGCAAGGCGGTTTTTTGCAAGCCGAGCCCGGCAATCAACTCAGCCAGATCTTGCTGTAAGTCAACGCGTTCGCCGGCAGTCAGACGATCAGAATTGCCATGCCCGAGCAGGTCCGGCAGGATCAGGTCGTATTCTTTTTCGAGGGAGCGCGCCAGCCCGAACCAACTGGAGTTGGCTTCAGTAAAACCGTGAAGCAGAATCAAGGGAGGGAGCTCTCCGCCGGTACGGAGAAAAGCAAGTTTGTGTCCGCGCGCGGCGCATACGCCTTCAGTCCAGGTGCCCGTAACGATCATCCTCCACAGCTTAGCATTCGCTGTGCCCGCAAGTATAGCATTTACGGCAGCCTTCTTCGTTAATCAGGGTTGCCTGACCGCATTCGGGGCACAGCTCGCCGATTTGACGATGCTCCTTCTTTTCTTCCAAAAAAGGAAGCGGCTGGCCAGGCAGCTGTTCCGGGTCTTCTTCTTTCTCCCAATGCTGCTGATAGAGGTATTCGTCCAGCGCTTTGGCGATGCCGTCGGGCAGTGAGCGCACGCGATTTGGACCAAAACCAAGTGATTTACCGCCGCCGATGCCTGCCAGCTGCTCCATCACAACTTTGAGGCGTTCGCGGGGTTCGATGGTTGAGGAAATCCGCAACACATAGGAGATTAACCGCCCGAGGGCTTCGGAATGCGCGGCAGTTTCAGAGCCGGCTTTGGCGGTATTGATAAACACCTCAAAGGGTTGGTCGCCGCCGTTTTCGTTGATGGTGACGAACGCTTTTCCGAGCGGAGTTTCAATGCTGTATGTGTATCCTTTCAGGATGCGCGGGCGCGGTTTCTTTGTGTCTTTCCAGAACGCTGGTTGTTCGGCTAAAACCGGGATATTTTCTTCCGCCGCCGGCTGCCTGGCTTGCATGGTTGCCTTGGTTTCCAGGACGACTTTCTCGCGGGAGCCCGTGATGTAGACGGTGATACCCTTGCAGCCGAGTTTCCAGGCTTCCATAAATGCCTCGGCGACTTCTTGTTCCGTCGCGCCGGGCGGGAAGTTTATCGTCTTGCTCAGGCTGTTATCCACGAAACGCTGTAAAGCTGCCTGCAGGCGGATATGTTCGCGGGCGCTGATATCGGCGGAAACAACATACACATTGCGCAGCTCTTCCGGAAGGAGCGTGATATGCTGGCAGCTGCCAGCTTCAATCACCTGACTGATGATTTGCTCTTTCTGGTCCAGGCTGATATCCAAACGGTCGAGCGCCGCCTGAAAAAGCGGGCTGGCGTAATTGAGGGTAAGGTCTTTGCCGTGGTCATTTACGTGTCGGACGTAAGCCAGGGCGAAGACAGGTTCACAGCCGTAGCCTTCGCAGCCGGCGACCGTGCCGATTGTGCCGGTGGGGGCTATGGTTGTCTGGGCGGCGTTGCGTATGCCGTGTTCCCGGATGCCGTCCACAACCAGCTGCCAATCCACAGGCGGTCTGCCCCAATCACAGGTATATGGGAAAAGCGGCTCGGGCGCTTTCCAGCGCAAGTCCGCGGGGTCGTAAATGCTGCCGGTGATGGCGGGGAACGGGGCCTGCTCGCGCGCCATCGCGATGCTGGTAAGCATGCAGTGATAGCGGATAAATTCCATTACCTGCCCGGCAAATTCAAACGATTCTTCCGAGCCGTAACGCACGCCGGCGTGGTACATCAGGTCTGCCAGGCCCATAATGCCCAGACCAATACGTCGGGCGCTGAGCGCGGATTGTTTCAGTTCCGGCACCGCCGGCACATACGCGTTTTTATCCACGACATGATCTAAAAAGCGGGTGGCGAGGACGGTGGTTTCGCGCAGTTTTTCCCAATCCACTTTGCCTTCCGGCGCCAGATGACAGGCAAGGTTGATGGAGCCGAGGCAGCAGTTCTCGTATGGTCCCAGCCATTGTTCGCCGCAGGGATTGGTTGCTTCCAGGTCGTACAGGTGTGGGACCGGATTGTCGCGGTTGGCAGCGTCCAGGAAGAGGGCTCCGGGTTCGCCATTATGATGCGCCTGGGCGACAAATTTCTCAAAGAGCTCGCGCGCGCGGATTTGGTTATAGGTACGGATTGGCAGTCCGGCGCGTTCGGCGGCTTCCAAAGTGCCAGAGAAAGACTTATACGCCGGCGCGCTCACGTCCGGAAAGCGCAGCTCCCAAAGCGCGTCTGCTTCAACGGCGCGCATAAACGCGTCGGTGATGGCGATGGAAATGTTGAAGTTCGTAATCGCGTTTTCGTTGGTTTTGCAGCTGATAAAATCCACAATGTCCGGGTGATCCACGCGCAGGATACCCATGTTCGCGCCGCGGCGCGTGCCGCCCTGGGCAATCTCGCCAAAAGCATTGTCGTACACTTTCAGGAAACCTACCGGACCGGTGGCCTGCCCGGAAGAAGTTTTTACGATGGCGCCTTTGGGTCGGATGCGCGAGAAGTTGAAGCCGTTGCCGCCGCCTGTCTGTTGGATGAGCGCGGCGTTGCGCAAGGTGGTAAAAATACCGTCAGACGCCCTGCCCATATCGTCGGAGACGGGAAGCACAAAGCAGGCGGCCAACTGGCCAAGGGGTGTGCCTGCGCCTGTGAATGTGGGCGAGTTTGGGAAGAAGGACTTGGAAATCAGCAGGCGGTAGAAGGCCTCGGCGGTTTGCAGCGGTTTTTCTTCCGCGTCCACATCGGCGATATGCCAGGCAACCCGCCAGAACATTTCTTCCACGCTTTCCACCGGGTTGCCCTCTTCGTTTCTGCGCAGGTATCTTTTGCTTAGAATCTGGCGCGAATTATCGCTTAATTCAATCACGGGCAGACCGGAAGGTATCGGGGGGGTTGGCAAGAGACCCGCAAAAGGGGTAGGTGAATGTTCCATAGGAGGTCCTTAATTGTTTTCTTCGAAAAGTAAATGGTCGATTTCGTCCCGGACAGTGTGAAGATCGTCCATCCGCAAATAAACAATCGCGTAGCGCACGTAGGCGATATGATCCAGTTCCTTGAGGCCTTTAATCGCCAGGTCGCCAACCACACGGGAATTGATTTCGGCGCGCCCTTTCTTCTGCAATTCCGCTTCGATATTGCTTACCAGCTGTTCCAAAGCCGATGCGGAAACCGGCCGCTTGGCGCAAGCAATGCGCAAACCCTGCAGGAGTTTGTCGCGGTTGAATTCTTCGCGCGTGCCGTCCCGTTTGACCAGCATTGGGGTATTGAGCACAACCCTTTCAACGGTGCTGAAGCGTTGATAGCAGGACGCGCATTCCCTGCGCCGTCGGATTCCCCCGCGGGAATCTTTGGTCGTATCAATAACCCGGGATACCGGATGCTGGCAAAATGGGCAATTCATCATCTTCACCTGTCAGTAATACCCCAATATATAGGGGGTGGAAATAGATTGCTCCCCCATATCTAGGTGAAAACATTTTAGCACGAAATATCGGCAGGGGCAAGCCAGAAGGGGGCGGCAATCTTAAAATATCCCAGAATTTAAGGTTCGGTTTCTGTGCACTTTTTTTCGCGTTTTGCGTTTGAATCAAAGACAGGCACCCCGAGTATTTTGATATACCGAATGGCAAAGCCTCTATGAGCTGTTACGTTGAGGAAACCGGTGACCGAAAAAATCAGACTATACCCGCCTAAAAGCAGGGGTGGGCGTATAGCCAATTAGCCCGCAGGAACAGCCGTGATTGGTTGTTCCGATGGACTGCCGATGAGTGCGACGGAGGTGATTCCTGAGCGGGAATCAGAGCTTGCTCTGACCGGGCAGCGCGAAATCGCAGTTATGATACGAAATGCCTTAAAAGCAAAAGTAGTGAAAAAACCTGGTGGAATTATCCATAAAGATAGGAAGGCTGCCCAAGCGGCAAATTCGTTGGAGGGTGGCTCCCGGAATGCTCAAGCGCGGCAAGGTGGGTAATTGCAATGCCTGCGCTGACATCAGTCGGCGCTGGCGATGAGCGGTGAGCCGGGGAAAAACAACAACTGCCCTGGGCTGGCGTTCTGCACGCCGGCGGGCAGCTTGTTCAAGTTTGCCAAAGACTTGTAAGGTTGAATTGAATTTCCAGGATGCTGGTTCTGCTCACAGACTGGCCTCAGACCGCGCGGCTGGTTTACTTCCTTCCTCCCTTTCTTGGGGAGGAAGGAAGCTGGTGCGCGAAAGGTAAAAGAGGAGATCTGGCGTGTTTATCAGTTCAAATCACCTTGCTGGTCCCGGCGTTTCCGCAAAAAGGTCGGCACGTCAATCTCCGCGCTGGAAGCATACGTGTAGTCCTCAACTGGCTTTTGTGCTTTTGGAGCAGGGTCCTGGCGGACAGGGTTATTCGCGCCGGTCAGTCTTTCCGTTTTTCGGGGCGGCGTGTTGTAAAAAAATGCGTTTCGCTCCACCTCTGCAGGAGTGTTGACATTATCAAATCCGGTCGCGATAACGGTGATGCGAACTTTATCACCCATAGATTCATCAATCACCGCGCCAAAGATGAGGTTGACGTCGGGATGCGCGGTTTCCTTAATGATATCCGCAGCCTGGTAGACCTCATAGAGCGAGAAGTTGGAACCGCCGGTCATATTGAAAATGATTCCCCGGGCGCCGCTGATAGTCACATCCAGAAGCTGACTGGAGATCGCCTGTCCGGCTGCAACTCGGGCGCGGTCTTCGCCAGAAGCCTCGCCAACCGCCATGAGCGCTGCCCCGCCTTCGGACATAATCGTACGAACGTCCGCGAAGTCCAGGTTAATTAAACCGGGGACGGTAATCAGTTCCGAAATACCCTGAATTCCCTGGCGGAGGACGTCATCCGCGATTCTAAAGGCATCCTGGAGCGCGACGTTCTTGGTGACAATCTGCAGCAGCCGGTCGTTAGGGATGACAATCAAAGTATCCGCGTGCTCTTTCAGGCGCATGGCGCCTTCCTCAGCGGATTTGGCCCGGTGGGTGCCCTCAAAGCCGAACGGACGGGTGACCACGCCGATGGTCAGCGCGCCAATTTCCTTGGCAATCTGCGCCACCACGGGGGCAGCGCCAGTGCCGGTTCCACCGCCAAGACCAGCCGTGACGAAGACCATGTCGCTGCCTTTCAGTACCTCATACAGTTCTTCCGCTGATTCTTCAGCTGCCGCCTGGCCAATCCGGGGGTCACCGCCCGCGCCAAGTCCCCGGGTGGCTTTGTCTCCAATTCGGACGCGGGTTGGCGCGCTGGATTTGAGAAGCGCCTGCGCATCCGTGTTGATGGCGATGAACTCAATCCCGGTGAGACCTTCGGCAATCATGCGGTTGATGGCATTGCAGCCGCCACCGCCGACGCCTACTACTTTAATTCGTGCACTTATTTCAGTCTGTTTAGCATCCATTTTGATTCTCCTCTTAACAATTGAACTACGGTAATAACTTTCCAAACCAACTCTTTATCTTCTCCGCTTTGATATCGAATGGTTTTCCTGTTTTTCCATGGCGCTCATTGGGTGTCTGGTTGGTTTCACTCATAAGAATTGCCCACTGCAGCAGGCCAACGCTGGTGGCAAAGGCAGGATAGCTGATCTGGTCAGTAAGTCCCACCATTTTTTCAGGTTTGCCAATCCTGGCCGGCAGACCTGTGACGCGGGTTGCCAATTTTCGGATTCCTGGCAGCATACTCCCGCCGCCGGTCAAAACCAACCCAGCCGGGAGCATTCCATCATATCCGGAGCGTTTGATTTCTTTGTGGACAATCATGAAGATTTCTTCCACGCGGGCCTCAATAATATCGGTCAGTTCCCGCCGGGAGACTTTCCGGCTTTGCTCGGAGCCGAAAGACACGATATTGAAGGTTTCATCCTCCGGGATTTCATCCAGATTCGCGTAACCGTGATGGAGTTTGACCTCTTCTGCCACTTCCACCGGCAGCCTGAGCCCCTGGGCGATATCAGAGGTGACGTGACCGCTGCCAACATTCAGCACGTTGGTATACCAGACATCCCCATCAATATAAATCGCCAGGTCGGTGGTGCCGCCGCCCAGGTCGACGACTGCCACGCCCATGGCGCGTTCAGAATCGGACAGGACCATTTCGCCAGCAGCCAGCGGATTCAAGACAAACTGCGAAGCTTCAATACCGGCCATCGAAACGCACTGGCGCAAGTTTTCGACTGTGGACGCGGACGCGGTGATAATATGCGCCTCCACCTCCATTCTGAAGCCGTGCATACCAATCGGTTTTCGAATTCCACTCTGCCCGTCAACGGTGAAACCGCGTTGGATAACATGAATGATTTCCCGGTCGTGTGGAACGGCAACCGCCTGGGCGGAATCCAGAGCGCGGTACACATCATCCTGGTCTATGACCCTGCCGGAAATGCCAACGACACCCCGGCTGTTCATTGAGCTGACTTGCGACCCAGCCAGGCTCACCAGCGCGCTGTTTATTTCATACCCCGAGGTGCGCTCTGCCTTTTCAATGGATCGCGCGATTGACTGAGAGGCTGAGTTTATATCCACCACATTGCCTCTGCGGATACCCTGGGAAGGCTCAATTCCGACGCCGAGGATGCGCAGGTTCGTGCCGTTTTCCACGCGGGCAACCAGGGTGCAAACTTTTGAGGTTCCGATATCAAGTCCTACGACAATGGGATCTTCCATGTTAATGCTCCAATCGATAATAAGGTGCGTGTAAATATTCAAGGTTGATCAAAACAGGGTGCAAGTTTCTTTCCAGGAGACTGGCAACAATTACCTGATATTCCGCCATCTTCAGGTCGATGTCGGCAGGTACTGTTCCCAGGAAAACTTGCCATCCATTCGGGTCAGTCCAACCCAGCCCATTTTCGGGGTCATACAGCAGCGCGGTCCCCGATGGCATAATTCCGCGCAGTTTCAGTACCATTTCCACAAAGCCGGGGTCAACCGACGGAAGCAGCGCTGAAGGGGTCTTTGCGCTTTCCGCGGCTTCTGCTTCGGCAGCTGCCGCTTGAGCCGTTTGATACCCCAGGGGTCGGGGTGGCTCACCGGCGGCATGAACTGCCATTGGAATGCTGGCTTCGCCCCGGATCGGGAAGCTGTAGCCCTGTTCATCCACCCAATAGAGGGGGGTGTCATTTTCGTACCAGGTGATGGCAGGGATGCGTTCTTTCACCGCGACCTTAACCTCAGCCGGGAAATCCACCGAAACCTGGACGTCTTCAACATCCGGAAAGGCAGACGCGATTTTCTGCCGGATTTGTTCGGGGGTCAGCTTGATGATTTGGGTTCCTTCCAGATCAATTGTGTTCAGGATTTCCTGGGCGGAGACTCGAACCGCGCCGCTGAGGTTGATGGAAGACACCATGAAGTTGGGTGATGAATTCACCATATAAATACCGAAGAGGGCGAGAATTGCCAGCAGCGCGGATGCCAGACGCCAGCTTAGCTTGACTGTTGGCAAAGCGGGCAGCCGGATTTCTGTTCCCGGAGCGCCGGCTGGTACGTAATACTTGCGCCGGTGCTGCGAATACGCCGCGGAGGTTGGCTTCGCCATGGTTTGGTCCGAGCGGCGAACGGTAACGCGCGCGGAGCTTTCCGCGTTCCTTTTGGAATATTTTTCCGGCTGTGGAATCGGCTTGCGGCGCGCTGGTTCAATGCTCCGACGCGCTCTCACCTGGTCCGCTCTGGTCATATTCTCGTAACGGTGTGCCATTTTAGCGCCTAATCCTCATATTTCCGGGTGGTTTGGTCCTGGTCGGCTTTGCGCTCTAATGCCAGCTCAATCAGGCGGTCCACCAACTGGGGATAGTCCAAGCCGGAGGCTTTCCAAAGTTTCGGGTACATGCTGATGCTGGTAAAACCGGGCATCGTGTTAATCTCGCTCAAATAGAGTTCACCGCTGTGTTTGTCCATCAGAAAATCCACCCGCGCGAGCCCGGCTCCATCCACTGCCCGATAAGCGCGCAAGGCAAATTCCTGAATCCTTTGGATCATTTCAGCATCAAAGGGCGCCGGAATGATAACTTCGGGGTCGCCGCTCAGGTATTTGGCTCTGTAAGTATAGAATTCATCCTCTGGGAAGAGCTCGCCCGGAACAGACACAAGCGGGCTGTCATTACCCAGCACGCTGACTTCAATTTCTCTCGCGTCCAGCCCGCGCTCCACCAGCACGCGCCGGTCAAAGCGCGCGGCTTTTTGCAGCGCAGAACGCAGCTCCTCGCGATCGCAGGCTTTACTGATGCCCACGGAGGAGCCGAGGTTGGCAGGTTTGACAAACAATGGGTACGCGGAGACAAGTTCCGACAAGGCGATGACATCCTCCAGGTAGTTTTCTATCTGCCCGCGGTTGAAGACCCGTGAAGGCAAAACGGGGATGCCGGCGTTGTGGATCAGGTCTTTACAGATGGCTTTATCCATACACGCCGCGGAGGCAAGCACGCCAGCGCCCACGTACGCGCAATTCAGGATTTCGAACAGCCCCTGGATGGTGCCGTCCTCACCGAAGGTGCCGTGCAGAACGGGGAAAAGAATGTCCAGCTCAGCGACCTGTGATAGCTGCGCGTTATTCCGCCGATAAAGCCCGACTTTCCCGTTAACATTGAGTAGACAAACCTCAGACAGGGCGCTGGTGTCGTGATCTTCGAACGCTTTCAGCGTGTCGGCGCCGTTTAACCAGACCCCATCGAGGGTAATCCCGATTTCAATGACTTCATACTTGGCGGGGTCCAGAACGTCCCGCACCGAACGCGCGGAGCGCAGCGAGACCTCGTGCTCACCAGAGCGGCCGCCAAATATTAAAGCAAGTTTCAATTTACGCATCGTCATCATCAAATTCACCTATCAATTCAATTTCCAGCTGCAGCTGCACGCCAAATTTCTCTTTCACGGTTTTTTGGGCGGCGCGGATTAACGTCAGGTATTCCTGAGCGCTGGAATTGCCGTCATTCACAATAAAATTCGCATGCAGGGTGCTGAACTGGGCATGCCCGACCTGCAAACCTTTGAGCCCGGCGGCTTCAATCAGCCTGCCGGCATGGTCTCCGGGAGGGTTTTTGAAAGTGGAACCGGTGGAAGCGCCGGTGGGTTGGGTTGCCTGGCGCTTATCGGAGATTTCCATCAGGGTCTTCCAGGCAGCCTCACGCGTGCTTTGGGCCGCCTTCATTGTCGCCGAGAGTATCAGCACCTCTTTTCGTTCCCGCTTGAGGATGCTGCTGCGGTACGAGAACTGCAGGTCTTCGGCGCTCAGGGTTTTTTCGCCTTTGCCGCGCAGCAAGGCTTGAATGGAGACCAGCGATTTGGAAATATCAGAGCCAAACGCGCCGGCGTTCCCATATACCGCGCCGCCGACCGAGCCTGGCACGCTGCCAGCCCACTCCAGACCGGAAAGACCGCGCAAGGCGCTTTGACGGGCCAGGTTGCTGAGGTTCGCGCCGCTTTCGGCGTAGACGCCAGGCGGGTCTTGATGGGTGTTAATGCGAATATTATGGCAGTGGTTCAGCAGGATGATACCCGGGTAGCCTTTATCGCTCACCAATATATTGGAGCCGCTGCCGATGAGCTTGAAAGGAATATCCAAGCTCCAGAGCGCCGCGGTCGTTTCCCGCATTTCATCCAGGGTGTTGAGGGCGATTAAACCCAGGGCGGGGCCGCCCACACGGGAGGTGGTGTAATTTGCCATGCGCACGTTTTCTTGCAGGCGGGCGCCAAACAAAGCCTGGAGTTTTCGGATTGGAATGCTCACGCGGACGCCTCCCCGTTTTGTTTCAGTATGTTTTCACGCAGGCAGGCGCAAATTTGCGGACCTTTACCCGCGGAGAGGAACACAACCACATCGTTCCCGCTAAGCTGGCGGCTAAGCGTTTCCACGAGCTGCGCGTAGTCTGGAATGTAACAGGCTTTGCCGGTTTGCATGGCATCGGCGATGGTCTGCGGGCTGAAGCCGTCATCGGTCTCCCGCGCCGCGTAAATTTTCGTGATAAGCACCGCGTCTGCCAGCTCCAGAGCTTGCGCGAATTCTTTCCGCAGACTTTCTGTGCGTGAGAAGGTATGCGGCTCCCAAACCGCCCACAACTTTTTCGTCGGGTACAGCTCCCGCGCGGCGCTCAGCGTGGCACGGACCTGCGTGGGGTGGTGTCCGTAATCATTAATCAGGACTTCGCCGGAGCTTTCCAACACAATATCAAAGCGCCGTTCGGTTCCGGAGTACTCCGCGAGGGCCGCGGCGGAGTCCGCGGCGCTGCCTCCGAGCGCGTCCACCACGGCGAGCGCGGCTGCGGCATTGGAGACATTGTGCTTTCCAGGCAGCCGCAGGATGAAATCGCCCAGTTTTTGTGGGGATTGATGGGATTTATACCGCCGCAGGCAGAAATGCGACGCGCTGTCTTTCCAGGCATAATCTTCTATCCGATAATCGCTGCCTTCAGCAAAGCCGTAGGTGAGCAGCGCAATATCCGGGCGCAGGGAAGTTTTCAGGAGGCTGTTAACACCGGGATCGTCGCCGCACAGGATGGTTTTCCCATTTGGAATGGTCCGGTTCACAAAGCTGACAAACGCGTCCTGATAATCGCGTGGGGTTGGGAAACAATCCGGGTGATCGTGTTCGATGTTGGTGACGACTGAAATCCTGGGTGAGAGCCCAAGGAACATGCGGTCGTATTCGTCCGCTTCGACGACAAAATGCCTTCCGACGTCCCAGCGGGCATTGGTTCCGAACTCTTTAATCTCCGCGCCAAGGATGAAGCTGGGGGCGTATGCCAGCGCGTCCAGCAGGACGATGAGCATAGCAGTCGTGGTAGTCTTTCCGTGCGAACCAGCCACCGCGAGGGTATCTTTCCCCCAGGTGAGTTCGGAAAGGAAATTCTCCCGTTTGATGACAGGGATATTGGCGGCGCGGGCAGCCTGAACTTCCGGATCATCATCCCGCACAGCCGAGGAGCGCACCACGAGGTCCGCCTGGACAGCAAGCTGCGGGTCGTGTCCGAGGGTGACGCGCGCGCCGCGTTTGCTGACCAGCTTGAAGTATGGCGAGGTATTCAAATCGGAGCCGCTCACCTGGTAGCCCTTTTCGAGGAGTACCACGGCGATAGCCGACATGCCTGTTCCGCCAATCCCGATTAAATGCACGCGTTTCATCAGACAAAGGCTCCAATAATCAAAAAGAAAACGATGACCATCGCGTAATAAATCACTGGCACGTGCATATAGGTTGGAAACGCGGATGCCAGGATTTTCGCGGCGTTCTGGCCCATCTCGGTCGCCAGGTCTGGGGCGGTAATCGCCTTGAACGGGTAATTCGCTTCTGCCAGGTAGTACCAGACTGAACTGATGAGAATGTAACCGTTGATACCGCCCATCAGCGCGCCCGTGAGTATATCCCGGAAGGCTCCGCGCTGAAAACGGATGTTTTCGGCAAAGCGGCGGAGGTTGGGTGTCTGGTATCCGGCGAATGCGCAGATAACAATCACAATCGTATTAATCCAGAAGCGTTTGGCGCCGCTGGTTGCGCCGAATATCCTGGGAATGACCACTTCAATGGTAAAAAGCGCCAGGACGCTGGAGGCGCAGACCACGATTTCCTTCCCAAATCCGCGCATTGCTCCAATCAGAATGAACAGAGCAAGCAATACATAGAAGAGGACGCTCAGGCTTATCATCGTTTGGGCTCCGGTTTTTTGTTCATGCCATCTCCAGGAGTAAATCCGCGATGGCGAGAGCCGCGTCCGGATTGGACAGGGCGCGCATCGCGGCGCTCATTGCTGCCAGGCGCTCCGGTTCATTCATGAGTTCCGTAAGCAGCGGAAGGAGGTTGGTTTTCAGGGACCTGTCTTCCAGAAGCAGAGCCGCCCCACGGTCAACCAAATAATCGGCGTTGACCTTCTGGTATTTCCAGGCATAGGGATAGGGAACCAGCACAGCTGGCAGCCCGAAGTAGGGATATTCACCCAGAATCGACGCCCCGGCTCTGGATACAACCAGATCCGCGCAAGCCAGCGCCGCGCCGACCTCGTGCAGATAGGGGAAAGCCTGGTAGCGGGAACCGAGCGCGCGGGTTTGCTGTTGGATTATGTCCCAATCCAGGTGACCGGTCAGATGGATTACCTGGTATTTCTGCGTCAGCTGGCTGGCAATTTCTGAGACTGCCTGATTGATGGAACGCGCGCCGCTGCTGCCGCCCAGAAAGAGGATAGTCCGGACCTGGGGGTCAAAGCCGAAATATGCCAGGGCTTCGGGTCTTTGCCATTTTTTGAGGTCTTCACGCAACGGATAGCCTGTCACGGTAATTTTCTCCTGTTGTCTAAAAAACCGGCGCGAGTCTTCCACGCTGATTGCGATGCGGCTGGCAAAGCGAGCCAGGACCTTGAGCGCGAGCCCGGGTTCGATATCAGGAACGAAGAGCACGGAGCGCCGCCGCAAACCCGCGGCTGCCATCGGGATGGCAACATAGCCGCCGGTGAAAAGCAAGACGTCCGGGTTGAATTCCTTGAGCAGCCGGCGGGATTTCCAATAACCTTTCCAAAGCCGCCGAAGGTTGCCGGGCAGCTTTTTGAGCGAAATCCCGTGGACGCCCGCGGCAGGTATGGCTTTATAGGGGAGCCCGACGCGTTCCACCAGCGCCTTCTCCATGCCGCCTTCACTGCCGACCCAGAGCAGGGTGTGCGCGTCATTCCTGAGGGTTTCCGTAACGGTCAGCGCCGGATACACTCCGCCGCCAGTCCCGCCCGCGCAAATCAACAATCGCACTGGTCTGACTCCTTTCCGCAGTTTCTTTCATCACACTCCGCCGGGCAACATTCATCACAATACCGAGGGCGGTCATGGTCGCAATCATGCTGGAACCGCCATAGCTGATGAGGGGCAGGGCGTTTCCGGCAAAGGGGAATAATCCCACAATAACGCTGATATTCAAAAATGCCTCCAGGGTAATCCAGCTGGTCAGCCCAAAACTGATTAACGAACCAAGTTGGTCTGGCGCGCGTTTGGCGATTACCATGCCGCGCCACAGCAAAAGCACGTAGAGTACCATAACGCCTAAGGCGCCGAAGAAGCCTGTTTCTTCAACGATTACCGCGAAGATGCTGTCGGTGTGCGGCAGAGGCAACCCGGTGAATTTGGTATCCGCCTCACCAATCCCAACGCCAAACGACCCGCCTTTAATGATGGCTTCGTAAATGCGTTTTACGTGATAGGAGCTGCCGGTCAGGTCTTTAAGGCCGCTCAGGTAATCGCTGATGCGGGCTTGACCGGTGCGCGAGACCGCGACAACGATTGTGCCGGCAGCCAGGATAAAGATCATGAAAATCGTCAGCTTTTTGAGGTCGCCGCCTGCCAAAAAGAAGAGCAGAAGCCCAAGCAACACTACGGTGCCGGCAGCGCTCAGGTCTGGCTGCAGGACAATCATGCCGGCAGTAAGCCCAATCATAAAGAGAAGGGGCAGCAAGCCGTCCTGGAGCAGGTTCATTGTTTCCCGATGGGAAGACAGCCAGAACGAGAGGTAGAGAATAATGCCGAGCTTGGCAAACTCTGAAGGCTGGAACGAGCCTTCATAAAGCGCGCGGCTGGAGTTGAAGCGGACATCGTTTCGAATCAACACAACCAGCAGCAAAACCAGAACTCCGATGAGAGCCCAAAGGATGAAAGGTCGGTAAAAGTGATAGTCAATAAAACTTAACCCGAACGCGAAGGCGCCTGAAAGCAGAACCCACAGAACCTGACGGGAAAAGAGGTATGTCGGCTTTTCGCCCATGCGCAAAGAGGCGTCCAGGCTGGTAGAGTAGACCATCAGCAAACCGATTACCAGGAGGCTGGCGATTATCAGCAGCATAGGAACATCGAAGGGCAGCTTGGAGGCGCTGCTTCGACGCGCGGCTGGCTTAACATACTCATTCACTACAGCGCGTTCACCCATTGTCGGTAACACTCTCCTCTTTCTTCGAAATCTTTAAAAGCATCGTAACTGGTGCCGCCTGGTGAAAGCAGGACGGAATCACCTTCCTGCGCGAGTTCGGCGGCTTTTTGCACGGCTTCCTGTAAGTTGGCACACCGGCTGATGGACTGCAGGGTTTGGTTGGGCTGAACGCTGCCAAGCGCGCTGCTGATAAGCCCGGCTGCTTCGCCAAACAGAATGACGTGCCGGACGCGGCTTCGCACATGCTCTGCCAGTTTCTCCCAGGGCAGGTTTTTATCGCGTCCGCCCAAAAGCAGGATCACCGGACCATGGAAAGACAGCAGCGCTGCCAGCGTACGTTCGGGGGCGGTGGCGATGGAGTCGTTGTACCAATCCGCCCCGCGCACATTCCGGACAAATTCCAGCCGGTGTGCAACGCCGGTGAATTCTTCCACCGCGCTTTGGATAGCCGGCAAAGCCAGCGACGCACCCGCGGCGGCAGCGCAGGCTGCCAGCACGTTGCTGATATTATGCTGACCGCGCAGCCGGATCCATTCCACCGGGAACATCTTCAACTGCTGCCGCTCAATCTGCAGATAGATTGAGTCTTTGTGGATATAGGTGCCGTTCTGATTTGCTTCAGGTCGGTTGAAGCCGAAGCTGATCAGGTCACTCTTCAGGTGGTTCGAAAGCTCCCAGGAGACGGCGTCGTCGCGGTTAAGCACCGCGACATCGCCCTGGTGCTGATGATTCAGGATGCGGGCTTTGGCAGCCGTGTAGGCTTGCATAGTGCCGTGTCTGTCCAGGTGGTTTGGAGTGATATTCAAGACCACTGCCACCTGGGGAGAAAGGGTCATGAGTTCTAGCTGGAAGCTGGAAAGTTCCACGATAACCAGGTCATCCGCGTGCATTTCAGTGACCTGTTCAATCAGAGGGTTGCCAATATTTCCGCCAACCCAGGCGCGGCGCGGGCTTTGCTTCATTTCGAAGTATTTGCGGGCCATCAAGCCCAGCAGGGCGGTTGTGGTAGTCTTTCCGGCAGAGCCGGTAATGCCGACGACTGGGGCGGGGCAAGCCTCCAAAAATACCTGCGAATCGTTGGAGAGCTTAATCCGACGCCGGGCGGCTTCCTGCAAAAACGGGATGTTGAGCGGCACGCCGCCCGAAACGCAGACGAGGTCCGCGCCTTCAAGCAGGTCCAATGGGTGCGAGCCAAGACAGAGCTCCACACCCTTATTTTTCAGAGCCAGGGCTTCCGCGGACAGGGTTTCCGGCCCGCGCAAATCTGTCAGGATGACGCGCGCGCCTTTTTCTGCCAGGTATCGTGAAAGCGCTGTCCCTTGTCGGGCGGCTCCAAGCACGATAACTTTTTTATCGGTCCAGTTTTTCATAATCATCCCAAAAAGGTCAGAGCAAAGCCGAGCATGGCTCCGATTAAACTAATCAGCCAAAAGCGCATCACAATCTGGTTTTCCTGCCAACCCAGCATTTCAAAGTGGTGGTGGATAGGTGATTTTTTAAACACGCGCTTGCCGTGGGTCAGTTTGAAGTAAGAAACTTGTATCATCACGCTGAGCAATTCTGAAACAGGAATAATGGCAATGAGAGGGAGGAAAAGCCACCTGCCGGTCATCAGCGCCACAACAGCCAATGACGCCCCCAAAGCCTGGGAACCGGTATCTCCCATCATCAGTTCGGCTGGCTTAACGTTGAACCATAAGAAACCAGCCAGCGCGCCAACAATGCAAAAGCAAAACCGTGCCAGATAGACCTGCCCCTGGAAGATGGCGATGATACCGTATGCGCCGAACATGGTCATGCAAATCATGCCTGCCAGGCCGTCTATCCCGTCGGTGAAATTCACCGCATTTGCCATCGCGACGATAATCAACGCCGCAATTGGCAGATACCACCAGCCCAGGTGCAAGGGCAGGGTGGAGGTGGGCCAGAAGAGATTCGGCACAATCAACCACTCCTTAAGGCTGTACGCAATCGCGAGTGCCACAAGCGCTTGTAAGCTGAACTTGGCGCGCGCGCTCATGCCCAAGCCACGGCGGGGACCGCGAATCCCTTCCCAATCATCCACCGCGCCAATAACCGCGAACAGCCAGAGGGTTGCCAACGGGACAAATATTGAAGAGCCAAACAAACGAGAGCCGAACAACGAAACGGCATTTAGGATAATAGTCAGGATGGAGATGGGAATCAGGAACATGAACCCACCCATGGTAGGGGTGTTCATTTTTGCCAGGTGAGATTCCGGCACATCCATGCTGATAATCTTGCCGATTTTCAGGTGCTTTAACAACCGAATGAACGGGGATCCCCAAATCACCGTAAGCAAAAAGCTGAAACCGCTGATGGCTATAGCCAGGGATGATCCGCGCATCAGGAAATTACCTCCAAATTCGATACAATCAGGTCCATACGCATTGCGTGTGAACCTTTAATCAGGGCGATGTCTTTCTCTTTCAGGGTTTGCTGCAGATAGTGGGCAGCGCTGCTCTGGTCTGGGAACCAGTGAACGCGTTCAGCCGGAAAACCGCTTTCCAGCGCGGCGGCTTGCGTCTGCAGGCTGCGCTGACCTACCAGAATGATTTCATCGGCAACCTGAGCGGCGCGAATCCCGACCCGCTGGTGTCCGTCCTCCTCATACTGCCCAAGCTCCAACATATCCCCGAGCACGGCAACCTTCCTGCCGGTCAGGTCAGCCAGCAAGTTCAAAGCGGCGAGCGTCGAATCCGGAGAGGCATTGTAGGTATCGTCAATCAACAGCGCGCCGGACGCGGTTTTCGTCGTGGCAATGCGCAGTTGGAGGCTGCTGGTCTTCAGGGCGTAGAAAATCCAATCCCAGGAGAAGCCGAGGCTGAGCGCGGCGGCAGATGAACGCAGCATGGTATAAACCGAATGGCGCCCAATCAGCGGCGCGGTTATATAAAACGCCTCGCCCTGATAGTGAATTCGGCAGCGGATACCTTCCAAGCCCATGCTTTCCACCTCATCAGCCCACAGGTCAGCCTGGGGGCATAAACCGTAGGTGAAAACGCGCGCCTTGGTTTTGGATGCCATGGCAAGCACGCGCTCATCATCGTAATTCAGGATGGCGACGCCTTCGGGAGCGGGGGGGAGATCCTGAACCAGCTCGGATTTGCCCTCCGCGATAACCTCAATCGAGCCGGCGCGTTCCGCGTGCACCGTGCCAACGTTGGTGATGATTCCAATCTGCGGATGCGCGATATCGCAAAGCAGTTTGATTTCCCCGGGGACATAGAAGCCCATTTCAAGCACCGCGACCTCGTGATCATCGGTAAGTTTGAGCAGGGTCAGGGGCAGTCCGATTTCATTGTTCATGTTGCCGGCGTTTTTAAGCGTCACCAGACGCTTGGAGAGCACGTTAGCGGTCAACTCTTTCGTGGAAGACTTACCGACGCTGCCCGTGATGCCGATGACTTTAATATCAAACCGACTGCGCCAGTAAGCCGCCAATTTTTGCAGAGCCAAAAGGGAGTTATCGGTCAGCAGGCTGAACGGCGGTTTATCCGGAATTTGGAGTTCTGCGGCGTTCAAATCGAGGATAGGATAAGCGCTTTTTATCGGGTGGTCAATCAGCGCCAGGCTGGCGCCTTTGGCAAAAGCATCGTCCACATAAAGATGACCGTCGGTTCTATCTCCACGCAGGGCGATGAAGAGACCAGACGCGCTGACCAGCCGCGAATCTACTGCCGCTTCCGTCAGTCGGAAATCGAGCCCGCCAGCCTCATGCCCCAGCAAGGCTTTGAGGACGTGTTGGAAGCTTAACATCTATCTATCCTCCGCGGATGCCCGCAAACGAATCTGGTCCGGCGGGATATCCATCAGTACGACCAGGTGTTGAACAACATTGGAGAAAACTGGCGCTGCCACCTCAGAACCCCAGATGCTAATGGTGGGCTTCTCCAGCCAGACGTAAACAAGGAATTTCGGGTCTTCGGCTGGTCCCCAGCCTACGAACGAGACGTTCGTGACTGAACTGGTATATCCGAAGGGCGTGGGGATTTCGGCAGTACCGGTCTTGCCGGCCACTGTATAACCATCGACCAGAGCCACCGAGGATTCTTCTTCCAGTGAGGTAACCAACATGCTGGTCAGCGCTTTCGCGGTCTCCGCCTTGATTGGGTTCCCGACGATGACAGGATTAATATCGTATTGGTGACCGTCAATGACGATGGCTTTGACGAGGTGCGGCGCCATCATGCGGCCTTCATTCGCCACCGCGCCAATCGCCATGACCATCTGAATGGGCGTGACGGAAATACCCTGACCAAATGAGTTGGTCGCCAGGTCCACTTCGTACCATTGGTTGTCTCCGGGCAGTTTCAGGGGCCAATGGGATTCCCCACCCAGGTCAATGCCGGTGTTGCGGTCAAAGCCGAAATTTTTCAGATAGGTATAGAATTTTTCTGCCCCGAGCTGCGTGGCAATCCAGGTCAGACACACGTTTAAGGAATGCTGCATACATCCGGTCATATCCTGGTCGCCCCAGGCGCCGTAGTTCCAGTTGGTGATGGTGGTGCCGCCGACCATGATGGAACCAGTGTCTGTAAAAACGGTATCAGGCTTTACGGCGCCGGCATCCAGGGCGGACGCCATGGTGATGACTTTGAACACCGAGCCGGGTTCGTATGTTTCGCTGATTGGACGATTGAACGGGGTGCTGCCCGGGAACACATCCGCCTGAGTCCAGTAATAATTTGGGTCCATGCGGGGAGTCGTTGCCATCGCGATAATCCCGCCGTCTTCCGGGTCGTATACCAATATCGTGCCGGATTCTGCTCCAGACCATTCAATCGCTTCCGCCAACTGCTGTTCCACCATAGCCTGGATTTCCCGGTCAAAAGTCAGCACGAGGCTTGCGCCGGGTGGAATGTCATCAACCGAAGTGATTTTTTGCGGGTCGAAAGGGGTGTAAACCTGTTTTGGCGTGCCAGCCAGCAGACTGTTATATGCTTCTTCCACGCCGTAATACCCTCTGCCGTCCACGCGGTCCAGGAAAGAATAGAAGCCAAGCATGTTGGCGCCCATATCTCCTTCGGGATATGAGCGCTTGTTATAAGGCGTCCAAATCAGACCTTGCAAGTTGGGTTTGATTTCATTTTTCCCAACGACGCGCTGAGCGTATTCCTCTTCAATGAGCGCAAGTTGGTTGATTTTTTCCTTGCTGACGAATGAGTCGAGCACGATGTAGAGTTTTTTGTCCTCAACCGCTTTGGTTTTTGCATATTCAAGGATAGTGTTGTAATCCAAACCAAGCACGCTGCTGACAACTGACGCGATGGTTTCGGGTTGTTCTATACTGCGCAGGTCCAGACCAAGCTCGTAGACTGTTTCGTTTCCAGCCAGAAGCCGGCCCTGGGCATCGTAGATGCTGCCGCGTTCGGGGACAATCGTTTGGGTAACCCCGACAAGTTTTTTGCTGTCTTCGAGAATGGTCTGCGCCGCCGGTATGTTCTGGATATTAACCATGCGCGCACCCACCCCAACAGCCACGAAGATGAAGATGGCGAAAATCCAAAGATAACGAGACCAGGAGATTTGGTTCACGGCCGCGCCTCCTGGGTGTTTGTGTTTGAGGCTGGCATCTGTGCCAGCTTATCAATCAGCCAGTCCCAAAGGGAAGCGGTAAATTCCGGCAGAATGGATGGGCTTGTTGAGGTATCCGCGGCTGCGGCCGGCGCCAACCTGAAGCTGTCGGCGGTGTAACCGGGAACCTCAAGATAAAGCGCGTCCGCGGGGTCTCGCAAGGTCATATTCAACGCGTTGGCGCGTTCACTCATCACCCGGGCTGAAGACGCGTACGCAAGTTGGGAGGCCAGGTCATTGACTTCCAGTTCCAACGCGCTGGCTTGATATTCCAGGTTCTGGATTCTGCGCCCGGTCAGGGCTGCTTTCCCGCTTAAAGAAAGGTATACCCCGGCGATTGCGGCAAGGCCCACCAGGACTAACAGGAATAACCCGATCCACTGGAGTTGAAGACGCCAGGGGGCTTGTTTGTAAGCTTGAAAGATGTTCTTGGTTTTCATAGTCGTAAGGCTGCAGATTCTATGCCATTTCCATTAACTTTGCTGCCACTCTCAGTTTCGCGCTGCGCGCGCGAGCGTTTTCTTTTTTTTCCGTTTCTCCGGCTTCCACCGGGTGCGGGGTGATGATTTTGATACTGGCGCGGTGCCCACAGGTACAAACCGGCTGCTCCGGGGGGCAGATGCAGTCCTGGCTTTCCCTTCTGAAGCACTGCTTGATAATGCGGTCTTCAAGAGAATGAAAAGAGATGACTGCGATACGCGCGCCTGGTTGTAAAAGAGCAATTAGCCTTGGGACCGCCTCCGTGATGACTGCCAGTTCGTTGTTGACTGCAATCCGCAGCGCCTGAAAGGTTCGGGTGGCCGGGTCCTGCGCTTCTTTTGTTTTGCCCAAAGCTGAGCGCACCACGCCGGCCAGTTCGGCAGTTGTGGAAAGCGGTCTCGCGCGCACAATGGCTTTGGCGACGCGGCGGGAAAAGCGTTCCTCACCATATATCCAGAGGATATCCGCGAGTTCCCGTTCCTCCAGGTGGTTCACCAGGTCTGCCGCGCTGGTTCCGCTGCCCGGGTCAAAGCGCATGTCAAGCGGGCCTTCCTGCCGGAAAGAGAAACCACGGCTGGCTTCGTCCAGCTGCATGGAAGACACGCCCAGGTCGAGCAGGATGCCATCTACCTTTTCCCAGCCGAGATCTTGCAGGTATTCGCGGCTGTGCAGGTAGCTGCCCTGGCGCACGACCGCGCGTTCCCCAAAGACTGCCAGCCTGGCGCTGGTCAGCGCGACGGCGTGCGGGTCCAGGTCGAGGGCGAGCAGCCTGCCCTGGGGAGCGCTGGCTTCCAGAATTCCACTGGCATGCCCGCCCGCGCCGGCGGTACAGTCCAGGTATTTGCCCGGGCTGAAGGGCGCGAGGTAACTCAGGGTTTCTTGGTAAAGTACTGGGCGGTGGCGGGGCATGTCCCCCACTCCCGCGTTCATTATTGACCTCTGGTCGAAATGTTGAACTTAGCCCAACGGCTGCTGTTCATTTCGTCGCTGGCGTTTCTCTCATTTTCTTGCAGCCAGAGTTCCATCGACCAGATTTCGAAATTGTCGCCGTTGCCGATGAGTTTGCAGGCGCTTGTAATCTGGGCGGCTTCGCGCAGGAAAGCGGGCAGTAAGATCCGGCCGGCGGTGTCATAAGCTAACGCGACGGTATTGGAAAAGAACATCCGGCGCAGGGTCCGGGATTCGGGGTCAGTCACCGAAAGTCCGTTGATGTTGGCTGCCATATGCTCATAAACATCCCGGGGATAGGCAATTAAATTGGAATCAAAGCCCTTGGTCACAAAGAAGCCCTCCGGAGCTTGCTCCCGGAAGTTGGAAGGGACTGTGAGCCTGCCTTTCGCGTCAATGTTATGGTCAAACTGTCCGACGAACATCCGTTCTAATTCCTTTTTAATCGCGAAACGCTGGGTCTTTTCCAGCGCTCTATTTGACACTTCCCGACACTTTATGACATTATTTCCCACATTATAGAGTATTTTTGGGAAAATGCAAGGGTTTTGGCATACTAATTGCAAATGTTTTAAGATTTCATAGCGAACCGGGTTTGTTTCCCCACTTTGCGGCTATTCAGGGTTGCGAGACCCGATCCGGGTGGGTGGGCAGGCTTCTGCGCCAAGCTTTTTTGGGTAAGGTTATGATTTATAATGAGGTCAAATGACACCGCCTGGCATTTTAAACGACCGTTATCAGCTGATTGAGACCCTTGGGACGGGAGGAATGGCTCTCGTGTATAAAGCCAAGGATCTGATGCTGGAACGTTTTGTGGCGATTAAGGTTCTGCGCGAGGATTTTTCGGTTGACGCTGCCTTTCGGGAGCGCTTCCGCCAGGAAGCCAAAGCCGCTGCCAACCTTTCTCATCCCAACATTGTTACCGTGCATGATTTTGGCTTGGACCAACGCCATCTATTCATTGTGATGGAACTGGTGCCCGGGACTGATCTGAAAACGCGCATCCGTGAGAAAGGCCGCTTTGAGGTTCAGGAAGCGCTGGACTTGATGGTCCAGGCCTGCCAGGGGCTTGGGTACGCGCACAGAGCCGGTCTGGTCCACTGTGATATCAAGCCTCATAATATGCTCGTGAGCCCCGATGGACGCCTGAAAATAACTGATTTCGGGATCGCGCGGGCTCTGGCGACGATTTCCCCGGAGGAACGCAGCGACGTGGTGTGGGGCTCCCCGTTATATTTTTCGCCGGAACAAGCCGCGGGGTTGCCCCCATCTCCGGCTTCGGATGTCTATTCGTTGGGGGTGATTTTATACGAAATGTTGACCGGTCAGCTTCCGTTCAATTCCCCGGACGCGGCTGAATTGGCGCGTTTACATCGCGAAGCCATCCCGGTTTCCCCGCGGGCCCTCAACCCGGAAATACCCAAACCGCTGGACGAAATTTTGATGAAAGTGCTCTCCAAGGAACCAGCCGCGCGTTACCGGACGGCTGACCAATTGGGACGCCTGCTCAATGGGCTGCAAACTCAGGTCAGCCGCCCGACCCAGACGCAGGCGCCCGGGGTTCCTCCCGTCCAGCACCAGGGCGCGACCGCGCCTGTTCCAGCCCCTGCGCAGACAGCTCCGCCGGTATACGCGCCGCAAACAGAACCGATTTCCAATGAGAAGCCGGCCAGGAAAGCGACCGATTGGGGGACGCTGTTCTTGTGGCTGTTCGCGTCAGCCGCGATGTTGGGATTAATTCCCTTCTGGCTGTATGTTTATCTATCTCTGAAACCCTGAGGTTGCCTGATGCCCGCGACGATATCCCCCTCTATTCTCTCCGCCAACCTGGCTTACCTGGAACGTGATTTGCGCGCGTGTGAAAGCGCGGGGGCGGACAAAATCCACATTGATGTGATGGATGGACGCTTCGTTCCCAATATCACCTTTGGCCCGGTCATCGTCAAAACCTGTAAAAAGATTACAAGCTTGCCGCTGGACGTTCACCTGATGATTGTGGAGCCTGAGAAGCACCTGGAAGCATTCGTTGAAGCGGGGGCAGACGCGATTACCGTGCACTATGAGACCTGCCCGCACATCCACCGCACCTTACAGCGCATCCGGGATTTGGGCGCCGCGCCAGGGATTACCTTCAACCCGGCGACGCCAGTGGAAGGGCTGCGCTATCTGGAGGGGATGTTTGACCTCGTCCTGATCATGTCCGTGAACCCCGGGTTTGGAGGCCAAAAGTTCATTCCCTCCGCGCTTGCCAAGCTGCGCGACACTCAGCGCCTGCTGCGGGAAATCGGCTCTGAGGCTGTAATCCAGGTGGACGGGGGGATTGACGCGCGCACAATCGCGGCGGCTTACGCGGCGGGAGCCCGGGATTTTGTGGCGGGTACAGCGGTGTTTGGGCATGCCGGTGGGATTGGCGCGGGAATTGCCAGCCTGCGTGAGGCTTTGGTTAAATGAAAAAAAGCCGCTTATGCGACTTTTTATCATGACGAGGGTTAATTAATTGTATGCTTTGGTCAGGGTCTTAATGCAGCGCGCGCAGAGAACTTTGCGAACTTTCTTGCCGTTTTCGTACACAGTAATCCGCTGAAGATTTGGGCGGAACTCGCGCCGGGTCGCGACAAGAGAGTGGCTGCGATTATGACCGAAACTGGTTGATTTTCCACAGTGATCGCACTTTGCCATCTCGATTTCCTTTCATACAGTATAATGTCGAGGTTGGGAAGGTTTGACCGACCCAAGCAAGCGCTTATAATATCACACAATGATTTAAGAATCAAGGCGCGACTAGAGAAGAGAGAAAAGAAATATGACAAGTCAGCAAAACCCATTAGGTCGAATTTACATTCTCCCTGAGGCGATTAAGTCTGTAGCCCGGCATGCCGTACTGCAATCTTACGGCGTTATCAGCCTTGCCCCGGCGAACTTGTTTGAGGCGGCAATTCAGTTTTTGCGGAAGAATCATTCCTACGGTATCAACGTGTCCGCAGACAGCGAAGGGTTATATCTGGATATCAACCTGGTCATAGAATACGGCCTGCGGATTAAAACAGTGACCGATTCGGTGGCAGAGGCAGTCAAGTACAACGTCGAAAAGACGATGGGCATCCCGGTTATCCGGGTGAACGTGCATGTTCGCGGTCTTAGAATCAGCAATCCTGATTAGTTATTAATAATTTATTTTTCGAGGTCTTATGAATGGAAAATCGATAGCCATTCTGTCTGAGGCTGAACGACACCGCCTGGTGCAGTCTCCTTTGGATGGCGAAGGATTAAAGTTGATGTTTGAAGCCGGGCTTATCTGGCTGACGACCAACCAGCAGTATGTCAATTCCCTGAATGTTTTCCCCGTTCCTGATGGTGATACCGGAACCAACATGGTGCTCACCATGCAAGCTGCTTTCGCAGAAGCGGAGACCAAATCCACGAATAATGTGGGCGAGATGGCGCACGCGTTTGCCCAGGGCGCTTTAATGGGCGCCCGCGGTAATTCGGGCGTGATTCTCTCCCAAATCTGGCGCGGATTTTCACGCGCGCTGGATCATTACGAGCGGATGGACAGCGCATTGTTTGTGCGCGCGCTTCAGGAAGCCCGCAATACGGCGTACAAAGGCGTGGTCCGCCCGGTGGAAGGCACGATCCTCACAGTCATCAAAGACATGACCGCGGCTGTCGAAGAGACTGGCACGAGCGAGTCTAAGTTGAGCGACCTGTTGATTACGCTTGTGCAAGCGGGCGATGAGAGCGTTAAGCGAACCCCGGAGCTTCTGCCCATCCTGAAACAAGCCGGCGTGGTTGATTCCGGTGGAACCGGTCTTTTTTACATTTTTGAGGGTATGCTGCGCCTGATGGAAGGGCTGCCGCTGGATGTTTCTACTGCCGTGGTGAAGCCGCTTTCGGAACTTGATTTTGCCAATACCCTTGAAACAGTCGAAGAAGGTCAGGATTATGAGGTTGTGATAGACTTCGCGCCTCACGCGGAATTCTCGCTGGAAAACTATTATCACGGTTTGAGCGATATCGGCACCAGTATTCAGGTTGGTGAAGGGGACGGCATCTATCGCATGCACATCCACGTTCCCTTGGACAAACGCTATGAACCAATCGCGTATACCGAGAGCCTGGGCACAGTGAAGAAAATCGCCATGGAAAACCTTCAGGACCAGATGAATTCCAAAAAAGAAGAGAGCGCCAAAATAAAATTCACGCCGGTTGAACCCGGCCAGGTGGCAGTGGTGGCGGTTTCACCCGGGGAGGGGCTCTCGCGCATTTTTGCCAGCTTGGGCGCAGCTGCGGTTGTGGCAGGCGGACAGACAATGAACCCGAGCGTTAAAGAAATCGTAGCTGCCTTTGAGAACCTGCCGACCGATAAAATTATCATTCTTCCGAACAACAAGAACATTATTCTGGCAGCCCAGAACGCGGCTAAAGTGAGCGTCAAACAAATTTCAGTAATTCCCACGCGCAACGCGCCGCAAGGCTTTGCCGCCATGCTGCGCTTGCTGCCCGAGGGGACCCTCGAGGAAAACGAAGAATCCATGCGCGAGGCAATCATGGAAGTCCACACAGGCGAAATAACGACCGCCACGCGCGATGTGACCATCGACGACGTCCACGTTGAGAAAAACAGCGTGATTGGCTTGCTGGACGGTAAATTAATCGTTTCCACGCACTCGGTGGAAGACGCGCTCGCGGATTTGTTAACCAAAGCGCGCGTCGAGGATTTTGAACGCATAACGCTCTTCTACGGAGAGGGGATGACCCTTCCGCGCGTGAATCAGATGGTGGACAAAATCCGGGAACAATACCCGGAACATGAAGTGGAAGTCCACGACGGCGGGCAGCCCAATTATCAGTTGATTATCGCGATTGAGTAGGGGTGGGAGTTTTTTAACAAAGCCGGCATGTCTGTGCCGGCTTTGTTGTCTGGCGAATCCATTTGTTGTTTCGCAATTCGGGATATTCCGGAAGCAAGGCTGAACCAGAATCGGGTATGATTATCCTCAGGTATGGCATCAATCACCGAAAAATACGCGAAAATATTTAACCTGGAAGCCAGCAAAGGCTACCAGGATAGAGCCGTTTTTGGCGGCCTCAAGCGCCTGAAGGACGCCTGGCAATCGGACGCGCGCGAAGCCGGTTTGTCTGAGGAGATTATCTCCGCCGTCGCGGACAGGCTTGAGGCGTATCAGTCGCAAAGCCTTGAAGACCGCCGGCAAGCACTCCAGGAGATTGCCAGTTTGCTGGGAATTTCCGGGATAATCAGGCTGCCGGCACCCCCGGCCCAGGCAGCTGCCGCCGCGGAAAAGCCGTTGGCTCAAAGTGGCAGGGACGCACCCCCGCAAAAAAGAACGGAATATCAGGCTTCCAGCAAACTCAGCAGCGCGGCTTTGCCCGAGACCGGCAGCAGCGGCCTTAACGCGCCGGTTACGAAAATCCGTGGAATTGGCGAGAAGCAAGCCGGGAACCTCGAAAAATTGAATGTCTTCACGATAAAAGATTTGCTTTACCTTTTCCCGCGTCGTTATGATGATTATTCTCAATTAAAGTCAATTCAGCAGCTGCGCTACGGAGAGGAAGTGACCATCCTCGCTAAAGTTGTAGACGTTAAGGCGATGCGCACCGGGCGGGGGAAATTGGTCACTGAGGTGATTGTCTCGGATGCCACGGGTTTGCTGCGGCTGGTGTGGTTTAACAACACGTATCTGGAACGTTATCTGAGGGTGGGGATGTTTCTGACCATATCCGGGAAAGTGGACACCAGCAGCGGCAGATTGGCGATGTTCCATCCCGATTATGAATCGGTAGACCAGCAGCAGCTGAACACCAATCGGATTGTGCCGGTATACCCTCTGAGCAAGCAAATTACCCAGCGTTGGCTGCGCAAGACCCAATTTAACGTGGTCCGGTACTGGGCTGGCAGGGTGCCCGAGTTTCTGTCCGAAGCCGTCCGTGAAAGCGCGCAGCTCATCCCGCTTACGGATGCTCTTTCACAAATTCATTTTCCCGACTCTCAGGAATTATTGCGCTCCGCGCAGCGGCGTTTCGCGTTTGATGAGATATTCTTGCTGCAGTTGGGGGTAATCCGCCAAAAACGTCAGTGGCAGGGGCTGCGCGGCACACCTTTTACCGTCAGCGACGCTTGGCTGGCGGAACGCTTTGGCGTGCTGCCTTACGCGCTCACGAACGCTCAGAAACAAGCCTTGGGCGAAATCCGCGCGGACCTTGCCAGCCCGCATCCGATGAACCGCCTGCTGCAAGGCGATGTCGGCTCAGGGAAAACGATTGTCGCTCTGCTGGGGATGTCCATTGTGATGGAAGGCGGAGCGCAGGCGGCTTTGATGGCGCCGACGGGCATTCTGGCGGAACAGCACTACCGCACGATTTTACGCTTGCTTACCCAACCAGGCGCGCAGCAGCCCGCTTATCTGACCCCAGACCAGGCGCGTCTGCTGACTGGCGATACCGGCACGGCAGAGCGGCGGGATATCATGGAAGGTTTGAGAACCGGAGCCGTGAAGCTGTTGGTGGGAACGCACGCTTTGATTGAAGACCCGGTTCGTTTCCAGAACCTCCAGATGGTGGTTGTGGACGAGCAGCACCGCTTTGGGGTGCAGCAGCGCGCCGCGCTGCGCTCGAAAGGCGACAACCCCCATTTGCTGGTGATGACCGCCACTCCGATTCCGCGCTCACTCCAGCTGACAGTTTTTGGTGATTTGGACGTCAGCGTGATGGATGAAATGCCCGCTGGCAGGCTGCCAATCCAGACCCGGATTGTGTATCCCTTTGAAAGGCACACCGTGTATGAGCTGATTGAGGAACAGGTGCAAGCCGGGCATCAGGCCTTTATTATCTACCCGCTGGTGGAACAGGGCGAGAACGAAGAAATCCGGGCGGCGGTTGAAGAACAGCAGCGTTTGCAGGCTGAAGCATTCCCGCATCTCAGGGTTGGGTTGGTCCACGGAAGAATGAAACCCGCGGATAAGGACGCGGTGATGCTCGCCTTCCGCAATAAGGAGTACGATATCTTGGTTTCAACGTCGGTTGTTGAGGTGGGCGTGGACGTGCCTAACGCGACGATGATGGTCATTGAGGGCGCGAATCGTTTTGGGCTGGCGCAGCTGCATCAGTTCCGCGGCCGGGTTGGCCGGGGAGACGCGCAGTCCTTCTGTATTCTTATTCCCGACAGCGACAGCGCGGCAGAGAACGAGCGCCTGATTGTGATGAGCCAGACGAATGACGGCTTTGTGCTGGCGGAAAAAGACCTCCAGCAGCGCGGACCGGGCGACTTTTTGGGAACCAGGCAGGCTGGTTTTGTGGATTTGAAGATGGCTAATCTGGCGGACGTGCGCCTGATTCAAAAAGCCCGGGCTATCGCGGAGCAAGTGCTGGAGAAAGACCCGGATTTGGAAACTGAAGAAAACCAGGCGCTCAAACGCGCTGTTGAAAATTTCTGGCCGTCCTCAGACGGCAATGGAGACGTGAGCTGATGACCAAAGTAGTGTTCCCAGGAACCTTTGACCCCATTCATTATGGGCACATGGATATTGCCAGGCGGGCCGCGCGCTTGTTTGATGAAGTGGTCGTGGCTGTCTATGACCGTCCGATAAAATCATTGTTGTTCACCCCCGAGGAGCGGATCGCGCTCGTGCGGCGAACGTTTGAAGGCTTGCCGAATGTGAGCGTGACCGGTTACCAGGAGCTGACAGTCACCTTCGCCCGCCAAATTGGCGCTCAGGCAATCGTGCGAGGACTGCGCGTTTTCTCGGATTTTGAGTATGAATTCAGAATGGCGCTGGCAAACAAACGCCTCGAACCGGATATTGACGTCATCGCGCTGATTACCACGGAACAAAATACTTTTCTTTCTTCCAGCACCGTCAAGGAAATCGCTTCTTTGGATGGTGACGTTTCCAGCATGGTACCGGATTATGTGCGGGCGGCATTAAAAGAAAAGTTCGCGGTTCTGGGGAATAACCAAACGCTCGTTCCAGGCACATCGCTGAAAGATTAGCTTTTTCAGGCAGAGGTGCGGCTTGACGACAGGCAATAACGCGAAGCCCCGCAAAGGCTGACCTGAAGATATTATCCTCTTGCGCGTATGCTATCATTTAATGATAAACTGAATTGACAAGCGTTCATGAGTTAACACGGAGACTGACATGGATATCCTTCATCTGGTAGACCGCCTGGAAGAGCTGTTCAACAACAGCAGACCTATTCCGCTCAGCCGGAGCGTGGTTGTGGATGAAAATGCTTTCATGGACATCATCGATCAGATGCGCATTTCCATTCCCGACGACATCAAGAAATCCCAGCAGATAAACGCTCAAAAAGACCGCATCCTGGCACAGGCGCAGGAAGAAGCCAACCGCACCCTGGCGCTGGCGCGCGATAAGAGCGAAAAAATGATTGAAAAAAGCGAGGTATTTATGGCAGCCCAAGCCAAAGCCGCCCAAATTACCGAGCAAGCCCGCCGGGAGGCAAAGCAGACCCAGTTGGACGCTGACCGTTATGTGGTGGAAACGCTGACAAATTTGGAAGCTGAGATGAACCGGATATTGGCACAAGTGCGCAATGGGATTAAAACCCTTCAGGCAGAGCAACAAATCACTCCGCCTGAAGCTGATGACTAATTTGTTTTTCCTTTATGTTTCGGGCGCGTCCGGCTGGTCTGGCGCGCCTTTTTTCTTCTTCGCGCGGGAAGCCGCGGCGCGGGGTTTGCGATTGATTGGCTTGTCCACCAAGGCCGCGGCTAAAACTTCGTCCATGTGTTCTACCAGGATTACTTGAACATTGCTCAATACCTGAGGAGGAACATCGCGTAAATCCTTTTCGTTCTTACGCGGCAGAAGCACCGTGTTGATACCAGAGCGCTTGGCAGCCAGGACTTTCTCCCGGATACCGCCAACGGGCAGAACTCTGCCGCGCAGGGTAATTTCTCCGGTCATGGCGACGTCGTGCCGGACGGGCACACCGAGTACCGCGGACGTGAGCGCTGTTGCCAGGGTAATGCCGGCGCTGGGCCCATCCTTGGGGATGGAACCTTCGGGAACGTGAATGTGAATGTCCATTTCCTCAAAGAAATCATCCGGGATTTGGAAAAGCTCCTGTTTGGATTTCAGATAGGAGAGGGCTGCCTGCGCGGATTCCTGCATAATCTCACCGATTTGCCCGGTCATCTGCAGATTGCCTTTCCCGTCAATTACCAGCACCTCAATGGGCATAATCTCGCCGCCGTTTTCCGTCCAGGCAATCGCGGTTGCCAGGCCGATTTCGTCGTTTTGCTCCGCCTCTGCTGGAAAGAATTCCGCCGGCCCCAGGAACTCAACAATATGATCGGCTGTAATTTCATGCGGAAAAGATTGTCCTTCAGATTTGAGCCGGGCAATTTTGCGTAAAACCGAACCAATTTCGCGTTCCAGGTTGCGAACGCCGGCTTCGTAGGTATAACCTTCCACGATTGCTTTGAGCGCTTCGGGCGTGAAAACGATGGGCTCATCTTCCAACCCGTTTTCCTGCAGCTGCTTTTGGATGAGGAATTGATTGGCGATGGCGCTTTTTTCCTCCAGGATATACCCGGGGAATTCAATCAACTCCATGCGGTCCAACAGGGCAGCGGGTATGCTGGCAGCGGTGTTGGCGGTTGTGATGAACAGCACCCTGGATAGGTCGTAAGACACCTCCAGGTAATGGTCGGAAAAAGCGTAGTTCTGTTCCGGGTCCAGTACCTCCAGGAGGGCGGCAGCCGGGTCTCCCTGAAAATCAGAGCTCAACTTGTCAATTTCATCCAGCATGAAGACCGGGTTGATGGTTTTTGCCTTGCGCATTGTCTGCAGAACGCGTCCGGGGAGGGCGCCAATGTAAGTCCGGCGGTGTCCTCGGATTTCAGCTTCGTCATGCACTCCACCCAGCGACACTCTAACGAAACTGCGTTCCAGAGCGTCGGCGATGGACTTCCCCAGGGAAGTTTTACCAGTGCCAGGCGGGCCAATAAAGCAAAGGATGGGCTGCCGATTGCGGGTCGGCTTCAGACTGCGAACAGCCAGGTATTCCAGAATCCGGTCTTTGGCTTTTTTGAGGCCGAAATGGTTCATTTCCAGAATTGTCCTGGCGTGGTTGATGTCCAGGTTGTCCTCGGTTTCTTTATCCCAGGGAAGGTCTATCAACCAGTGCAAATAGGTTTGTATCATTCCATTTTCGGGAGAAAAAGGAGGAGTGGCAGCCAAACGCCCCAATTCCTTATCAGCCTCGTCCCGCGCTTCCTGCGGAAGTTGGATGCTGCTCAGAGCGTCGCTCAATTCCTGATAGTCTGTATCAACTGATTTACCATCATTGAGCTCCTTCTGGAGCGTGGAGATTTGCTCGCGCAAATAATTTTCGCGTTGGTTGCGGTCCAGCTCGGATTGCACCCGGGATTGAATTTCTGCTTCTAATTCCAGCAGACGGTTTTCTTTCATGAGACTGCGCAGGCAGGCTTCCAGACGGACGGGACCGTTGGTTTGGAGTAAAAAAGCCGCGCGGTCCTCTTCCGAGAGGTCTAACGTGGAAAGAATCATGTCCGCCAGGTCGCCGGGGTCTTCCACTTCACTGATATATTTCACGACATCATCGTTCAGAAACTCGACCAGGCTGGCATAATGCCTGAATTCATCCACGACGGCGCGGCTAAGCGCGGTGAGAGCGGCAGACTTGCGGTGCCTTGGCTTAATCAGGCTGCAGCGCATCATCAATTGGCGGCCGTCCTGCCAGATTTCTTCGACGTTCACCCTGCGCCGGGCTTGCAGTAATACGCTTTGCCGCCCTTCATCCAGATTTATCAGGCTGCCAACCGCCAGTTCCAGGCCAACTTCAAGGTAGCTGAGGGGCGGCGCGTTTAAATCCGAATCCGCGACAGAATAACACGCGAAGATGGTCTGGTCATTTTGATACGCCTCTTGCAGTGACGCGAGTGTCTCAGGGTCATCAATCAAGGTCAGCGCTGTCATCGCGTGGGGAAGCAGCAGCATGTCCTCAAGATCGATGGCAGGCCCGATGAGGCTGCCTTGCTTATCCGGTTTTCGGTCTTTCACGTTGCGCAAACTGTTCAGGCTGGAAAAACGGGAAAGTTGAAACGGGTCATCCTGACCCGATGGATTGAAAAAGAAAGGGTCTCGATACACGAAAACAGAACTCCTCTACTATATGCTTCAGGGTTGGCAATTATACACCGCGCGGCGCGCTTTTCATCTTACCTGAAAACCAGATATCCCGCACGGCAGCGGCAATAAAAACGCTGCCCGCGACGACAATCCCGGCGCGCCCGCCCGCCAGGTTTATTGCCCGCGCCAGTGCCGCCTCAGCCGGGCTGTGTGCCTCCACCGGCAGCCCAAAGGGGCGGATATGCTCCATCAGCTGCGCGGGATCCGCGGCGCGCGGATGGGTGGACTGGGTGGTAATCACGCCTTCCACGCGGGGGAGAATCGCGTTCAGCATTGCGTCCAACTCCTTATCCGCGGAGGCGCCAAAAATCAACAAAAAACTCTGACCGGGAAAGTAATCATCCAGGCTCTGCCTGAGGCGGGTCATAGAGTCGCCATTGTGGGCGGAATCAATCACCAAAGGCGGGTCTTCCTGCAGGATTTCGAAGCGCGCGGGCCATTCCACCTGCGCGAACCCTTTCCGGACAGCCTCGGAGGAGAGCGCCAAGCCCCGGGCGCGCACCTGATCCAGCGCGCCAAGCGCGGTGAGGGCATTCTGAGCCTGGTGCGCGCCTAATAAGGGCAGACTGATCTGGATTTCGGGGTTTGCCAGCGAGAGAACGCCGGTTGGATTACCCGGGTAAGCGGAGATAGCAACCTCTTGCGCGCGCAGCGTATGGCTGGTGATACTCAGATGATATGCGTGTTCCGCCTGGATAACAGGCGAGCCTCTTTCCGCGGCGAGACGCAGCAGCTCTTGCTCAGCTTCAGGATTCTGAGGGGATATGACCACCGGCACCCCGGGTTTGATGATGCCGCCTTTTTCGAAGGCGATTTCCGTCAGCGTGCTGCCCAGAATGGCGGTGTGGTCGTAAGAAATAGGGGTAATAACGGATACCAGCGGGCTCAGGATATTGGTCGCGTCCAACCGGCCGCCAAGCCCAACTTCCACAACGGCGATGTTCACCTGGCTTTCCTGGAAGTAGAGAAATGCCAGCGCGGTCATCAATTCGAAGGTGGTGATATCCGGCACCTGCTGCGTGAACGGACGAATACGGGCGACCAGGTCTACGAGAGCCTGGCGCGAAATCTGCTCGCCGTCAATTTGGATGCGCTCAGTGAATTCCTGCAGATGCGGGGATGTATACAACCCGGTTTTATACCCCGCGGCGCGTAAACCCGACGCGCACAAAGAGGCGGTGGAGCCTTTCCCCTTGGTGCCTGCCACATGGATGCTCAGGAAGTTATCCTGCGGGTTGCCCAGCAGGTCCATCATCCTGCGCATCCGGTCCAGCTTAAAAAAGCGGTGGCTGTCGTCCAAATGGCGCTTCATGCTGAAATCAATAAAGCTGTAAATAAAATCCAGAGATTCCTGATATGACTTGTCCAGATTTTCCATAAGAACCTGTTTTCGTCTCAATTATATACTCAGAAAAACGCGAACCCGGGTTTCAATGGGGAAACACCGGGCTCGACTTTGCAAGGTTTTCCTGTCTACTTCGCGATAACATCCACCAGCAAAACGTAACCGATGATGGAAAAGCCGTTGCCGCGAAATTCCACCAGCAGACACTCCCGGTTGAAGTTATCAAAGCGGCGTTCGGGCATAGGCAGGAGCGTGAGCTGGGTGCCCTGCGGAATGCGCCCGGTGGCAATATAACCTTCGTAACAGTCGTTGCGCGCGTATACCTGGCGGACTGTTTCCACATACATCACGGGGGTAGGCGTCGCGGTTTTGGTGGGCGTCGGCGAATAATCCGGGGTAGGCGTGAGCGTTTTGGTCGGGGTCAGGGTAATCGTCGGGGTCAGGGTGATGGTAGGCGTGTAGGTGGCCGTTGGGGTGCGCGCCAGGTTGCGCGTCTGAATAGCGCCGCTGATGCCGCGCGCAGCCGCGCTGATCAGCAGCCCCAACACGATAACAGCCAGGACCGCTCCAACCGCGGCGACAAGGTAGCTGAGCGAAAGGCTGCGCTTGAGCGCGATGACCTGCGGGTCGTTGGGGAAGCGTTTGCGCACTCCCCGGCTGATGAGGAAGGCGTTCAGCGCGAAGAAACGGCTGCCAGTCTTTTGGGCGTCCACGGCGCGGTTGATGGCGTCCTGGTTGGCTTCGATATCCGATTCCAGACTGCTGATTTCATTTTCCAAGAGCAAACTTTGCGAATCATAGGCATCAAGCTGACGCAAGAGGTCCAGGTTTTCACGCGCCCCGGCGATTTTCTGGAGCGCGCTGCCCAGGGTAGGCGCTTCGGCGGCGTCTTTGCTGAGGCGTTGGGTGTTATCCAGCAGCGATTGGATGGTGGCGGGAATGAGCAAATCCAGGCGGTTTTGCAGGCGGCTGATTTGGGAGATGCTGCCGTATTTCATGCGCAGACGCTCCAGTTTGCTTTTGGCATCCGCGAGCTTGCCGGGCGGGATTTTGCCGCTCAGGCTGACGATGTCGCTTACCTCTTCGAGCAGCGAAATATCTCCGCGGACTTCTGAGGCTTTATCCAGGTATTCCGGGATGGCAACCGCGCTGGCGGCAGTCTGGATTTTGCCCAGCGCCTGAGCCAGTTCTCCCTGCGTAAGCAGATTCAAGCCTTCTTTATAAACATCGTACGCCTGCATCTGGTTTTCCAGGTCGTGCCGAAGTTCCTCACCCTCACGCCAGCGTTTGATGCCCGCGTCTTGCAGGTGGTCAAAAGCCTCCTCCAGATAATTCAGCGCCACCTGATAGCGGAAAACGCGCGCCGCGCTCTGAGCCTTACCATAGGCTTTACCGGCTTCGGGGGGCAGCGCCACGGATGGAATATTGCCTGAGCGCAGGAATTCTTCAGCTTCGGAGTGGTGCTCTTCTGCGCGGGACCATCCAGGTTCCATCTGAATGACTTTTTCGTAGAGCGGAATGGCAGCCTGGTAGTTACCCTTGTAAAAGAGTTCTTCAGCCTCATCCATCAACCTTTCAGCTTCCGGGTCGTGGCTGGATTGGAAGAACTTGCGCAGCGGGTCTATACCGCCGTCGTTTTGTAAATCCAGCCGATTAACTGCGGGCGTTGGCGGCAGAGGCCGGGCAGTTGTTGGGATGGGTGGCGAGGCGGCTGGTTCCTCCTGTTGGGCGGTTTGACTGGGACTGGCTGCCCTGCGTCCGCGTTCCCGCCGAATTTCCCGCAGGAGGCGGTTGGCTTCGTCCAGGTCTTCAAGGTCCACCTGGTCGGATATGCGGTGGGTGGCGAGCGCTTCCAGGTAAGTAGACAGCCCGTTTTCCACTTGCAGCAGTTCGTCATCCGCGGGGCTGCTTTTCTTAAGTATAGCTTTGGCCTGTTCAATGAGGTCGAGAATCATTGGAGGCTCCTTTCAGGCGTAGGTAGGTATGGTGATTATAGCCGTTTGCTGGCAAGGAATTGCAGATGCTCGCGCATTTCCGCGGCGCTCAAGAAACTGCCGTCCAAGGCTTTTTCCAAAAAGCGCATTTCTTCCTGATTGAGGCGGTTTTGAACGTCATAGGAATAGGACGCCTTAAAGTGTCGGGGCGCGCTGGCGATATCCTCCGGGCGGTTGGGCCCGACCGCCACCGAGCCGGGCGCCTGGCGGCCGGTAAAGATGTGGTGCATGGCGCGTGAACTGAACTGCACCAGGTCGAACTGCAACACTTCGGGCTGCATGTTCCCGGGCTGCCAGTGACCAATGTTCCAATCAATCATGATGACCTTCTGGCGGTATTCGTTCCAGTAGTAATGCAGAAGCTTGTGGTCCAAAAAGGTCGCGCCGCGCTCATGTGCCTGAGCAAGGATATCGCAAATCTGGATGGAAATGTCGAGAACCTGCTTCATAGTCAGGTTGGTCACAAAATTACCGCGGGTGTAACCCGCGTCACACAGCATATAAAGGTTGTCTTCCCAACGCCGCTCAAGAATAAGAAAAGGCAGCCAGCCGTCAGACAGGCGTCCGTCCATTTCGCCCAGCAGTTGGTCGGTTTCATCGGGTGTGAAGACCGCCAGCTTACCGCTGACCTGCAAAGCGCTGGCTTTCTGCTCGGCATCCTTGGAGAGCGGCGCGAGTTCCGTCGGCCAGAGGCTGCCCGGATCTGGTTTGAGGAAACCACCCTGCAGCATGGGCGTGAGCCCCTGGATGCCGTTCAATCCGGCGAGGATGCGGTATTCTTCCAGGAAGAGGGGTTGGGCGTAGGTGATTTTGTCGTGGCGCATCACCTTGAAGGCCGGGTCGCGTTTATAGGTGCCAATGCCGCTCTCATTTTTAAGCAAAAAGACCCGGGCGCTGGAGCCGGCGGCTTCGGGGATGGCGTAATCATGGTTCCCGGCGGTCAGCCAGGTATCCAGGGGTTCTGTGAGGAAGAACCCGCTTTGGGTGTTTAGTTGTCTCTCTATCATTATTTTCCGTAAATCCGGGCTATTCTACCATTTTTGTTTAGGTTGTTCATTAAAAATGTCAATATCCTTGGATGTCAGCTCCTGGAACCAGCTTGCCAGGGGATGCGTGGTGTCAAGCGTTTCCAACAGCTCAGCCGCCTTTTTCCACTCGGTTTGTTTCAGGATTTGATTGTACTGCTCCTGCCACAGGCGAATTCGGGTTGCTTTTCGGGCAGGCGGGTCGAGCAGGGTGTGAATCTGCCCCAGGGAGAACATCAAATCACCAGCGCTGTTCCAGGCAAGACGCGAGCGGGCTGTGCCCGGTTTGGTGAGCGCAAGCAGCGCGCGTTCCAGGGATTGAAAGTGGCGCAGGAGCTGCTGCAGCGATTGGTTGATACCGCTGAAGGCAGCCTGATTCGATTGAACCAGCCAACGCAAGGGCCGCGGCGCGGCGTTTTCAAGCTCCTGCCAGAACGCAAAGAAATCAGTCTGGGCTTGTTCGGCGAGGCGCGCGGCTTCCCGCGCGTTTTCGGGAAAAAGGCCGTGTTCCTGGAGTCCGGCCCAGATGTCCGCGAGGTTTACGAGCGCCTGAGCGCTGGAATTCAGTTTGGGAGATAGGGTGTTCTCGCTCGCGAATGCGGAAAGCGCGTCCCATCGCATCTGTTTTATCAGTATCAGGGGAGGCTGAATCAGGGTTTTCCAACTAATTTGCGCTTCCCGGGCGTATCGTGAAGCGAGCCAGCCCTGGGTTGTTTCCGGAGGGGCGGGTTCGATGGCTGCTCCGGCTCTGAGCTGGGTTTCTTTCCAATGCTCCAGATTGTCAATGGTGTTCAGCGTCTGAAGAACGTTCTCTTGGTCTGCCCTGGGGAATAGGCTGGCATCCAGAGCCTGTGTCTGAACCGGCAGAGCGCTGAAGAGGTTTTCGTAACGCACAGCCAACAGGCGGTACAGATCGTAATACTCAGGGATGCGCGCTTTGAGCGCGGAAAGCACCTCGGATGGATCTTGTTCCTGACGCAGCGCCTGATGAAAGGCGGACAGCGTTTCCATTTGTTCGGGAGACAGTTTGGCGGATGAGCCAGGAGAGGCATCGAATTCGATTTTGATGTCGCCGTATTCCAACCAGGGCACAGGCCATTGATAGTTGGAAGCCTGCAGGCGCAAAGTTTCCTCATCCGCGGCGCAGGCCAGGTTTTCCGCGCAGTGGATGAGGCTGCTTAGCCAGGCGGGGTGACTTAAATTTTGGGCAATGTTGGGTAATTGTGCCGTTAATTCCCGCCCGAACGCGTTCAGGCTTTGACCCGGCCGCGGACCGCGTGAAAGCTGGCTTATCCAGTTTTGCAGAGCGTCCATCTGCGCGGCGATGCCGCGCAGGTAGGGCAGCGTTGGCTCGAGCAGGAAAAACCGGACCAAAGCCTCCCGGCATTTTGGGAGCTCACCTTCCACCCAGAGGGTAAGAATTTCACGCGTGCTGGCTAACTCCCGAAGCAGCGCCTGCGGCAAAGAGCTTGAAGGATATGTCAGGTGCGCCGCGTGCGTTTGGAGTAAATCACGCAGGATCAGGAGCTTATCTCCCAGCATTTCGCCTTCGGAGAGCTGGCTCCAATTAGCCGTTAGTTTGTCAAGCTGCGTGATAAGAGCCTGGACTGCGGCGCTTTCCTGCTCGTCAAGCGGTTTGCCAGACGGGATTTGCTGAACTTGCTGCAGGCAATGTTCCTGCCAATCCAAAAGCTGATTGTAGAGCGGGTCAGCCAGAAAATCCGGGACGCCGTGTGCGCTGCGCATAGCCATTTGGATTGAAACCAGGCGCGGAATATCCCGGGAACTTTCCCGGGCACCTTCCAGCTCCCAGATGGCGGCGGGTAAGTCGTTCGCGATAGTTTTAGTCAGGACATCTATAAAAGCGGGCCGATCGTACGCGTCTTCCAGGCTCAAGAGGTAATCCGCCAGCTGCCAATTGGGATTTTTCCCTTCGGGCAGATAGGTCGCGAGCAGCTCAATCAAGGCGTGGAGATCCGGGTATGCTTTTTGGCGTGCCAGACGCAGCGCGAAGTTTTGAATGGACTGTAAAGCTAACTGAGTCTGCACCTCCACGCCCAGTTTTTTGAGCGATTGCTTCAGCTCCAGGATATCTTGCAGTTCTGCCAGGCTGTCTATTTGGCGGGAGCTTTTATCGAAGGTGAGCTGATACTCCTTGATGCGCATGGAGAGGTGGGTTTCCATATATTCCACCCGGTGCTGCAGTTGGAGCAATACCTCGGGTGTTAGCGCGGAGGCGTCTGACGGCCAATCAATTTCAGGAATGAGTTCAGGCGCGATTTGATTGAGGAGTAAACCACCCTCTGTGATGAACTGTTGGTAATCGAGCCTGACTGGATGTTGAGGGTGCATAGGTTCATCCAGTTGGAAGAAAAGCCCATTTCCCCAGTCAATAAAGGAGAGCGTGTTCGCGTTTTCATCCCAGAAGATGTGCTCCATCTTGACATCATTCCAGGCAATCCCCCGGGCGTGCACTTCCGCGAGCAGTGTGAACAAGCTGGAAATCACTTTCAGGACCAAGGTTTGCGAAAAAGAGGCATTCTTTTGGATCAGGTTTTTGAGCAGGTTCGAAATCGCGACCCCACGCACCTCTTCGCTGACGATAAACAGCGCTGCGGTTTTAGAAGTACCTTCCGGGCTTTGGTCCAAAAGCAGAGGGGTGTGTACCGTCAGATTTTTGCGCCGGGCATCAAGTCCATTCAAGGCCGCGAGCACTTTGCCCTCGTTTTCAATTTGCACCGCCTGCCGAACGATTGTGCCGCCCGAGACGTTTTGGACCGGCCGCTTCATCAGACCGGACGTCCGCCCGAGTTCTGTTTGAACCCGCAGCACCTCGCCAGCGTCGCCTTTGCCAATTTGTTCACCCAATTTCCAATGAGAATTTCGCCCAAATACAACACTTGCCATTGCGTCATTATAAACGAGTTGGAAACCCGGGAATTCACGGGTAAGGCCCTGTTTTTCTGGTACAGATGTCCTTCCTATCAGTCTTCGCGCGCGGGGACAGGCGGAATCATGACAAAAGGCACGGATTGAGAATTCTCCGTGCCTTACCAGGGGCTAATTTCCGGGTGGTTTAATTGCCGTGTAAAGCGAGGTAGCGTGCTTCCAGCGTCGGGTGGTCGACGAAACATTGCCAGCGCACGGAATATACCGCGCTGTGAATGCCGTATTCAGGATTGTCGAAAGTGACCACATAGGGCTCCAGATAATCCAGGATATTGATCTTGACCAACGCGTCATTTTCATCTGTCCAGATTTGCTGGTGCTCGGATGAGATGGTATTGAAGTTTACGGTATAGCCTTCGCTGATGTATTGGTCATAGACAAATTGGATCAGCTGTTTGCGCATGGAAACGCGGTCCACGTAGCCAAAGGAGACGTCGAAGGCTTCCGGACATAAAAGCATCAACCCGTCTTCGTCCTCATATTTTCCCGTCAGAATTTCTTCATACGCGGCAACCATTCCTTCCAGGCCATTAAGCCCGCGCTGCGCGTCTTCCAACTGGCTCTCCAGTTCGGTGATACGCGCTGCCGCTTCCGCGGATTGCGAGACTTGCGACTGGAGCTGCGTAATCTGAGAGGTGAGTGTTTCTTTTTCAGTCACCAGCGCCTTATTTTGGGTTTCCAGATCCTGCAGGTCGCGCTGCAGGTTGCTCACTTCCACGGCGTACGCGGTCAGGGTGGGGGAATAATCCACTTGCGGCGCCTGGGACGCCTGCGGAAAACAGGCGGTTAAAGCGAATACCAAAAAAACACACAGGATGGGGAGCGTTTTGCGCATGGGTATCTCCTTATGAAGTTGTGAAAACAAGAGTTGAATACGCTTCAATTTTACCATCCAGATATGTTCGCGGAGGGACGATTTTTGGAGATTACGCCGATAGATATGCCTTCCTACCGAAAAAAGCAAGCTCTTCTGCTTGTGGGACGCAGATTTTCAGATGGGGGCTTGATCGCATCCTCTCGTGTATTTGCTCCTCCAAATAAGGTTGATTTATCTATACGAGTTCTATACCAGCTGAACCAGCCAATTCATAGAATAAAACATGAATTTATCGGAATCCTGTTTTGAAAAACCGCAGCGTTGAATCAGCGCTCAGTTCGGTAATGCCTGTGTATTAATTGGATGAGAAAGAGATATCAAAAATGAAAAAACACGGCTTTGTTTTTCTTCTGGTTTTTCTGGCCGCCGCGGGCTTGGTTTCGGGCTGCGGGTCTAGCACATCCTCTGCCAGCGCGACCACCACCGACATTGGACAGGTAACGGAAATCACCCTTACCAATACGATCGAAGCCTCGGGTTCCATCGCTCCCCGCCAGATAGCCGCAGTCAACTGGACGCTGAATGGTACGGTCGCATCGGTACCGGTGAGCGTCGGGCAGAAAGTTGCCCGCGGTGATATCCTGATGACGCTGGATGCCACTTCGCTGCCAGAGAGCCTGAAAAAGGCCCAAGAACAGCTGGCTGAATTGACGTCCCCCGCTGCCGTGGCAGCAGCGCAGCAGAAAGTCCTCGAAGCCCAGTCCGCCTATGAAACGGCGGTTCAGAACCGCAAATACCTCGACTATCAGGACGAGGATACGATAGAAAATGCCCATGCTGAATACATTCTGGCAAAGGCTAAGTACGACGACGCCTATGAGAATTACCTCAACTGGGAAGACGAAGACTACAGCGATCACTACGACACCGATCTGGCGACTGCCTACACAGCCATGTACCAGGCGAAAACGCAAATGGAGACTGCTGAGTACATCTATGAATTGTATCAATCGGACTCTTCCGCGCAAACGTACAATGAATACGACAACGCCGTGGTCGTGGCGCAAAATGCATTAAGCGAAGCCCAAAATTATCTGACGCTGATCAGCGGCGGGGAAATCCCGGATGACGCGACCGGCGCTTCCATTCAAGCCTACCGCCAGGCCTTGGATACATTGGACGGGATTAACCTGCGGGCTCCATTTGAAGGGACAGTCGCCGCGATCTACGACGAACCCGGAATACTGGTCTCAAATAACCACACCAGTATCAAATTGGTCGACCGCTCCGCGCTTTATGTTGGCATATCGCTGGAAGAAAGCGAGGTTACGCAGATTACGACCGGCTTGCCTGCGAAGGTTACGGTCGATATCTTGCCGGACCTTGCGCTCAGCGGGCACATTCGGAGTATTGATCCGGTGGGCACGTTATCCAACGGCGTGGTGTATTACGAAGTGGAAGTGGAGCTCGATGAAACCAACGATGCCATTCCGATTAACGCGAGCGCGTCTGTCTCAATTCAAATTGGTGAACCGGAGACTAAACTGCTCGTGCCCGCCACCGCGGTACAGAGCGATGATGCCGGCGAGTTTGTCCAGGTCATCACGAATGGGACGTATCAACGCGTAGATGTCGTCAGCGGAACAATCATGTCCGACGATACGGTGGTTGTGAGTGGCGATCTCAAGGTCGGTGATTTTGTCCTGCTGATTATCGAGGTTACTGCGACTGAAGAAAGCGGCGGGGCCGGTTTTGGCATCCTTGGAGGGGGCGGCGACCGTGGAGATATGCCGTCCGGAGGCGGTGAAATGCCCCAGGGCGGCCAACAGCCTCCCAGCGGCGGCGCACCACAGGTTCCGTAGAGGCTTGTGATGATTGAGACACGGGATGTATCCAAAACGTACCGCCTGGGCGATACAAAGGTACGCGCGCTGCGGAAAGTGAACCTGAGAATCGCGGACGGCGAGATGCTGGCGATTATCGGCCCTTCCGGTTCGGGAAAAAGCACGCTGATGTCCATTCTTGGGTGTTTGGACGTTCCGAGCAAGGGCGTCTACCTGATTGACGGACAGCCGGTGGAAAGCCTGAGCGAAAACCAATTGGCTGCCATCCGGCGCAACAAGATCGGCTTTGTTTTCCAACAGTTCAATCTGCTTCCGCGCACAAGCGCCATCGAAAACGTGATGCTGCCCATGTATTACAGTGGCGTCCGGCCAAAAGCGCGCCGGCAAAACGCGCTGGAGGCGCTGGCGATCGTCGGATTGGCTGAGCGCGCGAACAGCCATCCCAACCAACTTTCCGGCGGCGAACAGCAGCGCGTGGCGATTGCGCGCGCGCTGGTGAATAAACCGACGATTTTACTGGCAGATGAACCGACTGGTAATCTGGATACCCGCCGCGGCGATGAGGTGATGCAAATCTTTCAGAAATTAAACCGTGAACAAGGGCAGACTGTGGTGTATGTTACGCACGACCCTTTCATCGCCCGCCATACCAACCGGATTGTCCAGTTAGTGGACGGCAGAATTGTGAGCGATGAAGCGGTCGCGCAGCCGATTGAAGCAGGCATGCCGCGCCCGGACGACCTCCTGGTCAAGTCCTGGGAAGTCAATCCTGATGAAGAGGAGGAAGCATGAGCATATTCGAGACTTTCAGGATTGCGTTTCGCGCGATCGGCGCCAACAAGCTGCGTTCAGGCCTGACAATGTTGGGCATCATCATCGGTGTTGCGGCGGTGGTCGCGCTGATGGCGGCAGGGCAGGGCGCCACCAGCGGCATCACCAGCCGGGTGGAGGGCATGGGTACCAACCTGATCACGGTTTCCACCGGCCGGTCCTTCCAGTTTATGTTTGGCGGCCAATCGCAGCAGCTGATGTTCAGCGATTATGAAGCGCTAATCGCTGACTTGGGCGCGAGCGCGCAGATTGCGCCTTATTATCAGGGCTCTGCCAGCGTGATGAACGGCGACCGCAGCGCGAGCGCGTCTGTACGCGGGGTCACGACTGAATATATCAGCGTCAATGCGTACGAGCTGGCAAAAGGTCGCTTCATCAGCGCGGAGGACAACCTGGAGAAAGAGCGGGTGGTCGTGCTCGGTTCCAGTACGGCAGATGACTTGTTTGCCGGGCTTAACCCGCTCAAGCGCGAGATAAAAATCAACGGAAAACGCTTCGAGGTGGTGGGGGTGTTAGCAGAAAAAGGCAGCAACGACGATCTGGTGCTCATCCCTCTGCAAACAGGCTACAGCCTAATATTTGGGGCGCAAGCCAGGAGTAAAGGACAACTAAGCTTGTCCTCCATCACGCTTTCCGCTTACGATGCCGATAAGGTGGATACTCTGATCGCGCGTATCGAATTCATCCTCCGCCGCGAACATGGCAACAAGCTCACGGACGAGCTGCCCTTTAATGTTAGCAGCCAGTCCCAGATGCTTGAATCCCTTAGCAGTATCAGCAGCACCCTCACGACGCTTTTAGGCGCTATCGCCGGCATATCTCTGCTGGTGGGAGGGATCGGCATCATGAATATCACACTGGTATCCGTGAGGGAGCGCACGCGCGAAATTGGCTTGCGCAAAGCGGTAGGCGCGACGCGCGGCGTCATCCTGTTCCAGTTCTTGGTGGAAACGCTGGCACTTTCATTGATGGGGGGCGTGCTTGGCGTTTTGTTGGGCTGGGCAATCGCCTGGGGTGTGTCGGCCAGCGGTTTGCTGACCGCGACAGTCACCCCGAATGTTGTGTTACTTTCGGTCGCGATGGCAACCCTGGTTGGCCTCGTGTTCGGAATATATCCTGCTTTCCAGGCGGCAGGATTGCGGCCTGTGGAAGCGTTACGCTACGAATAGTTTAGGAGAACAATGAAAAATACAAAAAAGACTGTATTGATTATCGCGGGCGTTTGCCTGCTGGCGCTGGCATTGCTGAGCGCTGGATTTGCCGCATACACCGCATTTGGAATGAAACTGCCGGGTGGGGCTGGACCGATGGGCGCATTACCTTCGAACGGCAGCGGAGACGGCCAATTTACACCTCCTCAAGGCGAATTCAAACCCGGGGAAGGTCAAACGCCGCCTCAAGGCGAGTTTACACCCGGGGAAGGCCAAACGCCTCCGGAGGGAAACTTTGGTCGCGATGACTTGAACGGGCAGCGCCCGGATGGCAGCAGCTTTCCGGGGGGCATGACTGGACGCAGAGGATTTGGACTCTCGCGTTGGTTGAGCCTTGGCGGATACGCACTGACGCTGTTGGGTGCCGTTGCGGCAGCGATTGGCATCTTCAGAGCCAAAAAGTGGGGCGTCATCCTGGGCATCATTGTCGCGGCTGGGCTGCTGGTCTCGGGAGTGTTCAGTCTTTTCAGGACTTTCGGTTGGTTGAGCGTTTTGATTCCAATTCTCAAGATTTTACTGGCGGTTGCGGTCATCGTTCTTCTGGTCTTACCGGGCGCCAGGAACGCTTGGGCGACCCATGAAGCGGCTGATGAAGAAGATGATGATGACGAAATAGATGATGATGACGATGAAGAAGACATCGCCGCGATGGAAGCCGGAACGGAAAGCGGCGGTCCTGGTCAGGTTGATCCGATCGAGCCGATGATTGAAATCGAACCAGCTCAGACTGAGGAAACTTCTTCCAGTACCGCATCCACGGGAGTCCCGCAGGAATAAGCGTTTGGTGTTTCGCTCACAACGCCAGGTGATTTTTCATCTGGCGTTGTTTGTCTTTGTAGGCGGCAAATCAGTTCATCAGGGCAGGCTGTTCCCCGCCGCGCGGTAGATGCTGTACCACTCTTCCCGGCTGAGGTAAACGTCTGCGGCCTGAACGCATTCCTTCAACCTCGCGGGGTTCATTGTGCCGACGATAGGCTGCATTTTGGCGGGGTGCCTCAGCAGCCAGGCTAAAGCGATGCTGGTGCTGCTTACGCCGTACTGCCCGGCCAGCTGGTCAAGACTGGCGTTTAGCTCAGGATAGTCCGGATTATTGATGAAGACACCCTTAAACATGCCGTGCTGGAAGGGCGACCAGGGTTGGATGGTGATATCGTGCAGCCGACAGTAATCCAACACGCTGCCGTCCCGGTCCAGGGCGGCGTCCTCGTTGATGTTGACATGGATGCCGTTGGAAATCATACCGGCATGCGCGATGCTGAGCTGAAGCTGGTTGGCATGCAGGGGTTGGCGCACAAACTTTTGCAGCAACGCGATTTGCATGGGTTTATGGTTTGAGACACCGAAATAGCGGACTTTACCCGCGGCTTCTAGAGCGTCGAAGGCATCTGCCACTTCCTCCGGTTCGACCAGAGCGTCGGGGCGGTGCAGCAGCAAGACGTCCAGGTAGTCGGTTTTCAGGCGCGCCAGACAGCCGTCCACGGCGGAAAGGATGTGTTCTTTGGAGAAATCATACATGCCCTTGCGGATGCCGACCTTGGACTGCAGGATGAGATTTTCGCGCACGGATGGGCTCATGTGAACCGCCTGGGCGAAGATTTCCTCGCAGATGCCGCCGCCGTAGATATCCGCGTGGTCGAAGAAGTTGGCTCCCAACGCGAGCGCGGTTTGCACCAAGGCTTCTGCCGCGGCGGGATCCAACGTCTTCAGACGCATACAGCCAACGCCGACCACCGGAACCTGCATACCTGACTTGCCAAGTTGAATAGTTCTCATAATCTCTCCTTGTGATGCGTGAAAAATAGCTTTCTGGGTGGATACCATCCCTGAAAACAGACCTCAGACAGGCAGAAAAAAGCCGGCTAGAACTCGAATTCCTTGGCGCGGTACTGCAGCGCTTCCGCCAGGTGGATTTGTGTAATCTCCGAGCTGTCTGCCAGGTCGGCAATCGTGCGCGCCAGTTTGAGCACGCGGTGGTATCCTCGCGCGGTCAGCTGCAGCTGGCGCATGGCAGTTTGCATCAACGCCTGAGAGGAAGCGTCCAACACGCAGAAGCGGCGCAGTTCAGCCGGGCTCATATCCGCGTTGGAAAAAAGCGCCGTGCCCGCGAAGCGTTCGCTCTGCCGCTGGCGGGCCAACTCCACGCGCTCCCTTATCGCAGCCGAACTTTCTGCCTGGCGGGAGCTGCTGAGCTTCTGATAGTCCACGCGCGGAACGTGGATGAGCATGTCAATCCGGTCTAACAGCGGGCCAGAGATGCGCTTCTGGTAAGTAGTGATGGCACCCGGCGCGCAGGTGCATTGTTTGAGCGTGTCGCCGTAATAGCCGCAGGGGCAGGGGTTCATCGCGCCGATGAGCATGAAATTGGCGGGAAAGGTGAGCGTGCCGTTAGCGCGGCTGATGGTAACGCGCTTGTCTTCAATCGGTTGACGCAGCACTTCCAGGATACGCTGCCCGAATTCCGGCAGTTCGTCCAAAAACAGCACGCCGCGATGCGCCAGTGAGATTTCACCCGGGTGCGGCAAATTCCCCCCACCAACCAGGCCGGCATGGCTGATGGTATGGTGTGGGGAGCGGAAGGGGCGCGTCTGCATCAGTGGGGTCTCCGCTGGCAGCATGTCGCAAATGGAGTAAATGCGCGTGACTTCCAGCGCTTCTTCCAGGGTTAACCGCGGCAAAATGGAATTGAGCGCCCGCGCGAGCAGGGTCTTCCCCGCGCCCGGCGGGCCAGACATCAGGACGTTGTGGTTGCCCGCAGCCGCCACTTCCAGGGCGCGTTTGACATGCTCCTGCCCCTTGATTTCACTGAAATCGGTTTCGGAAATCTGAGCCGGAGGCGGGGTAAAAGGCACCGACGCGGCGGGCGCGATGGGCTGCTCGCCAATCAGGTGCAGATATAGTTCTGAGAACGAGGCAACCGGGTAGACGGTTATATCGGGGATGAGGGCTGCTTCCGGGGCGTCTTCTGCCGGCACGTACAGGGATTTATAACCGGCCTGTCTGGCTGCCGCCGCCACTGCCAACATCCCGCGCACATGCCGGACCGAACCATCCAGAGAAAGTTCGCCGATGACCAACGCGCCTTCGATTTGCTCCGGGCTGACCTGTTCCCCGGTAATCAGCACACCCAGGGCAATTGGCAGGTCAAAGGAAGGCCCCTCTTTGCGTACCGAGGCGGGCGCCAGGTTGACGGTCAGCGCTTTGCGGGGGTAAGCCAGGTCGGCGTTTTTTATAGCGGAGTAGACGCGCTCGCGGCTTTCTTTCACGGCTTCATCGGGCAAGCCCACGATGGCCATGTGCGGCAGACCCTGCCCAAAATCGACTTCGATGTCGATGATGACCCCGTCCAAGCCAATTACCGCGCAGGAGAAAACGTGTGCGAGCATGGCATAAGTTTAGAGGTAAAAATGCGAAAAGTCAACGCGAATAATCCAGGAAAGTTGAAGAACATGCTTTCCAGCGGCATGTTCGCTTTTGGTTTTCCGCTGTATCCCAAAGACCTCAGATCGATTGAACTAACCCCAAAACGCCAGCCAGATTTGCGGATACGCCACGGATGCAGCAGGCTCTATGGCGCAGCATGCCAGAGAAGGAAGCGCCGTCCTTATTAAAAAAGTAATTATTCGAATTCTTATAACTTACCCCCAATAATGTTTACCAAGCCTGAACCGCATTCAGAGCTCCCAGCGGGAAAACCTTAGGGATAATTTTTTCCGAAAATCATGTCATGCGCAGGCTCCTTCGTTAATTGACCTTGATCATGGCTCAAATTGAAGTGTCACTTGCTGTTGCAAGACAGGGTCCTGGATAAACCGGATATCATACAGAAGCGTTGTGTCTTTATAGACAGACGCGCGTTTGAATGCGGGTTGAGGCAGCTCAAAATCGGTCGGGAAATCGAAGCCTGTAATTTCCCTGCCTGGCAGGGATTTGGAAATAATCAAATGGTCATGAGTAAGGTAATCCGCGATAATCGTCGCGGGGGACATCACCAGCGTGTGCCCGGCGCAGATTAAATCGAAATCATCCTTTCGGCTGAGCAGCTTTTCCATGGCGGACGCGTGCCGGGCTACCACCGGTTGTTTTTCATCTTTCTTGCTGATTAACATTACCTGGTCGTCCACTTCGTCGCCTGTGAACAGAATATGCTCGCGCTTATCCAGAAATGCGATGCTGCCCTCTGAATGCGCTGGGACTTCGATTACTTCCAGATACCGGAAGCCCAGGTCAATCACATCCCCGTCACCCACCACCGTGACCAGATAATCCAGGGGATAACCAAGGTTGGCAATCCGCGGATAGGGGATTTTCGCGATTTCCAAAGCTTTCGCGCTCATATAAGCATGCGAAAACCACCCGTTCCCGCCGGTGTGGGCAAAGTGCCCGTGCGTATTCGCCGCAATTTCCACGGGTTTATCGGTGAGTAATTGGGCGAATACCTGAAGGTTCTCGGTGGCAAAGCCTGTGTCAATCAGCACACCGCGCTTATTCCCGACCAGTAAATAACAATTGCAGCCCGCGCCTTGAATTAGCCAGGTGTTCCGGAAGAGTAATTTTGCCTGAAATGGAGTATCTGTCATCTGCATTTTCCGCTTCGCGCCATTTTTTTTGGACCTGACTGTTAATCCGAAAGGTCGGAACAACCCCGGTAATAATTAAGGTGACTTAACTTATTATGAACAAAAGACCGGTAAAAAACAATTCAATTTTTCCAATTATTTATTCCAGTATGGAAATATTCTTTTCAGAGTGGCCGTGTTCATATTTCACTTTTTTTGCCTGTGGGTTGGACAGCTCCCTTAAAGAGCGCGGCACGAACGCTTATCGAATTGATTTCGTAATCGGGGGAGGAAGGCTGATTAAATGATAAAATCCTGTATCAGTTTTCTCTTCCCGACGAAAGGATTCCAAATGTTAAAATCCAAACATTCATGGTTGCTGAGAACCACTGCTGTGTATCTGGGCGTGATTTTGCTTATTGGTGGGCTGGCAGGCGGCGCGAAAGCGCAAACCGGCACCGCGGATTGGCTTGCCTTCGGAGACTCGGAAGCCCGCCAAGCGCCTGAGGTTGTCTTGCTGCAGGCAGACTCGCAAAGCATTCTTCTGCGCGCTGAGGCGGACGGGGTTGAGGTCGGTAAGCTAAACATTGCTGGTCAGACCTACCTGAGCCTGGACGGGGAGGGCTTTGGGCAAAGCGGCGAGCCTGGCGCTCCAGCGCTGCCAGCAATCTATCGGGATGTGGAGGTACCTTTTGGCGCGCAAGTGAGTGTAGAAATTCTTTCAGCGCCCGGTAAGTCAACCTCACTATCCGCGTTGGGCTTTGAAGGCGCTCTCGCGCCGCGTCAGCCGCCGCAATCAAAATGCGCCCAAAACCAGGCAGAAGTGCCGCCTGACGCACAGATTTACACGCTGCAGGGCGCGTATCCCGGTGAATTGGTCCGCATCAAGGATGAGTATACGGTGCGGGGTCACCGTGTTGTCCAGCTGGAGATTTTTCCGGTGCAATACACACCCGCTACAGGCGGCCTGGTGACTTATGCGCGAATTGATTTCAGGCTGAAATTGGAAGGCAGCGACATGGCAGCAACTTACGCCGAAGCTGAACGCCTGAATTCTGATGAGTTTAATGCAATATACAGCGGAAAGGTCTTGAATTTTAATCAGGGGCGCCCTCTGAGCCAGCAAAAACGCCCTGAAAATTACCTGATTATCAGCGCAGACGCTTATGCGAGCGGATTGACGGGTTTGGTGAACCTGAAGCAGAGCCAGGGCTTTAACGTGAGCCTGGCAAGCCTGGCGGCTATCGGAGGGAGCACAACAACTGCTATCAAGCAGTACATTAAGGCTCAATACCTGGGCTCCAACCCACCTGACTACGTCCTCTTAGTCGGAGACTATAACAATGGCGCGGACAGCATCCCGAATTATACTTTCCGCTCCGAAACATCCTCCTATCGCACCGACCTGTACTATTTCACGATGGACAACGAGACTGAATTTGTGCCGGATATCTTCTATGGGCGCTTCCCGGTGCGAAACGCGGCCCAACTGGCAGATATGCTTGCCAAGCTGCAAACTTACGCCGGACGATCCGGCCAGGAAGCCTGGGTTAAAAAAGCGGCTTTCCTCGCCACCAACGATGGCAGCTGGTACAACTTTGCCGAGGCAACCCAAAATTACGTGATTAACACCTACACCCTGCCCAAAGGATATAGCGGTATCTTCCCGAACAACCCCATGCCTGGCGGTGACAAACTCTACGCGATAACCTACGGAGCTGGTTCCACCAATGTTATCAATTCCATCAATGACCAACGCGCTATGGTTATTTACACAGGTCACGGCAGCCAGACCGGTTGGGCGGGACCGAACCTGAGCCAGGCGCAAGTCCGGAACCTGACCGGCGTGGCGGTGCCTTATGTCGCCTCGCATGCTTGCATGACCGGCGACTTTATGGTGAATGAAAGCTTCGCGGACACCTGGGTGATTGAACCGGAGTATGGCGCCCTGACCATCGCCTCCGCAAGCAACTATTCCTATTGGTATGAAGACGACACGCTTGAACGCGCGGTTTTTAATACCTTGTACGCGGATCCGACCGGCGCGCTTGTTCCCAGCGTCCGGGAAATGCTTCACGCGGGACTGGCGGCAGTGGATGCCAGCGGTTCCAGCCGGGACCAGTATTACTGGGAGGAGTACCATCTTTTTGGCGATCCCAGCCTGGAAATTATCCTGGGTCCCAAGCTGCCAGATTTTACGCTCTCGCTTCAGCCGCCTGTGCTCAATACCTGCAGCACCGACTCACAGGAAGCCGAGGTGAATGTGGGCAGCCTGAACCAGTATCACGAGCCGGTCGCGCTGGCTGCCAGCCCGTTGGCTGGCTTTTCGCTGAGCTTTGACAACGCCGGACTCGTTACGCCTCCCGGACAGGCTCATCTAACGCTTTCTGGCGACGGCAGCTCTCCTTCAGGAGCGCAAACCCTCACCGTCACGGGCAGCTCCGGCAGCCTGGTTCATCAGGCGGATTTGCTGGTTAATGTCTACAATCCGCTGATCTCCGGGCCGGCTCTGCTGACGCCTGCGAATGGCGCGGCCAACGTGGACCCCGAAATCAGCTTTTCGTGGCAACCGCTCACAGGCGCGGTCAGCTATCGGATTGAAGTGGCTTTGGATGAAAACTTTTCGCAGGTGGTGCTGATGCAGCGCGGCCTCAGCGCGACAAACTTCAGCCCGACGTCTGCTTTCCAGACTGACACGCGATATTATTGGCGCGTAACCGCGGAGAACCCTTGTAACGAAACGAACGAGAATCAAGTATTCAGCTTCAGGACTCGCCCGGGACCTGGCGACTGCCCGGCAGGTACAACTGCCCAGACGCTCTACTTGGGTGATTTTGAGGATGGCGCGCCCGGCTGGGCGGATACATCCGCTGGCGCGTATCACTGGTCTCTCTCTGCGTTGAGAGCGCACTCTCCGGTCAGCTCCTGGTTGGGCACGGTGCCAGCCGCGACTTCCGACCAAAGGCTGGTTTCGCCGGCATTTAGCTTGCCGGTCAACGAACTGCCGCTTACGCTTTCCTTCTGGCACCGCTGGACCTTTGATAACCCATCCGTGTGCAATGACGGCGCGATCCTGGAGGTGAGCAAAAACAACGGCACGACCTGGACGCAAATCAGCACTTCAAAACTGTTGACGAACGCGTACAACGGGACGATCAGAGTCGGCGTGTTTAACCCGCTGGCCGGGAAATCTGCCTGGTGCGGCACCTCGGATTGGGTGTGGACTGCGGCCGACCTGGGCGATTATGCCGGGCAGACTGTTTTGTTCCGTTTCCGCCTTGGAAGCGGAAGCACAGGCAGCGCCGAAGGGTGGTATCTGGATGATGTCAAGGTGCAAAGCTGCGCGGCTGAGGAAAGCTTGATTTTCCTCCCGTGGCTCAGCCGGTAATTGGAATCGCGATGCGGGGTCTCTTCAGACCCCGCTTTTTATTCGCTGTTTTTTTCTTGTTTGGTACCAGGTGAATAATTACCCTCAAGCGAATGCGATACAATAATCCCTTACGATACTAACAATGAGGTTCATTTGTTGATGAAACTGTTGAATGGTGTTTTCTTAAAAGGCCTCAGCGCGGCGCTGGTTATAATGACCCTTATTGGCTGCGCTGGGCTGGCCAACTCTGAGCCGGAGGGAATTCCGGCAGCCCCAACCGCGCAAACCGCGCTTCCCAGCATAACGGCAGCCCCGCTGCCAACCGCCGCGCCCACGCAGGAACCAATTTATCTGCGGGTGAATGCCAATCTGCCGGCAGCATATCGGCAGTCACTCCTGCTGGATGGCTCAAACATTGAGATTGTCAGCTCCGGAAAGACATCCGCCATTCTGGATTACGGGCGCGGCAACCCGGTCAGCTATTGGATTTACGCGCTGGCTGCGCCTTTCCCAACCATCACGGATGAAATCCCAGCAAAGACATGGCAGGAATTTTGGCAGCAGGCAGCTGACGCGCCGTTTTCCCGGCTTGTTATGACCGCGGAGACCCTCACCGCCATAAAGAGCCGTTGGGGAACCCCGCTCGGTACGGTTGACGTGTTGGACGCGAAAGACCTGCTGCTGGAAGCCTGGAAGGGCGAAAATACCTGGGCTGTCATCCCTTTTGAAGAGATTCAACCGCGTTGGAAAATCATTGCCGTGAATGGACAGTCTCCGCTGCACAAGGATTTTTCTCAGATACAGTATCCTCTCGCGGTTCCGATATCGCTCACAGCGTCGCAAGGCCTTCAATCTGCCGCGCTCGCCCGGGAATTGCGGCCGTTCCTGGGGCGGAGCAACCGCGACCCCGAAAAGCTGGTCACGGTCATTTTGACCGGCGTGACCGCGATGGTGCGCGGGACTGCCAGCGAAATGGAAGAAAAGGGTATAACCCGCGGGGCGGAAATCATTGGCCCTGTCACGCGTCAGGCGGACATCCTGCATATCAGCAATGAGGTGCCCTTCGCGGTGGACTGCAAAGACCCGGTGCCAAAGCTTTCGGGGAAGCTGACCTTCTGTTCCAAAGACTCGTACTTCAATCTGCTGGAGGCAGTTGGCGCAGATGTGGTGGAACTCACAGGCGACCATTTTCAGGATTCTGGTGAGGCGGCGCTTGAGCATACCCTGGAGTTATACAAACAAAATAAGTTGCCCTATTACGGCGGCGGACTTAATATTGAGGAAGCCAAACAACCGGTGAAATTCGAGATACGCGGCACGAAAATTGCTTTTTTGGGCTGCAATGCCAAGCCAACCATATATGGAAATGCGACCGAAGAAAAAGGCGGAAATTTCCGCTGTGATTGGGATTATATGACCGCGGAAGTGAAAAAACTGCAGGCCGAAGGCTATCTGCCTATCGTCACCTTTCAACACCTGGAGTTTTACCAATGGACCGCCCAATCTCAGCTTGTGGCTGACTTTCACAAAATGGCGGATGCTGGCGCAGTGGTTGTGAGCGGCAGCCAGTCGCACCAACCGCACGGGATGGAGATTACCGACAGCGCGGTACTGCATTACGGGCTGGGCAACCTGTTCTTCGACCAATACGGCTTGACCTTGCTGACTGATTTCGGATTCTTGGACCGGCACGTGTTTTATGATGGAAAATACTTGGGCGTGGAACTGCTTCCCATCCAATTCAAGGATTATTCCCAGCCAGTTTGGCCGGAAGAGCCCACACGCGAGTGGCTGATGAATGCCTTATTTCAGGTTAGTGAATGGAATTATCCGCCCAAATAAAACCACGGCTGCCGGAGCTGAACAAACAAAAAGCGCAGGAGAGTAACCTCCTGCGCTTGTTTGTGCCCCCATCGGGATTCGAACCCGAGTTATAGCCTTGAAAGGGCTGTGTCCTAACCTCTAGACCATGGGGGCGGTTAAGCGAAGGAAATTCTACCATCCCGTATTATATCGGTCAAGCCAAAAACCGGAAAATCAGAGCGAAAAATCGGAACTTCGCAAAAAAGGCAGTGACGCTTGTCAAGCAAAATATTATGAACAAGCCATAGAGATAACGGTTTTCAGCCACCCTGCCTGTTCAGTCCGAGGGCGGGCAGGATGATTTTTGTTTTCCCGTGTCAAGTCAAATGATAATGTTACCGAACGATCTCCATTAGTTCAACTGATAATGTTACTGAAGGTTCTTTAACATTAAACCTTGTCTTGAAAAAATTGACTTTTTCCAGTTGACCCAAACAAG